>ERZ1026810.938-NODE-938-length-12957-cov-2.938192_pt1 | contig 12957 bp, 14 predicted proteins | sample MGYA00520872_ERZ1026810 | MGnify/ENA primary metagenome ERZ1026810 (study PRJEB33270, sample SAMEA104284477) | anaerobic digester metagenome | biome: Anaerobic digester microbiome; feature: mesophilic sludge digester; material: Anaerobic digester biomass | place... | reverse complement strand
GGCCGTGCGATGCCGAAGCGTGTCCATGCCCACCGTACGCGTTTGTTGATGGAGATGGGTGCGAATGCCTACCGCGCGGCACACTACCCGACGGCCGCGTACACGATGGACGCGCTTGATGAGCAAGGGATGCTGTGTCTCAACGAGACCAGATGGTTTTCCAGTTCCCCTGAGGGGTTGATGCAGCTTGAGATGCTCATCCGGCGTGACCGCAGCCGTCCGAGCGTGGTGCTGTGGTCGCTTGGGAACGAGGAGCCGCTGCATGACGATGACCGCGGCGTGCGCATCTTCCGCACGATGGCGGCACTGGTACGCAAACTTGACCCGACGCGGCCGATTACGACGCCGTGGGCGACGCTATCGGCTACGAATACGTGGTGATGAACGCGGGAAACGTGACGCTGTTCGGCATCAGCGTGCGCGGTGCTGCAGAAGACTTCGACGCTGCCCGGCTGATGGGTGTTCGGGCCAACCGTGTCATCTCCGGCGCGTTCGCCTTCGCCGGGCTGCTGGCCGGTGTGGCCGCCTGCCTCATCCTCATGCGCTCCCCCGCCGCCGAGCCCAGCATGGGCTCCGACTGGTTGCTGAAGGCAGTCATCGCCGCGGTGATCGGTGGCCTCGGCAGCTTCACGGGTGCGGTGGTGGGCGGCTTGGTGCTCGGGCTGCTGGAGACGCTCACGCGTGCCTACCTGCCCGAGCTCGCCGTCGGCTGGGACAAGTTCTCCACCGCAGTCGTGTTCGTGCTCATCGCCGTGTTCTTCGTGATCCGCCCCGACGGCGTGTTCAAGGTCTCGCACGCGGAGCGCGTCTGATGAGCGGTGTCAACGCAGGGTTGCTGCGTCTCACGCGCAGCACGTTGGCCAGCGCCGCGTTGGTCGCCATCGTCGCTGCGTTGGCGATGGCCTACACCAGTGGCGGCGGCGCCAGCCGCGACTCGCTGATCGCCGAGATGCTGAGCAACTTCATCCTCGTGCTCGGCATGCAGGTGTTCATCGGCAACACCGGCGTGCTCAGCTTCGGCCACATGGCCTTCGCGCAGATCGCGGCGTACGCCACCGCCGTCGTGGGCATTCCGCTGGCCGCCAAGGCGAAGGCGTTGCCCGACATCCCCTTCGGCCTCGACAGCGTGCACTACGGCCCACTGGGCGCCACCGTGTTCGCCATCGTCGTCACCATCATCATCGGCGGCATCTTCGGCATCGCGGTCAGTCGGGCCAGCGGGCTGGCACCCACCATGATCACGCTGGCGGCGCTGTTCGTGGTGGAGCAGCTGGTGAAGAACTGGAAGGAGCTCACCCGCGGCGCAGGTGGCCTGTCGGGCATTCCCCGCCTGGAGGGCAACGGGTGGCTGTGGGTCGGCGCGTTCGTCGCTCTCGTCGTGGCTCACCTGTTCCAGGAGACGCGCATCGGTCGCTTTGCCATCGCCACGCGCGAGGACGAGCTGGCCGCTCCCGCACTCGGCATCCGCCTGTTCAGCGCGCGCTGGGCGGCGTGGGTGGTCAGCATGGGCCTCATCGCGCTCGGCGGTTCGCTGCGAGCGCAGTCGCTGGGCAGCGTCAACCCGAAGCAGTTCACACTCGATTCGGGCATCCTCATCCTCGTCATGCTGGTGGTGGGCGGCATGCGTTGCGTCTCGGGCGCCGTGCTGGGCACCGTGCTCATCACCGCGGGCAACGAGCTGTTCCGCCAGCTGGGCGACCCGCAACGGCTCGACATCGAGCGCTTCCCCGACCTGTTCCTCGGCGGCACGATGCTGCTGGTGATGCTGCTGCGGCCGGGCGGCCTGCTGGGCGACCGCGACCTCGCGGTCTGGTTGCGGCGCCGCACCTATCGCCGGCCGCCGCCCACCGGCGAGGAACCGCGAGCGGGCAGCAACACGTTGGTGGCCGCCGAGATCGAAGTGCACTTCGGTGGGTTCGTGGCGCTCGATGGTGCCGGTGTCACGGTTCGACCCGGCGAGGTGGTGGGTCTCATCGGCCCCAACGGCGCCGGCAAGACCACGCTGTTCAACGTGATCACCGGCATCGTGCACGAGCAAGGGGGCAGGGTGACGCTGGGCGACCGCGAGCTCACCGACGCCAAGCCGGTCGACATCGCACGCACGGGCCTGGCGCGCACGTTCCAGAACCTGCGGCTGTTCAAGAACCTCAGCGTGCGCGAGAACGTCGCCCTCACCGAACTGGTCGCGGCTCGCCATCGCAGCCACCGTGTGCGGCCCGACGCCGACACCCTGCTGGCCGACGCAGGGCTCACCGAGTGGGCCGATCGCCAGGCGGGCACGCTCGCCTACGGCAACCAGCGCCGGCTCGAGCTGGCGCGCGCCGCAGCGCTGGCACCCGACTTCCTGCTGCTCGACGAGCCCACCTCGGGCATGAGCGACCAGGAGAGCCAGGCGATGGTCGAATCAGTTCGCTCGGTGGCCACACGAGTGGGCGCCGGAGTGCTGGTGATCGACCACGACCTCGGCTTCATCACCCGCATCAGCGACCACATCGTGGTGCTCAACGAAGGCCGCATCCTGGCCGAAGGCACGCCCGCCGCGGTGCGCGCCAACCCGCTGGTTGCCGAGGCCTACCTCGGCTCGTCGGCCTGAGCCCGAGCGACGATCGTGCGAGCGCTCATCATCCAACACGAGCCCGATGGCCCGCCCGGCCTGCTGAGCAGGCACCTGGCCCAGCGTGGGTACCGCGTCGACATCGTGCAGATCATGCAGCCGGGCTCCACGCACAGCGAGATCCCCTTTCCGGACCCTCGTTCGTACGACCTGGTCGCCCCGATGGGCGCCGTTGCCGGGGTCTACGACCACCACCTGATCGGCTCCTGGATCCACCGTGAGGTGGCGATGCTGCAACTCGCGCTCGACGCCGGCGTGCCCATGTTCGGCATCTGCTTCGGGGCCCAGGCCATCACAATGGCGCTGGGTGGCCATGTGGAACCGTCACCCAGCTACGAGATCGGCTGGTACACCTACGAGCTGCAGCACCCGCGGATCGCTGCCGGGCCGTGGTTCACCTGGCACGGCGATCGTTGCCTGCTGCCGGCGGGCGCCACCGAGTTGGCCCGCACCACTCACTGCACCCAGCTGTTTCGCGAAGGACGAGCCGCCGGCGTGCAGTTCCACCCGGAAGTCACCCGCGAGATGGTCGCCGGATGGGTGTCGAAGTGCCCGCCCGACTACTTCGTGGAGCGCGGCACGACCGGCGCCGCCCTGATCGCCGCGTTCGACGAGTTCGGCGAGCTGGCCGCCAAGCAGGCAACCGAGCTGTTCGACTGGTTCCTCGACGATGTCGCCCGCTGACAACTCGCCCGCGACCAGCGTGCCCGGCAGGGCGAGCCGGCCCGACTCGCTGCCCCACCTCGACATCCTCGGACACGACGTCTACGAGCATGGCGCACCGCACGCGGCCTACGACGAGTTCCGCTCCACCGCACCCGTGGCGTGGATCAACGAGACAGCGGCGAACGGCCACGACGGCCACGGTTTCTGGTCGCTCACGGCCCATCGCGATGTGGTGGCGGTGCACAAGGACTGGCGCACCTTCTCCAGCGAGGTTGGTGGCACCGAGATCGAGGAGCTGGAGCACGACGCGCCGGCACTCGCGGCACGGCGAACGATGCTGGAGACCGACCCTCCGCGGCACACGAAGCTGCGGCAGCTGGTGAACCCGGCGTTCAGCCGGATGGCGGTGGAGACGTATGCCCAGCACGCCACATCGTTGATGGCCGAGGTGCTCGACGACGCGATGGCCGCCGCGCACACCACTGGTTCGGTCGACGGGGTGCGTGCAGTCGCCCGCGAGCTACCGATCCGGATGATCACCGGCCTGCTCGGTGTACCCGACGCGGACGCCCCGCAGCTCTTTCACTGGGCCGACCAGATCGTGTACAACGCCGACCCCGACTACTCCCCCGCTGTCAGCGACCGCACCGACACCGACCCGTACCGCCTGCTGCCGTTCCGCAGCCCCGTGTCGCTGAAGGTGCTGGACTACGTGCAACGCCTCTCGGCGGCACGGCGCGGGGTGGCTGGCGGCGCCGTGCTCAGCGTGCTCGCCAATGCACTGGTCGACGGCCACCCACTGACGGAACGCGAGCAGGGCACGTTCTTCCTGCTGCTGTTGATCGCCGGCAACGAGACCACACGGCACGCGTTGTCGCACGGGCTGCTGGCGCTTGCCGAGCACCCCGATGTGCTGCCGCGCCTTCGTGCGCAGCCCGAGCTGCTCGACTCCGCCACCGAAGAGGTGCTGCGCTGGACGTGCCCGCAGCTGCACTTTCGCCGCACCGCCACCGCCGCCACCGAGATCGGCGGCATCAAGATCGCCGCCGGCGAGAAGGTGGTCACGTGGTACCTGGCCGCCAACTTCGACCCGACGGTGTTCGCCGATCCACACACGTTCGACATCGAGCGCACGCCGAACCCACACGTCACGTTCGGCGGCGGCGGGCCGCACCTGTGCCTGGGTCAGTGGATGGCGCGCCTGGAAGTTCGCACGTTCCTCGCTGCGTTGGCACAGCGGGCGGATCGAGTGGAGCTCGCCGGCGAACCGAGACGAGTGCGCAGCAACTTCATCAACGGCCTCAAGCTGCTGCCCCTGCACCTCGTGCCGCGCTGATCAACCGGCGCCCATGCCATACGCGTGCACAGGGTGGAGACGAACGACGACGCGGCGATCGGCGACCATCGCTGCTCGGTACTCGTCCCAATCGGGGTGCTCGCCGACAGCGCCCCGGTACACGCTGACGAGCTCGTCGACAGTGGCGTCATCGGCGTCGGCTGCCACCGCCGTCAGCTCGGCCTGCGCGTCGATGACCACGTAGCCCCAGAAGTCCTCCTTGCCGACGTACAACGACGCCCGCGGGTCGCGCAGCAGGTTGGTGTACTTGGCCCGATCGGCCGTGATCGAGATGCGCACCACGCCATCATCGCCGAGGGTGTACGTGATGTTCGAGAGCTGCGGCCGACCATCGCGTTTGAGAGCGACCAGCACACCGTTCCTGCGCGGGCGGATGAAGTCGAGAGCGGCGGCAAGTTCCATGCGGCCTGCAACCCCGGCCGACCGGCGCCGATTCCCAGAAGCCCCCTGTCAGGAGGCGACGGCCGCGATGTAGCGGTCGGGGCGCACCAGCACGGCCGGTCGGCCGTAGGTGGCGCGCGGCTCCACCACCACACGGTGGCCGTCGGGCGCGGTGAACGAGCCGTCGGCGGCGACCCACACCCAGCCCAGCGGCAACCGGCTGTCGAGGTGATCGGGTTGCGGTAGCTGGTGCCCCACCGGGAACTCGCCGCCCAGCTGCAAGCCGGGCACTCGCGACCAGCGGTTCGGATCTGCCGTCGCCGGTGTGGGCAGATCGGTGGGGTCGGCGGCGAGCCGGGCAAGCGTGCGACCGGCCTCGATCGACAGTTCGATGACCGCTTCCGCGTGCGGGCGGCGCTCGGCCTCATAGGTGTCGAGCAACTCGTCGGGCGAGGCTCCGCGCACCACTTCGGCCAGCTTCCACGCGAGGTTGGCGGCATCGCGCACGCCGCTGCACATGCCTTGCCCCATGAACGGCGGCATCATGTGCGCCGCATCCCCGGCCAGCAGCACGCGACCGTCCGGGCCGCCTCGCCAGCGATCGGCGACCAGTGCGTGGAAGCGGTACGGGACGGCCCTCACCAGATCGCCGTGCGACTTGGTGACGCCCCACGGGGCGAGCAGCTGCCACGGGTCGGGCCGCTCGTCGCCACGCAGTTGGAACTCCCACCGGCGATGAGCACCGTGCGACGGCACGAACGTGGTGAGGCGATCGGGGTCGCACACCTGGTGGATGACGGTGGGCAGCGGGGGCACCGGCTGACGGTGCAGCATCAGGTCGACCACCAACCAGTGCTCGTCGTACCCGAGGTCGATGAAGCCGGCGCCGATCTCGTCGCGCACACGGCTGGCCCCGCCATCGCATGCCACCACGAATGACGCCTCCTCGAGCAGGCTCGCCAGCGGCGGCGCCTCCCACGCGAGGCGCACGTCGACCTGGCGCAGCGCGCTCAGCCCCCGCCGCAGCATCGTCTCCAACTGCGGCTGAAGGAACACGTAATCCTCGGACCAGCCCAGCAGCGGTTCGCGCTGGAAGCCCTCGAACGTGAACAGGCGGCGGCCGTGCGCGTCGACGTACTCCATGCCGGCCGACACCGTGAGCAACGGCTGCAGCTCGGCCTCGAACCCGCACTGCTGGAACACTCTGGCAACCTCTGCATCGAGATGGCAGGCGCGTGGTTGCGAGTAGGGCGACGTTGATCGCTCGAAGACCACGGTGCGCAGACCGTGCTGCCCGCACAGGTTGGCGAGGGTGGCACCGGTGGGGCCGAGCCCGACGATGGCGACGTCGTACGCGCTCACTCCGGTGCCTCGGTCTCCCACTGCGTGGTGCCCCAGGTGACGGCGAGCAGGGTGGCATCGTTGCCCGGCGCGGCGCCGTGCCAGTGACGCTCGTGCGGCGGGCACACGACCAACGTGCCGGTGCCGAGACGCACCTCGCCGTCGGCCTCGGTGCCCACACGCGCCTCGCCGCGCACCACGAACAGCTGCTGCCCACCGGGGTGCGTGTGCCAGAAGGTGACGGCACCGTCGAGGAAGTGCACGAGGGCCGTGTCGGGTTGTGCATCGGTGGGTGTCGCGTGCAGCATCTCCAGCTCGACGGTGCCGGTGAACCGACCCCCGTAGCTGACGCTCTTGTCGCCTTCCGGAACCACCTTCATCGCGACGCTCCTCGGCTGTTCACTCAGCGCTCGACGACCGGGTTGCGCATGGTGCCGATGCCCTCGATCTCGGTCTCCAGCACGTCGCCTGCACGCAGGAATCGCTGCGGTGTGCGAGCTTCGCCCACACCGCCGGGCGTACCGGTCCAGAGCAGATCGCCGGGCTGGAAGGTGATGTACCGGCTGAGCCACACCACCAGCGCCGGCACGTCGAAGATGAGGTCACTGGTGTTGCTGTGCTGCATCACCTCGCCGCTGAGGCGGCCCTCCAGCTCGAGCGCATCAGGCTGCGCCAGCTCGTCGACGGTGACCAGGTAGGGCCCGATGGGGCCGAACGTGTCGTACGTCTTGGCGACGGTGAACTGCTTCACCGGTGGCCGGAACTGCTCGCCACGATCGGAGATGTCCTGGCCGACGGTGACCCCCGCGAGATGGCTCCACGCGTTCTCGCGAGTGGCCTGCTTGCACGTGCGCCCGAAGACGATGACGAGCTCTGCCTCGTAGTCGATCTGTGTGAGGCCGGCGGGCACCACGATCTCGTCGAACGGGCCGCACACGCAGTTCTCCAACTTGGCGAACAGGTGCGGCTCGGTCGGCAGGTCGCGGCCGCTCTCGATGGCGTGCTGCCGGTAGTTGAGCGCGACGCCGAAGCCTTTCGGTGGGCGCGGCACCGGAGCGCCCAGGTGCACTTCATCGAGCACCGGCCAGTCGGCCGTGTCGACGGACGAGGCCACCGCCTGCAACAGATGATGGTGCTCGAGGTGGGAGAGCACCATCGGGTCGCTGTGCAGCTGGCCACCGGTGGCGTGCTCGACGTCGACCGCGTGGCCGTGGACGACGATGGTGGCCCGGCCCTGGTAGTTGGCCAATCGCATGTGTGCTCCCTGCAGGTGATGGTCGTTGAGCTGATGGTTCGTCAGGACCCGGTGGCCGGGAACCAGAGGTGGATCTGGCCGGTGCCGGCAGCGTTTTCATAGTCGCTGTAGGGCACGCCGGGCGAGTCCCAGGCAGCACCACCGGACGCGGTGGCCATGATGACGTAGTGCGCGAAGCGACCCTCCGGTGCGTACTGGCGAAAGTCGGGGTAGTCGGCCAGTACGGCCGCATGATCGCCCGCCTCCAGCCACTTGATCACCCGCTCGTCGGCGGCGCGGTGCTCGGGGCTGAAGACATCGGCCGGGTCGGCGCCCTCGTGCTGGCGCAGCTGGCTGAGTGGCCAGAACTTGTGCGAGAGCGCACCACTGGCGACGATGACGACTCGCCGATCGGAACGCCGAATGGCCTCACCGAGCACTTCGCCGAACGCCACCATGTCGGCGAACTCGGCGGTCTGACAGGTGCTGACCGACATCCACTGCTCGTTGCGCTGCAGGTACGGCGTGAGGTACACGGTGGCGTACCGGATGGGGAGGTACGGGTCGTCATTGGCATGCACCCAGGTGTCGGTGCGCTCGGCCGCGACCTGCTCGACCAGGCGCGCCAACTGCGGATCGCCGACGATGTCGTACGGCATCTGCGGGTTGCCGCGCGGTAGCTCTTCGCTGGTGAACTTGCCGGCACGGCGTTCGTGCGCCGACACCACCCATTCGAAGGTGGTGAACCAATGAGTGTCGAGCACGACGATGGTGTCGGCGTGCAGCGGGTCGATGCACTCGCGACGCATGCGGTGCAAGCCGTCGACGATGGAGAAGTCGCGGCCGTGGTTCAGCTCCAGCCGCACGTCTTTCGGAAGCACCAGCGGCGGCACGTGTGCGACCAGCGCGGAACCGACGATCTCACCCATGCTCGACACCCCTTCGGAATCCTTTGGACCCGAACAATCTACACTACGCCGATGGTCGTCGCCCTCGCTCTGATCGCGGCGCTGGTGTCGGGCACGGCCGACTACCTCGGCGGACGCGCGGCGGGGCAGCACCATGCCCTGCACGTCGGCTTCGTGTCGCAACTCACCAACCTGGTGGTGCTCCCGGTGTTCGCCGTGGCGATCGGCTGGCAGCACCTGCACCACGGCGACATCCTGCTCGGGCTGCTCGGCGGCATGGCCGCCGGCACCGCCTACCTCGTCTTCTTCCACGCGCTGGCAGGTGGTCGGATGAGCGTCGTCGCACCACTTGCCGCGTTGACGACTGCCCTCGTGCCGGTGGTCATCGACGTGATCACCGGCGTCTCGTTGCCCGGCGGACGATGGGCAGGAATTGCGCTGGCCCTGCTGGCCATTCCGGCGCTTGCTTTTCGGCGCGACGAGGGCAGCGGGTCGCTGTCGCTGCGTGAAGAGGTCGTGTCGGCCCTGGTCGCGGGTGGTGGCTTCGCCGTCTTCTTCGTCGCGGTCGGGCACACCAGCACCGAGAGCGGCCAGTGGCCGGTGGTGTTCGCCGCGGTCGGCGGCACCGCCACGGTCGGGGCGCTCTGCGTGGCCCGCCACGTGACGGTGCGCACTCGGCCCCCTCGACTGGCGGTCATCAGCGGCCTGCTGATGGCGGGCTCCGGTCTCGCCATCAACCACGCACTGCAGCTGGGCCCGATCGCAGTGGCCACCGTGCTCGGGTCGCTGTACCCCCTCGCCACCACAGCGCTGGCGAACCGCTTCGACCACGAACCCGTCGGGCGCATCAACGTCGCCGGCATCCTGCTGGCCGTCGCCGGCGCGTCGCTGATCGCCATCTACCGCTGAACGATCCGCGGTGATCGACACCTCACAGGCCTTCTGGGCGTCAGCCGTCCCACTTCGCCTTCTGTCAGTTCCTCGTCCCGGCTTCCGAGACGACTCACGCCCAGATGCCGACGACCGAGGCACAGCGGCCGCTGCCCCGTGAGAGGAGGACGGGGGCTCTACTCGGCGAGCAGGGCGGCGACGGTTTCGCGCAGGGGCTCGCCGAAGTCGCGCAGCGGCGAGTGGCCGGCAGCGCGCAGCACCGCGTTGTCGAGCACGCTGTTGGCCGGGCGCGGCGCAGGGCGTGGGGGATGCAGGTCGGCGGTGGCGATGGGTTGCACCATCGACGGGTCCTTCCCCATGGCCGCCACCACCTCGCCGGCGAACTGGTACCACGAGCAGGCCCGCTGATTGGTGGCGTGGACCACACCGCTCAACCGATCGAGCGCCAACCGGCGCAGCACCGGAGCGAGATCCTGCGTGAACGTGGGGTGACCCACCTGATCGGCCACGAACGACAGCTGCGGATGCTGTTGGGCCAGGCGCATCACGGTCTTCACCATGTTGTTGCCGTTGCGGCCACACACCCACGAGGTGCGCACCACGGTGGCCGACGGGCCCAGCGCCAGCGCCTCGCGCTCACCGGCGAGCTTGCTGCGGCCGTACACGCTCTGCGGGTTGGTGTCGTCGTGCTCGTGGTAGGGGCGATCGAGCCCGCCGTCGAAGACGTAGTCGGTGCTCACCTGCACGAGGTGTGCTCCGGCGCGGTGCGCTGCCTCGGCCAGCCAGCGCACCGCGGTGCCGTTGACCGCCAGCGCGCGTTCGGGATCGGCTTCGCACGCGTCGACGGCGGTCCACGCCGCGCAGTTGATGACGGCGTCGGGCCGCAGCATGGTGATGGCACCGTGCACATCCGAGCGCGAGCCGATGTCGAGGCCGGCCGAGTCGAACGCGTGCACGTCGTCGCCCGCAGCCACGCACGCGGCCACCACGTCGAGACCCAGCTGGCCGACGGCACCGGTGATGAGCACCCGCATCTACAGCCCCGCGTTGGCCTTCAACGGTTCCCACCACCAGCGGTTGTCGCGGTACCAGGCCACCGTGTCGGCCAGGCCCTGCTCGAACGAGTGCTCGATCTTCCAGCCGAGGGCGCTGATCTTGTCGATGTTGACCGAGTAGCGCCGGTCGTGGCCGAGGCGATCGGCGACGGGCTCGATGAAGCTCTCGTCGCGCCCGCACAGCTCGAGCAACTTGTAGGTGAGCTCGCGATTGGTGAACTCTTCGTGGGCGCCGATGTTGTACACCTCACCGACCTCACCGTGCTGCAGCACGAGATGCGCTGCTCGGTTGTGGTCTTCCACGTGGATCCAGTCGCGCACGTTGCCGCCGTCGCCGTACAGCGGCACCTTCTTCCCGTCGAGCAGGTTGCTGGTGAACAACGGGATGACCTTCTCGGGGAACTGGTACGGCCCGTAGTTGTTGCTGCAGCGGGTGACCACCACCGGCAGGTCGTGAGTGGTGACGTAGCTGAGTGCGATCAAGTCGCTGCCGGCCTTCGCCGCGCTGTAGGGCGAGCGCGGCGTGAGCTTGTCGGTTTCGCTGAACGACCCGACGTCGATGGTGCCGTACACCTCGTCGGTGCTGATGTGCAGGAACTTCTGCACCCCGACCCGACGAGCAACGTCGCACATCACGTTGGTGCCGAAGCAGTTGGTGCGCACGAACGCGTACGGGTCCTTGATGCTGCGATCGACGTGGCTCTCGGCAGCGAAGTGCACCACCGCGTCGTGGCCGTCCATGCCGCGCACCACCGCGTCTTCGTCGCAGATGTCGCCGTGCACGAAGCTGCAGCGGCGATCGTCGAGCACGTCGCGGATGCTGGCCATGTTGCCCGCATACGTGAGCGCGTCGAAGATGGTGACCTCGTCGTCGCTGTTGGCCAGCAGCCAGCGCACGTAGTTGGAACCGATGAAGCCGGCAGCGCCGGTGACGAACAGTTTCATGAAGGGCCTTTCGTGAGCACGAGCACCGGCACGATCAGGTTCTCATCTGCCAGTACGGGCGACGGCCCTCGGGCATGTCGGCGCGCAGCGGGTTGGCTTCGTCGCGGGCCGACAGGATGGGGTCGGTGACCCCCCAGTCGGCGCCGATGGCGGGGTCGTTCCACAGCACGCCCAACTCGTCGGCCGGGTTGTAGTAGTTGTCGACCAGGTAGGTCATCACCACGTCGGTGAGTGCGGCGAAACCGTGTGCCACGCCCGGCGGAACGTACACACCGAGGTGGTTCTCGCCCGAGCTGTCGAAGGCCATCGTGCCGCCACCGGTGGGGCTGCCCTCGCGCAGGTCGTGCAGCACCACGCGGATGGTGCCCACCGCGCCGTACCAGTAGTCGGCCTGGTGCAGGTGGTAGTGCAGGCCCACGAGGGCGCCCTGCTGCTTGTTGGAGCGGTTGCCCTGCAGCATCTCGCGACCGTTGGGGAACCACTCGCGGCGGTATGTCTCGATGAACAATCCACGCTGGTCGCCGTGGATGCTGGGCTCCACGACGTACACACCGGCGATTGCGTCGCTTGCTCGTACGTTCGGCACTCGCCCAGTATGGCGGACAGGCCTACGTGGACGGCGCCGGGGCCGGCCCGCGACCACGGAAGTACTGCAGCACGCTCTCGGCCCCGTCGCCCAGCAGCAGCACCGCATTGCCGTCGATCGTCTTCGGAACGACCGGCAGCGAATACGTCAGCAACCCGTCGCCCACCGCTGTTCGCAGCGAGGCGGCCGCACCGATCGGGTCGAGCTCGTCGTCGATGCGGATCGACGAACCGATCGCACCCACCAGCTCGCCGGTGGTGAACGGGTTGGCCTTCACCTGTGCCAGCGCCGTCTGCAGGCTCGCGTTGACGAACGCTCGCTGACGAGTGGAGCGGCCGAGGTCGGAGGTGGGGTCCTCGTGCCACTCACCGTCGCGGAACTCCTCGTAGTGCCGGCTGCGGGCGTACGCAAGCCCCTGCGTGCCATCGAGGATGTAACAGCCACCCACCGGAATGTCGAGACCGGTGTTGAAGTCGCGAGTGGGGTACCAGAAGCACACCTGCACCCCACCCAGCGCGTCGACCAATGCCTTGAACCCGGAGAAGTCGATCTCCACGTAGTGGTGAATGGGAATGCCGAGCTCGCCCTGCTGCACGGTCTGCACGAGGGCAGCGGGGCCGTCGTTGAACGAGGAGTTGATGCGCCCCTTGCTGTCGTGCCCGGCGCGATCCACCCACAGGTCACGCGGGATCGAGAGCAGGCTGGCGCTGCCATCGCCCTTGTCCACGCGCAGCACCATGATCGTGTCACTGCGGTTGCCGGTCACTTCGCCCGTCTCGCCGGTGTTCGGATCGCCCAGCGCACGGCTGTCGCTGCCCACCAGCAGGAAGTTCTCCACGTTGTCGCTGGTGCCACTGAGCACCGCCGACACGCCCTGCACGCGCGGCACATCGTCGACGACGCGGCGCGCTGCGATGAGCGTGCCCGCGGAGCCCACCCCTGTCTGTCTCTTCTACACATCTGACGCTGCCGCCGCACC
>ERZ1026810.934-NODE-934-length-13020-cov-2.855813_pt1 | contig 13020 bp, 11 predicted proteins | sample MGYA00520872_ERZ1026810 | MGnify/ENA primary metagenome ERZ1026810 (study PRJEB33270, sample SAMEA104284477) | anaerobic digester metagenome | biome: Anaerobic digester microbiome; feature: mesophilic sludge digester; material: Anaerobic digester biomass | place... | reverse complement strand
TGGTATAATTATTGTTTTTTTTTTGCAAGCAGAAGACGGCATACGAGATGCTCAGGAGTCTCGTGGGCTCGGAGATATGTATAAGAGACAGGACCTGCCTGAGGCATGCTCAGATTGTAGTGCCGAGAGCATTTCGGGGATGCTGTTTGTGGTTGGGACAAATGGTATCTGGCAGCTAAACCACCCCTACCTGGAGTGGATTCAGATCCCTTTCAACACTATTCCCACGGGTCAGCATGGTTTTTCATCTGTTATTAGTCCTGATGGTTATCTGTATTTTGTGGGCGGATGGGACGAGAAATCAATGCCCTTAGTTACTTTGTATCGGTTCAGGGTTGTGTATATGATTTCAGTTCCGAATGTGGTTAAGTGAAAGACTGCAAGCAAATTTTATTATGCAACGCCTTTTCGGTATATTCGACTCAGAAGTTGCCAAATTTTTAACATTTCAAAGTACTACCTCCATAATAATGTCTTCTGAGTTGCCATTGCGCATCTGTCTCCATCAATAAATCAGAGAGCAACCTGAGACATGATGCTCATTCGGCAACACAATACCCTCTGGTACCCCTGCGAATCTCTTGATTTGTCCGCTCTAAGCTGTTAGTGGTGCGAATCATCGCCTATAATGTAGATAAAAGACCTAATTCTTTTCATAAGTTCTGCTTCTGCCGCATATTTACCGCATATAACTCTTACAGCACATTCTTTTTCATTTTATCCTCGCCTACTTCTTCACGGATAAAAGAATACAAATTGGGGTTAGCTCTAAGTCAAGGGTTTATAGCCATTAATTCATCGAATCGATGGTTTTCAACAAGAATTTGTGCAGAAATCAGATGAGAACATCTGCTGAGTAGGATTGCCTTTATGGTTTTACCAGGCTGTCAGCTGTTTTGAAATGGAAATTCATTAATGAGGGAAAGGCAATAAACTATTTAATGAAAAGACGTCGTCAATATAGACAAAAGATTTAAATTATTATTGCGGTGGGATCGCTTGTTCCAGCTTTGAAATTCCAATATAGGTCGGTAACTTTTCGTCTTCACAACGACCACCCTGCTCAACATCTGTAGGAATATCCAGGGCACTGCTGTGATCGATCAGGATCAAATGAATCACCACGCCCCCGGGCAACGGCTTACAGCAATCATTTTGCCATATCAAATTCAACCATGCTGTCCAGCCAGGCATCAAGCCTAATCGCGCTGTTTGCGCTTCTTGTGCCTGAAGAGTGGCAGCTGTGTTCGCATCCGCTCCACTCAGATAGTATCCATATTGCGCATCTAGGGGCTGCCCATCTGAATCAGTAAGCATCACTTCCGGCCAAGCTGGCAAAAAGCAAGGGGAAGAACTCGTGTTGGTTAATCCCACACTGATAATAATGCTCCCGCCTGCGCCATTCGATGTGCTCGAGGTTTTTAGATCATACGTCTGGCACAGCCGAGAATTAGCTGGAATTGTTGGAGTTAGCGTTGGACTAGGCAGGGCTGTCATGGTTGCTGCTGCTTCAGTTCCACCTGCAGATTTCGTGGCCAAAATTGCTGTGAGCGTGGAAGTATTCTTAGGAGCACTGGCGACTTGTGTCTCGGCTTCAGCAGTAAGGGCAAATAACTTGGTTCGTTGAATTGCTGATTCCGTCGCTTTTTGAGGACTAGAAGGCGTCAACGAACTGCATGCCGCGAGAATAAAAGTAAATACAACACAACATAGCCAACGATAACGCATCTAAACCTCTAAACGGATTGAATAAAAACATTCTTTTTCAAGGCTGTTTTAATATATTTTACGAACAATATTTTTAATATAATCAGTATATAACTTTATTACTTTAATCTCAAACATCAGAAGATTTTAGGTTCCGGATGCTTGAAATAGTCTATAAAGCCGCTGCTATCTCTGCAGGTTCATCGGCATGATGATGTGCTGGAAGCTTTCATCGCCCACGGGGCGCAGCATCGCCGGCGAATTGGCGGCGTTGGTCTCCAAAACCACGTTGGGGGTCTTAATCACTTCGAGCACTTCCCGCAGGAAACGCACGTTGAAGGCAATCAGCAGCGGGGTGCCGTCAATGGAGGCATCGACCATCACCTCGGAGGAGCCGGTTTGCTCAGAGCTGGCGGAGATCTCCAACTGTGAAGGCTTCTCGGCGCCGCTTTCAGGCTGAATATCCAGCCGGGCGATGTAACTGCCTTCGCGCGCGATAATCTCGGTCTGGCGGCAGGCTTTGAGCAGCTCCGCCGTGGAAAGTACCGTGCGCGTCTTGAACGAGGGCGGAATAATGGCAGCGTAATTGGGGAAGTTACCTTCGATCAGTTGGGAGACAAGCTCTACATCGTGCAGATGAAAGATGACTTGCCCGCGCCCAGCAGGGAAAGCCATTTGCAAGGTTTCATCGCCGTTGACGGCGATACGGGCTAACTCCGCTAATGCGCGCGCCGGAATGAGCGCTTCAATCTTTTGGGCTGGCTTTTGCGCCATGATAGCTTTGGCAATCGAGATGCGGTAGCCATCCGTGGCTGCCAAAACGAGGTAATCCCCCTCAAAGGAGAGGTGCACGCCGGTCAGGTTGGGGCGGGATTCTTCGCGAGAGGCAGCAAAGACAACTTCTTGGATCATCTCCTTGAAGTTAGCAACATTCAGTGGGATGCTAGCGCTCAGGTCTGGTTCCGGCATGGGTGGGAACTCGTCTGCGCTGATGCCTTTGATATCGGTATTGAGCGTTCCACAGCGAACATTGAGGGTATGCGTGCGCTCATCAACAGTCAGCGTGACGTCGTCACTAGGCAGGTTGCTGACCAGGTCCACAAAGGTGCGGGAGGGAACCGTCAGGCTGCCGGGCTGCTCCACCTTAGCGCCAATCCACGCGCTGATGCCCATTTCCAGGTTGGTCGCGGAGAGCTTCAGGCGTCCGTCATCGGTTTGCAGCAAAATATTGGCTAAAACAGGCAACGGACTGCGCGTTGAGACTGCGCGGGAAACGATGCCAACGCCCTGGGCAAGCTGATCTTGTTTGACAATGACTTTCATGGGTTCCTCCCGTGAATGATGCTGTTAAATGAATACATAAAGTATACCGTGAAGATTCAATTTTTGCCATAATTACGGGAAAAACGGCTGGTCTCTTCCATGTTTAAATACGCTTTGCGGATAATGCCGTAAAACTTGCGCATAGATCGCTCCCCTAAGCGCCACGATGTTATAATGACCTCACCGTCAGTGGGTTGATTTCCTTATTAAATTGAGAAGATAATGCCAGCCGATGAACGCGCTCTGAGAAAAAACATCCTGCTCTTTAGCTTGTTCTTCCTGCTCTTTTTTGCTGGATTAGGATTGATGATGCCTTTTCTCAGCTTGCAGTTTAAGGCTGTAGGCTACAACGGCGTGCAGATCAGCCTGCTCAATATGCTCAGCGCGCTGGCAGTCATCCTTACAGCACCCCAATATGGGCTGATCTTCGACCGCAGCAAAGATAAACGCCTCATCTTGCTCATCTCCCTCGCCATCGCGACGGTAACGCTTTTCCTCATCCCCTATTTACGAGCCTTTGGGGCAATGCTGGTAATCTACACCATTAACCGCGTCATCATTAGCTCCAGCATCACCGCCAGCGAAAACCTCTCTTATCAGGTCTCAGCCGATAAAAACGGTGAGGAGAAAGCCGCCTTTGGCAGCCTGCGCATGTGGGGTTCGCTGGGCTTTGCGCTGACAGCTTTACTCGGCGGCAAGATATTCCAAGATTATGGCTTATTACTCAACGACCAAATTTTCTTAGGGTTTATGGCAGCCGCATTTGTGGTTTTATTACTAATGCCTGAAAGTATTTTCCGTGAACGCCGCACCGCTGAAACCATAGAAACCTCACTAAGCACGCGTGGGGTTATTAAATTGATCGCCAAGGACCAGTACTTGCTGCTGACTGTGGTGGCTTTAGCCTTGACCGATCCGCTTTTTGATGGCGTGCGTTCATTTGAGCCGATTTTCATGGAAGAATTAGGGCTGCCGGTGAGTGTGATCGGGCTGGCAGCCACACTCAGTGCCCTGCTCGAGGTGCCGATGATGTTAGGCGCAGATCGCCTCATCGAGCGTCTAGAGGTAAAAAACCTGGTCATCGCAATTTTGTCCTTTGACCTAACCCGCCGGTTGTTGGTATGGATTTTCCCCTCAGGCTGGGTGGTTTTCGCGCTCAATATCATGACCGCAATAAGCTTTACCTTGCGCCTCATTACAACGGTGCACTTGATAAACTTGCGTATCCCAAAGCAATATACCACCACGGCGTTCACATTCGTATTCAACACCATGAATGGCATTATGTATATTTTGAGCAATGCGATTAGCGGCGTGGTCTATGACACATACGGAGCGCGGCAAATTTACTTGGTGAGTGCTACCCTGTGCGTGATCGCTTTGGGCTGCGCGCTGGCTGCCCGCCATGTATCCTCCGAAAAGGAGCCCGTTTAAGCGGCTGCCAGTATTATTGGCAAGTCTGCTACTATTGCTTGGCTGATAGATTAAGTCGGTATATTTTTAGACCAGATAATATAAGTGGAATTGAAATTGCATTGAGATAAGGATAATATTAAACGTGGAAAGGAGAAATATGATTACCATCTCAGAGTATGCTGCCGTTCTTGGGCAGCTTCAGGAAATTGTACACGAACAAACTGCCGGCTTAAACGACGATGAGTTGCTCATTCAGCCCCCTCATGGTGGGAACTGTATGGCGTGGGTGCTGGGGCATTTAGCGAATAACTTAGTCACCATCCAGCAAAAGGTGCTCGGTGGGCAGCTGCCAGCTGGTCTGCCCGATTTCAGCCGCTTTGGCTATGGTTCTGAGCCAGTTTTGGGCAAAGAAGAAGGGCTGCCTTCGCTTGAAACCTTTTTAAATAGCATCGACAAGCTCCACGCAGCGATTACAACCCAGCTAAAAAGCATGCGCGAGGAAGATTTTGACGAAGAAATCCCCGTGATCCGTGAGCAAATGCAGCGCCGTGGTTATTGGGCGCTCTTCTTCTTTTTTCACCACTCTTATCACACGGGTCAACTGGAATTTCTGCGCAATTTAGCTGGGCACACAGAGCATATTATTTAATTTAGCATCGGCTTAAGGTATTTTGGAAGGGTTTATAAATCGACCCTCCTATTTCATCTGCGTGCGATTAGGATTTGGGGTAAGATTAGGGTAACTAAATACCTGGAGTAACTATGATAAAAATAATCACCGATAGCACCTGCGATATTGATGCTGAGCTGCTCGAGCAATATGATATTGCCGTGGTCCCTTGCTATATCATTTGGGGAAAAGAACAATATTTAGATCGCGTTACGATGAGCCCACAGGAATTCTACGAGCGCATTGAGAGTGATCCCCAACAACCGACGACCTCTCAGCCCACCATTGAAGATTTCTGCCGGGCTTACGAGAAAGCCATTGAAAAAGGCGCCACGGAAATTGTCTGCATTACCATCAGCAGCGCGATGAGCGGTACTTTTCAGATGGCAAGCACGGCAGCAAAAATGGTTGGCGTGCCAGTGCATGTGGTCGACTCTAAAGGGAACACGATGATGTTAGGCTGGCAGGTGATCGCAGCAGCGCGCGCCGTCGAGGCTGGCAAATCGGTGCAGGAAGTGTTGCAAGCCGTTGAAGCGGTGCGTCAACGCATTTACCTTTACGTCGGCTTGGATACGATTTCCTACTTGGCTAAAGGCGGCCGTATCGGGGATGCGATTAACTGGCTGAGCAATACCCTCTCGATCAAACCGCTGGTGGCGGTCAGTCGGGAATCGGGGAAGGTAACCCCGGTCGCAGTTTACCGTACCCATAAGGCTGTGTTAGAGGGTTTGTACAAGAAGTTCACCAACGCCGTTGGGCAGCAAGTAGGCAAGCTGCACATCGCTGTGATGCATGGCAACGCGCTTGAGGAAGCCGAAAAGTTAGCCGCCCGCTTGCGGGAGGAACTGAAACCGGTTGAGCTTTTCATCAATATTACTGGACCAGTGCTTGGTTTGCACACCGGTCCAGGTGCGCTGGCACTGTGTGGATACGTGGAAGCCTAACTCTTGCCCATGAGCCAAGCACAACATAACGTTTCTAAAAGCAGTGTAAATGCGCGACCGGCAGGTCTTATCCTGCTGATATTCGTCGCGTTTATTGCCTTAGGCATGCCAGATGGTCTGCTTGGCGTAGGCTGGCCTTCTATCCGTGCCAGCTTCAACGTACCTATTGACGCATTAGGTGCGTTGCTTTTTGTTTCCATGATTGGTTACCTAACCTCCAGCTTCCTTTCAGGCGAGCTCACCCGCCGCTGGGGTGTGGGGCGCTTACTGATTGTGAGCTGCGCGCTCACCGGCGCAGGCTTGATTGGCTACACCCTGGTGCCGCAGTGGTGGATGATGGTGGCGCTGGGCTTAGCTGCTGGTATGGGCGCCGGGGGGATAGATAGCAGCCTCAATGCATACGTGGCGCGGCATTACAGCGCCGGCTTAATGCAATGGCTGCACGCCAGCTACGGCGTGGGGATTACTGCTGGTCCACTCATTATGACAGCTGCCCTGACCAACTTCCAAAATTGGCGCTTAGGTTACTTGCTGGTGGGTGCGGTGCAAATCGTGCTCGCCATCACTTTCTGGATCACCCTGCCCATTTGGCAGCAGAATAATAACGCTCCAGCCGAGAGCCCAGCAGAGCCACAAAAAGAAGTGAACTTAGGGCAGACGCTCAAGCGCCGGCGCGTTTGGCTGAGTATGCTCCTCTTTTTCTTCTACGTGGGCTCTGAAGTCACCATGGGCACCTGGGTTTACTCCTTGCTCACCGAAGGGCGAGGGGTTGATCCACAGTTAGCAGGTTATTTTGCCGGCAGTTATTGGTTTACGTTCACGATTGGGCGCATTTTAGCCGGATTAGTGACGCGGAAGATCAATATCCAATCGCTAGTCAAAGTCTGCATCATAGCAGCCATACTGGCAGGTGTGGTCCTCGGGTTAAACCTAAGTACCTGGGTCAACTTAGCCGCAGTAGCGGTGATCGGCTTTGCATTTGCACCCATCTTCCCTGGGCTGATATCTGGCACTCCCGAACGGGTTGGGCAGCAGCACAGCAACAACACAATTGGTATGCAAACCGCCGCTGGCGCCCTGGGCGGCACGGCACTGACAAGCTTAGTGGGCGTACTGGCGCGGACTTATGGGCTGGAAGTGGTGCCTTCGGCAATGGTTGCCTTTTTAGCCTGCTTACTGGCAGGATACATTATCTTTGAACGCAAGGGGGCAGCAGCTGGCTAAGCTGGCGTTTTTACGCTTCCGCTGTATACCCTCGAGTATAATTGCCGAAGGGGATGAGAACCCCAAAAAGTTTAGATTACACTCACCCATAGAAGAAAGGAGCTTATATGCCTGAACCGTTAGCTTGGATCGATGAAGAACTACAATCCCTCAAAAAAACTGGTCTATATAACACCATTCGCACATTGGACTCCCCCCAAGGGGCTTGGCTGGTCGTGGATGGGAAAAAGGTGCTCAACTTTTGCTCGAATAACTATTTAGGCTTAGCCAACCACCCGCATATTGTGCAAGCGGCTACCCAAGCCATGCAGAATTATGGCGTTGGACCGGGTGCTGTGCGCAGCATTGCCGGCACCATGTCACTGCATATCCGCCTGGAAGAGCGCTTGGCTGCGTTTAAAAAAGTGCCCGCCGCGATCACCTTTCAATCCGGTTTTTCTGCTAACTTAGCCGCCATTCCAGCGCTGGTGGGCAAAGAGGATGTCATCTTCTCAGATGAGCTCAACCACGCTAGCATTATCGATGGCTCGCGCCTGTCGGGTGCTAAGATCATCCGTTTTGCCCATTGCGATCCAGCCGATCTGGAGCAGAAAATCCAGGAGGCGGCTGGCACCTACCGCCGTGGCATTGTCATCAGCGATGGTGTTTTCTCCATGGATGGTGATATCGCGCCGCTGGATAAGCTGGTGGAAATTGCCAAAAAGTATGACTTGATGACTTTGGTGGATGACGCCCATGGCGAAGGCGTTTTGGGCGAGGGCGGACGCGGCATTGTGGATCATTTCCATCTGCATGGCAAGGTAGACGTGGAAGTAGGCACCTTCTCCAAGGCTTTTGGCGTGGTGGGCGGAGCAGTAGCGGGAGATGCCCGTGTGGCAGAATGGCTGCGCCAACGCGGCAGGCCGTTCTTGTTCTCTTCTGCCGTGACCGTACCGGATACCGCTGCAACTTTGGCTGCCATCGACCTGCTGGAGGAATCCACCCAGCTTGTGGACCGCCTTTGGGAGAATGCGCGCACCTTCCAGCAAGAAATGCGCACCTTAGGCTTCGATACCGGTAAGACCCAAACGCCCATCACCCCAGTGATGCTGGGCGATGTGCAATTGGCACGCGAATTCAGCCGGCGATTGTTTGAAGAAGGCGTTTTTGCTCAGGCTATCGGCTATCCAACCGTTCCGCAGGGTAAGGCGCGCATCCGCGTGATGCTTTCCGCTACCCATAGCCGGCAGGACTTAGACCAAGCCTTGGAGATCTTCCACACAGTAGGCAAGCAACTCGGCGTTTTGCAGGGCTAACCGTCAGTTTATTGGATAAGGAATGCAAAAGCTCCTCAGATTTGAGGAGCTTTTTGTGCCGAAGGTGGGAATCGAACCCACATACCCGAGGGTACACGATTTTGAGTCGTGCGCGTCTGCCTATTCCGCCACTTCGGCTGGCAAATTAAGTATACCAAAGCCTGCATGCGGGTCAAGGAAATGGCAGGCATTTGTGTATTGGCAAGTGTTCAGACATCTCAATTTAGACTTGGCATGGACAATGGAAGCAACATTTCTGAACCAAATAAGGGCTTGAGAATTTTGCGGTATCATGACGGCACAGGATTTAGTCACCACCTTAAAAATGCATCATCAATGGAGCTGAGCGATGAAATTAAAGCATTTGCTAATAGCCACAGTTTTCCTACTTTGTGCCTGTGATAGCCAATTTCGGACAAATTTTACGGCGACGCCTGATCAGAACTTTACGCAGACTACAGCTTCCATAGAAGCTAATCCTAAGCCGGTGGCAATCGTTTATCTCGAACGGACTAAAGTTGATGCAAAGATCGTTCCTTACTCGCTAAACGCAGAAATTACTTATCCTGAACTCAGCGTGAACGCACGCACACAGTTAAGGAGTCAGGCAGTAATTGATTCAGAACAAAATATCTATATAGTCCATGGCACAAAGTATAACTTTTTTTCTAAGTTTGAACCCAACGGTGAAGTACGAACGGTAGAGTTGCCCAATGAATCGACGTTTAGTTCTGTTTGGCTAAGGGATAAATCACTCATTTTGCCATCGTCTGTGGGAAATTATATGCTCCTTGTGGACACAGATTTGGATATTGACATCTTGCCATATACGATAAATACGTTGCCTGATGGATCTAGGGAGGGCGGAACTCTTGGCATAGCCAACTCACCGAACCCGACAGCTATTTGGGTTTCTGATTATCCAATCCAAACCGAGCATGGAACATACGCTTATTACCGAACATTCAATATCGACACTTTCGAAATGAATTCTGAATTGCTCAAAATTTCTGAAACAAAGTTGGAAGAGGATTCATCGGTGAATGACGATAATAGTCTGAGCCTGTACATTGAGGCTATAGATACGGAAACAAAGAACGTTCTGCTTTGTAAGTCAGTATCTGCAGAAAAAACGGAAAATAAATACGGATCCGTTCAAGAGCTCTATTCCACTTCAGAAGGATTAACGTTAAGCCGGGAAGAGAAGTGCTGTTTTTACAATGATTTAGACATCCGCGGAGGAACTTATATTGAAAATTACTTGCCCAAATGTTGCCCTTCGCGCGTTGTGAGAAATTTATCGGATAACCAACCTACATTCGATATCGAACAATATACCATAGGCGATGACCCTAATAGCGTTTGGCTGCGATCAAATGGGAAATACTGGATAATTATGACCGATAAGCATGCTACAGTAATCAATGAAGCCAAACAATTCGAGGCGGTTTATTCATTGCCATCCATGTTGCCTAAAGGCATTGTGCCTGGATCTGAGATTGAAGTAGCATTTTTGATTGAAAATTGAAAGGCATTTGAACTTCAAGTCTTCAAGAAAATTGGTGACCGTAAGTGCCTGGAAGGATGGAGACCTACGGTCAAATGCCTCGTAAGGGCTGAGACCGGCGAGAACAGACAATTGCTGTTTTTTCATGGTTCCTTACGGGCAGGCTTCGCACTCAGGAGACCGGCGAGAACAAGCGGGTATAATTCGCTTAGGATAATAATCTTTTAGGAGCACAGCATGCAGTTAGGAATTATCGGCTTGCCGCAATCGGGCAAAACCACGCTCTTTAAAGCCCTCACGCACGTGGACGTGCCCACCGAAATCTCTTCCGGGCAGCTCGAGGTGCATACCGCCGTAGTAGATGTACCCGACCCGCGGGTGGACCAGCTCGTGGAGCTCTACAAGCCCAAAAAGATTGTGCGCGCTAAGGTAACTTATGCCGATATCGCCGGCTTGGATGGCAGCGCCGGCAAGAATGGCTTATCCGGTGCGCTCTTTAACCAATTGGCGCAAATGGATGGCTTTGTGCATGTGGTGCGTCAGTTCGAAAACCCTAGTGTGCCGCATCAGGCTGGGAGCATCGACCCGGTACGCGATATTCAAACCATGGATACCGAATTTATCCTTAACGATCTGGTGATGATCGAGCGCCGTCTGGAACGCCTGAGGGAAGAGCACCGCCGAGGCGTAACCCGCGACCGCGCCCTCATCCAGCAGGATATCGACCTTTTCGAGCGTCTTCAGGCAGTTTTGGAACGGGAGCTTCCCTTGCGGCATTACGACTTCACACCAGAAGAAGATAAAACCTTAGCCAGTTTTCAATTCCTCAGCCGCAAGCCGCAAATTGTCGTCTTCAACCAATCTGAAGATCAGCCTGTCATCCCGTACGAGAGCCCGCATCCGCATACGCGCGTCATCAGCGTGCCAGCCAAGCTGGAAATGGAAATTGCTGAGCTGGATCCGGAAGATGCGGCACTCTTTATGCAGGAATATGGCATCAGCGAGCCAAGCCTATCGCGCCTGATCCGCCTTTCCTATGACCTTTTAGGGTTGCAGTCGTTTTTTACCGCAGGCGAAAAAGAAGTGCATGCCTGGACGCTGCGCAAGGGCTCCAATGCACGCGAAGCCGCCGGCGTGATCCACACGGATATGGAAAAGGGCTTTATCCGCGCGGAGGTGGTCTCCTTTGAGGATATTATCACCTATGGCAGCACAGCCGAAGCGCGCGCCAAGGGTCGCCTGCGCGTGGAAGGGAAAAACTACATCGTCCAGGACGGCGATATCCTCGAGATCCGCTTCAATATTTAGATTTCAAAACTTGGCGTTACGATTGTCTTAAGATTTTGCCCAGATCGTCCAAATCAACGCGCGAAGTTAGGTCAAAACTGAGCGGGGTTACCGAAACTTTATGATCAATAACGACAGCATGCAGGTCACTATCTTCCTCCGGAGCACCTTCTTCCAAGTTAATCGTATAGCTGATCCTACGGGCACCGTCCGCCGCATCTGTCTCAACGGGCATGGGGAAATAGTAGCGTAAACGCGATTGGCGCGTCACCACCCAAGGTGTTTGCGGCGTGGCATCATGAGGAACATCCACTTTGAGCACGCTCACGTCAAAGGGCAGCTCTAACCGCAGCATGCGTTCGGCAAAATAGCGGGTGAAGTAAGCCGCTGCTGAAAAATCAACCTCCGGAGAAAGGTCCAAATGCCGTTGAACAGGGGTTTGCAATGAAACCGCCAGCGCTGGGATGCCAAAGGTAGCCGCTTCAAGCGCAGCGCCCACTGTTCCGCTGATTGTTACACCCGAAGCCACGTTTTCGCCATAGTTGATGCCGGATACAACTAAATCCGGTTTGAAACCCAACACTTCGTAGTAGCCATGCAGAAAAGCCTGCGCCGGCGAGCCACCCACAGCATAAACCTGCCACTCTTGCCCGCGCACCGTCATGGTGCGTGGTTCAATGTGACCGTCGGATTCGCGTGGGAGCGCCCTGCCCATGGATGTTTGCTGCACGCGCGGTGCCACCACATGCACAAAGCCGATTGGCGCTAAGGCTTCCGCCGCCGCCCATAAGCCCGGCGAGTCAATGCTATCGTCATTGGTGAGCAAGATCTGAGGTTTGTTATTCGGTTTCATCGGCTTTATTGTACTCAGGAGCTTAGCGTGATGCAACGCCGTTGTGCAGATCTCATGGATGCACTGAAAACTTGGGGTGCCCGGTCGGTCACATCTTTTCTGGGTAGTTTTTAAGCAATTCCTGCCCGGGCATGAGGATAGCTTTGGGTTCACATACGCTTTTGCAGAAGCAGCAGCCTACCAAGCAGAGGAACGGCTCTGCCACCCAAACTCTGCCGTCCTCATCACGTTCATACACTTCGCGCGCGCAGATTTCCAGGCAGGCTCCACAGTTATTACAAAGCTCCTCAGAAATAGTGGGGAACCATGGGATTTGTTCCCTGGGGTAACCGCGCCAGGTGCCGTAGTCCCGCGCCACAATGGCTTTGCCTTGCTGCTTGCGCTTGTAGTAGCGGGTGTATTCCATGCGCAGCGCGCTGGCATAGTCCTTCTCAGCTACTTTTGGGACGTAATTGTGCCTGCGCACACCCGCGAGCAGTAAATCAGCTAATTTCTCATCGGTGGGCGTGACGCCTTGGGCAAAAAGCTCGGCAAACAGCTCCTCCAAGCCCAGCATCCCAGCTGGCGCTGAGCCGATATTGAGCATCCGATAGCTAAGTTCTGGCATGCCGCCTCACTTTTCAAGCCTTCGTCTGGGCACATTCAGCTGCTGCAGCTTTCAAATGGGCAACCATGGCAGTTAACCCATTGCTGCGCTGGGATGAAAGATGGCGCCAGAAGCCTAAGGTTTCGAAAAGGTTCAGGTTCAGGTCAGCAAATGCCTCAGCTGGCTGCCCGTTGAGCAGCTGATGTAG
>ERZ1026810.924-NODE-924-length-13145-cov-4.253495_pt1 | contig 13145 bp, 7 predicted proteins | sample MGYA00520872_ERZ1026810 | MGnify/ENA primary metagenome ERZ1026810 (study PRJEB33270, sample SAMEA104284477) | anaerobic digester metagenome | biome: Anaerobic digester microbiome; feature: mesophilic sludge digester; material: Anaerobic digester biomass | place... | reverse complement strand
TGTGTGTGCTGCAGTCAGATGTATCGTTAAGACTATCGATTAAGTTCACGTATTAGGGCGCTGTGGATGTACGCCAGAGTAGTGTTGTAAATGTTGTTCGTAGATCTGATTGTTTTGTTTGTGTTGTTTTTTTTTGTTTTAAGGATACGGCGACCACCGAGATCTACACAGAGTAGATCGTCGGCAGCGTCAGATGTGTATAAGAGACAGGTATAATACAATTCAGCTTTCATCAACTCATTCGGGGTCTGCTTTAAATAGGTCTGCAATTGTTCAATTGCGCTCTGCTGATTCCTTTTGAACAACAATTTTACACGTTCCAAATAAGCTGGAATAGCAATTTCAGGTTGGACAGAATTGACTAAAACAGCTAAAAGCGAATCTGCCTGCTGTTCTTTACCTTCCCTAATCAAAACCAGAGCACGATAATAATTGAACTGAGGAGAATCAATATTCAATCCCTGCAGCAAATGAGAGATTTGGTCAAAATCAGCTGTGCGTAAAGAACGGCGGATTCTGATATCCACAATTTCCGGAACGAAGGCAATTTCTTCCAGTTTATAGGAGCTCACAAAGCTGTCAAAATCATCATAACGCTCATTTTCTAAAAGATATTCCAGCCAGAGTTGAATGTAATTTAGGAAGTATGTATCTTTAGGTGATTGTGTCTTAAGTAATTCCAATGCCTGATTTTCTTTTTCCAGAGCAAGGTAAGTGGAAAACAGAGAAAAACGCAGAGTTTCATTATCGGGAAATGCTTTCACGGCTCTTTGGTATGCTTTTTCTGCGGAATAGTATTGACCTAGTTGAAAATAAATATCCCCTCTTAAACTATTTGCCTGTTCTAGGTAAACAGGATTACCGGTTTCTGTTTCCAACCGCTGAAGGAGCTGTAAAGCAGAATCATACTGCTGCAGCTGTGTAAGGCAGTAAGCATAATTCAGAATAATTTCACTCCGCACATTTTGGCTGAGATTTATTTCCAGTAGGGCTTTATAAATATCTATCGCCTGGGAATAGGCATTTGCCTCCATAGCCAGATTGCCTTCAATAAACTTGATATACTGCAAATAGACGGATTCGGGATATAAAGCTTTAAAATTAGTAATTTCCCTGTTCAGGTTTAGAGAATCACCTACATTGTAAAGTTCCACAATATAGCGATAAGCATAATTCTCGCTATTAGTTACAGCCATCATTGGGGTATTGTTTTGAGGCACAATGAATTCTGCAAAATAGAAGTAGGGAAGGAAAAGGACAAGCAGAGTAAAAAGAAAGTATTTCATAAACCTTTAATCTCACTTATTTATTTTGTTTTAAGGGAATGGAAACAAACACGGTAGTTCCTTCATTTTCTTTACTTTTAATCCATATTTTGCCGCCGTGCAGTTCTGTGATGCGTTTAGAGATGGAAAGACCCAAACCAAGTCCACTACTGCGATATTCTATAGACCCGGATTTGTGAGCATATATTTCGTTCAGTTCGTAGAAGGTGCGAAAAACATTCTGAAGTTGATATTCAGGAATCCCGATTCCATTATCCTGAACATAGAGAACCAATGCTTCTTTTCCGTCTATTTTTTCGCTTTGGAAAGCTGATTTTCGGGCTCCGATAATAATAGTGCCAAAATCGTTAGTAAAGCGGATAGCATTTAAAACCAGGTTATAAATCATCAAATGAAGAGCTTCCCAGTTTGCTTTAATGGGAGGTAAATCCTTCTCTATTTCCAATTTAATGAACATTTTACGATTGCGGGAAAGAATTTGAACTTCCTGGTAGACGATTTCCAGAATTTCCTGAACTGATATGTTTGTAAGCGGGAGAGATTTGGTTAAATTATAAGTATTTAAGGTGGTTATATCATTAATAGTGAGAATCAGCTTTTTTACGGAATTTTCAATTTTATTAATAATATCCTTTTTTTCTTCCTCATCTGCAAAGAGATTGCGTTTAAGACGGGCAACATAACCCTGCAAAGTAGTGAGGGGAGTATTCAATTCGTGGGAAACAATAGCCATAAATTCATCTTTCAGAGTTTCAAAGGTATTCAATTCGTTGTTCTTTTGCAGTAGATTTTCATAGAGCAGAGCATTTTTTAAGGCGATAGTAATCTGTTCCAGCAGGAGATTTATTAACTCTGTGTTCAAGTACATTTCCCTGGTGTTATCGTTCAGATTGTCCAGATAAATATAACCGTAAACATTATTATCTAGAACAACGGGAGCGCAGAATATACTGTGCAAAACATAGTCCTGAACACTGATAGCACTTTTGAAACGGTTATCTTCCACAGCGTTATAAGTGGAAACATACTCTTGAGTGTTTTGGGATAAGCTTAAAACGGTTTTGCTAATTCCGGAAACCGTTGGTAAAATTTGTTTGGCAGCATTGAGTTGAACCTTATAGATAATAGCTCCATCACTATCGCGTTTGATAAGAAAGCCCCTTGTGCTATTGGTAAAATCAATACAGGCAGAAACGATTGCTGATTCCAGTTCGTTCAGATTCACAATTCTCATCAATTCATGAGTGATCGCCATAAGCTGATTCATTTTTTCTATGCGTTGAGTAATTTGACTGAAATCCTCAATTCTAACTAGGAGAGCAGAGAGATGTTGTTTAGTAGAACGCATAAGGTAGGTTTCCTGTTTTGTAAAAGGCAATTCACCTTTATCGGAAAGGAGCAGGAAACCTATTCTTTTGGAACCAATCTGGAAGGGAACAATCATCAGATGCCGATTATTTTGTTCCAGTAAAACCAGGTTATCGGTTTTATATGCTTTTTCAATATAAGGCATAAGCTGAGTATTGATTAAATTATCCTTTCCGGTATTGTAACTCTGAAAACAGGTATAAGATGAGACCTTTTCGGAATATTCCATCAGCCAGAACTGCCAGGGTGCAAGCACTTGGATAAGCCCTTTTTCAATTAAAAATTTAATCCTTTCTATACTATGTATATTGGTGAAGTTGAAAAGCATATCATTCCATTGTTTAACCAAATCCCGACTGCGGGAAGCAACAGGAATAAGATTAAAATTTTCCAGATTTTTCAGGAAATAAAGGTTTACAGTCAAGTAGTTCTGTCTGTCATCGGGACTGATGTTTTCGGTGATTTTTTCCAAATATAACTTGTATTTTTCAAATTCTGCCTGTGCTATTTCTTCCAGTTTCAATTCAGTAACTATTTGTATTTTAATTTGGTAGAGTTCTACGTTCAGCTGATAATATTCATATTCTTGCCAAGCGATAAGGTATTCATTTACTTGCCTTATAATTGCTCTGAGGGGAATATCAGGACTTAAAAGGTCAAGCTTTAAAGCCAAAACTTCCAGTTCGCATTGCCAATAGCGGTATTGATTATTTTTAATGATGGGTAGAGCAATTTCTATTAACTCTCTGGCGCGTTCCACATCTTTTAAACCGTAATAGCAACGGATTTGTAAGATATAGAAAACCGCTATAGCATAGTTATTATTTATTTCTCCGGCATGTCGTAGAGCAATTTTCAGTTCATTTAGAGCTCTTTCATAGTCCTTTTCTGCCATAGCAGCCAAAGCCAAAGCATTATGATAAAATTCTTCTTCGTGAATATGCTTGTAATTGATATGAGCATTTTTGGTTAGTAATTTTCTCAGTTTTTTGGCATTACCTGTTTCGTGGAGATAGTAAAAATAGGTTTTTACCAGTGGATTCATTTCTTTAATTTGTCCGTCCAACAGTTCCGGTTCATTTTCCAGAATAAAGGTGTAGTAATGTCCAAAACCCTTAATTTTGCTTTTAGATAAGGCAAGATTACGTTTTACTGCCTGAAGATAATTATCACTACCTTTGGAAAGTACTAATTTTTGACATTCCAGAAGCTTCTGTTCAGCAGTAGAAAAATCACCCATTTTTATTTTAGCTTCACCCTGATTTAATAAAGCCAACGCTTTAGACATTGATAAATTCAGGGCATCGGAATATTGATAAGCCAATTCGGAATAATGTTCTGAAATAACGGTTAATCCCTGTTTCAGATATAAGTCCGAAAGATTATTGTAAATCAACCCCAGATAGCGTTTTATATTGTATCTGTTCCAGATATTCAAAGCTGTAAAGAGATGTTCATTTGCTTCTTCAATCTTTTTTTGTTCACTGTAAAAAACCCCCAAGTCATTATGCATAGCGGCTAAGCGAATCATAACATAGGTATTATGTTCGGGGGGAAGCTTTTCCAGAAAATTTTCTATGGTCTTTATTGCAGTATCAAGGTCTTTATTAAGAGAATAATATACTGCTAGGCGGTCAACAAAAGCAATCTCCAGTTCCAAAGTCATCTCCTGTTTCAAGGCTTGATCTATATAGAGTTTCATTTGGGAAAGGTCAAGCTTGGTATATATTTGGGCATAAGCCAACCATACAAGAAGCTGATGTTTTCCGGTTTGAACATATTTTTCCGCGGTTTGGAAATATTTTAATGCTACGCGCAGGTTTTCGGCGAGGAAATTAACCGTTCCCAAAAGGTAATATTTCTCAAAAAAATCAGGTAATTCCGTAATTCTTTGCAGGATGAATGGAGCACGCTCAAAAAAACCAGTAATCTCCATTTTCTCCTGAAAAATAGATATATCTGCAATTATATCTTTGAGGAGAATTTGCAGAGCAGGATTAAAATCCAGATTAATAACATTAAGAATGGCTTCAAACGCCTGTTCTTGTTCATTTTCCTGATTCAGCATCGCATAATATTGAAGATAATAGGAACGTGCACAATAATAATCATTTGCCAAAAAAGCATTAGCAATTAAACCCTTACAGGTGTCAAAATCCAGAACCGTTTCTTTAGCGTAAAATTTTAAAACACGCTGAGAGACGAGGATTTGCCTTCTCTCGTTGCATTCGCTGAAAAGTCGCTGTTTCGCTTCAATAAAAGTGAAGTAATAATATTTCCGCTGTTTTCTTAAAATTTCGTTGTAAATGCTATCGTTAAGCAAAGAATATAATTCTGCATCCTTTATTTTCAGAATATAAAGCATCAATTCGCGAGTTAAAGGTGTCTGAACTACGCTTAATTTTTGTAAATGTAAATAGTTAACATCCTTTAAGTGACTAAGGCGTGAATAAATTGAATGTAAGAGACGAGTAGGTAATTGATAAGCACTAAGGTCTAAGGGATAATGCAATTCTTTATCATAATAGAGTTTTTTCCTCTGCGTCAAATCAATTAAAATTTCTACAATAAATTGCGGATTTCCGGCTGAGCGCCTGTAAATATCTTCTATAAAAGCATTGGGAATTTCGTTCTGATTACCTGTGGGAGCGATATTGGCAAGTAAACGGTTAACATATTTTTTGGTTTCATCCAAATTCAAGCCGGGAATAGGCAGCAGAACAGTATGTTCAATCTGGTTGATTTTATTATAATCGTTACAGGTTAGGGCAATCATAATGCGATGTTTTACGATGTAAGAGGACATAAAATTGAGGAAATCTACAGTATTATGATGAACATACTGGAAGTTACGAATAATAAAGATTATTGGTTTATTGCTGGAAAGCTCAATCAGTAAACTTTTAACCGATTCAAAATCCAGTTTTAACTCACTACTGGTTTGGCTGATTGTTTTAGCTTCTTTTTCCGATTCAAAAAGGTAGCGCCGGAATTTTTCAGAAATCATTTGTAAACCTGTATACTCTTGAAGTTCATCAGCGTTTAGAGATTGCACAAATTCTTTGATGAGAGCAAAGAATGCCTCGTGGTCTGTTTTGGAACAAGTGTAATCAAAAATAAAGTATTTTCTGCTTAATAAGTGATAACGGAAAAGGGACATAATACTGTCCTTCCCCAAACCGTCTCCTCCCATAACGGAAATAATTTTCCCGTTTCCATTTTCCACAGCAGGAATATAATCTAAAAGCTGATGCGCATATTTATCCCTCAACAGATAACGATTAAAATGTAAAGTATTGATCATAGACCAGGAGATGGAAAAAGAATATTGAACAGGTTGAATACGATTGATATAATTTACTATTTCTTCACTATCGGAAAAACGGTTATCGGGATTTCGATCAAGCAAGCGTAAAATAAACTTTTCCAGAGGTAAAGGAATATCTTTATTCAGTTCGCTGGGAAAATTGGGAATGAAATATTGATTACCACCTGTAATAAGCGCATTTATCTGGTCTATACTAAAAGGAAAACTACCAGTTGTAAGTTTGTATAAAATAACTCCTAAGGCATAAAAATCACTGGCTTTACTTGGTGATTTTCCTAAGTAAACCTCAGGTGCCAGATAAGGTAATGAACCGGAAACAGCTTGTGAATCCTGGGGGATAACAATTTTGGAAAAACCATAGTCAATCAGTTTTACTACAAGGGAATTTCCTTCCAGACGGTATAGGACATTTTCCAGTTTCAGGTCTTTATGCAAAATGTTCTGTGTATGAAGTGCATTCAAAGCATAAGAAATTTGAACAGCTATATCATAAATCAGATTTATTCTGTTTTTGCTGAATTTAAACCGGGAAAGGGGTTTGCCTTCAAAGTATTCACTGATGAAATAAATATGGTCAGCAATATGACCAAAATCCACTACCTTGTTCAAATTGGGATGTTCAAGCTGGGTGATCCGATGCATTTCTTCCGCACTGAAACGAGAGTATAATTCTGCGGATGAAATATATTGAAAAAGTTTTAGCGTAAAAAGTTTGTTAGAACGAATATCACGAACTTTATACACATTAGCCCAGGTGCCAGAACCCAATCGTTCTAAAACTTCATAACGATGGTCTATAAACATATAACAGCTCCATTGCTTGATTTTTTACTTTTTCCCTAAATTATTCTCAAGCAAGCATATCGTAGGAATGTTTCCACCTCAGGTGAACCCAAAACCACTGTTCCGGATGTTTATGAATTTGATTTTCCAAAATTTTATCTAATTCACCCAGAACGATTTTATAATTATCTTCTGTATCTTCAAGCTCCTCATATAAAATGGGAGAAAAGAATTCAAATTGAATTCTGTCGTCTTCTGCTCTACGAGCAAAACTGGGAACTATAGGAACCTTATAACGCAAAGAAAGCTTGGCTACACCTTTCCAATGCGAAGCAGGGAAACCTAAAAAATCCATTACCATTCCTGAACTGCCAGCATTTTGGTCAATAAGAATCGCAACTATCCGATTTTTCTTAAATTCCTGAATAATATCTCTTAAACCGCTTTTCATATTGATAATTCGCATTCCACAACGCTCCCGGATAGCATTAGTATAATTATCAAATAAGGTATTGCGTTGAGGTTTGGCTATTCCGCTTATCGGAATTCCAGCTTTAGGCAAAATCCTTGCTGCTTCCCAATTTCCATAATGCGCTGTAGCAAAAATCACACCTCTCTTCAGAGATAGGGCTTTGTCAATATTTTCTCTGCCTTGTATCCGGATGTTTTTGTATAGCATATCATCATCCAGCAGATAAGTTTCATAAACAGATAACGCCATATTCCTATATAATTTCTTGATAATTTCTATTTTTTCTTTTCGGCTTTTTTCCGGGTAGACCTTACTAAGTTGTATTAAAGCAATATTTTTACGAATACCAAGCACCTGACCCCCAAACCAAAATAGACCTTTTAGTAATGACTTTGATGCTTTTGCAGGCAGTATTTTTAGCACTCCAAGAGCTATCTTGAAACAAATGTATTCTATGCTATTTTGTATTTTCTTTTTAGGCACTTGGTATTCCTTATCTATAAACCTTTTTCTTCTGTTACCATTATTTTTTACTGCCTTGAACTGACAAGAAATATCTGAAAGGGGAGGCGTTTAATTACCAAGAGAAAAGATATCTCTTTTTCTCTTTGTGAATAATTTTCGGTGTTCCAGCATTCTCCGAGTAAATAAAATCCTTCTACTGATTTTAATTGACAAAAATTTGGTATTCTTTAGATGTGCCAAAAAGTGATAACATTGGAGATTCATTATGAATGACCAGTTGCAAGATTTGCTTAAAAGAGTTTATGAAGAAGGCGTTGCCAAAGCCAATGCTGAAGCTGAAAAAATAATCAGTCAAGCAAAGGAACAAGCAGAAAACACAGTTTCCCAAGCCAAAGCAGAGGCAGAAAGAATCTTAAAAGATGCAGAAAAAAGGGCAGCAGACCTGAAAAAAAACACCGAATCCGATTTAAATATGGCTTACAATCACACACTCACTGCTCTTAAACAAAAAATAACTGATCTTATCCTTTCTGAAGCACTTAATGTCAAGCTAAACGAGGCTTTCAATGATCCGGAATTTGTGAAAAAGATTATTCTGGAAACACTTACTGCTTGGAAGGAAAATGCTTCTTCCGGAACAATTATCATCAGCGAAAAGATGAAACCGCATTTAGACGAATTTTATATTAAATCCTTGAAAGATATCTTTGATGGTAAATTGAAGGTTGATTTTTCACCCGTTATGAAACAGGGCTTTATTATCACTCCTGAAGATGGAACTTATAAGATTAAATTTGAGGGAGATGATTTTGCCAACCTGTTTAAGAGTTATTTACGCCCTCGCACTAAGGAAATCCTCTTTGGTAAACAATAATTTATGAAACAAGAATATTACTATTTTGTCTCCGGCTTGCCCAACATTACTATTGAAGATACAAAACTACCTTGGACTCCGGAGGAATTTTTAGCTGAAGCCAAAACTCAAGTGAGCAATAAAGATTATCGTCTGCTGGAAATTTTACATCTGCCAATGGATTTGGACAATCTCTTAAGGATTTTGTATAAAAGCAATAAAGACCGCAATAAGGAAGGCCTGTATGAAGATTCCTTTTGGGAAGAATATCTTGTTTTTTTGCGTAATGTGATAGATAACCCGGAAATTAAAACCCCTGCGGAATTTGAAGTTCTTCCTGATTTTATTAAAGAAATAGTAATAAATACTTTACAGCAGGAAGAATTACAGCCCCTATCCCAAACCGAATTAGCACTCTTAAAAAAATTTTATGCCTGGACTGCTAAAAGCTCAAATGAATTTATCAGGGACTGGTTTGCCTTTGATGCTCATATCAGAAATATTTTAACGGCGATAAACGGGCGCAAATTTAATCTGCCTTATGCACAATATCTTATAGGTGAAGGTGAAACACTAGAAAAATTAAGTAAAAGCCATACTGCAGATTTTGGTTTAGGTAAAGAAGATGATCTTTACAATGCACTTGTCCGTATTTATGAACAAAACAATATTCTCTATCGGGAAAGAGGTTACGATATTTTACGCTGGCGCTGGGTTGAGGACTATAACTTTTTCAATTATTTTAATATAGACCGCATTTTAGGTTACTATTGTCAGCTGCGTATTTTAGCTCGCTGGATAAAGTCCTCCCCGGAATTGGGAAAAGAGGTCTTTAATACCATTTTGAGCGATTTGAACAATAGTTTCAGCTTTCCTGAGGATTTCAATATAAAAAGCACCCAAAGAAAATAGAAGGTAACAAATATGACAACAGGTATAGTTAAAGGTATAATTTCCAACCTTGTTCAGGTTGAGGTTTCCGGTCCTGTTTCCCAGAATGAAATCTGCTACATCAATTTAAGTGGAGAAAAATTGATGGCGGAAGTTATCAAAGTTGTAGGAAACATAGCCAATACACAGGTTTTTGAAAGCACGCGGGGTTTAAAACCTGGCGATACGGTAGAATTTACTAATCGTATGCTGGAAGTAAAACTTGGTCCTGGAATGCTTTCCAAAAACTTTGATGGACTTCAAGGTGATTTAAATAAAAGGAAAGGTGTTTTTCTTACAAGGGGTGAATATACCGATCCCCTGGATGAGGATTCCCTTTGGAAATTTACCCCCATTGCTAAAGTTGGCGATATAGTTAGTGCCGGCGATTGGCTTGGTTCAGTTCCCGAAAGTTGGATTAATCATAAAATTATGGTTCCTTTCGTGATGGGAGATGAATATACGGTTAAAAGCATCGTGCCTGAAGGTGAATATAAAATAACTGAAACCATTGCCGTTTTAACAGATAAAGACGGCAACGATATAGAAGTTAATATGATCCAAAAGTGGCCTGTGAAAATCCCTATTACTGCTTATGTAGAAAAACCGCGTCCCTTCAAACTTCTGGAAACAGGTGTCCGCACAATGGATACCCTGAATCCTATGGTTGAAGGCGGAACGGGCTTTATTCCTGGTCCTTTTGGAGCAGGAAAAACCGTTCTGCAACATTCCATTTCCAAAAATGCAGAAGCGGATATGATCATTATGGCTGCCTGTGGCGAAAGGGCAAATGAAGTTGTGGAACTCTTTGTGGAATTTCCGGAACTGGATGATCCCAGAACAGGCAGAAAACTTATGGAACGAACTATCATTGTTTGTAACACTTCCAATATGCCTGTAGCGGCAAGAGAAGCATCTGTTTATACTGCTATGACGATTGCTGAATATTATAGAAATATGGGGTTAAAAGTATTACTTTTGGCTGATTCCACTTCGCGTTGGGCTCAGGCACTTCGTGAAATGAGTAATAGAATGGAAGAACTTCCCGGTCCTGATGCTTTCCCAATGGACCTTCCAGCTATTATTTCCAGTTTTTATGCCCGTGCTGGATTTGTTTACTTAAAAAGCGGTGCCACCGGTTCTATAACCTTTATTGGAACTGTTTCTCCTGCAGGTGGAAACTTAAAAGAGCCGGTTACGGAATCAACCAAAAAAGCAGCTCGTTGTTTTTATGCCCTTTCTCAATCCCGAGCAGACAGTAAAAGATATCCTGCAGTTGATCCTATTGATTCTTACAGTAAATATCTAGAATATCCTGAAGTGATTGAATACCTGAATGCCAATGTAAATCCGCACTGGGTGAAAGATGTAAACCATACAAAAGATATTCTTTTACGCGGAAAAGAAGCACAGGAACAGATCAATATTTTAGGTGATGATGGAGTTCCTCTATCCTATCATGACAAATACTGGAAAAGCGAACTAGTGGATAGAATTATTTTACAACAGGATGGCTTTGATAAAGTAGACCAATCCACCCCGATGAAAAGACAGCAATATATGCTGGAATTGATTTTGGAAATCTGCAATGCGGATTTTGTTTTTGAAAGTTACGAAGAGGTTATGCCTTATTACACGCAGCTGATAAATATCTGTAAGCAGATGAATTATATGGAATTTCAAACCCCCGAATTTAATAACTACGAAGCAGAACTTCATAAAATAGTTGAGGAAAGGAGAGCTAAATAATGGAAACCCAAGCTTTTCAAAAGATATATACTAAACTCAATCAAATAACTAAAGCTACTTGCACTGTTCAAGCAACAGGAGTAGGAAATGAAGAATTGGCTACAGTTGCAGGACGCCTGGCTCAGGTAGTTAAAATTATCGGTGATAATGTTACTTTACAGATTTTTGCCGGAACCGAAGGAATCGGAACTGATGCTGAAGTTGTCTTTTTCGGAAAAGCACCTACTTTGAAAGTTAGCGATGAATTAGGCGGAAGATTTTTTAATGCTTATGGGGACCCCATTGATGGCGGTCCTGAAATTGAAGGTGAAGAAGTAGAAATTGGCGGTCCCTCAGTTAATCCTGTGCGCCGTAAACAACCTTCGGAATTGATTGCTACAGGAATTGCCGGTATAGATTTGAATAATACTTTGGTTACCGGACAGAAAATACCTTTCTTTGCTGATCCTGATCAACCTTATAACGAAGTGATGGCTATGGTGGCTTTGCGTGCTCAAAGCGATAAAATAATTTTAGGGGGAATGGGGCTTTCCAATGATGATTATCTGCTTTATAAAAACACCTTTGAAAATGCCGGAGTGATAGATAGAATCGTTTCTTTCGTGAATACTACAGAAAACCCGACCGTGGAAAGATTGTTGGTTCCCAATATGGCACTTACTGCGGCAGAATATTTTGCTTTGGAAAAACACGAAAAGGTTTTAGTTCTTTTAACCGATATGACACTATACTGTGATGCCTTAAGTATTGTTTCCAACCGAATGGACCAAATTCCTTCCAAGGATAGTATGCCCGGTTCACTTTATAGCGATTTGGCAAAGCTTTATGAAAAAGCAGTGCAATTTCCCGATGGGGGTTCTATAACAATTATTGCGGTTACAACACTTTCGGGAGGAGATATTACTCATGCCATTCCTGATAATACCGGTTACATAACTGAAGGACAGCTTTTTCTGAAAAGGGATACCGATATTGGCAAAGTTATTGTAGACCCCTTCCGTTCGCTTTCGCGTTTGAAACAACTGGTTATAGGTAAAAAGACCAGAGAGGATCATCCGCAAGTGATGAATACCGCAGTTCGTCTTTATGCTGATGCTGCTAATGCCAAAACCAAGCTGGAAAACGGATTTGACTTATCCGATTACGATCTTCGTGTGCTTGATTTTGCCAAAGAGTATTCCGATAAAATCCTGGCTGTTGATGTTAATATCAGCACCGATGAAATGCTGGATAGAACCTGGGAACTTTTCCAGAAGTATTTCAACCGTGCTGAAATAGGTATCAAGGATGAATTTATGAATCTGTATTGGAAGAAAGGATGAACCTGAAATTTCAGTATAATAAAATCTCTCAATTACAGCTGATTAAACAACTGGCGGTTAGGCAAAGAGCATTGCCTACCTTGAAAAACAAAGAAAGTGCTTTACGCCTGGAAGTTAAAAAAGCCCGCGATCAAGCATTTGCCTTAGACCAAAAGGTGAAAGAACGCACAGCAGAACTGGATGCTTTTATGAAACTTTTTGTGGAATTTGATCCCAACATCTTGAAAATTAAGAATGTGGAAATCAAAACCCGCAAAATAGCCGGTGTAAAAACCCCGCTATTAGAAAACATTGAATTTGAAATTGCCGCTTATAACCTTTTCAAAGCTCCTTCCTGGTATCCTGAAGGAATTGCTTTGCTGAAGGAAATCTGCCAACTTCAAATTGAAAGGGATTTTTTCATCCGGAAGATGCAAATTCTGGAACAGGTTCGCAAAAAGACCACTCAAAAAGTGAATCTTTATGAAAAAGTGCAGATTCCGGCATTTGAAGATGCCATATTAAAAATAAAACGCTATCTGGAAGATGAAGAAAATTTATCCAAAGCATCGCAAAAAATCCTAAAATCCCGTTTTGAACAGGGGAGCCA
>ERZ1026810.923-NODE-923-length-13157-cov-4.633691_pt1 | contig 13157 bp, 9 predicted proteins | sample MGYA00520872_ERZ1026810 | MGnify/ENA primary metagenome ERZ1026810 (study PRJEB33270, sample SAMEA104284477) | anaerobic digester metagenome | biome: Anaerobic digester microbiome; feature: mesophilic sludge digester; material: Anaerobic digester biomass | place... | reverse complement strand
TGCGTATCAGTTGTTATGTATTGTTGCTTTGATTTTTTTTTTTTAAGGATACGTCGGCCACCGAGATCTACACAGGGTAGGTCGTCGGCAGCGTCAGATGTGTATAAGAGACAGCGATCGCATCGTCGACGCGGGCGACGAGCTGTTGCTCGCCTTCGACGGGGAGGTCGCGTTGGCGTCCCCCGGCGGCGGGTTGCCGCTGTCCGAGATCGTCCTGGCGGGCCGCGACCGCCTGGCGAGGACGAAGATCGCCGCCGTGAAGGCGGAGGCGGTGCCCGAGGGCGTGCGCGTGACCCTGGGCGAGGGCGTGTTTCTGAGGCCCGGCCGGGCTGGGGCCGCGGAGCGGTCGGAGATCGCGCTCAACGGCACGCCGGCCGCGCCGAGCCGCGCGATCGTCGGCAAGGACTCGGGTCTGGGCGCGGTTTCCATCGGCGCCGTGCCCCTGTACGCCGAGCCCGGCTTCGCGCCGTTCCGGGAGTGCGGCGCGTTGGATCTCGGTCCGGCGGGCGGCAACCTCGATCCGAGCGTGACTTTCGCGGGGCGGCCCGGCCGCGCGCTGGCGGTGATCGCGGGCGGCTACGACCGGACGCAGGAGCCGCGGCCGGCGGCCGACGTTTTCGTCATCGCGCTCGAAACGCCCGCTCCGCCCCTGTGGGTGGGAACGTTGCTCGCGCCGCGGTGGCGGCACGCGGCGGTGGCCTTGCCGCCGCCGCCGGATTCGTCCGTGCTCGGGGCCGTGCTTTTTGTGGGCGGGGACACGACGGGCAACATGCCCGCGCGGCGCAGCGAGCTCTTGGTGGTCGGCGCGGATGGCCGCGCGACCCTCGGCCCGTTGCCCGAGACGGCGGGATTTCCGGCGGAAGCGGTGTCGCCGCCGCGGCGCGATCCGCGGGCCGTCTACGTTCCCGAAGGCCCTGAGGGCGGCCTCGTGGTCGTCGCGGGCGGCGACCCGGCGGGGTTTATCGGGCTGCTTGAGGTCAGGTGGCGCGCGGGCGCCGAGGCGCCCGAGATTTCGTCCCTGATCAGGAATTGGCGCGAGCCGTTGGCGGCGAACCGCAGCGGGCACACGTTGACCGTCTTGGAAACGCCCGGGGGCGAGCGGGCCGTGTTTCTATTCGGCGGCAAGATCACGGGCGTGGCGGGGGTCTCGTCGGTGGCGGCGCCGCTCCTCTTGTATCCCCGCCGCGCGGCGGCGGAGGCGGACGCGCCGTGGGCGGTTTCGGATTTCGGCAGCATCGACGAACGCAATCTGAAGCGCGAGGGACACGCGGCCGAGTATCTGCCGGCGCAGGGCAAGGTCGTGCTGATCGGCGGTGAGGTGAAGGCCGATGTCCGCGACTGGCAGCCGCCGTGGATCGAGTCGGCCATCGAGTTCAATCCGGCCGACGGCAGCTTCCTCGAGTTGCGCGAAGCGCTCTCCGGCGTGCGCATAGACCCCGCGCTGGCGGCGCTGTCCGGGCGGGAGGGGATTCTTGTCCTGGGCGGCCGGGATGGGACCGGGGAGCTTCTGTCCACCGTTGACGTCTACGTGCCGTACGCGGCGCCCGCGGCCGCGCGGTGCCTGGCCTTCGGCGGCTCGCTGCCCGAGGAGGCGCTTGGGGCGCACATCGGCGCGGTGCGCGGGAACGGCGCCGTGGCGGTCTACCTCGTGGGCGGCAAGGGGCGGCGCGTCTGGGAATTGCGGCTCTGAGGATCGCCCATGCGTCGGTCCGTTCTGCCGAAACTCGCGGTGACGCCGCTGACGCCGCCGCGGCCGGCCGGCATCGGCGCCGTGGCCGTGTGGGGGCTTGAAGCCGGCGGGCGGATGCGGCGCTGGTTTCCCCGCCTGGCCCGCGAGCCGCTGGTCGTGGCGCGCCTGGAGGACGACCGCGCGGAACTCGTCGATGAAGTGGTGGCGTTCTGCGTGCCGCCCGAGCACGCGCCGACGGGTTGCGAAGAAGGCGAGATCAATTTTCACGGCGGCGTCATGGCGCGTGCGCGCGTGTGCGCCTTTTTGGCGGCGCAGGGAGCCGAGGAGGTTTCCCTCGAGGGTTACGCGGCCCGGGCGCTGCGGCTCGACGGCGCCGCCCGCGAAGCGTTGGCGCTGCTGCCGAGCGCAGTGACGGCCGGGCAGACGGCGTTTCTCCTGCGCCAGGTCCGCGGGGAGCTGCGGGACGCGATCGCGGCGCTGCGGGAGTTGGACGCGGAGGGTTGCGCGCGCGGTCTGAGCGACCTCCTTTCGCGCGCCCGCGCGGGCATCGCGCTTGCCGGCGGCATGCGGGTGCTTGTCGTCGGGCCGGTCAACAGCGGCAAGTCGACCCTCGTCAACAGGTTGTGCGGCGTCGAGCGGTCGATTGTCTCCGAGGTTCCGGGGACGACTCGGGATCTGCTCGAGGCTCCGGGCGGGATCGGCGATTACCCGGTGGTCTTTGTCGACAGTTGCGGCCTCTCCGCGCGCCCGAAGGCCATCGAGGCGCTGGGCGCGGAGCGCCTGCGGGCGGAGATTCCGCGCGCGGATTGTGTCTTGTGTTTGGGGATCGATCCGCCGGCGCTACCCGCCCGGCCCGCGACGGCGCTGGTCTTGGGGCCGAAAGCGGACTTGGGCGGCGCATGCCCCGCCGGCGCTCTGCCTGTGTCCGGGAAAACTGGGCTGGGCATCGAGGCGCTCAAGACCGCCATCTTGGCGGTCGTCTGCGAGGGACGCGACTGCAGCTTTCCTTCGCCCTTTACGCATCGACAGCGCGGACTGCTTGAGGCCGCCGTCGGGAAACTCGCGGGGGGCGATCGAGAGGGCTGCGACGTGTTGCTTGAGGAAATCACGGCCTGAACGGGTGGTTGCGCTCGCCGCTCGTGGGCCGAAAACTGGTCCGCGCGCGAGGCGAGGCGCGCCGGGGCGGTTTTTTTTCACGTTTTGGGTGAATAGCGGCACCGCCGGCTACGTATAATCTATTGGAAGTGCTTCGCACGACGGAATTCTTCGGCTACAATGGAATCCGTCACAAGACTTTGACGTCCAACGGCTTAACGCCGGCCATGGGCGGCGCCCGCCGAAAGGCGCCGCGGCGGCCGGCGGGCGGGGGATCCGCGAGGGTCCCGGGAGGTTGCCATGCGTGCCTCGAGAAGTCGGCCTGGATATCCGCGACTGATATCGTTCGCTCTGGCGATGGTGCTTGCTCCGTGCCTGGCTTTCAGCGCGTCGAGCAGGATTTCAACGGGAGGAGGCTCGAGTCCCTCCAGCGGCGGCGCCGCGCGGGCTCCGAGCATTTCGGCGCCGCGGGCTCCGAGCGTTTCGGCGCCGCGGGCGAGCATTTCGGCGTCCCGCCCGAGTATTTCGGCACCGCGGGCTCCGAGCGTTTCCGCGCCTCGGGCAAGCATTTCGGCGTCTCGTCCGAGCATTTCAGCGCCGCGGGGTCCGAGCGTTTCCGCGTCTCGCCCCAGTGTTTCGACACCGCGAGCCCCGGTCATTTCCGTGCCGCGGCTCTCGACGTCGCGCCTGAGCTCCGAGCGGCGTGGCTCCAGCACGGTCGTGTCGCCGACCCCGCGCAGCTCCCCGGAGACGAGATCGAGGAGCTCTTCGGAGGGTGTGAGGCTGGCACCTTCGCGCGCCAGCGGCAGCGACACGCTTCGGCTGGCGCCGTCGCGCGCTGGTAGCAGCGACACGCTCCGGTTGGCACCGTCACGCGCCAGCAGGACCGACACGCTTCGGTTGGCGCCGGAGCGCGCGGGCAGGAGCGACACGCTTCGGTTGGCGCCGTCGCGCGCGGGCAGCAGCGATACGCTTCGGTTGGCGCCGGAGCGTACCGCAAGTCCGCTGCGCGAGCGGCTGGTCGCACGCTATCGGCGCGAGATCGGCCCGTTGCACGAGGGTGGCTTCAGCAGCATCCGCAACCCCGACGCGGGGCCGAACACCCGCGTTCCGCAGTCCTTCGGCACCCGCAGCCGCCTCACGGTTTCGGGCGGAGAGAACACGTACGGCCGCATGACGGCGACCTCGCTGCGCGCCGGCGATACCGGGGCGCGCTCCACGCAGGCGCTCGCGACCTTGTACGCCTCGCGCACGCGGACTCCGGCGTCGAGCATGGCGGACAGCCGGGCGCGGAGCGGCGCCGTCCTTTACTGGGGCACGACCGCGATCGGCTCCCGTTCGGTAGTCGGCACGTACCTGCGCGTGCCGTTGTCGGGCGGCGGCTCGGTGTCGCCGTACTTCTATCACCATACGTACCACCGCGCCGATCGTTGGCGCGCGTCGTACTGGCACGGCGGCTACGGTTACTACGGCGGCGGCTACGGTTACTATCCGGCTTACAGTTACGGTTGGGGCTACTACCGCCCGTACTATCGCTCCGGCCTCTATATCGGTTGGGGCCTCGGGTGGGGGCTCGGCTGGGGCTGGTGGGGCGGAAGCTACCTCGGCATTTACGATCCATGGCCGTACTACGCCTACAACCCGTATTACTGGTCTTACCCGCGTTACTACAGCGCCTGGTACCGGCCGTACTACGGGGACAACGTCACCTACAACTATTACTACTACAATGACGACGATCCTGAGCCGGTCGTCGTCGAGAGGGCCGAAGGCAGCCCGACGAGCGGAGCGCGGCCGGTGAGCGGAGTGCAGCCGGTGGGCGGAGTGCAGCCGACGAGCCTCACGCCGGCCGAGGCGGTGGCGCCGGCGGCGGACGACGAGGCTTTCCTGCAAAGCCTCAACCCGGCGGAACTCGCTTTCGTGACGGGGCTGGTGAGCTTCAGGGGCGGGGAGTACGAGCAGGCGGCGCAGGCGTGGTACAACGCCACGCTCAAGTCGCCCGATGCGATCGCGCCGCGCATGTTTCTCGCCATCGGCCTGTTCGGGCTAGGCGAGTATCAGCGCGCCGCCGAATACCTGCGCGACGCCGTGAAGCGCAACCCCGAGGTCGCGTCCTACCACTGGGACGTGCGGCGGTTGTACGGCAAGACCAACGCCGCCGGGTTCGAGCGTCACCTGCAGACCCTCGACTCGTACATCGAGCTCTACCCCAACCAAGCCGATGCGTATTTGGTGCGGGGCTTCGTCCTGTCGGGAACCGATGACACGGAGGGTGCGGCGCGCGCCTTCGAGAACGCGCGCACGATCGACCCCAACGATGCCGCCGCGGAGGTGTTCGCCAAGAACGTCAAGGAACGTGGCAAGACCATGTACGACGAATTCCAGACGTTCCTGAACACCATGCGCTTGGAGGATGTGCAGCGCCTGAAGCTGTGAGCGGCGCGGCACCGCGCGCGCGGACAACGCGCCCCCGCGAGGCGTGAGCGCTTCGCGGGGGCGTTTTGTTTCCGCCGAGTTGCATCCGCGGCGGCCCTTCCCGCCGGCCCGCGGGGCGGTTCTCTTCCGCGCCTTCCTGCGCTATACTGCGGTGCGCCGCCGGCGCGGCGCCGCATGCGGCCGCATGCGGCCGCGGGCCGGAAGCGGGAGAACCGACTCATGGAACAGGCTAAACCCAGGAAACGCCGCCTCCTTCGGAAGCTCATCGTCTGGCTCGTGTTGGCGGGCATTGCGGCGTTGTTGTGCGTGCGGTTCTTCGGAGGGCCGGGGCTGCCCGCGCGCGCCGTGCTCGTCCTCAAGGTCGACGATACGCTGCCGATCGCGCCCGCGGAGGGCTTCGAAGCGCTGCTTTTGGGCCAGCGCGGGCCGTTGCTTCCGGCGCTTCACACGGCGCTCGCCCGGGGGGCGCGCGATGCGCGCGTCGAGGGCATCTTCCTCGATCTGGGCGAAGGCTCCCTCGGGCTTGCCGATGCGCGGGAGCTGAGGCGGCTCTTCGTCGAGTTCCGGAAGGCGCGCAAGCCCGTGATCGCCTATGCCGACAACTTGAGCCTGAGCGCGTGGTACGTGGCGAGCGCGTGCGACAAGGTCGTCATGAATCCGGCGGGACGCCTGCAGCTTACGGGTATCTCGCTGCGGGTGATGCTCTTCGGCGATCTCCTGAAGCGGCTCAAGCTCAAGGCCGACCTGGAGCGCATCGGTCGCTATAAGACGGCCTTCGAGACCGTCACCGACAACAAGCTGAGCCCCTCGAGCCGCGAAGCCCTGCAGCGCCTGAGCGATGCCGTGTGGGAGGAGTTCGTCGGAGAGCTGGCCGAAAGCCGCGGGATCGAGCGGAAGGCGCTGGAAGATTTGATCGACCAGGGCCCGCTTTCGGCGCGGGCTGCGGAGGAGAAGAAGCTTGTCGACGCGCTCAAATGGCGCGACGAGTTGGACGCTTACGTCAAGGAAGCCTCCGGCGGGACGGGCGACCTGGTGACGTTCGAGCGCTACGCCGCCCACGCCGCCCGCGGCGCGTCGTCCGCGCGGATCGCGTACCTGCCGCTCGCAGGCACCATCGTCGCCAGCGGGACGGGACGCGGGGTCATCGCGGCCGATGCCGTGATCTCGCAGCTTGCGACGCTGCGGGACGATTCGTCCATCGCGGCTATCGTCATTCGGATCGATTCGCCCGGCGGGGATGCGGTGGCGTCGGCGTCGCTGTTCCGCGCCATCAGGAGCGCGCGCCTGAGGAAGCCGGTTGTGGTGTCGATGGGGGCGTCCGCGGCTTCCGGCGGCTACTACTTGGCCGCGGCGGCCGACTATATCGTCGCGCAGCCCTTTACGCTGACGGGTTCAATCGGCATTTTCGGCGGGAAGATCGCCGCGGACGAGCTGCTGGCCTGGGCGGAGATTTCGCGGGAGACCTTCAGGCACGGAGCCTTCGCGGGGTTGTACGATCCCTTCGAGCCCTTCGACGATGCGAAGCGCGCGCTGATCCGCCGGGAGCTCGAAGACATGTACGACCGCTTCGTGCGCGACGTCGCGGAGGGACGCCACCTGCCGGTGGAGGCCGTCGAGGCCGTGGCGGGGGGGCGGGTGTGGACCGGCGGCGATGCCTGCCGGCACAAGCTGGTCGACGCGTTGGGCGGGCTGGACGCGGCGATTGACAAGGCCAAGGAGCTTGCGCGCATCGAGGGCGCCGCGGCATTGGTTCTGTGGCCGCCCCCGAAGGCCTGGTACGAACAGCTTCTGGCCGCCGAGAAGGATCCAAGCGGTTTGGGGCGGCTGCTGACGCTCCAGCGCGCGTTGTGCGCCGGCCGCCCGCTCGCGCTCCTGCCCTTCATGTTGGGATGGGAATGAGGCCGCGGCGGAGGCCGTTGCCTTCGGCGGGAGGTGAGGCCGCGCGCTCTCGGGGCGCGGGCGGTCAGAAGTCGCCGGCGGAGCGCCGCGGCAAGCCCTGCGGGCGGAGAGCCGGCGGTGCGCTCGTCTCGGGGTCGGGGATGCCGTAGCGTTGCATGCGGCGATACAGGCTCGTTTTGGGGATGCCGAGCAGGCGCGCGCAGGCCGACTTGTTGCCGTTGACCGCGGCCAGGGTGCTCTGGATGACGCCGCCGACGGCCTTGCGCTCGTATTGGGGGAGGTTGAGCTCGCCGTGCAGGAAGCGCTGCGCGAAGGTGCGGCGGCGCGGGCCGGTGATGTGTGCCGAGAGGTGCGCGGGCATGATGGCGTCGCCGCGCGCGAGCACGACGGCGCGTTGGATCTCGTTCTTGAGTTCGCGGATGTTGCCGGGCCATGCGTATTCGCGCAGGGCGGCGGCGGCTTCGAGGGAGAGCGAGGGCGGTTCGGCGGCGTCGTGGAAGGCGGCGCCGTGGGCGAGGAAATGGTGCGCCAGCATGAGAATGTCGTCCCGGCGGTCCCTGAGGGGCGGGAGGTGCAGCATGACGGTGTTGAGCCGGAAGTACAGGTCCGAGCGGAAGATGCCGGAGGCGACCAGTTCTTCCAGGGGGCGGTTGGTGGCCGCGATGCAGCGCACGTCGATTCTCTCGATGGTGCGGCTGCCCACGGGGCGTAGTTCGCGTTCCTGGAGGACGCGCAGAAGCTTCTTCTGGAGCATGGGAGGCATCTCGCCGATTTCGTCCAGGAAGAGCGTGCCGCCGTCGGCGAGGCGGAAGAGCCCCGGGCGGTCGGAGGTGGCGCCGGTGTAGGCGCCCCGCGCGACGCCGAAGAATTCGGACTCTTGGAGCGATTCAGGGACGGCGGCGCAGTTTTCGCTGATGTAGGGGCCGGCGGCGCGGCGGCTGCGGAGGTGGGCCGCGCGGGCCACCAGTTCCTTGCCGGTGCCGCTTTCGCCCTGGATGAGGATCGGGTAGTCCGTGGGCGCGAAGAGCTCCAGCAAGCCCAGGATTTCGAGCATTTCGGGGGTGCGCGTGACGATGTGCGGGAAGAGGGCTTGGATGCGCCGGTGCCGGGGCGAGAGCGGGAGGTCGTCCTGGGGCGGCGCGCCGGCGCCATCGGCGAAAGCGGCGGCGTAAAGGGCGAGGGCGCAGTCGAGGAAGTCGAGCCGCGGCGCGGCCGAGGGTGTGCGCTCGGGTCCGCGGTTGTGCTTCGTGATGAGGAACCATTGGCAGGGCTGACCGCCGCGCAGCAGCGCGGCGCGCAGGTCGCCGTCGCGGGCGACGCCGCGGAGGAGGGCCTTGCCGGCCAGCTCGTGGGCGCGGGCGGGGAAGGGTTCTCCCGCGCGTGCGACGGTGTAGGTGCCGGAGGGGGCGGCGAGCGCGATGAGGGCGCCGGAGGCGTCGGCTTGGCGGCGCAGGATCTCGGCGCCATCATCGATGGCGCGCCCGAGACGGGAAAGAACGCCGAGGCGATCAAGCAGCTCGACAAGGCTCCTCTGGTCGTCCGCGCAGGATAAGGTGGGCTGGTAGGGAGCATGTGCGAGGCAGGCTTGAGTCGGGAGTGAAGCGGTGGGGCAAGGAGCCGTTCGGCTGTCGATCGCCCCGGCGTGTGCAGGCAGTCTGTCGGTGCAGGCAGGGGTGGCCATTCGAGTTTCCACACGATAAGAAAAATTCACCAATCGAAATCGTGTCGAGATTGTAGCGCCGCCCGAGGGGCGGTCAACTTTTTTTTCCGGGCGCGGAAAAGGGGCAAGGCAATATATTTCGTCGGGGGTGGAAAATCGGCGCGCGGCCGATAATGGCGCCTGTTCCGGGCGATCTTGACGGGTGCCGGCAACGACGTATAATTACTTGACTTGCGCGCGGTGTGAGGCTTCGGTGGAGCCGACGCGCGGGGATGCGATTCCCCTGTAGCTCAACTGGTAGAGCATGCGGCTGTTAACCGCAGGGTTCGAGGTTCAAGCCCTCGCGGGGGAGCCAAAAATCCATCCGCTGATTTCAGCGGTGCTTGTTTAACGCAAGACCCCGTGGGGTGATCCCCTCGGGGTCTCGTCGTTTCCGGCGTGTCCACGCCGACTTACGCCCGCCCGCACATTTATCCTGATTCTCCATTTCGAAGCCCGCAGTCCGAGGACTGGGTGCAACCCTGGGGGTTGCGGGCGCTCACCGAAAATGTCCTCTCCGAATTCTCCCGTTCTCCGTTTTTCGCCCCGCCTTGTTTAACAGCCCGGCTGCATCCGGACACCCGTTTCGACATTTCGAACTCCCCTCCGGTAGGTATCTGCCGAAAGCCGGACCAGTGGGTCCGGCGCAAGCGGATTACCAGACAGCGGAAACAGCCGTGAGATCGGAGACCGTTGTGGGTGCCGGCGACATCGCCTTCAGGCGGTGTCGAACGGGCTCCAACGGCCTTCTCGATGACCGGCCTATCCAGTCCCGCGGCATCCATGACGGAAACCTTCCGCGGCCTCCCGCAAAAGGAGGACCGGATGCCGGCCAACGAACACGTCCCAATCTCTCTCGACGAGGTGATATCGGAGATCGCTACGATCCTTGCCCGGGGTTACATGCGCCATCGAAACGGACGCCGAATCGCCCCAGATTCCGGCAGTGGGGCAGAGCATGTGGCGCAAGTTGAAGAATCTGAGGCGTTTACGGAGAAACGCCTTGATATTCCGGGCCACCGAAGCCTTCATTCATTCACGAGTTAACGCCCTGAGATTGCGGTGCGGACGGGCCGCCCGCGGGGCGAAGCCCATGAACCAAGGAGGTTTCGGATGGAAGCAACAACGTATCAAGAGGTCCAGGGGCTCTCCCGGATGACCGTCGGAGAACTCCGGGACAAATACCTCGAGGTCTTTGGGGAAGAGACCCGCTCCTACCACAAGGAGTTTCTTCGCAAGCGAATCGCCTGGCGAATCCAGGCCCTGGCGGAGGGTGACCTTTCGGAGCGGGCCCGGCGCAGGGCTGAGGAACTGGCCAATGACGCTGACCTGAGAACGCGGTCTCCGCGTGATCCGGTCGCCTCGGGTTCCGCCGAGGTCAAAGCGAGAACGGCGACCAGCCGCATATCCCCGTCGCACGACCCGAGGCTGCCGCTGCCCGGAACTCTGCTCGCCCGCGAGTTCCAAGGCCGCGACATTGTGGTCAAGGTACTCGACAACGGCTTCGAGTTCGACGGCCGACGGTACAAGTCCCTCTCAGCCATCGCCCAGGAGGTCACCGGGAGCAAGTGGAACGGGTTCCTCTTCTTCGGTATCGCCGATGCCGCGGCCAAGGGCAAGAGCCGCAAACCCGAGAGGAGGAACGAATGAGCAGAAACAATAACCGTGGCCGGGGAGAAGCCCGGGAGTCGGCATCAAGAACCAGCGGGACCGTCCGCTGCGCCATCTACACACGCAAGTCCACAGACGAAGGGCTGGAACAGGAGTTCAACAGCCTCGACGCACAGCGGGAATCCGCGGAAGCCTATATCGCGAGCCAAAGACACGAGGGATGGGTGTGCATCCCCGACCGATTTGACGACGGCGGCTTCACCGGCGGCAACATGGAGCGGCCCGCCCTCAAGCGGCTCTTCGCCGGCATCGAGGCGGGCGAAATTGACTGCGTGGTGGTCTACAAGGTGGACCGTCTGAGCCGGTCTCTCCTGGACTTCGCCCGCATGATGGAGCTCTTCGACAAGCACGCCGTGAGCTTCGTCTCCGTCACCCAGCAGTTCAACACGACCAGCTCCATGGGGCGGCTCACCCTAAACATCCTGCTTTCCTTTGCCCAGTTCGAGCGGGAGATCATCTCGGAGCGCACGCGGGACAAGATGTCCGCCGCGCGCCGCAAGGGCAAGTGGGTCGGCGGGATGCCGGTCCTCGGGTATGACGTGGACCCGAAAGGCGGAAAGCTGATCGTCAACGAGGACGAAGCCGTACAGGTCCGGGGGATGTACCAGCTCTACCTGGAGCAGAGAGCCATGATCCCTGTCGTCCAGGAGATCGACCGCCGCGGTTGGCAGACCAAGCGGTGGACCACCAAGAAGGGTCAGGAGCGCGGCGGAAAGCCATTCACCAAAAACAGTCTTTTCCGGCTCCTGACCAACGTGATCTACACCGGCAAGGTTGATTACAAGGGAACCATCTACAACGGCGAACACAACGGGATCGTTGACGTCGATCTTTGGCAGCGGGTGCAGGATGCTCTCCGGCGGAACGGCAGCACCGGAGGAAAAGAGGTGCGCAACAAATACGGAGCGCTGTTGAAAGGGCTGCTTTACTGCGCTCCCTGCGGCACAGGGATGGTGCATACCTACACGGCCAAGGACAACGGCAGACGTTATCGCTACTACGTCTGCCTGAACGCGCAGCAACGAGGCTGGGCTTCCTGTCCGACCAAGTCGCTCAACGCGCACGAGATCGAGATCGCGGTGGTCGAACACATCCGAGGCATAGGCAGGAACGAGGAAATCATCGCAGCGACGGCTGCAAAGGTTCGGGAAGAGAGCGGCAAGCGCATGGCGGAACTGGAAACCGAACAACGCGGCCATGAGCGTGAACTCAAACGGCTGCACACCAGAGTCCAGAAGCTGGTGAGCGAGTCCTTCACCGCCGTCTCGAACGGAGGGGCGGCCATGGACCAGCTCGCCGACCTACAGGATCAGATTCGAACCATAGAACAGCGGATGACCGCCATACGCGAAGAGGTCATCACGATCCAGAGAGAAACTGTTGATGAAGGCGACCTGGCCCGGGCGCTGGCGGTCTTCGACCCGGTTTGGGAGTCACTGTCTCCCCGAGAACAATCACGGATCGTCAGACTCCTCGTCGAGCGCGTCGGGTATGACGGGCGGGACGGCAGAGTGACCGTGACCTTCCGCTCACCGGGGGTCAAGGCGCTGTGCAGCGAGGCCGACATCCGCAGTCGGGAGGTGTCGGCATGAGGAATACCGCATCCGACGGAACCGGTCTGAGCCGGTTGGAGATATCCTTCAGCTTCAAACCAAAACACGGCCGGAAGAACGGCAACGATCTCCGGAACGAGGATCGTTGCATCGAGCCGGGGAATATACCCCGCGTATCGAAGCTGATGGCCTTGGCGATCCGCTACGACAGGCTGGTGGGCCGCGGTGAAGTGCGTGATTATGCAGATCTGGCGCGACTCGGTTACGTGACGCGGGCCAGAATCACCCAGATCATGAACCTGCTCAACCTGGCTCCTGACATCCAGGAGGCGATTCTCTTCCTGCCACGGACGGTCAAAGGGCGTGACCGGCTTCGAGAGAAAGAGGTCCGTCCCATTGCCGCAGTTCCCCACTGGTCGCGTCAACGAAAGATGTGGGCGAAGCTGACCGCCGAGCGGATGAGCTGACGCCCCCGCTCAGGGCAACCGGCCGCCTCTCTATCCACCCGTCCGATCACCGATCTCTCTTTTCATCCCCGCCGGCAATCCCCAAACCTCCTGATTCATGTACATTTTTTCTATTGACCTGATGCCTATCAGGTCGTATAATATCAGCCTGTAATGTGGCCGTAGTTTGCCCTGACTGGGCCCTGCGGCCATTGGCGTTCATAAATAAGCCATTTGGATGGTTGAGGATACACATGAGTCAAAGACCGCGAGGCAGACGCCCCGTTCAGGAAATAACCGAGCCGCAACGCCGTACATTGAAGGAGATCCGCCTCTTCACGAACCGGCGGGGGTTCCCCCCGACCATGAAGGAACTCGCGGACATCCTCGGCATATCGCACGCCAGCGCCCACGGCCAGGTGAGCCAGCTTGTCCGCAAGGGCTATCTGAAGCGCGAACCCCGGAAGGCTCGTGGAATTGCGATTGTCCGCGAACCCGAGGACGACATCCCCGATCTTGTGGCCGTCCCCATCATCGGCCGAGTGGCGGCCGGCCAACCGATCCTGGCCGAGGAGAACAACGTCGGAAAGGTGCAGGTCGAAGGCGGGATCGCCCGGGCAGGCAGGTGCGTCGCGCTGGAAGATGTCTCTTACACGCCCATGTCGCTG
>ERZ1026810.922-NODE-922-length-13193-cov-5.066279_pt1 | contig 13193 bp, 7 predicted proteins | sample MGYA00520872_ERZ1026810 | MGnify/ENA primary metagenome ERZ1026810 (study PRJEB33270, sample SAMEA104284477) | anaerobic digester metagenome | biome: Anaerobic digester microbiome; feature: mesophilic sludge digester; material: Anaerobic digester biomass | place... | reverse complement strand
GAGTCTGCGTATGAGGTCTTACACGTAATCTGATGAAGTGGTCCGCCGAGATAGGCTATCGTCTTGGCGGCGTTTATATGCGAGGGATCACGACAACGGTTTTTCTTGTTTTGTATTTTTTTTTTTAAGGATACGGCGACCCCCGATGTTTACACAGGGTAGATCGTCGGCAGCGTCAGATGTGTATAAGAGACAGGTTCTGAGCCGTCCCAGCGCGCCGCTCCGCGCCAACTGGACGGCGTACTGGAAGTTGCGCTGGCTGCGCCGTTGGGTCCCCGCCTGGAACACGCGGCCCATGCGCTCCATGGCGTCGGCGAGATCCTGCACCTGGCCCATCGTGAGCCCGCAAGGCTTCTCGCTGTAGACGTCCTTGCCGGCCTTCGCCGCCAGAATCGAGGCGAGGGCGTGCCACCGGTCGCCCGTCGCGACGAGCACCGCGTCGATATCCGGACGCGCCAGGACCTCGAACATGTCCCGGTAGGCGGCGCAGTCCCGGTTGCCGTTGCGCTCGTCGATCATCTGCTTGCCGCCCTCGCGCCGGGCGCGCTGCACATCGCAAGCCGCGACGAACTGCGCATCGCGCTCAAGCAGCATGCTTGACAGCACGTACCGGCCTCGCGGGCCGAGACCGATCACGCCCAAGACGATGCGCTCGCTGGCCGCCGCGCCGCCGTCCCTTCCCAAGACGCGGGCCGGAACGAAACTCGGAACGAGCGCCGCGGCGCCCAAGGACCGCGCCAGAAACGCGCGGCGCGACACCGGCCCAGTCCGCGTTCGACTCCCTTTCATAGCTTTCGCTCCCGGACAAGGCCAGTATATGCGCCGCGGCAACTCGCCGTCAACGCGCGCGCTCCCGCGGCTTCACGGCAGGTCCGGCAGAATGAAGACCTGCTCCGCCGCGCCCGGGCGCCGCAGGGCGACGCGAAGAAGGCGGTCGCCGCCCAGCTCGCGGCACTCGACGCTGGGCTCTGGGCCGGCGCCGAAAAAGAAGAGGTGGACGAAGCGGGCGCGGTCGCCCGTCGCCACGCGCAGGAGGAGCGGCTTGTGCGCCGAGCCATCGTCGCGCGTCGGGAAATCGATCAGCCAAGCCGCCGTCGCGGGCGGACACACGCTCAGCACCGTGAAACGGTCGGCGCCATCCGCGAAGGGGAAGCGGGCCGTGCCCGCGCGCTCGATCTTGCGGGGTCGGGCAAGCCACGACCACGGCCGACCCTCGGGAAGCGCGGCCTCGCGCCATTCCAAGGCGGCGCCCGCGAGCTCGCCCGCCGGGTGCAGCGCAAGGACAAAGGCGGCCTCGCGATCGGCCGCCGCCGTGAGGATGTCCAGGCAGGCATCGGGCAGGAGGACGAGGCTGCGCATCTGGCGCACGCCCTCGTAGAGGCGTCCTCGGAAATCGGCGAGCGTGACGCACGCGAAGCCCTCGCCGCGCCGAAAGCCGACGAGATCCAGCTTCTCGGCGGCCCCGCGCTGCGCCCGCCAGTCCACAAGCAGCGCGTTATGGCAGATCGTGTGCCGGTTCAGCGTGCGTTGGATGTCCGACGAAAAGGAGTGCACGGCGCCCGTGACCGCCTCGCGGTCCTCGAGGCGGAGCTTGCCGCCCGCAAAAAGCATGAACGACAGCTTGTCCGCGTGGCCGTGGACGCCGGCGGCGTCGTAGGTCGCCAGAACCATGGCCTGCGCCGGCGAGGGCGGCCCCTCGGGCACGCGCAGGACCGCGTAGCCGTGCTCGGTGAAAAGCTCGCTCGCCAGCACGGGCGGCTCGGGGCGCGCCGGCAAAGGCGGCGCGGTCAGCGTCTCCCACGGGTCCGTCTTGACCCTCCGAGACAGCATGTATGCGGCGAGGCCGTCCGGCCACAGCTCGGCCGCCAAGCGCCACGCGCCCGCGTCCGGAAGATACGAACGCGCGCCGTAGGCATCGCCCAGCGGCGGCAACACCAGATCGGGGAAGACAACCCGGGCCGGCCCTCGGTAGAAATCCTGGAACGACCTTCCCCCGGCCGGAGGAGGAAGGTCCAACCCGGCGCGGCGGTAAAGGCGCAGCACCGCGATTAGGGGATACTGCGCCGTCAGGTGATACGGAATGCTTCCCTCCAGCCACAAGCCGCCGTCGCGAAGGCCGCGTTCGGCGAGCTCGCTGGGGGAGCGCGCCCCGTTCCGCGTGAAGTCGACGGCGGCCGTCTCGCCCCAGAAAAGGCCGATGGCGCCCGCGGCGTACCGATGCCAGGCCAGGTGGTTGTTAAGCCCGCCGCCGATGTCGTATTCCAGCCAGAAGCAGTCGTTGCGGAGGACCGCGCCCAGCGCGCGGCCGAAGAAACCGGCGAGGGCCGCGTGGTCCCCCGGCGCGAGTTCGTCGAAAACCAGATCGCAGCACTCCAGGGCCATCAAGACCCAGATCGCGTAGTTGAGGCCCACATCGTAATGCTCGACGGCGAAGCGGTAATCCGCCCAGGCGCGGAGCTGCGCCACGACGGGGGCCAGAAACTCGGCGCGGCCGCTGAGCGCCCAGGCGCGGGCCATGGTCACGATGGGCCGCCAAGCCGCGGCGGGCTCCCGCGCCGTGCGGGCGTAGACTTCGGGATAGACGGCATCGAAAGGCCGGCCCTTGACGGCGTCGTACCAGCCCTCCTCCGGCGCGGCGCCGGCCGCGCCGAGGGCCGCCTCGGCGTCGCGGACAAGCTGCCGGAACTCGCCGGCGAGGGCGCCCCGCGCCGCCTCCCGCGCCGTCGCGATCTCGGCCCTCGAGATGAAAAGCCAGGGATGGGGCCGCGCCGCGGCGGCCTCCACCCGCAGGTCGAAGACGAAGCCGCGCTCCTTGCCCGGCACGGAAAACGGATTGCCCGGGCGCGACTCGTACGCCGTGAACCGGGCGCAGATAATCAAACACAGAAACGATGTCGCCGTCATGCTTCCTCCTAGTCTCGCCGACCGCCGGCTTCCCCGGGAAGTCCGCGGAAGATCGCCGCGCGGCCGCCCGAGCGCGGCGCCCCGTTCTCACAGATAGCCGAGCTGCGCGAGCTGCGCGCGCACCGCGGTGTAATCCCGCGGATCGAGGCGGCGCGCCGCCTGGGAGATCTCGGCATCGAGGGCGCGCAAAAGTTCCGCGCTCGGCCCTTCGCGCGGCGTGAAGGGCCGCCGTTCCCCCGGGTCTTCCGCCAGGTCGTAGGCCCGCGCCGCGCCGGTCTCGATGGCGCGGATGACCTTCCAGCGCCCCTCGCGGCATCCGATCTCGGCGTACGCTTCGTCAAGGCTCTCGGGCAGCGCCTCCTCGGGCGCGAAGTCGCGGTTGCGGGCGAAGAACGCCGGGCCGTTCGCGGCGATGCCCCGCTCCATGGCCGGGAGCAGCGAAACGCCCTGGATCGCATCGCCGCCCTCGCGCACGCCGGCCAGGGCCAGCACCGTCGGCATGATGTCGATGCTCCGCGCGATCCCGCGCACGACTCCGGGGCGCACCAGGCCGGGGGCGTGCATGATGAGCGGCACCTCGAGCACCTCGTTGAAAAGATGCCTTCCGTGCAGGTCGAAGATCCTACGCGGCCGCTCGGCGGGGCCCATGCGCTCGCCCCACGACTCGCCGTGATCGGCCGTGATGATGAGAAAATCGGGCCGCGCGACCTTGAGCAGCGCCGGCAGCCATTCCTCGCTGAAGTAATCCACCGCGCGGGCGTAGAGCTCCCTGAGCGCGGCGCGGTTCTTCTCCCGCCGCCAGGGGTCCGGGTCCGCAAGGGTCGCGAGCTGCGCCTTGCAGCGCGCGTCCCACTCGGCGAGCGCGAACCGCCGCGGCAGGTAGGGCAGATGCGTCCACCAGTAGTGAACGAAGGCGAAATACCCGCCTCGGCCGCGGTCGGCGAACCACGCCCGCATGGCGGCGGGATCCTGGGAAGAGCCCGCCACGGCCGCCTCGGGGCACTTGAAGAAGAGATGCGCGGGCTCGAACACGAACGACGCAACCTGGAAGCCCCCCGCGCGCAGGCGGCTGAACAGGGTCGCGGCCGCGGGGCTCCAGGGCTGCTCCCAACGCACGAGGCCCAACCGCTGCGCCGCCACTCCGGTGCAGATCGACGCGATGGCGGGCACCGTCCACGGCGCGGAGGCCACCGCGGTCTCGAACCGCGCTCCATCGGCCGCCAGCAGATCGACGACGCGGGTCCGCCGCGCCGGGTTGTAGCAACCGAGGAAATCGGGCCGAAGCGAATCGGCGACAAGCAGCAGGATCCGCATGCGGGCAAGTGTAGCGCCCGGCCTGATGCCGCGCCAAGGGCCGCCGGCGCGAAAGGACTTCTTGAAGAAGCCTCAGGGGCCGATATTCTTACTGTTCTCCGGACCCGCGCGGGCGAAGCCCGCCCACGCGCCCGGCCGTGCTGCCGGCGCGCGCGTCGCGCGGCGCCGCGAACCAAGGAGCATTCCCATGACGGACCTTCGTTTCACCCTGCCCGACAAAAGCGAGCTTGTCCTCCCGGCGGGCACGACCGGCCGGCAGATCGCCGCCTCGATCGGCGCCAAGCTGGCGGCGGCGGCCCTCGGCGTCGCCGTCGACGGCGAGATCTTCGATTTGGACCGGCCGCTCGCGGCGGGGGGCGCGGCGCGGATCATCACGGCGCAGCCCCGGGGCGTCAAGGACGGCGAAATCGACCGGCTCGACCGGGAGGCGCTCGCGCTCATCCGCCACTCGGCCTCCCACGTCATGGCCGAGGCCATCGTGTCCCTCTTTCCCGAGGCCAAGCTCGTCTACGGGCCGCCCGTCGAGAACGGCTTTTACTACGACATCGACCTGGACCGCCCCCTGGGAAGCGACGACTTTCCGGCCATCGAAGCCGCCATGGCGAAGATCGTCGCGGCCGACAAGCCGTTCCGCCGCATCGAGTGCACCCGCGAGGAGGCCATGGCGCGCGTCGCGGGCGATGCCTACAAAACCGAGAACCTCCGCGCCGTCCCCGAGGGCGAGGTCATCAGCTTCTACCGCACGGGCGATGACCCCGGCGCCTTCACCGACCTGTGCCGCGGGCCGCACGTGCCCTCGGCGGGCCGCATCGGCGCCTTCAAGCTCATGCAGGTTTCGGGCGCCTACCTTCACGGCGACGAGAAGCAGAAGCAGCTCAAGCGCGTGTACGGCACCGCGTGGCCCACCAAGACCGCCCTGGAGGCGTACCTGGAGCGCCTGAAGCTGGCCCAGGAGCGCGACCACCGCAAGCTGGGGCAGGACCTGGAGATCTTCTCCATCGCCGACGAGGTCGGCTCCGGCTTGATTCTCTGGCTCCCGAACGGCGCCGTCATCCGCCAGGAACTCGAGGCGCTGGCCGCCGAGCGGGAGTTCCTGGCCGGCTACAAGCGCGTCGCGACTCCGCACATCACCAAGGCCGCGCTGTACCACCGCTCCGGGCACCTGCCTTACTACCAGGGTAGCATGTACCCGCCCATGACGCTCGACGATGACCAGGAATACTACCTCAAGCCCATGAACTGCCCCCACCACCATATGATCTACCTCGCGCGGCCGCGCAGTTACCGCGAGCTGCCCCTGCGCCTCGCCGAATACGGCGACTGCTACCGCTACGAGAAGTCGGGCGAACTGGCGGGTCTGCTCCGCGTCCGCGGCATGTGCATGAACGATGCGCACATTTACTGCAGCTTGGATCAAGTGCGGGAGGAGTTCCTGGGCACGATCAACCTGTCGCGCTATTACTATGAAATGTTCCGCATCAAGGACTTCTGGATCCGGCTCTCGCTCCACAGCAAGGACAAGGACAAATACATTGCCAACGAGGATCTGTGGGAGAAGTCCGAGGAGATCGTCCGGGACGTTCTCAAGGAGTGCGGGCTCCCCTTCGAGGAGCGCACCGGCGAGGCCGCCTTCTACGGGCCGAAGATCGACTACCAGCTCAGGAACGTCATCGGCCGGGAGGAGACCGCCTCGACGACGCAGTTGGATTTCGCCATGCCCGAGCGCTTCGATCTGGTTTACACGGCGCCGGACGGGACGCGCCGGCGGCCCCTGGTCATCCACCGTGCGCCGCTGGGCACGCACGAGCGCATGATCGCGTTCTTGCTGGAACACCTCGGCGGCGCGTTCCCGACCTGGCTGGCGCCCGTCCAAGTCGTGGTGATCCCCGTCGCCGAGCGCTTCGAGCGGTACGCTCGCGACATCGCCGCCCGGCTCAGGACGGACCTGCTCCGAGCCGAAGTCGACGACTCGGCGGACTCCTTCAACAAGAAGATCCGCAACGCCGTGACCGGCAAGACCCCCAACGTCTGGATCGTGGGCGGCAAGGAGCAGGCGGCCGAAGCGGTCACTTGGCGGCGCCATTGCGTCGCGCAGCAGGCGACCATGAAGCTCGCCGAGGCCTACGAGGCTCTCGCCGAAAGCCGCCGCGCGCGCCTCATGGACAACTTCCCGGACGTGCATCCCCGAGGCTGGGAGAACGCCGCGCGCCGCGGCTCGGACTCTTCTGGCAACGGCCCCGAGGCTGTATGATTGTTATAGCTGCATCAACGGGCTGAGGTTACGCGAGCCATGCTTCAACGACGACATCTGCGTTGGTTCTTTCTTCTAATCCTTCCTTTGTCCGCGCCGCTCAATGTCGCCGCACAGGTGTTCATCAGCGAGTTCATGGCTTCGAACCTCACGTCGAACCGGGACGAGGACGGCGAGTACACCGACTGGATCGAGCTTTACAACGCCGGCGGCGCCGCCGTCGACTTGAACGGGTGGTCGCTTACCGACAATCCGCAATACCTGCGCAAGTGGGTTTTTCCCGCCGTGACCATCGGGGCCGGCAAGTTCATGCTGGTTTTCGCGTCGGGCAAGGACCGCCGCAATCCCGCCTATCAGCTCCACACGAACTTCCAGCTCCGCGCCGACGGCGAGTACCTGGCCCTTACCGCCGCCGACGGCGTCACCATCGTGCACGAATACGAGGACTACCCGCCCCAGATCGAGGACGTCTCCTACGGCTTCAAACAGATGTCGTCCGCCTTCAACGTCATCGGGCCCGGCGCCCCCGCGCGCGCCTATGTGCCCATCGACGGATTCCTGGGCCTGACATGGACCGCCGTCGGCTTCAACGATTCGTCCTGGATCAGCGGCGAGGCCAGCATGGGCTTCGAACGCGCCTCGGGGTTTCAGGGCCTCTTCGATATCGATCTGAACGCCGCCATGTACAACGTCAACTGCTCGGCGTACATGCGGGTCCCCTTCTTTCTCGCCAACGGCGCCTCCGTCTCCACGGTGCGCCTGCGCATGAAGTACGACGACGGTTTCGTCGCGTACCTGAACGGCGTCAGAATCATGAGCAAGAACGCGCCCGCCGCGATTGCCCACAACTCGTGCGCCACGACGATCCACCAGGATTCGCAGGCGGTCATCTTCGAGGAGTGGGAGATGGGCGTCGACGCGGGCGTGCTCCGCGACGGCGCCAACGTGCTGGCCATTCACGGCATGAACTATCCCGTCACCAGCTCGGACTTCCTGATCGTCCCGGAGCTGGACGCCGTGGTGGCGGGCGCCATGGACACAAGCGCCGCGTACTACTTGAACGAGCCCACGCCGGGATCGATCAACAGCAGCTCCGGGCACCTCGCGGTCAGCCCCGCGCCGGTGTTCTCCCACGAAAGCGGCGTCTACACCGGCAATTTCTCCCTCGTCTTGTTCTCGCCCGCCCCGGGATCCGTGATCCGCTACACGCGCTCCTGGTCGGCTTCCTCGCCGCCCGAATCCTGGTCCGTCTACTCGACGCCGTTATCGATCACCCAGAACACCATTGTCAGGGCCTGCGTCTATGCGCCGAACGCCGTGCCGAGCCGGATCGTCACACAGGCGTACACGCGGCTCGACTCGACGGCCGCCGGCTTCACGTCGAATCTCCCCCTTGTGGTCGTCAACACCTTCGGGGTCGGCATCCCCCAGGATCCCCGCGTCCCCGGCTTCATGCAGGTCTTCACGGCGGACGGCGAGCGCACCGCCTTGAACTCCGTGCCGCAGTTCCAGAGCGTTATCGGCATCAAGCAACGGGGCTCGAGCTCCGCGGGTTTCCCGAAGAAACAGTTCAGCATCGAACTGTGGGACGAGCACGGCCAGGATTACAACGCGTCGATCCTCGGGCTGCCGCGCGAATCGGACTGGATTCTCTACGGCCCCTACAGCGACAAGGCGCTCATGCGCAACGTGCTCGCCTACGGCTTCAGCAACGAGATCGGCACCTACGCCTGCAGAACCCGGTTCGTCGAGGCATATCTGAAGACGACCGCCGGGCCGCTCACCTCGGCCGACTATGTCGGCGTCTATGTCTTCATGGAGAAGCTCAAGCGCGATGAGGACCGCATCGACGTCGCCAAGCTCCTCCCGTCCCAGAATACCTCGCCGGAGGTGACCGGCGGCTACATCCTCAAGGTCGACCGCCTCGACCCCGGCGATGCGGGCTTCTCCACGGCGCGCGGCACGCAGTTCTGCTACGTCTTTCCCAAGGAAGTCGCGATCACGCCGGCCCAGAAAGCCTACATCCGGGGTTATCTGGACACCTTCGAGGCCGCGCTCTACAGCGCGAACTTCACGGACCCCGCCACCGGCTACGCCGCTTATGTCGATGTGGATTCTTTCATCGACCACTTTCTCCTCACCGAACTCGCGAAGAACATCGACGGCTACCGCCTGAGCACCTTCTTCTACAAGGACCGCGAGGGCAAGCTCGCGTCCGGCCCGATCTGGGACTTCAACCTGTCCTTCGGCAACGCCAACTACGCCGAAGGGTGGATCACTTCCGGGTGGTATCTGGACCAAAGCGGCGGGGCGGCCCACTGGTGGAAGCGGATGCGCCAGGACCCCGAGTTCCTCCAGAAGACGATCGACCGGTGGACCGCCATCTCGCGCAAGCAATTGGCCACGTCCGCCATGCTGGCCCGCGTCGATGCGTGGGCCGATCTGCTGCTCGAATCCCAGGCCCGCAATTTCGTGCGATGGCAGATCCTGGGAGTCTATGTTTGGCCCAACTGGTACGTCGCCCCCACCTGGCAGGCCGAGCTGAACTGGATGAAGGACTGGATGAGCGGGCGGGCGGCGTGGATCAGCGGCAACTATCTTGAAGCGCCCACGCTGAGCCACAACGGCGGTATCGTGCCGGCCGGCTTCAAATTCACCATCTCGACGCCCGCGGGGGCCTCCTACTACACCCTCGACGGCTCCGATCCGCGCCTTCGGGGCGGCGGCATCGCGCCGAGCGCGATCCTGTACAGCGGCGCGATCACCGTCAACAACAACACCCTAGTGCGGGTCCGGGCCAAGCAGAGCACGCGGTGGAGCGGCATCATCGAGGCGACCTACGTGGTGAATCCGCCGCCCCTCACCGTGACGGAGATTATGTACCACCCGCGGGAACCCGTGCCGCCCAGCCCGTACCGCGACAACGATTTCGAGTTCATCGAAATCCACAACAAGAGCGCCGCGCCCTACGATCTCTCGGGAGCGCGCTTCACCGACGGCATCGAGTTCACCTTTCCCGAGGGCATGGTGCTCGAGGCCGGCGCGTACGGGGTGATCGTCAAGAATATCGCGGCTTTCACGTCGCGCTACGGCTGGTCGGGCGACATCATTCTGGGCCAGTACACCGGTTTCCTGAGCAACCGCGGGGAACGCATCCAGTTCGTCGGACCGCTCAACGAACCCATCCTGGACTTCGTTTACAACGATTATTGGTATCCCGAGACCGACGGCAGCGGCTACTCCCTCGTACTGGTCGATCCCGCGACGGCCCCGAACTTCTTCAGCGACCCGGAGACCTGGCGCGCGAGCACCGCCATCGACGGCTCGCCGGGCCAAAGAGATCCCGACAGCGTCCAGCCGGGCGGCTGGCAGATGCCCGGCGACGCCAATCAGGACGCACGCCTGGACATCTCCGACGCCGTCGGGCTCCTGCGCCTCTTGTTCGCGGGCGGCAGCCTGGTGCCGCCTTGCGACGGCCCGAGCCTCAACCAGGGCGGCACCCTCGTGCTGCTCGACATGAACGGCGATGGGAAGGTCGATCTCGCCGACCCCGTCTACCTGCTGGCATATCTTTTCGCGCACGGGCCGGCGCACGTGCTCGGCACGACCCGCGTCAAGATCGAGGGCTGCCCGGACATCGTCTGGTGAACGGGCCCTCCGCGCCCGCGCCGCCGCGCGGCCCCGCGGCGCATCTGGCGCTCGGCCCCGGCGCGCGCCATAATCCGGACTGCGGGGCCGGACCGCGGCGAGGGCTCCGCCGCGCGCGTCCGGCGCCCCCCGAGAGCCCGGTATGAACTATCTAGAAGAACTGAATCCCCGGCAGCGCCAGGCCGTCGAGATCCTCGAGGGTCCGGTGCTGGTCATCGCGGGCGCGGGTTCGGGCAAGACCAAGACTCTGGCCTACCGCGTCGCGCACCTCGTCAAGAACGGCGTGCGCCCCGAGACGATTCTGCTCCTCACCTTCACGCGCCGCGCGGCCGCGGAGATGCTCCGCCGCGCCCAGGCCGTCATCGGCAGGGCCGGCCGGAACGCCTTCGCGCGGGCATGGGGCGGCACGTTCCACGCCACGGCGAACCGGCTGCTGCGCACCTACGCCGCGTCGATCAACCTGGCGCCGGAGTTCACGGTGCTCGATGAGGGCGACAGCCGCGACCTCATGGACATGGCGCGGCGCGACGCCAAGGCGGCCGATCAGCCCAAGCGCTTCCCCCAGAAGGGAACCCTGCTCGCGGTCTACTCCCGCACCGTCAACACCGGCCGCGGCGGCGCCGCGCTCAGGGAGACGCTGGAACGTTTCTACCCGTGGTGCCTGGAGCACGAGGAGCGGCTCACGGAGCTTTTCCGGCGCTACATCGCGCTCAAGCAGGAGCGCAACCTGCTGGACTACGATGATTTGCTGCTCTTCTGGCACGAACTCCTCGAGGATGACCGCACCGCGGATCTCCTGGAGAGCCGCTTCAGCCACATTCTGGTGGACGAGTACCAGGACACCAATCCGATCCAGGCCCGGATCCTCGCGCGCATGCGGCGGCACAACCGCAACATCATGGTGGTCGGCGACGACGCCCAGGCGATTTACGGGTTCCGCGCCGCCACGGTCCGAAACATCCTCGACTTCCCGAAAGAGTTCCCGGACGCGACGGTGGTCACGCTGGACCAGAACTACCGCTCGGTCCAACCCGTGCTCGATGTCACCAACAAGGTGATCGCCTACGCCAAGGAGCGCTACACCAAAGACCTGTGGAGCGAGCGCGCGAGCGCCCAGAAGCCGTACCTGGTCACGTGCTACGACGAGCCCCAGCAGAGCACCTTCGTCATCGACACGCTGCTGGCCCATCGCGAGGAAGGCGTGCCGCTGCGGCGCCAGGCGGTGCTCTTCCGCGCGAGCCAGCTCAGCGCCAACCTGGAGCTGGAGCTCGTGCGGCGCAGCATCCCGTACCACAAGTTCGGGGGGCTGCGCTACTTGGAGGCCGCCCACGTCAAGGACTTGCTCAGTTTCCTGCGGGTCATGGAGAACGGCCGCGACGATCTGGCCTGGCACCGCATGCTGAACCTGCTGCCCGGCGTCGGCCAGTCCACCGCCGCGCGGGTGATCGCGGCTTTCGGTGCCGGGGGCGGGTCGTTCGCCGGCCTCAAGGACTGCGCCGTCCCTTCCCGGGCGGAGGAGCACTACGGCAAGCTGGTCGACCTGCTCTGCGAGCTGCACGGTTCGAAGCGCCCGCTTCCCGAGGAGGTGAGCGCCGTCCGGAAGTTCTACGGCAGCCTCCTTCAGGACCTGTACGAGAACGCCGAGGTGCGCGACCGCGATCTCGACCACCTGGAGGCGCTCTCGCAGCGCTACAAAAGCCGGCGCGAGTTCCTCGCCGATCTGGCCCTCGATCCGCCCACCTCCACTTCGGACTTCGCCGCCGACCCGTCGCGCGACGACGACTGGCTGGTTTTGTCGACGATCCATTCGGCCAAGGGCCTCGAGTTCGACGCCGTCTACATTATCCACGCGGCCGACGGTTGCCTCCCGAGCGATCTGGCGACCTCTTCCGAGGAGGAGCTCGAAGAAGAGCGCCGGCTCCTGTACGTCGCCATGACGCGCGCGCGCAACTTCCTCTACGTGAGCTTCCCCTTCCGCTATTACTCGCGGCCCTTCGGGACCGGCGACCGGCACGCCTACGCCCAGCTCACGCGCTTCATCCCGCCCGTCCTCTTCGACTCCTTCGAGCGCATCAGGCTCGCCCAGGAGATCGTGCCCGACGAGGTCGTGGACGCGGCGGATATCCAGCGGCGGATCCGCAGCAAGTGGTGGTGACGCGCGCCCTCGGGCCTTGGCCCGGCGGCGCCGCCTCGGCTATAATGAGGTTCGCGGCGTGCGCGGCGCTCCGGCGCCGCGGGCATCCGGTTCGGCGAACTTTTTCTGGAGGAACGAGCGTATGCGCACCCAAATTTCTCGTCGTCACCTTTTGAAGTCGGCGGCGGCGGCCGGCGTCGGCCTGGCCGCCATGAAGAGCCGGACCATCGCGGCCGGCGACGTGGCGTTCAAGGCGGGCCTTATCGGCTGCGGAGGGCGCGGCAACGGCGCCGCCGGCGACATCCTGAAGGCCGCTCAGAAAACCGGCATCAAGGTGGAGCTCACGGCGGTCCACGACGTGTACGAGGGCCAGGCCAAGAACTCGGCCAGGCACTTCAACGTCGGCGCCGCCGGCACCTTCTGGGATTTCGACGGCTACAAGAAGCTGATCGACTCCGGCGTTGACATCGTCATCCTCGCAACGCCTCCGGGCTTCCGGCCGGAGCATTTCGAGGCCGTCGTCGCCGCGGGCAAGCACTGCTTCTGCGAGAAGCCCGTGGCCACCTACGCCCAGGACTGCCGCCGCTTCCTCAAGGCGGCCGAGGAGTCCGTGCGGAAGAATCTGACGGTGGTCGCGGGCACGCAGCGCCGCCACCAGAGCAACTACGTGGAGACCGTCGCCAAGCTTCACGGCGCCATCGGCGACATCCGGGCGCTGCGCGCTTATTGGTGCGGCGGCCCGGTCATGAAGGGCCGGCCGCGCACCCCGGGCCAGAAGGACATGGACTTCCAGCTCAAGGCCTGGTACCTGTCTCTTATACACATCTGACGCTGCCGACGATCTACTCTGTGTAGATCTCGGTGGTCGCCGTCTCATTAACAAAAAACAACACACACACTCATGTATCACACTTTCCCCTGCCCTGCACATCACTATGAGAC
>ERZ1026810.916-NODE-916-length-13235-cov-4.351617_pt1 | contig 13235 bp, 6 predicted proteins | sample MGYA00520872_ERZ1026810 | MGnify/ENA primary metagenome ERZ1026810 (study PRJEB33270, sample SAMEA104284477) | anaerobic digester metagenome | biome: Anaerobic digester microbiome; feature: mesophilic sludge digester; material: Anaerobic digester biomass | place... | reverse complement strand
ATGCTGTGGCTCTCTGACTTGGCGTTGTTGCGCTTGTGTGTGTCTTAGGTTTGTTCTTTATGTTTGTTGTGTGTTTGTTTGTTGTTGTTGTGTGTGCTGTACTGAGGTAGTTTAGTTGTAGTTACTTATTGGTATTGTTTAGAACGGTTTTCGTTTTTTTTTTTTTTCAAGCAGAAGACGGCATACGAGATGCTCAGGAGTCTCGTGGGCTCGGAGATGTGTATAAGAGACAGAAGTGGCTCACGTTGGACGGGCGACCGCTCTACTCAATGGTGAAGGCACACGGAATGCTGTTCCAAGCGATGCTGCGCGCCGAGTGCGCCCGAGAACTTGGGTGGGGATTCGACGACCTCACCCCCGATGGCCAGGCCACACTGCGCGGGTTCCCCGCCGAACTCCGGGAACTCTTCTCCAAGCGTCGGTCTCAGGTTCTGCGCGAGAGCCGGCGGCGCCAAGACGATTACACCGACGAAACGGGGCGTGAGCTGGGCGGCAAAGCGCTCACCAAGCTCAATGCCCACGCCGTTCTCACCACCAGGGCGCGGAAAGGCGAGCCGGTGGACCTGGACGATCGGGAAGCAGCTTGGATACAGGAGGCCGCCGAAGCTGGATTCGACCTGGCCGAACTCCGCAACTGCTACGGGGCGTCCAGGCCCCGAGCTGCGATCGTGCCGGACGAAGTAGTCGCCATGGCCATCGGGAAACTCAGCGCCGACAAGCCATCGTGGAAGGTCGGCGACGCGATGCAGGCGGTTCTCGCTGAGCTTCCGGTGGTAGCGGCCGACTCATCTGGCGATGTCGTCGACATCGTCACCCGGCTGACCGACCGGGTGCTGGACGACTTCTCCGTGATCGAAGGCGGACAGCCCTACGAAGTAGTCGGAACCGATGCCCAATACCCCATGCGCCCCCACACGACGGTCAGCACGATCGTCACCGAGCACCAGGCAATCTCAACCGTTCTCAACTCCGAAGCCCGGGGGACCGGTGAACTGAAACGATCCGAGGTGTCCGATGCCGCCATCAGCGAACTTGGTGATGGCGAGCAGGCCGACGCCGTCAGCAACGTCGCGACCGACGGCAACGGGGTCTCGCTCGTGAGGGCACCAGCGGGGTCGGGAAAGACCCGCCTCTGTCGGACACTCGCCAACTGCTACTCCGAAGCAGGATGGAACGTCGTCGGACTCGCTCCCTCTGCCGCAGCGGCCGAGATCCTCCACCAAGAGGCGGAGATCCAACGTTCCTCCACCCTGACCAAACTGCTCGTGGAGAACGAGCACGAGGCGGGACCGATGCGCGACTACCGGTTGGATCGCCAAACCCTGGTGATTCTCGATGAGGCATCGCTTGCGTCCACCCGCGACACAGCCAATCTGATCGCGCTGGCCAAGCAGGCCGGTTCGAAGCTGGTGCTGGTCGGAGACGACGAGCAGCTTCAGTCCGTCGAGGCAGGCGGACTCTTCACCGTTCTCTGCCAGCACTTCGACACCAACGAACTCTCCGAAGTCCGTCGCATGTCAGCTCAGTGGGAGCGGGAGGCATCGACCGGACTACGACAGGGTGACGCCGACGCGCTCGACCAGTACATCGACCACGGCCGGGTGCGGAGCGGCACCGCAGAAGATGCGCTGGACTGGGCCTACGAACGGTGGGCCGACGTTCGCAACCGGGGCGGCTCGCTCATGGTGATGGCGCGCACCAACGCACAGCTCGACGATTTCAACGAGCGGGCTAGAGCCCACCTGCGCGACACCGGGGAACTCAAGGGTCCCGACGTTCCAATCGGAAACCTGGACATCGCCATCGGCGACGAGCTCGTCACCCGCCGAAACGCACGCTGGATCGTCACCACCAACAAGTCCCGAGTCATAAATGGCGCCCGATGGGAGGTGACTCGTATCCGTCACGACGGGGCGCTCGACGTCACGTCACTTGATGGCCGAGGCCGGGCGACGCTGCCCGCCGACTACACGATCGCCGACGACCAGCTCAGCTACGGGTACGGATCGACGGTCCACCGCGCCCAAGGCAGCACCGTCGACCAAGCCATCTTCCTCGCCGACGAAGGTGCGTCGAGAAACCTGCTGTACGTGGCCGCATCGAGGGCCCGGGAACGCAACGACGTCTGGCTCACCAGAGAAGGGAGCCAACCAACCTCCGGAGGCACGACGCTGACCGATGACGACATCGACGTACTCAGACAGGTCCTCAAACGAACCGACCAAGAAGCCACAGGCTCTGAGGTCGTCTGGGCCAAGGAGCTGGGCTACGAACTCGACGACGACCGGATCCACCAACTCCTCACCCCAGCGGGCCGTCTCGCAATCCAGCACCGCACAGTTCAGCTCGAACGCGGGCTACGGGCCTGCAACGTCGGTGCGGATGACGCAAGGTCGGTCGTGCTCGCGGCGCGGAAGGACGTCGAGAAGGCAAGCACCGCAGCGGATCGAGCCGAAACCGACCTCAACCGGTCCCAAAAGCGGCTTGCAGCAGAGGAAGCCCACGGACTGGTAGCCAGGGTCAAAGCACGGCACGACATCGCCGACCTGCGGTCCGACGTCGCGCAGAAGGCCGAGCGTCGCGACTCCTCTGATGGCGTGCTGGACACCGCAGCTCAGCGACTCTCCGAGGCCGAAGCGACCTACGACCAGGCACTAGAGGTCACCACCACGGCCAACAGCCGGGACCTCGCCATCATCGACAGTCTGAAGCAACGCTTGGCCCTCGACGACCGAGGTCAGAAGGCTTCGGCAGGAGTAGGACACGCCATGGCGAGCGCAGGCACCAACCCTCAGCCTGGCACCGGTAGGGCGGGCTGGACACCCGAACAAACCGCCTACGCCAACGAAATACAGCGGCGCTCCCGCCAAGCCGCACAACATCCAGTCCCTGGCTTCGAGCAGCCGGGCATGAGCCGCGCCTAGTGACAGTGCCTCAATGAGTGGCACCCGTTGACGACAATCTGGGCGTCGCTCCAATTCCCCACACTGGCAACGACAATGAGCCTGGCTTGATCGTGTCTTCATCGTCCCGAAAGTGCTGTTGGAGCCAGCAACTGGTGCCACGATCGCACAACTTCCAATGGCAAAGAGGATTCGAAGGCGGCCGCCGGATGCTCCCACCTTGATCGTCGTGTTCGCTAGGGAGCATCGCGGGAGAGGCAACGTTTTGGGTGGTCCTCTGAACCTCTGTGCTCGGCGCAAGTAGGGTTCCGTCAGATGGCCCGGAAGAATAAGCACAGCAACATGCAGGTGGGACCTGACGGACTACCCGTGATCGATGGGTTCACTGTCGAGGAGGCCATCGGAGAAGGTGGCTTCAGCCGGGTCTATCGGGGAACGCAGGATACCCCGGCACGGCCAGTGGCCATCAAAGTGTTTCGAACGAGCGGAAAGGTCGGAGCGCGGGTTCGTGACCGGTTCAAGCGCGAGAGCGATGTTATCGGTGCCCTTTCGAGTGAAGATGGGCTCGTGACTGTGTTCACCGGTGGTTTCACCGATTCAGGGGCGCCTTATTTGGCCATGGAGCTGTGCGACGGCGGTTCGGTCGCCGGCCGAATCAGCGCTCATGGCGGGCTCCCAGTGGGCGAGGTGCTCGCGGTAGGCGAGCGGATCGGCTCAGCACTAGCGGTTGTCCACGGCCAGCAGGTCGCTCACCGCGATGTGAAGCCCTCCAACGTCCTCCTAAAAGCCGACGGCCGGGCGAAGTTGACCGACTTCGGACTCTCCGTAGTGGGCGAAATGACCGAACCGCTTGGGGAGGAGTCGCGCCTAGCTGTAACTGAGGTGTATGCGCCGCCAGAACGACTGAACCCGGGAGCGGAGGACGGCTCAGGAGTCGATGAAGCTGGCGATCAATACTCATTTGCACTCACGCTCTACGCAATGTTGCTGGGCGGCTCCCCCTTCACGGGAGAGACCACGACCAAGCGGGCACTCAAAGTGCTCCAGGGCCATATCGAGCCGCTAATACGACAGGACATCCCGCCAAAGTTGGTCCATGTGCTTCGGCGCGCCATGGCCACCCGGCCCGAAGACCGGTGGCCGTCGATGGCCGAGCTCGTGGCAGTGTTACGGACGGTCGCTCCCAACGCCGATACGCAAAGCCCGGAGCCGCTTCGACCGGTAGCTTCCTCAACACAGGCTCCTTCAGTGACATCGAAGCCACGCCAACAACAATTCCCGGCACTGGGAGCAAGTCTCGCTGATGCTCCGACGAACCCTACTGGCATGCAAGAGCCCCCGGTAATGCGAACTGAGGTGCAGAACCGGCCAGGAGCATCCCGCTCCCGGCTGGCCGCCATAGGCAACCGAGATCATCGGAACCGCCCAGTACCCAAAGAGGCGGCCACTGGCCACCCAGTACCTTTCTTCACGAGAGCGCTAGCGCACTTCGGAGATGTTGCGCCGGTTCCCATTGCCATCACAGGCGACGGTCTAGTCACGGCCGGACAGGTCACCGCCAGGCTTGCAGATCTATTCGCGGTTCCACCCGACGCAATCTACTTTGGCGATCTACGCCCCTCGCATGACGATCCAGTTCAGAGCCTGCCGGGCTTTCACGATGGAATGATCACCTCCACCCATTCCACCCACGCGGCAGGAGGAGTGAGCACCGACTTCGAAGTGTTGATTGACGGCGGCCCGGCTGCCGGCCAAGTAATTCTACTGCCAGTCGGCCAGCACGTGGTTGGCCGTGATCCCAGCGCGTCAATCCAAATTGAAGATCCCCAGCTCAACCCGCTCCATTTTCAGGTAACATTAGCGGCGGACGGGATGACCTTCGTCCAAAACTTCGACAGCAACGCAGAAACCCTTCTTGAGGGACGACGGCTGGTTGGCAATGTATGGGTACCGGAGGGCGCACGCCTATTCTGCGGTAGCTCTACTATTTCAATCCGACGATTGAGGGACACGACCTCTCGCATCGCTGGCTCAGCCGAATACGAAGGGACCCCACAAAGGAGCCCGGCCCGGACCTACACGAACACGCCTCCTGTGAGTCTTTCCAGACCACCAACCGTATCGTCTCCACCCAATGGCTTTACTGATGTAGCCGCTATGACACTCGGTATGGCCACAATATTTGCTAGCGCCCTGGTCATGGACAATTTCGTTGTTGCCGCGCTCGTTGTACTGCCACCCGCAGGAGCCCTGATTTCATACCGTAGGCGAATACGCCGATTCGAAAGGAGTAGACGTGCTACCTGGGTGGATTTCAGCCGCATGTTCGCGGACGAGTCAGAGGAGTTCATCCGCCAAAAGATGGAAATGGCCGACGAGCAACGTCGGGAGCTTCCTGGCCCTGCGGACGTCTGCCAGATCTGCTCGGTTCCCACCCACCGCCTCTGGGGAGGCCGAACAACCGGGAACTCTCATCTGAGAATTCGTTTGGGAACCCAAGGCAAAGGGCTGTTGGACGGGGGATCTTTGCATGCCCGGAATCATTCTTGGCTACAACCAGTCGCTGCGCCACTTCACGAGATTTCGAGTATGGGGCTGGTTGGGCCTGCCAGCGCCGCTCGGGCATCAGCTCGATTCGCGGTCATGCAATCAGCTGCACACTATGGTCCACAGGATTTGAAAGTCTGGGCATTCCTTTCGGAGTATTGTGTGGAGGAGTGGGACTTTTTAAGGTGGCTCCCTCACGTTCAAACCGACTTAGGCTCTCCTTCTCTTTCGGTTTACGTCGGCAGGTCATCCATCCGCGAAGGAATCGAAAAACTCCAATATTTGATGCATGGTAGATCTGAATTGATATCGGCCCAATCCATACCCTCCAGTTTCGCTGATCCAGCCATACTGGCAATTTTCGACACGTCTGATTCCGGCTTGGATGGCGAAATCAACCGCCTCCTTGCAGGCAGCCAGAGACTAAAGGTTCACGGACTGGTTGTTGCGCCAGACAGAACAGGAGTGCAATTTGACGCGCTGGTAAAGTTTGATGACGCAACCGGATTAGCCCAGTACGAGCAACATGGTGGCCCACCGCTGCGAAATGTGGTCTTTGATGGCATCGCGAAGCATGTAGCGGAAGGGGCGGCAAGGCGACTAGCCGCGCTGAGCGTGGAGGAACCACGAGGCTTGGAGATCCCTACGTCAGTCCGACTTCTCGACCTGCTCAACTTGCCAGAGCCAACGGGCGACCTGATCGCCGAACGCTGGCAAGGTTCCACTCGCGACCTAACCCGCCGCAAGGGGGTCAGTTCCATCGTCGGCCACGACGGCACCGGAAACGTAGACCTCGTGCTGGGCCAGGACTTACCCAACTTGTTGGTGGCCGGAGCGCCCGGCACCGGAAAGAGCGAGTTTCTACTCACGCTCTTGGCTGGTTTGGCCGCCGAACAAGGACCCGACGACGTCCGATTCATCATCATCGGGTTCAAGGGCATTCAAGACTTCACGATCATCTCGAAGCTCCCCCACACGCTCGACGTCGTTGGCAACCTCGGCGTCCGGTCCTTTGAGCGTGCCATGCGCATGATGCGGAACGAGGTCGGAAGGCGGGAGATCGTTCTCGAGCGTGCGGGCGCCGCCAACATCGATGCGTATCGTTCCATGCACCGCAAGGGGCACCAACGGGCACAACAGCCGCTGCCCCGCCTCATTGTGATCGCAGACGAGTTCGCCGAACTCAAGTCTCAGGCTCCCGACCAGTACGACAGGCTCGTGTCGCTTACCAGGTTGGGTCGGGCACTCGGCATGCACCTCATCCTGTCGACGCAGAGCCCGGCTGGCGTAGTCAACCGTCAGCTCGAGGCAACGATCCCGGTGCGGATTAGCTTTAAGTTGATCGGACCGGCACTGAGTAACGAGGTCATTGGCGATCCAGCAGCTGGAATGCTGCCGATGTCAGCAAGGGGTCGAGCATTTGTGTCCACGCAGGGCGCTAGCCCGGTGGAAGTCCAGATGGCCAGGGTCGCCGGTGGGCGTCCTGACGCTGCAATCGAAGAGCCGATGCTCGACGTCTACCCGGAGTCGCTCGCCGAGACATCACAATCCCATCTACGGAAGGCCGGTTCGCCGTTCGATCCGCCCGACGAAGAGACGGACCTCTGGGGGCTGATGGAGGCCTGCTGCGACGCCGCCGCCAAGCTTGGTTATGCCGAGAACTCGGTTCCGTGGGCTGGCCCGCTGCCCGACGAGGTACTGCTCTCTGGCTCGGTCGACGATGAGGGTCACCCTGTGGTGGGCACAGTCGATGATCCCGACGGTGTTCTGTCAGACCGGCCGATTCACCGAGACTATTCGATTAAGCTCGGCGAAGGTCATCTCTGCGTGTTCGGCACATCCGGGTCAGGCCGGTCAACGGCACTGGTGTCATCTGCTGTGGCGCTCAGCCTTGCCGCTCAACCACTCCACCTGTTCGGGATCGACAACAGCAACGGTGGGCTGTCACTTCTCAACGAGCTACCCAACTGTGGTGGGCTCTCCCCGCGAGACCACCAGTTGTCGCGGCGCATCCTCACGCATCTCCAGTCTGAGGTCACCACACGCCACAACACCTTCGAGTCGGTCGGTGTCGCCAACATCAAGGAGTACCAAGGGCTAGCTGACCGGCTGGAAATGCCCAACCTGTTGCTGGCGATCGACCGGCTCGACTCGTTGGTCACTGAGGCTCGCAGTGCTGAGCCCACCGCCAATGCGGCGCAGGCCAACCTCATCCTGATTCAGAAGTTGTTGAGTGAAGGCAGCGCCATCGGCCTGACCGTGCTGGCGAGCTTCGGCCCCGTGCTGCCCAGTGGCGCCCTCATGGAGCACTTCCGGCACCGACTTCTCCTCCGGATGTCGTCACGAGACGACTACTCCGCCTTCGGGATCTCTTCCTCCAATATCAGCGACGAGATGATCGATACCTTCTCGCCTGGCAGGGCGCTGTCATCGGATGGCAATAGCGAGGTGCAGTTTGGTGTCATCGGCGGTCCGGAGCGGGCGCAGCAACGCACCCGAATCAGCGAGCTTGATGCACAGATCAGCCGCCCAGCCGACCTCCCCAAAATTAGAAGCCTGCCGAAGAGGATCAGTTGGAACGAGCTTGATCCCGTAGTTTCGCTCGACGCCGTACCGCTCGGCGTCGACGAGTCCGCTAACCCAGTGACGGTCGACCTCGCCGAAGGCAGGATGCTCTTGGTTACTGGCCCCACGCGGTCGGGCCGCAGCACCACCCTGTGCTCCTTGATCCGGCTACTCGTCGACGCTGGTGTACGAGTGGCAGTGGTGGCAGCGGCCAAATCTGGCGTAGCCGCAGATTGGGAAACGTCCGCAGTTGAGGTGTGGCCTCCGAGCGACGAACCGGAGGATCGCTACGCCAACGTCGACGTTATGGTTTTCGACGATGCGGATGGCCTTGCGAAGATCCGAGAGTTCGATGCTCAACAGGCGTGGCTTCAGTTCTTCGACGCCAAATCGACGAGTAAGGTCATTTCCGCTTCTGCGGACGTACTAGTGGACGCCACGGGCCGGGTCGCCGATGCACTATTGCAGTCGGACCGGCTCCTCCTCCAACCCACCGACCGATTTCAGGCCATGGAGATTCTCGGGCTGAACCACACCAAGGCCGACGCGATCGTCGGCGAGTATCCCCCGGGCCGAGGTGCCGCCGTCCTCGACGGTGAGTTGGTAAGCCCGCTGCACGTGCCGACAACCACACCTCGGCCAAAGGATCCGAATTGCTGAGCCTCCACCACCGAAAGCCAGGCTCCGCCCTAGGCGAGAGTTCCCGTGGGTGTTGACTGCTGCCACCAGCGAAATCGGGCGGACGAAGCGCGGGTCCCGGCTGACCACTGGGCAGTATCTTGCCGGATCGCACCGATGAGACCATGAGTCGTTGAACGAAGCTGGCGCAAACACCCTTCGGGTTTGCGGACGCCGTGGCGCCAAGGTCGACCTGGGCTCTTGAGGGGTTCGTTCGATCGACGCAATGATCTGGAGAATCTGCCGTCATATCCGGTGACAAGTTGGGCGTTGGGTTGAGCCGCCTTGGTGGCGGCGTGCCCGAGGATCGCAAACAACGCAACCAGGGGCTTGCTGGTCGCAGGTGACCCCAACTGGAGGCCCGCACCGGTTGGATCGCCAAAGAATGCGTCCATGACATCGACCTGAGCCGGGATCCCAACACTGACCTGGCACGGTTCTGCCAGCTCGCAACCAACCTTCAGAACGAGGCGCCGCCAGAGATCCGCCAGCTCGGACGCACCCTGCACCGATTGTCCACACAGATCGCAGCGTGGCACAGCTCCTGGGTGTCCCACTTCGCCAACTACCGCATCCGGGCGCTGCTTTATGCAGGCGGCCCCAACTGGGACCTGCTCCTAACCCCCAAAACCGTGAGCAATCCGATCACCCGTCAAACGAGTATCCGTTTACCGGCCCTCGTCGGCCTGTTGACGATAGGTCCGCTATGTACTCCATCCCGCGGGCCTCGCCGAGGAGGCACGGCCAGCGCGAACGCAACAGACCCGTACGCCGGGGTGTGTCGCGGATTGCAGTCGAGGCGGCAGGTCGGGTTAGACGGCGCTTCCGCCGCTCCGATCAACGCTCCCGAAAAGGTCTCTGGAACGACGCCCAACCGGTAGCCGCTCTTCGAACGTGCGTATCCGACGAGCGGCCTGCTCGTTCGCTTGTACCAGTTCGGTGAACAACTGGATCGCCAAGCCGACGTCGACGTCACGAACCAGCCGCCCCGACACCGGCGCGGAGAACCCCGACTTCGCCAAAGGTCGAAGCGCCTCACCCACCGTACGGCTGCCGCGCTCAAACAGGAAGTTAACGAACGCCCAATAGGCTGGCGCGTCACCACGCGCCACGTCGAGTGTCGGCCGTTGTGACGACGTGAGGATCACCGTTGCGACATTCGGGGCGGGCGTGAACTCCGCAGACTTCACTGCGACGCCGATTTCGAGCTGTAGAAACGGCGCAAGGGAGAGAGAGAGTTTGGTCGCGCCATACGAGCCGCTGACTCGCCCGGCGAACGGCGCCTCGACGATGAGCGCACCGGACACGAAGGTCGGCGCCAACATCCAGCGCCGCACCAGCTTGGTCGAGGTGTTGAACGGCGGGTTGGCTGCGATGATGAACGGTTCGTCCGGGAGCGGTGCTGCGAGAAGGTCGGCTGAGCGCACCATGACCCTCGGTTCGTCCGCATAGCGAGCCTTGAGCTGCGCCACCAGGCGCTGGTCGTATTCGACGGCGAGGATCGACCCGGTGCGGATCGCGAGGGCGGCCTCGGTCACGGAGCCGGTGCCGGCGCCGAGGTCGACACACAACAGCTGAGGCTCACCTCCGGCAAGGTGGACGAGGCGTCGCGCAGTTCGCTTGTTTCGCAGGAAGTTCTGACCCAGCTGACGTGATCGCATGTCTCAACCATGATGTCGGACCGCACCAGTCGGTGGCAAATTCCGGCGTCTGACCCGGGTTGTGGGGCGTGGCCCCGACCAGCTCAGCGCCAGGACGGGGGGAGCCCACGGGGGATCTCTATGGTGGGATCCCACCGGGGCTGCTGAGGTCCGAGGGTCTGCGCCCAGGAGACCATCTCCGCGAGACCTTCCGCCAGTGTGCGAGGCGCAGGGAGGTCGAAGACTCGAACGGCCTTCTCGTGCGAGAGCTGGATCGTCACGACCTCGTCTCGAGCGGGGAGGTGGACAACCGGGTGATCGGGTCGGCCGAACTCTGCGAGCACCCGCTCGGCGAGGTCCAAGATCGAGGTTGCGCTGTCGGCACCGATGTTGAAGCACTGGTTGCGCGCGTCCCGTGACGAGGGAGCAGCGAGCAGCGCCGGCACCACGTCGGCCACGTGGGAGAACTCACGCTGCTGGTGGCCGTCTCCGAAGATCGACAGCGGACGACCATGCATCACCTGGTTGATGAAGATCCCGATCACGTTCCGGAAGCGATCCGCGATGTTCTGTCGGGTCCCGTAGACGTTGTGTGGGCGGAAGATGGTGTAGGGCAGAGCGAAGAGCCGCTCGGTCACGGCCAGCTCTGCTTCGACGGCCAGCTTGGCGATCCCGTAGCTATCGATCGGTTCCGGAACGTCGAGTTCCGTGAGCGTGCCCGCCGCGTGCCCGTAGACGGCAGCCGAGGAGAGGAACACGAAATGGCCGACGTCGGCGTTGACCGCCGCGTTGATGAGGTTGACGCTGCCCACGAGGTTGTTCTCGTAGTTGAACCGCTTGATGTGGTGGCTCAGCCCTTCGGCTGCGTAGGCAGCCAGGTGGAAGACCACGTCGAACGGACCGTCAGCGAAGGCAGCGACGACATCTTGCTCTCGGCTGACCGATCCTCTGCGGAGCGCGACTCCAGGCGGGACGTTGCGTTTGAAGCCCCCGCTGAAGTCGTCCATCACGACGACATCGTCACCGTGCTCCACGAGCGCATCGACGAGGTGCGATCCGATGAATCCGGCACCGCCGGTGACCAACATCCGTGCCACGACGACTACCCCCGCTCGCTGACATCAGGATACGCAACCTCGGGTGCTATCTCGAACACGACGAGCCCGCCACGCTGCAGCCGATCGAACCCGGCCACGACGTCGGAGAGGGGACGGCCGAGCTGGTCTGCGATCTGGAGCACCGTTCGCTCGCCGTCGATCAAGGTGACCGTCGCGCTCTCGAGATCGTGGAGTTCGACCCAGTGGCCCGTCCGTGTCTGCACCGCTGCGACCGACTCGGACCACCCCGCGAGGCCGCGTCGCCGGATCGTTCGCCAGGTCTCGAGGAGCGCCGCCGTCGGGATGAGCGTGGGCGCGTCCTCGGAATCACAGATGCGACGCTTGGTGACCCGGAGTCCGTCCAAGAACAGCGTCTCGATGTTCGATGCCAGAAAGCACCGGATGGCGTCGGCGGGGGTCTCCACGATCGGTTCCCCACGCACGTTGAAGGACGTGTTGAGAATCATCGGGACGCCGGTTCGCTCGGCGAAGTGGCGAAGGACGCCGGCGAAGCCATCGGACTGCGAGCGGTCGACGGATTGGATGCGACAGGTGCCGTCGACGTGGCAGACGGCGGGAACGGTGTCACGCGCCGAGGCGCTGAGCGTCGCCACGGTGAGCATGAACGGATCCTCGGTGACCGACTCGAAGGAGCCGATCGCCTCGGGCCAGAGGATCGCGGCCGCATACGGCCGGAACGGCTCCCGGAACTTCACCAGCCGGTTTATCTGCTCGCGCAGATCGGCGCCGCGGGGATCGGCGAGGATACTTCGGTGGCCCAGCGCCCTCGGGCCTAACTCGCTCCGACCCTCGAACCAAGCAACCACGCCACCGACCGCCAGCTCCTCAGCAGCGGCGTGAGGGGCGGCCGCTCCGAGGTCGCTCCAGGTCACCGACCGGGCCGCCGCGCTCAGCGCTGCTCGAGCCGAAGACGACCCGTGGTCCCGACCGAGGAAGTCGGTGAAGCCCGCCCATCGTCGGGGAAGGCCACCCACTCGTTCGTGGCCGAGCAGTGCCGCACCCACCGCGACGCCGCTGTCGCCGGCGGCGGGGGTGACGAACACATCATCGAAGCGTCCCGAGCGGGCGATCATGCCGTTGGCGACGCTGTTCAGCGCAACGCCCCCGGCAACGCAGAGCTGACGGCTCCCCGTTGTTGATCCGATGCGATCGGCAAGGAAGAGCATCCCCCGCTCGAGCTCCCGCTGGACCGTCGCCGCGAGGTCCTTCGACACCTGGTCATCGATCGCGTCGCGATCGGAGCGCGGCGGGAGACCGAGGATCCACTCGGTGTCGATCGTCAGCGTGTCACCGTCGTACCCGACGATCTCCAAGCCCAGGGCATCCGGGTCGCCATAGGGCGCCAGGCCCATCGTCTTCCCCGCGTGGCTCATGTGCCCGAAGATGTACTGCGACGCGACCGAGAACATGTGACCCAGGCTCGGGAACCGGTAATATGGGTCGCTCGCTTCCCAGAGACCCCACCGCTTGGCCACCAGCTCCAGCCGACCGTCGATCAGGGCGAACTGCGATTCGGCCTCCTCCATCCGCCAGTCCGCCGGTTCGGGCCCGAGCCTGTCTCTTATACACATCTGACGCTGCCGACGATCTACTATGTGTAGATCTCGGTGGTCGCCGTATCATTAACAAAAAAATACCAGCAGACGCTAGAACACGAACTGCACATGCATTGTACAAGTTTACTAAGCATCAAAGCAACCCAACCAGTTTCCTCACTCCGATGTCACCATCAAACGCCCAACGACTTGCACACAATTTAACCTCACCGACTCGATGCATCAACA
>ERZ1026810.913-NODE-913-length-13293-cov-2.896628_pt1 | contig 13293 bp, 7 predicted proteins | sample MGYA00520872_ERZ1026810 | MGnify/ENA primary metagenome ERZ1026810 (study PRJEB33270, sample SAMEA104284477) | anaerobic digester metagenome | biome: Anaerobic digester microbiome; feature: mesophilic sludge digester; material: Anaerobic digester biomass | place... | reverse complement strand
CTTCATATGCAGTCAAAGCCCTATGAAGAGGCAAAGCTTGTTAAGTGCGTCAGGGGAAAGATTTTTGAAGTTGTTTTAGACTTAAGGCCAAAATCTAAGAGCTACGGAAAATGGTTCGGAAAAGAATTTTCAGAAGATGACAATAAATGCCTATATATCCCTAAAGGATTCGCTCATGGCTATCAGGCGCTGGTAAAAAATTGTGATGTTTTATATTTGATGTCTGGAAAGTTTTCTTTGCCTCATAATATTGGATATAGGTGGAATGATCCAGCATTTAATATTTCCTGGCCTCTTAAACCAACTGTGATGGCAGAAAAAGATAAGAATTTGCCTTTGGTATTACTACATATTTAGTTATTGGAAAAAATGGTCAACTTGGAAGCGCTTTGGTAAATGATTTAGCGAATCGTAAGGCAAATTTTTTAGCCTATTCAAGAAGAGAATTGGATATCACTATTTGGCGTTTCAAACCGAAGTATGATTATCAGCTTAAATAATTATTTGCAAAGTAAAAGAATTTAGGTTTTGATCAATGGTATTTAATAGTTAACAGGACTAATTTAACAGGGTTTATTACTTCTATTTTATTAAGTAGATTAGTTAATGCTGATTTATGAAACGAGTATCTTTAGTTTTTCTTGTTTTCATTTTTTTTGTAACATCAATTTATTTTTTACTAAGCGTTGTAATTTAAACAGGATTAGAACTTCATAATTAATACAATGACATTAATTGAAGCAGAATAAGATAATGTTATTTAATAATTGATTTTGCTGGGTGATTATTTTTTTAAGTAGCTTTATACATTCAAATTAGAATGCTCGTGAAAAAAATTTCGGTTGAAGTAAAAGTTGGAATACTTTTTATTATAGCGGTTGTGCTATTTATTTGGGGTTTCAACTTTATTAAAGGAACTGATCTTTTCGGCGGACGAAGGCTGTTTTATGCTGTTTACGATAAGGTGGAGGGGCTTGAACCTGCCAATAAAGTAAAAGTTAATGGTTTAAATATCGGTCAGGTAAGTCATTTAGGATTTATACCCGGCACATCACTCATCTGCGCCGAGCTTTACATAAAAAGCGATCTACCCATTCCAAAAAATTCAATAGCCCGCATTTACAGTACTGATTTGCTGGGCGGTAAGGCCATTGAAATCATACTTGGCGACTCTGATAAACTGGCTGTCAGCGGCGACACTCTTCAATCGGAGTTAGAAATATCAATCAGAGAGCAGGTGAGTGAGCAGGTTGAGCCGGTTCAGAAAAAAGCAATGGCCCTAATCAATTCCCTCGACTCATTGCTTATGAGCATTCAGGGTGTCTTTAACCCGGAATCGCAGGATAATATCATAAGTATCTTTGAAAATATCAGAGTAGCAATATTTAGCATAAAAAATTCTGCAACGTTGGTGGATACTCTTCTTGCAAAAGAAAAATCCAATCTTGAAAAGATAATAAGCGATATTGAAAATATCACTGCAAACCTTCGCGACAACAATGACGAAATCAGTACTATTTTCAGGAATTTTGCAATTCTCTCCGATTCTCTTGCATCTGCCGACATTCCACAGACATTTAGAGAGGCTCAGGAGGCCATTGAAAATCTTAAAATTATTAGCGACAAATTAAATCGAGGCGAGGGTACAATGGGGCAGCTTATTACTAATGACACACTCTATTTGAACCTGCAACAATCAACTGAAAATCTTAATAAGCTAATCGAGGATATACGCTTAAACCCAAAAAAATATGTAAAGTTTTCGGTGTTTTGATGCTTAAAAAAATGTGATCTTAGGAGGTTCGGTTAATTTATTACAACTTTTTTTACGTAAACCCTTTGTTTTTCAATGATTTTGATAAGGTAGATTCCTTTACGGTTGTCACTTATATCAACATTTAATTCAGAAGTTCCGTTATTCTCAATGGTTTTTATTATTTGGCCTTCCTGCGAGATTACTACTATCTCTTCAATATTACTTACACCGCTTAAAACGAATATTCCATTGTTCGGATTAGGTATAACGGTAATTTCTTCAGAAAAATTCGTAAAAGACTCATCGAATGGATATAAAGAACTAATAGCCGATATTCCACCTGATCTGAAGATACCCTGATCAGGCATTGTTGTATCAAATAAAGCTTTTGCTGTGCAGTAAAGCTGGTTAAATGGCCTAAAAATCCTGAATGTGAATGGTTCATTAGCCATAAATCCGGATTTTTCATCACCTGTTTCATGGGTTCCATAAACTGGGATTGCCAAAGGTTGATTTTCAAAAACAGCCCATCCGGCACAAACATTATTCGGTGTAAAAACACCAACTATATCACCTGTCTCAAGGTTTTTAAAACCATCGGCAGGAATCGAGATCATGTGCACATCAGGAGATGCGACGGCAAAACTCCATGAAACTAATGGTAATTCAGGAAAATCGCTGTTCGGACTGGAGTATGAGTTTTTAAGACCTGACTGAGGAAAATGTACAATAAAGCTGCTTTTAGCATGAGTTATGTATGCGTTGCCAGGCTTTAGTATAGGTAAAGTATTTATCCCTGTCTGAGGCCAAAAAACTTCTGTTCCCAAAATATTGCGAACCAGAGTTAATTTGTCTAGAAAAGGAGCAAAAAGAGAAGCAGTAGAGACATCATAAAGAGTAGGAATAGGAAGATATCCCGTCCCTGATTTTATGGTTTGAGATAACGACTTAATTAATTCCCCTCCAATAACAAGGTTGTCGGTATTTGACATTTTAATCGTATATCCCGAATTTTTCCATTTATCCAAAGTGTTTATGTTTTGCCAGGGCCAATAGATCCCGTCAAAATTGTAGAGGATTGTAAGGTTATCCTGAATAGACGATAGAACAGTATCCATTTCCGGATAGAAGGGTAAAACAGGGCTTGATATTCCGCTCCATCCTGCTGGTATATGAATGTTGAAGAGAAGCCCAGCGCTTAGGTCAATTAAGGCTGATATTCCTAATGGAAAAAATTGCCCTAAATTTGGTAACGTAACATCATAAACAGGTGTCGCATCAAATTCTCTTTGATGACCGTATGAATATACTTTCCACTTAAAATCTTCATATACAGAAAAGCCATCTTTAAGTGGGGTATATGATTGATCCCCATAGGAGATTATTGCTATATTATTCTGACCATCCCACATTGTTGCTCCTCCGCATTGTAAATTTCCAAAAGTGTTGGTGAAGAAAACCCCTATAAAATCCCCTGGCTCAATGGGTGTTTCTAAAATCCGCGGGTTTGCGTCTAAAGGCACGGCAATTACATGTTGTGTAGAGGTTAAAGTAACATCCCAGCCCGGTGGAAACAACGAAACTAATTCGTTTACAGTAATATAATCTTCACGAGTTAAGGAAGCTTGTCCATTTGCATACGAAACGGTTAATTTTACAGTAAATGTTCCAGGAGTTTTAAAAATGATAGTCGGGTTTTGCTGATAATTAATAGCTGGTGTTCCACCCTGAAATTCCCATAACCAGAAGTAGGGATTTCCGGTCGAAAGGTCGCTAAAGTGAACGACTTCTCCCTGATTTATGATTGTTTGATCTGCAGTGAAATTAACAATAGAAGGAGTGCTGACATGAATATAATCTGTTTTGGTTTTAGTATCGGTTCCGAAAGCGTTTGATACTGTTAGGCTTACATTATAAGTTCCGGGAGAATTATAAACGATTTGTGGGTTTTGAGTAGTTGAGCTTGTCGGCGTTCCTCCCGAAAAACTCCAATTCCATGAAGTAGGATTGTTTGTTGACAGGTCGGTAAAGTTAACTGTTTCTCCGGCGTAAACTGTGGTTGGCGTAGCGGTGAAATCTGCTATTGGAGGGTTTTCAAGTTCAAGGAGATAATAATATACTGTAATATTCCAAGTATTATTATCAACTTTATTGTAAACTGTATTACAACCTGACCCACCAAAGGTTCTGCCTGCATGCAACTGGAAATGAATATCTCCACCGCCTTCAACACCATTGGCAATATTAAGTCCGTTTCTGTTATAGCTTAAAGTGCCTGTTGAATTTCCGGAACCGGAATACAACTCTGGTTCTGACAATCCACCAGGAGAAACACATTTCAGTTGTGATCTTTGCTCTGATTTCCAACCATTATTACGGGCAGTCATATTATAACTTACATCAACTCCTAAAATGATAGCTCCCAATGGGGTAGATACAGTTAATGACCCTGGGCAAGATGATGAGCCGGGAAGGGTTTGAAAATTTAAATCGGTTTGGATGTCACCATTAGAATAGGTTTCACTTGTTGAGTAACAATCAGATAGAATATTAATATAATTTTCTTTAATCTTTGTGTAATTATTATCCACAACCAAAGTAACCGTCTTACTACCTGGTGTATTATAAACTACTTGATGTGGCCCCTTGCCAGTAGTGGTGGCAGGATTTGCGCCTTCGCCAAAATCCCAAAACCATGAGCTAAAAGTTGCTCCATTTGATGAATCGGTAAAAGTAATTGGTAATGAAACTACTTGAGTTGTCGGATTAGCATAAAAATCAGCATAAGGCTGCATAAGAGTAGTGGCGCTGGCCGTAATGCCAGTTGAATACTCATTGGCTGAATTAAAAGAGAAGGCTTTGTAATAGTATGTTGTGAGAGGTTGAAGGTTAAGGTGCGAAAAATTAGTATTACTTCCGCGATATAAAACTTTTCCACCACCAGGTAACGTAGTCCCCACATTATAGACATTACCATCTATTGGTGTTCCAAAAACGTTATTTAAAGACCAAACGACCATCACGTTGTTATTACTTGTATTTTTTACCCAAGTAAGGTTTATTCTATTTGCATTAATAGCCGATGCTTTAAAACTTTGAGGGTTGTTGACTTGTTGAACAAGCTCTTGAACTGCTAATAGAGCTGAATGTGCATTTAATCGCCCACTGCCAAGTTTTCCAAGGTAATTTGAGTTTATATTATAATGGTTATCAGTGGTATTACGTAAAATACTATCTATTTGTAATGAAGTCAGTTCTCCATAGCCTAACGAGATCATCAGAGCTACAACCCCTGATACATGAGGGCAAGCCATTGATGTTCCCTGAAAATAACCATAGCTATTGTTGGGCAGGGTACTAAGTACACCCCTTGCAGTTACACTGTTAGTCTCACCACCAGGTGCAGAGATATCTACCCATGTATCATAATTGGAATACCAAGCTTTTTTATCCTGATTATTAGTGGCAGCTACAGAAAAACATCCTGAATAGCATGCGGGATACCATTGTCCTGGGGAATTGCTATTACCTGCTGAAAAGAGAGTGATTCCACCGTTCATTGCTTCTCCTCCGCCATAAACGTTGAAATAATCAATAGCATCTAATACCGATTGATCATAAACGCCTGCATTTGAATAACCCCAACTGTTTTGAGAGATCGAAGCTCCATTATCGGCAGCATATATCGGAGCAAGATGAAACCCGCCGCTACCATTATTAGAAAATACCTGACAAGACATCAACCTAACTCCGTCTCCAGTACCAGAACCTCCTGCTACACCAGCAACACCAATCATATTGGATGTAACGGCGGCTATAGTACCCGCTACATGTGTCCCATGATCATGAGGAGTAACTGTAGGGCTTCCGTTAACAAAATTGTAACCTATTTCGCTCCACATATTGGAAGCAAGATCCTGATGTGTATATGAGATACCGCCATCAATTACAGCCACTATAACATTACTGTTTCCCTTTTCAATATTCCATGCTTCTTGCAAGCTGATATCTGCGCCCGGTGTCCCTCCTTGTTGTCCTGTGTTTTTATAATGCCACTGATTGCCATATTGTGGATCATTAGGCGTCCAACGCCCCTCAGGCTCATTTTCATTTGAAATTACAAGATTTGCACTATTGAACTTTGCATCATTAATAACAAGCCTTTTCCGATATTCGGGTTCGGCAAAATCAACTTCGCTCAGGGCTGAAAACTGCATCACAGCATCAATAATGTCCGTTTTATCATCAACGATTACTTCAAGCCAAAGATGAAACCCCCATGCTTTGTGTCGTTCCATAAACTGATCGCTATCTGATCGGGTATGATAAAGATGATCAAACAAAGGACGATAACTTTTTATGGAATAATATTGATTGAGGGCATCAAAAGAAGGAATCCCCGTAACCACGTAGCCAACAGGACTTGTGGATGATGATAGTACAGGAATCAAATTTTCCCGCTCTGGCTTCAATTTAATTTTAAATTTTCCCGCTTCGTAAGCCTCTACCGGAATTTGAAGAAGATTAATAGGTGGCCTTTCAGCAGTACGAACTATATATTGATTCGACTCAAGCCCTGAAGCCTCTTGTGCATTAAGAGAAAAGGGATTGTGTTGGATAAAGAAAAAAATAAAAACAAAAAAAGAGACTAAACAGCTTTTCATGATATCATTCCGGCAAGAAAAAAAGAAATTTCATAATTAGATTCAAATTGTTAGACAATTGACCCAAAAGAGTGCAAATATCTAAAAATTATGAAATCTTAAATTAAGATTTTATCAATAATGAATTAAGGTTAATTGATTTAAGGCAAACATATTATCCTTAATTTGCTACTCATATTTAAAAATATTTCAAAATTTTCGGTGATCTTTATAAAAGTCTCCTTTTAATATTTGCAACTATTCCATAGTTACCTTTCGCCTTAGCCTGTACCGTTGCGTAAAGTTGTTACTTTTTTTAGCATTTTTTTATTGAAACATCAAAAAATTTGGTTGTTAATAATGGTCTTTACTTCCACAATGAAGGCAAGTAACTTCTAATTTTTCATGCATAGCTTTGAATTTAAATTTACAAGATAACTCATCGGTAAACTGTTCTGTAAGATTGATTAGATTTATAGTCAAATGTTTGAACTGTTTTTTTTGTGTTTCTTTTTGATAATTCTTGTCAGGTATTTTTGGCTTTTTATTTTCATTCTATCTACATGGCTTAGATTGACTTGAAAAATAATATTTTTGTATTTGTTTTCAAAAGAATATTCAGATATAATAATTAGCTACAACAATGGATCTTCATGAGTTTCAAGGCAAATCAATTTTAAAAAAATATGGGGTTTCCGTTCCCGAAGGCATCTTGGCTGAGTCTCCTGAGCAGGCTGTTGAGGCTGCCAAGCATTTACACGCTATTACCGGTACTAAGTTTTGGGTTGTAAAAGCCCAGATACATGCTGGCGGACGTGGAAAAGGGGGTGGAGTGAAATTAGCCAAAAATGTCAGGGAGGTTGAAAAATTTACTGATAAGATAATTGGCATGAACCTGATTACCCCACAAACTCCACCGGAAGGCAAAAAGGTTAGTAAAGTTTTAATTCAGCAGGACGTTTTTTATCCCGGTCCGTCTGATATAAGGGAGTTTTACATAAGTGTGCTGCTTAACAGAAAAACAGGCAGAAACATGATAATGTATTCACCTATAGGTGGAATGGATATTGAAGCTGTAGCTGAAAAGACACCAGATCAGATATTTACCGAAGAGATTGACCCACGCTATGGTTTACAAGGATTTCAAGCTCGGCGGGTTGCATTTAATCTTAGTCTCGAAGGAGATGCATTTAAGAATATGGTTAAGTTTGTACAATCGCTATACAAAGCTTATTTAGATAGTGATGCTACACTGTTTGAAATTAATCCTGTATTAAAAGCTTCGGATGATAAAATATTCGCTGTAGATGCGAAAGTAACAATTGACAATAATGCACTTTACCGCCATCCTGATATTGCACAAATGCGCGACTTAGCCGAAGAAGATCCTATTGAAGTAGAAGCAAGCCGTTATGATCTGAATTATGTTAAGCTTAACGGAAACGTAGGATGTATGGTAAATGGCGCCGGATTGGCAATGGCCACCATGGATATGATCAAAATGTCAGGAGGCGATCCGGCCAACTTCCTCGATGTCGGTGGCACTGCCAATGCAAAACGTGTAGAAGAGGGCTTCCGTATCATCCTGAAAGATCCAAATGTGAAGGCGATACTTGTAAATATTTTTGGCGGAATAGTTCGTTGCGATCGTGTAGCACAAGGAATTATAGATGCTTATAATAATATTGACAATATCAATGTGCCCATTATAGTAAGACTTCAGGGTACTAATGCAGCAGAGGCCAAAATACTTCTTGATGAATCGGGATTAGAAGTACGTTCTGCAATTGCTCTTGAAGATGCTGCGAGGCTTGTTAACGAAGCGCTGAGTGAATAAAATCCTGACGATTATTATTTTTTGATTTAAAACTAACATTAAATTTAAATAGGTACCTGATTTTAAACTCTAATTAATCAATAAAAAATAACCGTAGGTTGAACTATTGATTTTATAAAGCCAATCAAAATTTACTATTTGTTCAGTGCAATTATTATTGTGCTGATTACAAATGTTTAATCTTGATTAATCCAATTTATCCAAAGGGGGCTTTTTACCGAATACTTTTAAGTCTAAAAATCAGACTATCGGAAATAATTTCCCTTTTTTCAGTATTTACTACTCTAATGGCCTATTTTTGCAGTTAAAATTAATATTCATATTCTTTTACAATGAAAAATACAGCATTTATCAGGATGCACGAAGCGCTTGGCGCTAAGATCGTGCCTTTTGCAGGTTTTAACATGCCTATCCAATTTGAAGGAGTTAACGCTGAACACGAAACAGTACGCAAAGCAGTTGGAGTTTTCGATGTATCGCACATGGGTGAAATTTGGGTGAGAGGGCCTAAAGCGGTTGAGCTGCTACAAAAACTACTTACTAATGATGTATCCAAACTCGTTGATGGCAAAATTCAATATACCTGCTTTACCAACCATCTGGGAGGAATAGTTGACGATTTATTACTGTACCGTTTTGACGCCGAAAATTATCTGTTGGCCATAAACGCTTCTAATATCGAAAAAGACTGGAAGTGGATGCAGGAAAACAATGATGTAGGAGCAATTATAGAAAATGCTTCGGATACCACTTCGCAACTCGCTATACAAGGGCCAAAAGCTATGGCAACTTTACAGAAACTTACCAATGTTGACCTTACCACAATACCTTATTACACTTTTAAAGTGATAGAATTTGCCGGACTAAAGGATGTAATAATGTCAGCAACCGGTTATACGGGAGAGAAAAACAGTTATGAGATTTATTTCCCTAATGAATATGCCGGGAAGATATGGAATGCTGTTTTTGAAGCCGGCGCCGAATTTGGTATTAAACCCATCGGATTAGGAGCGCGCGACACATTGAGGCTTGAGATGGGATTTTGCTTGTACGGTAACGATATTAACGAAACAACCTCGCCAATAGAAGCTGGATTGGGATGGATAACCAAATTTGTTGAAGGTAAAGATTTTATCAATAGAGCTTATCACGAAAACCTAAAAATTAATGGTGTAACCCGAAGATTGCGTGGCTTCGAAATGATTGATAAAGGCATCCCTCGGCAGCACTACGAAATATGCGATGCCGATGGAGACATTATTGGTAAAGTTACCTCAGGCACGATGTCGCCTTCGCTTAAAAACGCTATCGGCATGGGATATTTAAAAACTGGTTTTGATGCTTTCGGACAGGAAATATATATCAAAATCAGAGAGAAGCTGCTAAAAGCCAAAGTGGTTAAAACACCCTTTTACGAAGGATAAATCATAATATTGAGTTTTTTTAAGGACATGATCCAAAAATCCTGTGGTGGAGTACCTATCGAAGTTTGTTTTTCGCCGGCGCTTATTGGTTTTTTAAATATCAAAACAGAAGCTATTGTTGTAGTAACGGATATTTTACGGGCTTCAACAACGATGGTTTCTGCGCTTGCTGATGGAGCCACTTCTATAATCCCCGTTGCATTAGTTGAGCAAGCTAAGTTTTTAAAGCAACAGGGCTTTTTGGTAGTAGCTGAAAGAGGCGGTGCAAAGCTCGATTTTGCCGATTTTGGCAACTCAGCCTTTGAGTTTAGAGATGGAAAATCAAAAGGTGAGAAGATAGTTTTTACCACTACCAACGGTACAGCAGCAATAAATGAAGCCAAAGAGAGGGGAACCGTTGCAATAGGCGCCTTCAGCAATTTATCTGTATTAGCCGAATGGCTTACTAATCAAAATAAACAAGTAATCATACTTTGCTCTGGTTGGGAAAATAATTTCTGCCTTGAAGATACCGTTTTTGCTGGGGCTTTGATTGAAAAACTACAATCAACGGGGAAATTTTTTATTAATAATAACGACTCAGCTCATGCAGCGCTTGATCTATGGAATATTGCCAAAAAGGATATTTTAACATATATAAATAAAGCACAGCATCGCTTACGATTACAAAAACTTGGCGCCGACGATGTCATCGAATTTTCGTTTACTCCCGATACAGCTAAGGTTATACCGGTTTTAATTGAAAATGAGCTGATTGATATTTTAAAACCCGATCTTTAAAAATTAATATTATGAGAGTCCATTTTATTGCCATTGGCGGAGCTGTTATGCATAATCTGGCCATAGCATTAGTAAATAAAGGATATGCTGTAACCGGATCGGATGACGAAATATTTGAACCTGCACTGTCGAACTTAAGAAATTATGGAATCCTGCCCGACAAATTCGGTTGGTATCCTGAAAAAATAACTTCTGACCTCGACGCAGTCATACTTGGCATGCATGCTAAAGCTGGAAACCCCGAATTAGACAAAGCCGTTGAACTTGGGCTTAAAATCTACTCTTTCCCTGAGTATATTTTCCAGCAGTCAATTAATAAAACAAGAATTGTTATTGCCGGCAGTCATGGAAAGACTACTATCACTTCCATGATTATGCATGTGCTTAAAAGTCAAGGAATAGATTTTGATTATTTAGTCGGAGCTAAAATTGAGGGGTTCGATATCATGGTAAGGCTTTCTGATGCCCCTTTTATAGTTATCGAAGGCGACGAATATTTGACTTCTGCATTGGATCGAAGACCTAAATTCCTGCATTATAAACCGAAAATTGCACTTATCAGTGGTATTGCCTGGGATCACATAAATGTGTTTCCCACTTTTGAGGAGTACAAGGAACAATTTCAGTTTTTTATTCAAAGTATTGAAAACGATGGATACCTTATATTTTGTGATGATGATAAAACACTAAGCGAGGTAGTCAAAAGTTCCAATTGGGGAGGGAAAGTGATACCATATAATCTTCTCGATTTTGAAACAAAAGATGGTAAAACCCGAATTATCCTAAAAGGAGATCCTCCTAAATATTACCCAATCAATTTTTTTGGGAAACATAATTTATTGAATCTCAGTGGTGCCAAAGAAATATGTAAGTTGCTCGGCATTAATGAGTCCGATTTCTATCAGTCAATCATTAGTTTTAAAGGGGCAGCTAACAGGTTGCAGTTGGTTGCTGAAAACGAACATACTACCATTTTTAAAGATTTTGCCCACGCTCCCTCGAAGTTAAAAGCTACTGTAGAGGCTGTTAATTTACAGTTCCAGCATCGTAAACTCATAGCAGTAATGGAGTTGCATACTTATAGTAGTTTAAGTAAAAACTTTCTTGCTCATTATCGAGGTAGCATGGATCAGGCAGATATTCCGGTAATATTTTTTGATCCTGCGGCCATTGCATTAAAAAAACTTCCACCAATCACGATTGAAGATGTATTTGAAGGCTTTGGTAACAAAAAACTAAAAATATTTACGAATCCTTTGCAGCTTCAAGAATTCATCCTCCAACAAAATTATGTAAACTGTAACCTGCTTCTGATGAGTTCTGGCAATTTTGGGGGGTTAGAAATCATGAAACTCGCCGAAAAAATAGTAACAATCGGAAAATAATAATACAGAACAATGTGTCATTAAGGTTTTCTGATAATTAATAGTAAAGGGGCAAAAAAAAACTATTATTAAGGGTTGAAAAAACAGTTTATTTTTGTCAAAAATATTTTAAACAAATAAAAAACTCAAAAATCATGGCTTTAGAATTTACAGATGCTAATTTTGAAGAACTTGTCATGAAGTCTGACAAACCCGTAATTGTTGATTTCTGGGCTGTTTGGTGTGGCCCTTGCCGTATGATCGGACCGCTTATTGAAGAGATTGGTAAAGAATATGATGGGAGGGTTGTTGTAGGAAAAGTGGATGTTGACAATAACCCGGGAATAGCTTCAAAATTTGGAATAAGAAATATACCTACCGTTTTATATCTAAAGGGAGGTCAAATTTTGGATAAGGTTGTAGGCGCTGTTCCTAAACAGGTACTCGTAAAAAAACTTGAAGCTATATTATAGTATAAACATTTTAGGCTATTTTTTTAATAGTCTGATTATCATAATTAAAGCTTTAGGATTGATTTACAGTCATATCCTGAAGATAATGGTGTAATATTAAGCCAATTTGTGCTTTAGATGTTACACCTTTTCTTGCATCTTTACGTTTTATTACTAAAAAATTCAGTGCAATATTCGATTGATAAAAATAGGCTTCAGCAATATGGCTCTCTTGAGTTCATTGCTCGCCAAGTAGTTGAAGGATTCATCACCGGATTGCATAAAAGTCCATTTCATGGCTTTTCGGTGGAGTTTGCCGAGCATCGTCTTTACAATACCGGTGAATCTACTAAGCATATTGATTGGAAACTTTTCGGGCGTACCGACAGGCTTTTTGTAAAACGATATGAAGAGGAGACCAACCTACGTTGTCAGATAATCATTGACAATTCTTCCTCAATGTATTTTCCGGTTAAAGAGCGCCTCTCATTGGATAATCCTAATAAGATCATCTTTTCTGTTTATGCTGCCGCGGCAATTATAGCAATGTTGAAAAAGCAGCGTGACGCCGTAGGGCTTTCACTATTTTCTGATGAGGTAGAACTTCATACCGACGCCCGATCTACCACTGCCCATCAGAAACACCTCTATACGCATCTTGAAAAGCTTTTAATGCCGATTGGTGTAGATGTTCGCAAAAAAACCCTTGCTGCAGATGCTCTGCACAAAATCTCTGATAATATTCATAAGCGGTCATTAGTGATCATTTTTTCTGACATGTTCGACAACACTGCAAAAACAAATGAGCTTTTCTCAGCGCTGCAGCATTTGCGCCATAACAAACATGAAGTTATTCTTTTTCATGTGATTGACCTTGCTAAAGAGATAGAATTTGATTACGAAAACAGACCTTATAAATTTATTGACATTGAAAGCGGAAAGGAGTTAAAGGTCAATCCTAATGAGATAAGAGAACAGTATGTTACCCAGTTAAGCTTGATAAAGAATGAATTAAAACTTCGCTGTGGGCACTGTCT
>ERZ1026810.906-NODE-906-length-13377-cov-4.009283_pt1 | contig 13377 bp, 9 predicted proteins | sample MGYA00520872_ERZ1026810 | MGnify/ENA primary metagenome ERZ1026810 (study PRJEB33270, sample SAMEA104284477) | anaerobic digester metagenome | biome: Anaerobic digester microbiome; feature: mesophilic sludge digester; material: Anaerobic digester biomass | place... | reverse complement strand
GGTGCATAGAGCTCGCGCGGCGTGCCCTGGCCCGCGAGGGGCTCGGCGGCGCGCGAAAGGCTGGCGCAGGCCTCGGCGAATGCGCCGGCGCGCAGGGCGGCGCGGCCGGCGGCGAGGGGAAACTCGCTCTCCCGGGCGCCGGCGGGCTCCGGCGCGCGCAGGCGGCTCCGGAGGAGCTCGAGGGCGCGGCGCGGGTTGCCGGCGGCAAGCAGGATGTGGCTCAGCCGCAGCGCCTCGATATCCGTCGGCGCGTGTTCGAGCGCCAGCGCCTCCTCGACCAGCGCGTGGGCCTCCTGAAGCCGGCCGCCGCTTTCGCGGGCCGTGGCGGCGTCAAGGTACAGACCGAAGGCTTCGGCGCTTCGGCCGGCGCCGCGCAGGTGATACGCCCGCACCTCCGCCGGGGCGGCGCGGCGCACGGCCGCGGCTCGTTCGTGGAGCGCGCGGATCTCGGCCGCCGGGAGCGCGGCGGCGAAATGCGCGCGCGCAAGCGCGGCCGTGAAGGACCAAACCCCGCCGCGGGAGCGCAGGAGCGCGGCGTCTTGGAGGCGCGCAAGCAGCGCGCGGATCGTCGCGACGGGAGCCGCGGCGGCGGCGGCGGCTTCTTCCGCCGTAAACTCGCGCAGGCAGGCGGCGGCGCCGAGAAACGCGCGCTCCTCGCCGTTGAGCCCCGCGTCGAGGGCGGGGAACGCGGCGACCCGCGCCGGCTCCGGAGGCGCATCGACGGCGGCGAGTTCGCCGAAGCGGCGCGCGAGCCCCCCGCCGCGGTGGAGCGCCTCGATATGCGGCGCGCACAAGGCGGCGAGGCCGCCGGTTGCGGCCAGGACGCGGTCCAGGAGGGCGCGCGCCGGCGCCGTGCGCGGCCGCGCGGAGGCCGAGAGCATGAGAAAGACCGCATCCTCGGTGAGCGCGTTCGCGCCGCCGGGAGGCGGGGGCGGGGCCTGGAATGCGAGCCCTTGCGGGTGAAGGGCGCCTTCGAGCCGTTCGGCGGCCTCGGCGGCCGAGGCGGGCCGCTTGAACGGCGAGGCGGCGAGAAGCGCGAGCGCCGGGGCGCTCACCTCTTCGGGAACGGCGGGGTTGAGGACGTGGGGCGCCGCCGGAGCCTCGCCGCTCATGAGGGCCTGAAGGCTCGTAAAAGGCGGTTTGCCGGTGAGGGCTTCGTAGAGCACGGCGCCGGCCGCGAAGAGATCCGCGCGCTCGTCGCCGAGAGCCGGCGAACGAATCTGCTCGGGCGCCGCGTAGGCCGGCGTGCCCTCGAAGCGTTCCTCGGCGCGGCCGCGCCTGCGCGCGAAACCGAAGTCGAGGAGTTTGGCCTTGAGAAAGGGACTTGCGGGCAGATCGGCCGCGGGCGGAAGCTCGGCCGCGGCCGTGAACTCCAGGTGCACGTTGGCGGGTTTGAGGTCGCGGTGCAGCAAGCCGGCGGCATGCACATGGTCGAGGGCGCCGAGGATCTGGAGGAGGAAGTCGCAGGAGCGCACGACCTCCTCCCGCGTGGCGGGCGGGCCGGCGGCGAAGCGCTCCTTGAGGCTCATGCCGCGGACGAACTCGCAGACGGTGAAGGGCCGCCCCGCGTGGATGCCGTGGTCCAGCAGCTTGACGATGCGGTCGTGGGAAAGGGCGCCCAAGGCGCCGATTTCGCCTTCGCTTTCGGCGGTGGGTGCCGCGTCCGCGAAGAAAAGCTTGACGGCGACCTCGCCGCCTGTTTCACGGTCGAGGGCGAGAAAGACTTCGCCGCTCGCGCCGCTTCCCAAGAAACGGCGCCTCTCGTAGCGTGGAGGAAGGCCGCTCAAGGGTACCGTCCAAAGGCGGGTCCGGCCCGCAAAGTCGGCGCCGACCACGCCGGCATGGCAGACGCCGCCGAAAACCGTATCTCGCGGCCAAAAAAAGACCGTTCAATTTTCGGCCGAACATGGTAGAGCATAAGGCTCGATTTTATCACCCATCCGGTTTATTGCGAGAAAAAACCGGGAAGTGAGCAAAAAACAGCCGGATTGCCGAGGTTTGCGGTGGCGGTCACACCGCGAGATCACAAGAGCCCGCGGCGAATTGAGTCGATGGCCGCCGCGAGGTCGGCGTACCGGTCGATGGCGACGAGCGCCGCCGTGAGCTGCTTGTGGCCCGGCACCGTCTTCAAGTAGGGGCCGAGCTGCTTGCGCATGACGAGGACTGCTGTGCGCTCGTCGCTCTCGCGGGCCAGCATTGCCAGGTGCCGCAGGCAAAGGGACAGCCGCTCGGCGGGCGCCTGGGCCGGGGCCGGCCGCCCCGCCAGGTCCGCAAGGATCTCCCTGAAGAGATACGGGTTGCCGATCGCGGCGCGGCCGATCATGACGGCGGCGCAGCCCATGCCGAGCAGCGCGCGGACATCGTCGGCGTTCTTCGCATCGCCCGAGGCGATGAGCGGCACCGAAATCCGCTCCGCGACGGCGGAGAACACCTCCCAGCGCGCCCGTCCGCCGAAACCTTCCGCGACCGTTCGAGGGTGGAGCGTCAAGGCGGCGGCGCCGCAGTCCTGGAGCCCTCGGAGGAAGTCGATGAATTCGGGCCGCGCGCCTTCGTCCGGGAGCCTGAGCTTCACCGTGACCGGCGCGCGCGCGGCCTTGCAGGCGGCGCGGACGATCGCCGTCGCGCGAACCGGGTCCGCAAGCAGCGCCGCGCCCTCGCGCTTGGACGTCACCTTGGGCTTCGGACAGCCGAGGTTGATGTCGATGAGATCGGGCGCGAGTTCCTCGGCGCGTGTCACGGCGTGCGCGACGATCTCCGGGTCGCCGCCCAGCAGTTGGAGGGCGATAGGCCGTTCGGCGGGTTGGAAGGCCATCAAGCTCCAGGAACGTTCGTTCCCGTGGAAGATGGCCTTGGAGCTGATCGTCTCGGAAAAGACCAAGCCGCAGCCGGCCTCCTTGGCGAGCAGCCTGAGCGCGGAGGTCGTGTAGCCCGCCATGGGCGCCAGGACGAGGGGCGAGGCGATGGGCACGCAGGCGATGCGGAAAGCGGCGTTCACGGCAAAGGCCTGAACCGGACGTACCGCCCCGGCGGGCGCGGCGGTCGGTGCTTCAGACGCCACAGGTAGGCGCAGCCCGCGGCAAAGCCGCCGATATGAGCCCAGAACGCGATACCCTGCTCGCTTCCCAGGGTGCCCACCGCGGGAAGGAGCTGCGCGAAGAGAAACCAGAGGATCAGGTAGAGCCACGCGGGCAGTTCGGCGATGGGCAGGATGAATACGAAGGGCAGGAGCGTCACGACGCGCGCGTACGGAAAGGCGATCCAGTACGCCCCTAGCACGGCCGACACCGCGCCGCTCGCGCCGATCATCGGCGTCAGCGTGTCGCGGGAGAACGCGAGGGTGACGCCAATCTGCGTACAGGAAGCCAGAACGCCGGTCGCGAGGTAAAAGACGAGGAAGCGCAGGCGCCCAAGCCGGTCCTCCACATTGTCGCCGAAGATCCAGAGGAACCACATATTGCCGATGAGGTGCCCCCAGCCGCCGTGAAGAAACATGCAGGTGAAAAGCGGCATCAGGCAGGCGGCCGCCGTGATCGGGATGCGCTCTTCGGCGGGCGGGCGGCGGAAGAAGCGCTCGAAGGGGGCCGGGAGGTCGGAGGGCAAGGGGGGAGGGCGGACGACGATCTCGCTTTTGCCGGCGAGGAGGGCCGCGACGCACACCGGTCTGACGCCCCAGCGCTGGAAGAAATGTTTCAAGCCTTCCGGGCCCTGCTGCCAGCTTACCGTGATTTCAAAGAGGAAGACGAACACGTTGGCGGCGATCAAGGCGAAAGTGATCACCGGGGTGCGGAGCGGGCGATTGCGGTCGTAAAGCGGGATCACGGCGCGGCGCCCTCGGAGAGCGCTTCCCGGTAGACCGCGAGCGTGCCCCGCACCATTTGGTCCTTCGTAAAGCGCGCGGGGGATGCGCGGGCGTGGACGACGTCGCGCTGGCCGTGCGCCAACAGGCGCCTGATCCGCCGTGCCGCGGTCGCATCGGCCTCGCCGCCGCGCCAGGTGCGTTCGGTGTTGACGTGAAGAGTTCTGAGCGGGGGTTGGGCCATGGAACGTCTCTTCCGGCGGTGTTACTGTACTCCCTGGCCGCGCGACCGTAAAGGTTTGTCGGCGTCCCCCGTGAAAAAGAAGCGCTGCAGAAGCAGGGGGAGGGGAGCAGGCGGGTGAAAAAGCCTCGCGGCAGGGGTACAATGGGCGGGTTCCCGCAGGAGAGGCGCTATGCCGACGCAGTTGATGCTCGCCCGCCGGGGGGAGGTGACGCTCCTCATGCAGCGCGTGGCGGAAAAAGAGCTGGCCGACCCGGAGTTCGTGCGCGCGGAGGTCGCCGCCGGCCGGCTGGTCATCCCGGCGAACGTGCGTCGGTCCTGCGCGCGGCCCGTGGGCATCGGCGCGAGATTCGCGTGCAAGGTCAACGCCAACATCGGCAACTCGCCGCTGCGCAGCGGCGCCGAGGAGGAACTGGCGAAGCTGGAAGTCGCGGCCGCCGCGGGCGCCGACACGGTCATGGATCTGTCCACCGGCGATGGTATCGCCGCCATCCGCGCGGCGGTTCTCGAGGCTAGCCCGGTGCCCGTGGGCACGGTGCCGATCTACGAGGCCGTGGCCCGCGCGGGCGAGCCCGAGGCGCTCACCGCCGAGGGGCTGCTCGACGTGATCGTCGAGCACGCCAGCCAGGGCGTCGACTACATGACGGTTCACTGCGGAATCCTGCGCGAGCATCTCCTATCCGCCGAGAAGCGCCTCATGGGGATCGTGAGCCGCGGCGGCGCGATCCTGGCCGCGTGGATGCGGAGCCGCGGCCGCGAGAATCCGCTCTACGAGCGCTTCGACGACCTGCTTGCCATCGCGGCGGAGCACGATGTGACCCTCAGTCTCGGCGACGGCCTGCGGCCCGGGTGTCTGGCCGATGCCAGCGACGGCGCGCAGTTCGGCGAGCTGGAGACCCTCGCGGAGCTCGCCTCCCGCGCGCAGGCAGCCGGCGTCCAGGTCATGATCGAGGGCCCGGGGCATGTCCCCATCGACCAGATCGAGACGAATATGCGCCGCCAGGCGCGGCTCTGCCGGGGCGCGCCTTTCTACGTGCTCGGTCCGGTGGTCACCGATGTGGCGCCGGGGTACGACCACATCACGAGCGCCATCGGCGCGGCGCTCGCCGCGGCCTACGGCGCCGCGATGATCTGCTACGTGACGCCCAGCGAGCATCTCGGCCTGCCGGACATCGAGGATGTGCGCGAGGGGGTGATCGCGGCGCGCATCGCCGCCCACGCGGGCGACGTGGCCAAGGGGCTGCGCGGCGCGCGGGCGTGGGACGATGCGATGTCCAAGGCGCGCCGCGAACTGGACTGGGAGAAGCAGTTCGCGCTGGCGCTCGATCCGGCGCGGGCGCGCGCCTTTTTCGGAGAGGAGCGGGAGACCGCTCCCAACCCCTGCAGCATGTGCGGGCCGAGATTCTGTTCCATCAGGATCGATCGGAGTTCGCAGGCTCTGCACGGCGCATCCCCCGCGGCGGACGAGGGCGACGGGGAGGCGTGAGCCGCCGCCGCGGCGGCAAAAAAGCCGCGACGCGGGGGCGTGCGCGGCTTTGCGAGGCTCGCCGCGGAATTCGGGGTCTTCTGGAACCGGCCTAGCACTTGCCTGTCAACATACCGTCCTTGGGCGAGCGAGGGACTTTATGGCAAGAAACGTGCCGCCGCGCGGGTCCGGGCGCGGCCCTGAATCCTAAGTGACGATCTGGCAAATAGTTGCGGAGTTCAGTCTGCCGCGGCGCAAAGGCGGGGGACGCGGATCGGCCGTCGCGCGGGCGCGGCGCGGTTTACATCGCGTATCGGAAGCGCACACCGGCGCCTGAATCCGCGCGGATGCCTCCGTTCAGCGCGACTTCGGGCAGGTGACGGCGGGGAGCTTCGCCGGGAAGTTGAAGGGGATCCTCGTTTGGTGCTCGTTGTGGCAGGTGAGACAGGTCATCTCGCTGACCCGATCCCATTTCGGCGCGCCGTCCGGGTTCTTGACGTGCTCGGGGTTCGTGCCGTGGCACGACTCGCACTGCACGTTCGCGAACTTCTCGGCGTCCTTCACATCGAGGAACGCGATCCCGAACCCGACCGTGTGGCAGGCGATGCAGTCGTACCTGAGGTGGTCGTCGTTCTCCTTGAGGGACGCGAAGGCGGTCGCATGCCTCGTCTTCCGCCAGAACTCGTACTGCGGCTCGTGGCACCGGGCGCAGGCCTGATAGCCCGCGTACACGACGGGCGCCGCCTTGAGCGCGGCCAGCGCCTGCGGGTCGATCCGGCCGGGGTCCTGCTTTTTCCACGTATCGACCAGCAGCGTGATGGCGGGATCATCCAGAAAATGCGGCTCGATGGAGAGGCGCGTCACCACCGCGCGGTTGTAGCCGCCGCGGCCGAGGACCGTGCTCAAATCGGCCGGGAGCGGATCGGCGGCAAGGCTGCTTTCCAGGCGGTTGAGCTCGGGCGATGTGCGCACCTCGGCCAGGGGCGCCTCGATCTCCACGTCCACCCGCGCCACGCGCATGCCTTCGCCGTCGGCGCGGATGACCAGGGCCTTCTCGAAGCGGTCCGCGTAGTCGCTCGGATCGGCCATGAAGAGGCTGTGGCTCCCGTAGTTGACGTTGGGGTCGAAAATGATGCCGATCTCGGGCGCTTCCCGCCCGAGCGCCTCGTTCTCCTCCTTGCGGCAGTGGCTCAGCGCGACGATTAGATCGACCTTGCCCTTGAGCTCGGCGACGGCTTTCTTGCCGGCCTCGATGGGATCTCCGACCGCGCAGCCCGGCGCGACCTTGTCCAGGTAGTGCAGCCCCATCGTCCCCATGACGAGGCCCACGATGCCGATCCTGGCGCCGCCCGCCTCGGCGATGATCCACGGCGGGAAAACGAGCGCGCCGTCCGGACCGAAGAAGTTGGCGCAGAGGATGGGGAAGGACGCCGCCGCGCCGAGCTTCTTGAGCTCGTCCAGGCCCAGGAGAAGGTCCGAGGTGCCCAGGGCGAGGGCCTTGTAGCCCATGCGGTTGTAGCTCTCGACGATCACGAAGGCCTTGGCGAGCATCTGGGCGCGCTCGGCTTCCTTGGGCATGCGGCCGTCGAGGTCGAAAAGGCAACTGCCGCCGTCCAGGAGGAGGAAGGGCTTGCCCTCGGCTTGCAGCCCCTTGACGAGGGTCGAGCGGCGCGCGAGGCTGCCCTGTTTGACTTTCTTGTTCTTGCAGCCGCACACGTCGACGTAGCCCGCGTTGTTGACGGTGTACAGGAAGTAGAACTTCTTGACGCCGGCGGCGTCGGCCGCGCACAACGCGGTTCCGAGAACAAGACAGGCACACAGCGTTCGCATGGCTTCCTCCTATGCGCCCGCGCCGGCCGGCACGGGCGGGACTGCGATGAATGCACTCAGGGAATATCATACCGTTCGAGGGGCGCGCCCGCACGCTTCGGCCTTGTGGCGCCGGACCGCCGCTTCGGGTACAATCCCCGCGCCCCTCCAATGCGAGGTTATCGGACGGGGAGGATCGAGCCGGCGCCGGCGGTGATGGTCGCAGGCCGACAGACGCGACGATGAAAACGCCTACCGTGCGCGGGGCGACGGTCAGATTCGCCCTTGCTTACGCCGCGCTCGCCGGTTCGTTCGGCGTTTTCACGCCGTACTTCCAGAAGCTGCTCAGCCTCCAGGGCTTCGACGAGCAGCATATCGGCTTTGTTTTCGGCGTCTTCGAGACCTTCGGCATTCTCGGGCAGCCTCTCTGGGGCTGGCGTTCCGATCGCGCGCGCCGCCGCCGCCGCATCCTCGCCGTCGCGGCGCTGGGGACCATGGCCTGTTTCCTGTCCTTCGGCTGGATCGAGAATTTCCTGGTCGCCCTGGCCGTCGGCGGCGCCTTCGGATTCTTCTTCCGCGCCATCACGCCGCTCCTGGACGGCATGGTGTTCAGGTACCTCAGCGAGCACGGCGGGGACTTCGGCCGCACGCGCCTGTCGGCGTCCTTCGCGTTCATCACCTCGATCCTGATCCTGGAGGCCGCCGGCGTCGCCGGCGAAGGGGCGCGCGCGCTCATTTTGACCATGGCCTGCGTCATGCTGCTCCTGTCCGCCGCCAGCGCGGGCCTCCTGCCCCTCACCGACCGCGAGAAGGTCGAACGCGCCGGAGGCGCCCCGCCCCGGCGCGTCATGGACTTTGCGCTGTTCCGGCGCCGACCTTTCGTGGCGCTCACCGTGGCGTCCTTCTTCTTCAATTTCAGTTTGGTCTCCCACTACAACTTCTTCACGCTCTTCGTGCAGAAGGAGTTCGATTTCCCGGCGGCGGGTTATATCTGGGTGATCGGCACCGCGTCCGAGATACCCGTCGTCTATTTCTCCAGCGCCATCATCGCGCGCATCGGCATGCGCGGCTTGTTCGCGGTGGGATCCGTCGCCACCGCGATCCGGCTGGCGGGGTACGCGGCCGCCCCGTCGGTCGAATGGCTGATGGGGCTGCAACTGCTCCACGCCTTCGCCTACGGCGCCGTCTACTTGGCGAGCGTGCACTATATCAACCGGCTGGCGCCCATCGATATGAAGCAGAGCGCGATGGCGGTTTTCATCGCTCTGTCCATCGGCGGGGGCGGCATCGCCGGAAGCTCCATCGGCGGGACGTTGATCCGCTGCTTCGGCTTCCGGACGCTCTTCGGATGCTACGCCGCCGCGGCGGCGCTCTCCCTCGTCGTGCTGGCCCTCTTCGTCCCGAAGCTCCCGCCGGCGGAGGGGCGGGGCGTTTCCCGCGGCGCCTAGATCGCCGCGACGCCGAGACCCGGGGCCGCGAGGGCGCGCATGACCCCGCCCTCCACCGTGAAGCCGCCGGCCGCCACATCGCGCGCCAGGTCGAAGCTGCCGTCCAGATCGAGGTACGCCGTCGCCGGCGAGGCGAGGGCGGCGTGCAGCGCCGCGGCGATGCTGATGCGGCTCTCGTCCATGCAGCCCCACATCAGGCTGATGCCGGCGTGCTCGGCGATCGCCGCGATGCGCAGGGCCGGGGCGATGCCGCCGCACTTCATCAGCTTGATGTTGAAGATGCCCGCCGGAGCGGGCGGCGCCGCCAGGGCGAGCGCGTCTTTCTCGGTGAGGATGCTCTCGTCGAGCGCGATCCTCCGCCGCGCGTCCTCGGGGAGCGCGCGCAGCTCGCCGGCGGCGGCGGCCTTGACAGGCTGCTCGACGAGCTCGATGTCCAGGCCGGCGGTCCGGGCGAAGAAGGCGCCGGTCTGCTCCAGCGTGTAGCCCTGGTTCAGGTCCACGCGGATCGCCACCGCGCCGCCGAAGGCCTGCCTGAGGGCGCGGAGACGCGCGACGTCCTCGTCCAAGGAATGCCCGCCCTTGACCTTGAGGATCGTGAAGCCCCGCTCGACGTACTCCCGCGCCTCGGCCAGGGCGGCCTCGAGCGGCTTGATGCCTATGGTGATCGAGGTGGGAAAGGCCGTGTGGACGCGGCCGAGCGTTTCGCACAGCGGCAGCCCGAGCAACTGCGCAAAGAGGTCGTGAAGCGCCATGTCGAGGGCGGCGGCGGCGGCGGGAGTGGCGCGGAGCTTGGCGGCGATGGCGCGGCAAAGAGCGGGCAGCGCGCGCACGTCGGCGCCGGCGAGCCAGCGGGTCGCCTCGGCGTCGAGGGCGGCGAGCGTGGCGGCGAAGGCCTCGCCGGTGACGAACGCCTCGGGGGAGGCGGCGCCCAGGCCCGCGTGCCCCGTCTCGGTCTCCACGCGGACGATGGCGTTGTCGACGGCGTCGATGGATCGAAACGCGATGGTGTACGGCCGCGTGAGGGGCAGGTGCTCGTGCCGGCGGCTGATGCGCGCGATCTTCACGGCGTCCCCCCCGGAGAGCGCGCCGCGCAGGCGTCCAGGTAGGCCTGCACGATGGGGAGCAGGTCGCCGATCGCGGCGAGGGGGTCCACCACGGGCAGCCGCAGCTCGCGGCGCAGGCGTTCCCGCTCGCCCGCGAGAGCGGCTGCATCCAACCCCTCGCCGTTGAGGGTCACGGCGAGCACCTCGGCGCCGTAAAGGTTGATGAGCTCGATCTCCCGGGTGATGGGGGGAATCGCGCAGCGGCGGCTCTCGTAACCCTCGAAGTAGCGCCGTCCCGGCGCGTGCTGGAGAACGACGCCGCGCGCGCCGCCGGACAGCAGGATCTCGGCGCCGCAGGGGCCGCACGGGTTGCTGAGGGACGACTGGCCCTCGATCACGATCAGATCGGGGCGGCGGTCCCGGACGCAGGCGAGGATGGCGTGCTCGATGGCGCCCGCCACGAAATCGTTGCGCAGCGCATCGAGGATGCAGCCGTAGTCCGCCCCCTGCATCCAGCCGGTCTGGCCCGTGTAGAGCATCTCGGTCCTGATGCCGGCCGCGTTGCAGGCCCCGACGAGGCGGTGCGCGGTGGTGCGCTTCCCGATGGCGCAGTCCATGCCGAGGACGGCGATGCGCGGGGTCGCGCACTCCAGGATGGCGCCGCTCCAGAAGCGGAGCTCCTCGGCGGGCACGGAGGCGCGGACATCGATGATCGCGGCGCCGTCGCGCCGCGCCAGCGCCGCCAGCTCGGGATCATCGCCGGCGCATTCGTGCAGTCCGTTGACGATGGACATGCCGGCGGCGAGGGCCTCCTTGAGGAGCGCCCTGAGCGTCGGCGTGAGTCTGCCTCCGTGCGTCGCGACGCCGACGATGCAGAACTCGGGCTTGGCGGGCAGGCGGGCGAGGGCGGCGCCGATGGACTCGAAGACCGGAACGTCGCCGCGGGCGCCGTCGAGGAGCTCGCCGGCGTCCTTGCCGGCGTGCCGGCGGTCGACGACGCCGAGGATTGCGAATCGGCGCGATCCGCGCAGCAGTCCGTGCGCGGTCTTCCCGTGCACCGTGAGAAGTTCGCCGTCGGTGAGGACGATCGCCGTGCCCCGCACGGCGTCGCCGCGGCCGCGCTTCTTCACGGGGGCTACCGTCCTTCCTTGGCCAGGCGGTCCAGCTCGTGGAGCAGGTCGCGGTTGGCGTCGTAGATCCGGCGGTAGAGCTCGAACCTGCGGCGGTAGGCCGCGTGGCGCCGGGCTTCCGGCTCGTACACGCGCGCGGCCTTGGCCAGTTCCTTGGCGTGCGCCTCGGGGTCCTTGATGAGGCCCGCGGCCTTGGCGCCCAGGAGCGCCGCGCCGAAGGAGGCGCCCTCGGTGGCTTGGAGGGTCATGACCGGCCGGCCGAGGATATCGGCCTCGAGCTGCATCCACACCGGCGACTGCGCCGCGCCGCCGATGGCCTTGTACCTGGCGATGGCGACGCCCGCCCGGGCCAGGAGCGCCGTGTTGAGGAGAATATCGTAGGAAACGCCTTCCATGATGGCCTTGGCGATCTCGCGGCGCTCGGTGGTGATGTGGAGGCCGAGGATCGCGCCGCGCGCCCGCGTGTCCAGGTGCGGAGTGCCCGTCGTGGTGAAATAGGGCAGGACGAGGAGCGCCGTCGGGTCCTCGGGGAGCCGCTCGCAGATGAGGTCGTAGACGCCGCGCCCCGCGCGCTCGGCCTCCAGGCGCTCCTCGGCGGCGAATTGGTCGCGGTACCACTTGAGCAGGCTCCCGCCGGTGAAGTTCCAGGCGAGGGAGATGTACTGGTCCGCGCCGTAGGTCGGGTACGCGCAGAGGTTGTTGGCGAGCATCACCGCGGGGTCCGGGGCGCTCGCCAGGCGGACGCCGAGACACACCACCGTGCCGATGGCGTACATGGCTTCCCCCGGCGCCGTGCCCGTGCCGAGAATGCCCGCCGGCTGGTCGTGGAGCCCGACGCCGACCACGCAGGTTTCCGGGAAGCCGAAGGCGTTCCGGCCGATGGTCCCCACCGCCTCGCCGGGCGCCATCGGCCGCGCGAGCTGCTCCGGCGCGACGCCGCAATCCGTCAGGGCCCGCAGGATGGCGGGCAGGTTGAGCGCGGTGCCGGTTTCGATCAGCGCGGCCTCGCCGTCATCGACCACCAGGTAGCAGGCTGCGAGGCCGGCACGGTGGTAACCGGTGTCGATGCAGGTGCTGCCGTGGGCCAGTGTTTCGATCATCGCTTGCCTGCTTCCGGTGAAATGCCGCCGTGGCGGCTGGCGAGCGCCGCGCGGCGCCTGCCCTGCTATAGTCCGCTTCCTTCCTGCGCGGGGACCTCGCTTGCTGAACGACGACGTCAAGAATGCCATCCAGGGCGCGTATCGCAACTGGCTGAACGCACGCGGCCTCAGGCCGCGCAGCGGCCAGCGCGCGATGATCGCGCAGGTGCCGGCGAAGCCGAGCTGCTCCCCCGCCACCGAGTAGACGAACTCTGTCTCGTTCTCGGGGACGAACCTGCCCTGCGTCTGAGCGCCGTTGACCAGGCCGTTGCCGAGCATCCCGCGCGAGCCGATCGCGATGCGCGCCTGCTGGGTGTTGTAGCCGATGTCGCGGGAGTTGGCCGACGGGTTCGTGAACGCCGTGAGCCGGTCGACCTGGTACTGCTTGAGGACGCCGAGCTGCACCGCGAGCAGCGCGACGAGGACGCCGGTGGCGAGGATGCCGACGAGCCAGCGGCCCTTGGCGCCCGACACCGCGATGATGCCGAAGACCATGCACGCGATGACCATCACGGTGCCGAGGTCGGGCTGCAGCATGATGAGCGCCACGGGCACGGCGGCGACGCCGCGGGCGCCGAGCAGGAGCTGCGCAAGGCGTTCGAGCTCGACCCGGCGCTGGCCGACGCGGCCTACCAGCTCGGCATTCTGATGCTCAGGAAGAAGAGCTATCACAGCGCCGTAAGGTATCTCAGGGAGGCCCGGGGGATCGACCCGTCGCTGGCCGCGGCCGGGCCTCTCGCGGACGCCCATGTCGGCCTGGGACTCTTCTATCTGGACAACGCCGACTTCGAGAGCGCCAAGAAGAACTTCGACGAAGCCCTTTCCATCGATCCGTCGAGGACGCAGGCGCTCGTCCATCTCGGGCGCGCCCAGCGCGGGCTCGGGGATTATCCAGGGGCGGTCCGGAGCTTCACGACCGCCATGGGGGCGGACGAGTCGCTGCCGCTCAAGGGCGAGCTCGCTGAAACCTACGCCTCCTGGGGGGGCGATCTCGCGCGCGGCGGGGCGCACGCCGACGCGGCGGCGAAGTTCGAAGACGCCCTCCGCCTGAGGCCCGATGACAGGGCGCCCTTGAAAAGACTGTCAGCGCTCTACCGCGGCACCTTCGGGAACCACGGAACGGGAACCAACCCCGACGGGAAGCCCCTCTCCCTGGCCGGCGTCCCCCCGGCCGGGGCGCCGAACCTCAGTACGGGCCCGCCGCCCGCCCCCGGCAACGGTCTGGCCCGGCACGGACGGAGGCTCCTCTCCGGGCGAAGCAACACCGCACCCGACTCCCTCGATCACGATCGACACGTCTACGATA
>ERZ1026810.905-NODE-905-length-13394-cov-6.886787_pt1 | contig 13394 bp, 6 predicted proteins | sample MGYA00520872_ERZ1026810 | MGnify/ENA primary metagenome ERZ1026810 (study PRJEB33270, sample SAMEA104284477) | anaerobic digester metagenome | biome: Anaerobic digester microbiome; feature: mesophilic sludge digester; material: Anaerobic digester biomass | place... | reverse complement strand
ATCGCCGCCCAATACCTTTTTCCTGTACTGCTCTATGTGGATGAAGGCCCCCTTGTCCCGCGCCGACTCGAGCCAGTTGAGGTCCTCCAGGTAGGGTGAGCCCATCCGCTCCAGGCGCCCCATGAGGCTTGAAAGACACCTGGCCTCCCTCGCCTTGGCGTTGATCTCCTCCGGGGTACCGTACTTCGCGACGACCCTCAGGAGGGCCTGCACATCGGGGTTGCCCGGGTCAAGCATGAAGCGGTTGATCTCCTCCAGCGTCTCCTGGCTGATGCGAAACATCTCGCTCAACATTCTCATCCCCCCGGTCCTGTATTTCACTTGAAAAACCCATTACTTCATTATCATATCGTAACCCGGCCCGATGAGACAACAGCCTCACCGGAACAGGGAAACCGCCCCCTTTTCTGTCAGGCCCCTCTCCCGGCCCGCAGGGTGTTCCCGGTCGGCCACGACCTGACCGGCGCCAACGAGGGCGGGGCACCTCACGCTACACGGTGAAATCGCCATCGTGGTGGCCGGGGCCTTCTTCCCTGCCGTTATGACCGTCGTCGTAAGGTGCAGGTTCGGGCAGGTCCTCGGAGACGGGTTCGACGTGGACCGAGACAAAGGCGCCGCCGCCGTAGAGTTCCCTGACCGCGGCCTCGACGGCCGTCGAGATATCGTGGGCGGAGGCTATATCCAGCGTCCGGTCGACCAGGATATGGACCTCGAGGGCTATCCCGGAGCCGATGCGCCTGGTCCTGAGATGATGGGCCCCCCTCACCCCGGGGACACCAAGGATGGCCTTGATGATCTCACCTTCCTCCTCTTCGGGGAGGGAGCCCTCAAGCAGTTCGCTCACGCCCCGGTGCGTGACGGGCAGGGCGACCCGAACGATGACGGCCGCCACCACGAGGGCGGCAAGGGGGTCCAGGATGCGAGCCTTCGGCCCGAGGAAGAGGGCGCCGCTGATGCCGGCCAGGGTCCCTATCGAGGAGAGGGCGTCCGACCGGTGGTCCCAGGCCTTGGCCATCAGGGCGTCGCTTGAAAGGGAGCGGGCGGCCCTCCTGGTGAAGACGAAGAGGGCCTCCTTCACGACGATGGAAAGGGCCGCGGCGACGAGGGCTATCATCCCCGGCCGGAGGATGGCCCTTCCCCTCACGACCGCCAGGACCCTTTCGCCGCCGCCGATGAAGATGCCGACGGCGACGGCCATGAGGGAGACCCCTACGATCACCGTGACGAGGGTCTCGAACTTGCCGTGGCCGTAATCATGGGAGGCGTCGACAGGCCGGCCGGTGACCCTGAAACCTACAACCGCGACGGCATCGGTGGCCAGGTCCGACAGGGAGTGCAGGGCGTCGGCGGTCATGGCTGCGCTGTTGCCGGCGAAGCCGGCGAAGAACTTGAAAGCCGTCAGCGCCGCGTTGACCCACAAACCTATCCAGGAGACCCTTTCAGCTCTTTTCGCCCTGCCCTTTCCCATGGGAAGCCGCGATCCCCCGCTTTCGCCCGGTAATTTCAGGGTTATTCTACCCCACTCGGGGGGAACGCGGCTCCCTTCGCTGCAAGCGCTCCTAAAGGGCCAGGAGCGGCAGGATCGTGTCGAGGTCCTTGTCGCCTCTCCCGGAAAGGTTCACCAGGACCGTCTCGTCCTTCGAGAGGCGGGGGAGCATCTTCAGCGCGTGGGCCAGCGCGTGGGAACTCTCCAGGGCCGGTATGATGCCCTCCAGCCGGCAGAGGACGCTGAAGGCATCCAGGGCCTCCTTGTCGGTGACGGAGACGTAGGAAGCCCTGCCGCTTTCCAGCAGGTAGGCGTGCTCGGGCCCCACGCCGGGGTAGTCCAGCCCGGCGGCGATGGAATAGACCGGCGCGGGCTCGCCGTCGTCATCAGTCAGGACGTAACTGCGGAAACCATGGATGACGCCCGGCTTCCCCACTGAGAGGGTGGCGGCGTGGTCCTTCGTGTCGAGCCCCCTGCCGGCAGGCTCCACGCCGATGAGCTTCACATCGCCGTCCTCGAGGAAACCGGAGAAGATGCCCATGGCGTTGCTCCCCCCGCCGACGCAGGCCAGTACGTGGTCGGGGAGCCTGCCCTCCCTCTCCAGGAACTGCCCCCTGGCCTCCTTGCCGATGACGCTCTGGAAATACCTGACGATCGAGGGGAAGGGGTGGGGTCCCACGACGGAGCCCAACATGTAGAACGTCCCGGGGTCCGCCACGTAGGCATCGAGGGCCGCGTCGACGGCCTCCTTCAAGGTCCTCTGGCCGTGGGTCACGGGGACCACCTCGGCACCCATTACCTTCATCCGCGACACGTTGGGGGCCTGCCTGCGGACATCCTCCTCGCCCATGTAGACGGTGCACTTCATACCCATCAGGGCCGCCACCGTGGCCGTGGCCGTCCCGTGCATGCCGGCCCCGGTCTCGGCGATGATCCTCTCCTTGCCCATCCGCTTGGCCAGCAGCGCCTGGCCGATGGTGTTGTTGATCTTGTGCGCCCCGGTGTGGTTCAGGTCCTCCCGCTTCAGGAAAAGCCTCCCACCGCCGTATTCACGGGAGACGTTGGCGCAGTGGGTCAGCGCGGAGGGCCTGCCCACGTAATCCTTCAAAAGCCTGGCGAATTCCTTGCCGAATAATTCATCACCCTTGGCCGTCTCAAAGGCGGCTTCCAGTTCGTCCAGTCTGGGCTGCAGCTGTTCGGGCACGTAACTGCCTCCGAAAGTACCGAAGTAACCCTTTCTTGCCTCGACTTCCTTGCTGACGCTCTTCATTTCCTCTTCCTCCTCGGCTAAAAAATTTGGGGGTCGTCCGCAAACAAAAAGGGGCGTTCATCCTTTTATGGATACGCCCCTCGTTTCAGAATAAAAAACGCGGGGTACACGGTCGAGACCGCGCACCCCGCGTGATATCACGCGTCGGGTCGCGGCGCCTTAGCGCCACCACCAGTTGCGATTAATAGACTTCATGGAACCTCTGCTGAACTCGGCTGGTCTCATCTGCGGACACTCCCTCTAGGTAGGGAATGTATCAGATTTCTTTGGGCAATGCAAGGGGGCTGGGGATCGGAGATCGGAAAGGGAAGGCCGAAAGGCAAAAGCATCTCACCACAGAGATACCGTGTTGCAAGTCAAGTATTGTTTTGAACCTTGACAATCTGGTTGTAATCTTTTCAGGACTATTTCATCGAACATTCGGCATACAGAGAGCAGGGTCGAAGTATGCCTTGTTCTTCATGATTCCGTACATAATATGGAGCATTTTCCTCATGCAGGCCGTTATTGCAACCATCTTTTTCTTGCCCTTCTCCAGGAGCCTTTCATAGAAGCTTTTTATTACAGGGTTGCACCTTATTGCTGCGAGTGTCGGCATGTAGAGGATCTGTCTTAGTTTCTTCGACCCTTTTTTGCATATTTGAGCTTTGCCCCTTATGGATGTACCTGACTGTTTTTCCATGGGCGAAAGTCCAGCATAGGCGACTATCTGCTTTATTCCATCAAACCTTTCTATTTCTCCTATCTCTGAAACAAAGCACGTCGCAGTCAGATCCGATATGCCTGGTATGGACTTAAGCCTTTCTATGTCCTTTTCGATATCCGGGAAATTACCATGCTTGATATTGTCTTTCAGTATCGCTTCCAGTTCCTTTATCTGCCGGGACAGATAGGCCACATGATCTTCAAGGATCTTCATTGCATGGGGTGAATTGTCCGGGTTTTGTTCCAGACCTTCTATCCTGTTTTTCTCCATGTTCTTCATGGTCAGGAGGCTTTCTCTCAGTCGCACAAGCTGTTTCAGCTCCTCGTGCTCTTTACGGGAAGGGAACCAGGGCCTGAATAGGCCATTTTCAACTCCGTCCCTGATGCACATGGCAATGATCCTTGAATCCTGCAGGTCTGTCTTGGTTCTGCTTCCCCTGTACTCCATGTATTTCTTGACCTTGTTGGGGTTGATGACGTAGGGGGTTACCCCGTCTACCTTCTCGTAAAGAAACTTCACAAGCTTCAGGTAATATGTCCCGGTGGCCTCCATGCCTGCATAGATCTGGTATTCTTTTGCGAGATTCAACGTTACCCCGGTTACTGCTTTCATCATTTCCCTGAAACCTGAAAGCTGATTCTTGAAGGACCCCCGGAACAGTTCCTTTTCTTCATCATCCATAAGGGTCGCAACTATTTCCGACTTGCCCACGTCAAGACCAAGAAAAAACCGGACCATTTTCATGATAAGCACCACCCTGGTTGTATTACAGGTCGGGGAAAAGCTCCACCAAAACCGACTCATTCATTCAAGCTCAAAGGCCTAAGGATACCGTTCGTTTTTGAGGTGGAACGGGAGATCTATCTCTGCGACAGGTTTAAAAACCTTGGACACAAACCGATCTTTCCCCTTCCTGTGATGTATGTTTCCTAAAAGTTTACAACCAGATGGCTACTCACCAATATATGAGGACACAGAGAGAACACAGACGAAGTGCCCTAGCTGGCGCGCCGCCAACGTAGGGAAGGGAGATCTTTTGTTAGGAAGAAAAGGAAATGAACATGAGGGTGGCGGGGGCTGTCCATAATGTTACGAAGGATCATGGAAATACAAGAATTGATCTCCCTGGAGAAAAGTGAAACCTCTCAATTTTGATCCTCATATCTACTTGACATGGTTCCTCTTTAACCTCTATCATTCCATGGCGGCAGGGTGATTTACCCTGCTGAACATTTTCTTTCCGAAAGGGCAAAGCCGCCTAAAGACGGCGACGCAAAGCTACGGGTCTAAAGTCCCTCGTGACTATGACGGCCGGGCTGCCGAAGGGGAGCGTTCCCGGAAGGCCTTGTCGTCGTCTTCTTTTTTTAACCTCTTGCCTCTCCTTTTTTCATTCCCGGGCCGGGAAAGTCTCCTCTTATGGTCCTTTTTGAACAGGACATGGGTCTACACGCCGGTTTTTTTGTAAGACCGCGCGAGGTTTATGTTGATGTTGTTTGCTGGTCCGACTGCAGGGACGTGACCAGAGGGACTTAAAGGGAGGAGGCAGGAAATATGAGCAGGCGGTCAGGGACGAAAGGTTTCATTTTATGTTCTCTGGTGATCCTTCTGACGTTTTTCAGCGGAGCGGCGTTCGGGGCGTCAGCGGTGGTCGAAAACAATTCGACAAACACGACAAAATATAACAACAATCCACCTATAGAAACCACTAACACCGACCGCTACGGAATGTGGTCACGTAACGGAGCGTCCGTAGAGAATGCAAAAAAAACAGGAAGCTATTACGACCCCAACCCCACAACCATTTCTACCGAGGGTAATAATTCACATGGGATGGTGGCACAAGGCTATGGAAAGCCTTTTTTAATCACCTATTATTCAAAAGCATTCAATTATGGCTCGATCATAACGACCGGTGATGAAGCCTATGGCATGTGGGCCACCGGAGGTGCGGAAATCCACAACGAAAAAGAAGATTTATCAACGGGATTTTGGAAGACTGAATTATTTACCGGTTCCATCACCACCACTGGTCCCGGCTCCCACGGCATGATGGCCGAAGGGACAGGCTCCAAAGCCTGGAACTCAGGAACTATAAATACGGAAGGTCCAAATTCTTACGGAATGCTGGCTACCGGGGGAGCGGAAGTTCATAACTTTGATTGGCACGGTATATCGGCATCGCCAGGGACGATCACAACTGAAGGTGAAGGCTCCCACGGTATGGCAGCCGAAGGAACAGGATCCAAAGCCTGGAACTCGGGGACTATCTTTACTAAGGGTAATGGCTCTTATGGAATGCTGGCTACCGGGGGAGCGGAAGTTCATAACTTTGATTGGTACCTTCTGCCATCGCCAGGGACGATAACAACCGAAGGAGAAGGCTCCCACGGTATGGCAGCCGAAGGAACTGGCTCCAAAGCCTGGAACTCAGGTACGATCAATACAGAAGGTCCAAATTCTTACGGAATGCTGGCTACCGGGGGAGCGGAAGTTCATAACTTTGATTGGTACCTTCTGCCATCGCCAGGGACGATAACAACCGAAGGAGAAGGCTCTCACGGCATGGTCGCCGAGGGAAGCGGATCCCAGGCCTGGAATGGGGGCAACATTGCAACGGAAAAGGATCATTCCTACGGAATGTGGGCTACAAATGGGGCGAGAGTCAATAGTTTTTACGGTATTTTGTTGGGCGATATTGAGACAAAAGGATTCGGCTCTCACGGCATGGTCGCCGAGGGAAGCGGTTCCCAGGCCTGGAACGGCGGCCACATTGATACGATAGGAGAAAGCGCCTATGGTATGTGGGCAACAGGCGGAGCCCAGGCCTTCAATGTTGGAATTCACTTCGACGCATGGGGTTTGTTTACACTGGATCTTGGAGGAAACATTGAAACCGGGGGAGCCGATTCCCACGGTATGGTGGCCGAGGGCTCCGGCTCCATTGTCGGTAACATCGGCTCTTCAATAACCACCAAGGGCGACGGTGCCTTCGGCATGGTCGCTTCAGGTGACTCAATCGCGGCCAACCTGGGGAAAGTCGAAACCCAAGGCAGTAGTTCCCATGGGATGGCGGCCCACAACTTTGCCCTCGCGCTGAATGCTGGCTTTGGAGAAGGTAGCATTATTCCCGGCACGATCGAAACAACCAGCGGCGATGCATACGGCATGTGGGGCCATGACTTGGGACTTGTAGTCAATGCCGGAGAGATTGATACCGAAGGTGACAGGTCCCACGGCATGGTGGCCCAGAACACCTCGGTGGCGGTCAATTTCGGACTATCCAATTTGGGTTCCGATCTCTTAGGGGGCCTTCTGAAAACGATAGGGTTGGGCGATCTTTCTTCGATCGTTGAGGGCCTTGGTGGCGGCCTTCCAGGGGAAATTACAACTACTGGTGACAGCGCCCATGGGATGGTGGCCAGGAACTGGTCTGCCGCCATCAACCTGAGCAAGATCGCAACCCACGGAGAGAACTCTTTCGGCATGCAGGCCGAGGACTTCGGCTTGGCCCTCAACATGGGTGATATCGCTACCGAAAAGGACGGATCCCACGGCATGGTGGCCGAGGATCGTTCCATCGCCGTCAATGCCGGGTCTCCGCTTTCTGCTGTCGGGAACCTCCTCTCAGGCTTGATCCCCGATAACCTTATCGAAGGGATCGATCTGAAAACCATTGTGAGCTCCCTCTTCGGGGGCGGCTCATCGAAGATCGAGACCTGGGGTGACGACGCCCACGGCATGGTGGCCAGAAACTGGTCTGCGGCCATAAACCTTGATGAAATTGTGACCCACGGTGGAAACTCCTACGGCATGCACGCCGAGGACTTCGGCCTGGCCCTCAACATGGGACAAATCACTACCGGAGATCCGGACGACTCCTCCATTGGAACCGGCTCCCACGGCATGGTGGCCGAGGATCGTTCCATCGCCGTCAATGCCGGGTCCCCGCTTTCTGCTGTCGGGAACCTCCTTTCAGGCTTGATCCCCGATAACCTTATCGAAGGGATCGATCTGAAAACCATTGTGAGCTCCCTCTTCGGGAGTGGCTCATCGAAGATCGAAACCTGGGGTGACGACGCCCACGGCATGGTGGCCAGAAACTGGTCGGTGGCCATAAACCTCGACGAGATCACGACCCACGGCTCAGGAGCCCATGGCATGGAGGCCTTCGATCATTCCATGATCACCAACGTCGATACCGATTCGATCGAAACCTTTGGCGACGAAGCCTTCGGCATGTATGCATTTCATCATTCTCTTGGGCTAAACACGGGAGCCATAACAACCCACGGTCTAAAAAGCCACGGTATGGTCGCCAAGGATGATTCGCTCATAATTAACACCGGCCCTATCGTAACCCTGAACCATGGTGCCGTGGGTATGAAGGCCCAGATGGACTCAACGGCCCTGAACCTGGAAGGATCCATAGTCACCTCAGGCCACGGGGCGCACGGCATGTTCGCCGAAGATGACTCCACGGCCGTTAGCATTGGTTCCATCGTAACTTCGGGGCATGGTGCCGTCGGCATGAAGGCCAAGAATGACTCCACAGCCGTCAGCGTCGGCAATATCGAAACCTCGGGGAACAGGGCACATGGCATGTACACCGAGGATGACTCCACGGCCGTTAGCATTGGTTCCATCGTAACTTCGGGGCATGGCGCAGTGGGCATGAAGGCCAAGAATGATTCCACAGCCGTCAGCGTCGGGTCCATCGTAACCTCTGGGCATGGCGCCCATGGAATGGTGGCTGACGACCCATCGACGGTCATAAATATTGGCACCATTATCACCTCGGGCAACGGGGCAATAGGAATGTTTGCCAATCACGACTCCCTTGCCCTGAGCATAGGATCAATCAAAACTTCCGGTCATGGTGCCCATGGAATGTACGCCGAGGATGACTCAGAGGCCATAAACATCGGCTCCATCATCACCTCGGGCCATGGCGCCGTCGGCGTCAAGGCCGCAGATGACTCCTTCGGCCTGAGCGTCGGCAGCATAATCACCTCCGGTCATGGTGCCCATGGAATGTACGCCGAAGATGACTCCACGGCCGTCAGCATTGGCTCCATCGTAACCTCGGGGCATGGCGCCATGGGCATGAAGGCCAAAGATGACTCCACAGCTGTCAGCGTCGGGTCCATCGTTACCTCCGGTCATGGTGCCCATGGGATGTTCGCTAACGACAATTCGCAGGCCTTCAACATCGGCTCCATCATCACCTCGGGTCACGGTGCGGTCGGGATGAAGGCCAAAGACGACTCCACAGCCGTCAGCGTCGGCAATATCGAGACTTCGGGGAACAGGGCACACGGCATGTTCGCCGAAGATGACTCCACGGCCGTTAGCATTGGTTCCATCGTAACTTCGGGGCATGGTGCCGTCGGCATGAAGGCCAAGAATGACTCCACAGCCGTCAGCGTCGGGTCCATCGTTACCTCCGGTCATGGTGCCCATGGAATGTATGCCGAGGATGATTCGGAGGCCATAAACATCGGTTCCATCGTAACCTCGGGGCATGGTGCCGTCGGCATGAAAGCCAAGAATGACTCCTTCGGTCTGAGCGTCGGCAGCATCATCACCTCCGGCCACGGTGCCCACGGCATGTTCGCCGAGGATGACTCAGAGGCCATAAACATCGGCTCCATCATCACCTCGGGGCATGGCGCCGTCGGCGTGAAGGCCAAGAATGACTCCTTCGGTCTGAGCGTCGGCAGCATCATCACCTCCGGCCACGGTGCCCATGGAATGTATGCCGAGGATGAATCGGTGGTTGTCAATACAGGTCTTGGCCTTGTTACCACAACAGGCAACCATTCAGCAGGAATGAGGGCCCAAAGCGATTCAGAGGCCCTCAATGAAGGCCTGATCATTACCTTCGGCCGTGCTTCACACGGTATGCTCCTTGGAGATGGCTCCTTCGGCAAGAACTCGGGGGCGATCCTCACCTTCGGACCCGACTCCGATGCTGTAAGGCTGTACGACAGCAAATTCGTCAACAGGGGGATCCTGGGCAGCTTTGGGGACGGCGGCTATGCCCTGTCGGCCTTTGACGACAGTTTCGCCATCCTCCTGGACGGCACGGTACTGGCGGGCTCCCACACACTTTGGGGCGATGACACCTCCAGGCTCCTGGTGAGGATGGACGATCCCACCCAGACGGACCCATTCTCCGCCCAGGTGCAGGGCTTCGACCTCTTCACCAAGCGGGGTACGGGCTGGATGACCCTGGAGGAGGGCTCCTTCGTGGACGGCCACACGGCCCACAAGGGCGGTACCCTTGAGATCGAATCCCAGACCCAGTTCACGACCAACACCTACTCCCAGTCGCTGGGTTCAACGCTTTATGTCTACATGAACCCCGGCTCCTACACGGACAATGACGAGATCCCCCTCTGGGTCGAGGGCGACGCTGACATCCGCGGGATGCTTACCATCGACGCCTCCACGGGGTCAATGCCCGGGTTCTACACCTATATCCGGGCCAATGACTATGGTACTTCGAATTTCGAGACCGAATTCGTCAACAAGGACCCGCTTTTCACATACTACATGCCCCAGTGGATCGAAGTCAGCAGCTGGCACTACACGAGCATGGTGGGCTACAGCTTCTCCCACGCTGCCCTTGGGATGGTGGCCGCCATCGACGACTGGTCGCTGCTGCGCTACGCCATGGCCAACCACCTCAACGACGTGGCCGACTGCATGAAGCAGCTGGAAGTCGGCGAGAAGAAGATCCACGCCCAGGTGCTGGCGGGCCAGACCAAGCGCGACCCCTCCAGCGCGACCTCGGCCGGGTTCGACTCGACCCAGAAGGGCATAAGCCTGGGCTTTGACAAGAAGCAGGACGACAGCACCCTCTGGGGCCTCTACGTCGGCTACACCGAAAAGGACATCGACTTCACGGGCCTTCCGATGGTCTATGCCGACTGGGAGAGCCAGGACACCTGGCACTTTGGAGCCTACATAAGCAAGCGCTGGGACAAGTGGATCCTTTCGGACACGCTGACCTACCGGCGGGCCAGCCACGACACCTTCCGCAAGCAGGTAGGCGGCGACGCCAGGGCCAGCTTCGACAGCTGGGCTGTGACCAACGACCTGAGGCTCGGCTACGTGGCGAAGGAGATAGGAGAAGGCTCCCACTGGCAGGTCATCCCCGAGGTGGGGTTGAACGTGGGCTACATCAACCGCGGCGGCTACACCGAGGATAACGGCTTCACCTACGGCGACTTCAGCCACACCGTGGTGGAGAGCGTGGTGGGTATACGCTTCAAGGGTGAGTACCTGCGGGGCGACGGCTCCACCTTCATCCCGCAGCTTCGTCTCGGCTGGGCCCACATCCTCTCTGGCGAGGACATCACCATCGAGCAGAGCTGGGGCGGCACGACCTACTCCTTCACCGAGAGCCTTGACAGGGATTACCTGGTGGCCGACCTTGGCCTGTCGCTTTGCAAGTACGGCAACATGGACCTGTCCTTGAACTACGGGGGCCGTTTTGGGAGCAACAGCACGACCCACGGCGGCTGGCTGAGGCTGGAGTGGAAGTTCTAGAGAGGCCGTGAATCGTAAATCGTAAGGCCAAGGCAAAAGCGTTACACCACAGAGGGGACCCTTTGTGAGAAGGGCAAGAGCGTAAGGCAAAGGCATTGCACCACAAGAGGGGACCTTTTGTGAGAAGGGCAAGAGCGTAAGGCAAAAGCATCGCACCACAGAGGGCACAGGGGGCACAGAGAAAGGCCTTTTGTGAGAAGAATAAGAGCGTAAGGCAAGAGCGTTGCACCACAGAGGAGACCCTTAGTGAGAAGAGCAGGAGCAGGAGCGAGTAAGAAGTGGGGCGGCGGGAGCCGCCCCCCTTTTTTCACCTGTCACCTATCACGGGCGGGGCGAAGGGTATCTCCACGTTCTTCCGAAGCTGCATGGCGGGCATGCCGATGACCACCACGCCGGATTCCTCGTCGACGTGGTACCTCTTTTTATCCTCCTCCAGGTCGTAGCCTATGACGCTATCGGGGGGGATCCTGTTGTGGGCATCGACGATGACCTTCTTCAGCCTGGCGTTTTTTCCGACCTCCACGTCCTGCCCGAGGATGCTCTCCTCGATGATGGCCCCGGGGTGTATGAGGGTGTTCCGGGAGAGCACCGAACTGTGGACGATGGCGCCCAGCACCCTGCTCCCCTCGGCACGGAGGGAGCCTATGATAGAGCAGGTCCGCCCCCCAACCGGATAGGAGTAGGTCGGGGGGTCCGAGAAGGACACTGTCCGGATCGGCCACTTGGGGTTGTAGAGGGTCATGGCCGAGTCGTGCTTGCAGAGGTCCATGTGGGCGTCCCAGTAGGCCTTGATGGTGCCCACGTCCTTCCAGTAGGGGCGGTCCTTGCCGGGCAGTACATTGGTGGAGAAGTCGTAGGCGAAGACGCTGCACTTCTTGTGGAGCCCCGGCAGGATGTCCCTGCCGAAGTCGTGGCTGCTGCTCCCGTCCTGGGCGTCGTCGATGACGGCCTCTTCCAGGGCCTCCCGGCTGAATATATAGTTGCCCATCGAGACGTAGGTGAAACCCGGTTTCCCCGGGACCTCGGGGGGGTCCTGGGGCTTCTCGACGAAATCGACGATCCTGCCCGATTCGTCGGTATGGATGCAGCCGAACTGCCTCGCCTCGGCGCGGGGGACCACGTTGGCTGCGACGGTCACGTCGGCGCCCTTGGCCATGTGGTAGTCCAGCATCTGCTCCACGTCCATCTTGTAGATATGGTCGGCGGCGAAGATCAGGACGTGGTCGGCATCGTAGAGCGTCACCAGGTGAAGGTTCTGGAAGACGGCGTCGCAGGTCCCCCGGTACCAGTGCTCACCGCTCCACATCTGGGCCGGGGCCACGGTGACGAAGAGGTCCCTGTCCCGCAGGGCCCCGCCGAACTGCCAGCCCCTCTCGATGTGCTCGTTCAGGGACTGGCTCTTGAACTGGACCAGGACGTAGATGGAGAAGATGGAGCTGTTGACCAGGTTGGACAGGGCGAAATCGACGATGCGGTACTTGGCCGCGAAGGGCACGGCCGGCTTGGCCCTGTACTTTGTCAGGGGCATGAGCCGCTCGCCCCTACCTCCCGCGAGGACTATGGCAAGAACCCTGCCGTGTTTGCCGTAGATCATGCCGAAACCCCTCCAATCTCAAGAAAGGTCATGACGGATCGGTCAGTGAAGCGTAAAGCGCCCTGTAGGCCCGCGCCGAGGGGGCCCAGGAAAAATCCTTCTCCATGCATCTGCTCCGGAGCCGGGCCCAGGCCCGGGGTTCCCGGAAGTGGGCGAGGGCCCTTTTGGCTGCTTCTACCAAGGCTTCTGGGGTGGGGTCCTCGAAAAGGAACCCCGTCCCCGCCGGGAAAGCGTCGGCGTCGGATATGGTGTCGGCGAGGCCGCCGACGGCCCTGGCGACGGGCACGGTGCCGTACCTCATGGCGATCATCTGGGAGAGCCCGCAGGGCTCGAAGAGGGACGGCATGACGAAAAGGTCGCCCCCGGCGTAGGCCAGCCGGGCGAAGGCGTCGTCAAAGGCCCCGCGGAAATGGAGGACTCCCGGCTTCCGACGGGCCTCAGCGGAAAATCTTTCTTCCAGGGCCCTCTCGCCGGTGCCCACTACCACCAGCCTGGCGCCCAGGGCGGCCAGTTCGTCCAAGGCGCCCAGGACCAGTTCCATGCCCTTCTGCCGGACGAGCCTGCCCACCGAGACGATCACCGGTCCACCGGAGTCCTCCCAGCCTGTCTCTTATACACATCTGACGCTGCCGACGAACTACGCTGTGTAGCTCTCGGTGGTCGCCCGATCATTACAAAAAAAAAAAAAAACAAAAAAAAAAACAACAAGACAACAAACACATATACGTACTACCCACACACTCTCGATACTCACATCGTTCGCAACATAAACTGACCAAACACA
>ERZ1026810.897-NODE-897-length-13462-cov-5.085114_pt1 | contig 13462 bp, 16 predicted proteins | sample MGYA00520872_ERZ1026810 | MGnify/ENA primary metagenome ERZ1026810 (study PRJEB33270, sample SAMEA104284477) | anaerobic digester metagenome | biome: Anaerobic digester microbiome; feature: mesophilic sludge digester; material: Anaerobic digester biomass | place... | reverse complement strand
GCATGAGCCTGAGCTTTTTGAAGCGCAGTGTCCCGGAGACGACAGGCCCCACAAGACCATCGAGGTGGCTCGCAGATACGCACGGGGCGAGGCGACGAAAGAGGAGTTAGCCGTTGCAAGGGCCGCCGCATGGGAGGCCGCATGTGCCGCCGCATGTGATGCCGCAAGGGATGCCGCATGGGAGGCCGCATGGGATGCCGCATGGTACGCCGCAGACTCCGCCGCAGGGGCCGCCGCAAGGGATGCCGCAGTGGCCGCAAGGTCCGCCGCAGGGGACGCCGCAAGGCCCGCCGCATGGTACGCCGCAAGGTCCGCCGCAAGGTCCGCAGGGGCCGCATGTGCCGCCGCAGGGGCCGCCGAACGTACGTGGCAGGAGGCACGGTTGAGGGAGTTGTTGGAGAGGGGCAGGAGATGGAGTGTTGGAGCCTATGAAAACCTGCGGAAACTGCTGGTGGTGGGGATCGAGCGGATTTTCCGATTGCAGAACCTGTTTATATGTTGTGCCGTGGTGGGCAGAGCATGAGCGTCCAATCGACATAGGGCACGGGATATCTACGCCCTGCCCCTGTTGGCGTGAAAGGTGGGTGGAGGAGAGATGAGCGTATTTCACGAGATCGCCAAAGAGGTTGCTGACATCGTTGAGCGCAAGAATCATGACTACGGCAATTCATATTTCAGGCTCCGGGACGAGTGGGGCGAGGTGTCATTCGGCGCACGGTTGGGCGATAAGTACCACCGGCTTCAGAACCTTCTCACGGGTGCCAAGGCCCAGGTAGACGAGTCGATAGAGGACACTATCAGGGACGTTATAGGGTACTGCCTGCTTGAGTTGGCGTACAGGAATGAAAAGAAGGATTATTGGGCAAACCAAGCCTGACGTGGGTGGAAGCGCACAAACATACAGAAGGAGGGGAACTATAGATGGCTAGGATGACACTACGGTGTGAGGTTGCCAAGGAGCCACGGGTGTTCAACTATAAGGACAAGGAAGGACTCAACCTGTGGGTGCAGGACTTGGATGACTCTAAGTTAAAACTAGGACTCACAGGGTTTGATACAGCATCATGGGAGCCAATCAATGTGGGCGACCAAATGGAAGTGGTTGCCAAGGTGGGCAAGCGCAAGAATAACCGGAGTGACGAATGGGAGTTTCAGTTCATCATCGACAGTTTTAAGCACATTGGTTCCACCGATGCCGAAGAGGAAGAGGTTGACCTCCCGTTTTGATCGTTAAAAGCCCGAAAACTCCACGGAGCAGGGTTAAGTCCGCACTAAGGCAACTATGGTTGCGGTCAAGGGAAAGAGCGTCCGCACTTAAGAGGGAGAAGTACACCTGTCAACGGTGCGGTAAGAAGCAGAGCCGTGTAAAGGGGAAGGAGGTAAAGGTGGAAGTCCACCACGCCAATGGGTTGGATTGGGATGCATTGGTTGAGGAAATATACTGTGGGCTTCTACCTAACCCCGACCAACTAGAGGTACTGTGTCGGGAGTGCCATAAGGAGTTACACCATGGCAAGGACTGAACACCTCTTCCGCAACTACGTCCGCAACAGGGAGCAGTACAACAAACACAAGACATACATTGCCGACAGCGTGCTCTCGCGTGACCCCACTGTGTCACCTGTCATGTCCGTGGGGTGTCATAAACAGCCACAGTTGGCGGTGGTGATAGCGTGGGAAAATTCGCCGTCATTGGGGCGCATGGAAGAAGCCATTGAGTTTGTGGAGAATGCCATGCTGTATATTGAACAGAGATCGCCACGGACATACACGGTGATGCTGTTGAGGTACATGGTGGGTATGAGTAGTCGGGAGATATCCGAGATGTTGGGGATATCCGAGGGTGCGGTACGGCGGAGGTTGCGGTACGGGATTAAACTTGCGGAAAGGAGTGGTAGGTAACACAGGGGAGGGGCTCTTAGCCTCTCCCCTTTTTGTGCAACTGTCAAGCAACCCTTGATAGTTCCATTTCCCGGTAATCGCCTCAGGAGCAATTATCCGGAAATTCCGGACAGTTTAGACGGTTACATTTTGTAACCGCTTGAGACGATAAAAGCCCCCCACCTTTCGGCAGGGGGCAACCCAGGGGGGAGGGTTAGCGGATTAGACATGAGGGGTATTTACCCCCCATGTTGACCACGGAAGTCACCACGGAAGTTTAGATTTGATCCAAACGATAATCGGGTCTTTGAACCACACCACGACAGCACCGACAACGAAGCCTAGAATGAAGCCCATGTCATCATCTCCAATATATCATATTTGATATAATCTTTACGTGTTTTGAGTGCGGAATACGTACCGGATATATCTGTTAACCAACAAATGCCCTAAAATGGGGTCAATGTTGGTTAGCATTCTGTTCAATAAAAATGTCCACCGTAAAACGTTACTGCGACTGGCTATTTCCGCACTTTGGCTTAACGCTTTGTCCAGTATGCAGTACATAATAAGGTGGCAAGTTGTAAGTCATACTTACAAGTTTACGGCGAATACGTAAGTTTCCTATGTATCCGGCGTGATTCTGTCAATGGTGGGGAAATATTTACCGTCCCGCAATGAATCCGAGGGCGAACGCTCCGACGGCGTAGAGGAAGAGGTTACGTTTGTTTGCCCGTCGTTCTGCATTAATGGAGTCCTCCAATTCCTGTAGCTTTGATCTAAATAGGTCATTAGAGGTCGTCACTTCCGCACGCAGTTCTTCGTAGGCACTCTCCCACGCCTTCGCTTGTTGCTTGTACGTCCGCACCATCGCAAGGGTATCCCTGGCATCCTGCTCTGTGAGCCAATACCCATCTTCAGAAGTTAACGTTCCTTTGGGAAGGAACATCCAATCTGCGGAACTCGGACAACTCAGCGTTGAGAGCATCAGCAACATCGTCACGAGTAAGACTGCTAATTTCCTGTTTAACTGTCTCACGAATAGATTCGACCTCCTTTCGGACGCGTTGGTCAAGTTGATTGACTCTCTGCTCCATCTGCTCTATCTCATATTTGATATATTCGATTTGAGCGTCTACGGGGTTAATCGGCACAGGCTTATACAACCACCATGCAACAAGCCCTCCTGCCACAATGACAGATAATATAAGCAGTAACTTATATCTGGTCATAGCACCATCCCCTCGACTATCTTCTTGTTCTCGACCATGAAGGTTCCGTCATCGTTGAAATACACCACGGCGAATCCGTGGTTCCACTGGTTTCCCGGCATGAACCTGGGGTGCAGGTCACACAGACAACCCACTCCCCAACAGCCGTAAACATCGCCGGAAATATTCTGCCAGTAGTATTCCTGCGTCCGGTGAAAGTGACCGAATATAACGTTGTCGCCTGTCCGGTCTTTCATGAGTTTTGCCATGTTAATTGCGCCGAATCCTATCCGGTACTCATGCCCGTGTATGTGGTAGAGGTGTCCGTAGTGAGGCCAACTGCCTGTCAATTGCTTCTCTTCTATTGCGGACACGTACCGAATATCCCATTGGTCTAGTCCAAGTATTTGGTCGCAGTCCAAGCCATCGACACCCTTGATAGCCGTGCCTGCCATGTAATTCTCCCAACGCCCCGACACATGGTTGCCACCCTCGAAGACTATTTCCGTATTGGGGAAGTCACCCCTCAACTGCGAGAGGAAGTCTTTCGTTTTCTCAATCTCATCAGCAATGTCATCCTCTTCGGGATCACGGCTAAAGTAGGATATCTTATGGAAGTCCAACACATCACCTAGCAGGTATATCCTGTCCGGCTGAACGTCTAGAGCGTATCTATAGGCGACGGATAAAGCCTCTTCGTCATGGTGGGGTATATGCAGGTCAGCAAGAATAATTTCGACACTCGCTATTTTTTTAGAGAACTTCGGAGCCGGCACAATGAACGGTTTTCGTGAAGCCTTGCCGTATACACCTGCCCTCTTGAGAACTCTTCTAATCTGTGAACGTGAAGTCCCGTAATCACGGGCTAACTGCGTAATCGGTATCGTTGTATCGGTCATGAACCTTGCGACTATCGCGTCAGCCTTCGTCGCTACCGTCATTGGTTTCCTCCATTTGCGGGTATCGTGGTTCTTCGTAATTGAATCCATACTGCCTGTCTACTCGGTGTTCGTAGCCGCTTTTGGCGTAGTATCCCCCGTAGATCACGGGTGCGATTATCGACAGCAGGCTTGTCATATTTGCCGGAATGTCCTTCCCCTTGAAGAGGAGAACAATCATCATCAGCATCAAGAACAACGTGAATGCGTACACTACCGGCTTGCTCGTGGGTACTGCTGTTATGTCCTTCCACCTCTTCATCATCTGCATAATCCTCTGCCTCCCCCTTGACACGAATAGCGGTGAATCGGCAGTTCTCATCTATCACAAACGAAAACGCATGAACCCCCGCCGTCTGAACGACAGGGGCATCAAAGGCAATAAATGACAGGATGACGGACTCGCCTATTTGAGGCATCTGCCCAAGTACCACGCCACACCAACAATGGTTGCGAGTTCGGCAAAGTGGAGGTAGATCATCTTGTCCACCTTTTCTTCCACCCGTGTGATCGTGCCGTTCTGTTTTTTCTGCCATCCCTCTAGGTTTTCCACTCTTGCCGTCACCTCACCTACATGCACCTCCAGGTCGCCCACCCTGTTGGTCAGTGTTGGTTTCGTCACCCATGCCACCTCCTGAGTTTCCCTGTCATGTACGTGTCAACGTGGACAAAAGTCCGGTATAATCCCAGCCCGCCGAGGCAGGATAAGCGATGTTCGTAATGAGCCTTCATAATGAGCCTGTGCAGTTCCCTTGCCGTGATTCCCCGTGGTACTAAATCCGCCGCCCTACCCTGAACGTGCTGACTGTCCGGGACTCCCCCGACCCTGGCGTTGTGTTCGGGACACCTGTAACCGGAACTGACAATCAGCGGAACCTCGAAGCCCTTCTCCTTTGAGGCAAACGTCCGTATCTGCTGACAAAGGACAGGGAGCCGGGGATCTAAAACGAGTTTCCCGCAGTGTTTACAGCGGAACTCGTCATCCCGGAAGTTGGGCGTGACGCTCATGATTCCAGCCCCACTTTCTCCGCAAGGTTGACAACCCTTTGGTGTATCCATCCCCTGAAAAAGCCCCGTTGCGAAGCATCCTTGTGGGCTATCCAACTGAACTTTTCCACCCTGTTCATGAGAACGTCCACGCAGAGATAGCGGAGCAGGAAATGAGACTCAAGGAGCAGATACCTGATGGTCAGTTCCTTGTCCAAAGACAGCACTCTTGACAAGGCCCCTTCCGTCATGGGGCCGAATGACCCGTCAACCTTGAGCGGTTCGCCGGGAAGGATGCTGTTTAGGGCTTCCTGCAAAAGTTGAACTGCCCCGCCCACCCCGTGGTTGATTGCGCAATCGAACATAATTAGATCAAGAGGGGATGGCAGATTGTCGCCTTTGACGGGGTTCCAGTAGCCACGCCGATAAATAGTTTTCGCATGGTCAACGGTAAGTGTCCTGACCGTAACCCCTTGCGGAACCCACCCTTTAGCCTGTGCGGAACGCAAGGTGCCTTCCGTTATTCCAAGGTTCGTTGCCCCGCCCCTGTCGTTAGGGTCGTTCCCGTATCCACCTTCGAAACCCAGCGTCATGCGAAACGCCCGTTCAAAGACCATTTCCATCACCCCTCCCCATAAAAAACCCCCCTTACGGGGGCTACTTTGTTATCTCCTTGATTATGGGTTCTACTACCACAGGCTCCAGTTTCACCCTCTCCGCTTCGACAAGCGTCTTTGTCTCCTGTGGTATCGGCTCCTGTTTTTCGACCGCATCTATCAGGGCGATAACCGCCTTGATCAGGTTGTCAGGGTCAAGTATGGACGGCTCTGGCTCTGGTTCTGGTTCTGGTTCAAAAAAGGATAGCGGTGTTACCACCCATCCCTTGCCATCCCATACCGGAACCTCTTTGGCCTTGTCATACTTGGGAAGCGCCTCCGCTGTCTGGTCATCCGGCAGTCTCCAGTAGTCGATGGGGTATCCGTCCATGAAGTCCACCTCGATGCTCTCGATGAGGCGCCCACTCCCTTTATCGAATCTGTGCAGTGTCCTCAACATTAGAATACACACCCCATTTCTATCCCAGATCCACTTTTCAATGTGGCGTAAAGAGATGCCTTGTACCCATAGCCGTATATAGGGAACGTAAGACGGCATACTATATAATTGCCCCAGGCACCTGCTATCATTTCCAGTAGCGATGCCTCTTCTGCCTCCGATAGTGTCCATGTATAATCCGCTATTGAGGAAGTGGATGTAATCGAGTAGGTCAGCGCATCGTAATTTTCATTCTGGTCTTGCAATCTCACGGAAAACGCTTTGTAACTATCCGACCCATACTTGCAACGGAATACAAAAGATGCTCCTCCTGGCCCAAGGCTTACAGTGTTTGTGGGAAAGACCCCAGCCCAATATTGAGACAGGTTAGAATCAGCCTTTAGATATGAAGAATCAGACGAATCCGCAAGCGCTTCATGTGCGGTATCTGCGCCTGTCACCGTGAGATTCAAGAGACTTTTCGTTGAACTTGGGACAAACAACACAGAATCAGCCATAGCCTAATCCTTCCCAGTGCAGGTGCCGAAATAGTTTGTCCCGTCCCAGAAGAACGTGGCAATATACGTCCCTGCTGCTGTTGTCGCAGGGGCACCACCACGCCACGAAACGGCTGCTGGCCAGTAAAGCGTTCTGGATGCCGTGACCGTAATCACAAGCGTCAGTGATGTCACGCCTGTAGGAGCGGTGAACGTATAAGTGCGGTTGCCAGACGGAGTCACCAACTGCTTGTTTGACTTTCGCCAGTCGATCGTACACGAATCGGTGCCGTTGGAGATGTAGTCGGAGAAATACACTCCCTTTCCCATTTTAACCATGCCGGAGCCGTTGGGGGCAAGGGGAATGTCGCCATTGGATGCAGAAATTATCTTTTTACCATTCACGTCAAGGTCGCCACCCAGTTGGGGGGTGGTGTCATCAACAACGGACTCAAGGTAGGTTCCCTCATGGTCGTGATCTCCCTGAGCAACCTGAGAAGAGCCCGTCCCGACATCACCATTGGCACTAAGGTTCTCATAGGTCACATCGCTCGAGGTTATGTAAGTGGCAGAGTGCTTGTCATTTCCATGTGTTGTCGGAGTCCGGGCATCTGAAAGCCTCAAGTCGTTCCCCTGACAGACATCACCAGCGGATGAGCCGAAGTTCTTATTAAACGCCGTGCCCTTCGCACCTATGGCAGGCTCGAAGTCCGCAACCTTGCTCCCGGAATCCTGAATGATCTTGCCGGAAGTCCCGGAGAATGTGGCAAGGTTCCCGGCGGTGGCACCTTCGGGGCCTATCACGTCACCGGAACCTTCACCCGACGCTCCTTTGATGTTTCCCTGCAAACTCCATTCCCCGGAGATCTTCTTGAATACATCCCACGAGGTGGTGTTCAGGTAGAAATCGCCGTCATTGCCTGATTCGTCCGAAGGGTCTGACGAACCGCTGTACCAGGTGTTGCCGTCGGTGCCATCGTCGCCATCTGCCCCGTCAGAACCGTCTGAACCCGGTGAGCCTGTCTCTCCCGTTTCACCTTTCAGGTCTGCCAACGCGACAAGGTTCTGCCATTCCATGTCACCGTCATACTGCCACTGGATATGAGTCTCACTCTTCTGTAATAGAACTTCCCGTCCATCGGCCCCATCATCGCCGTCTAATCCATCGTTGCCGGAATCACCCTTGAGCGAGGACAGAGCAATAAGATCCGTCCATTCCGCGTCGTTCTCGCGCTTCCACTGGATGTGGGTAAGGGACGCTTGCAGGGAAATCTCTTCCGCATCTGCCCCATTAACCCCGTCTGCCCCATCCCCGCCTGTTTCTCCGGGGTCGCCTTTAATGTCAGCGAGGGCGACGAGGTTAGACCATTCGGAAGCGGATTCGTATTTCCATTGGATGTGTGTCTCCGTCTTTTGGAGCAAGACCTCTTCACCATCTGCCCCGTCATTACCATCATTGCCGGGGATACCCTGATCGCCTTGCTCCCCTTTTAGATCGGCAAGGGCAACAAGTTCTGTCCATAGTTCGTCGGACTCATACTTCCATTCGATGTGAGTGTCGCCCTTGCGGATAAGGACAGGTTCACCATCGTCGCCGTCTGCTCCATCATCACCAATAAACTTCATGGCACCTGACCATGTGGATTCCCCATCGGTGGACACCCTGACATACAAGTCGCCTTCTGTGTATGTCTCATGCCACAGGGTTGCGCCGTCGATGGAGTAGTTCAAGACTACTTCAGGAGCGGAATCGCCTGTAGCCCCTGTTTCTCCGGTTGCCCCCGTGTCACCCTTGAGTATAGTCACCGCATCCGCAAGGGTTACAGTGTTTGCGTCATCCTTGGTGAATACTATGTCGGAGCCAGAGAAGGCGGCGGATATTATAGAGGCTCCCGTAGCACCATCAGTTCCGTCCGCTCCGGCATCCCCCTTGAGCGTAGTTACGGCTCCTGTCAGAGTGACGGTAGAAGCATCAGACTTGGTAAAGACAATATCTGTTCCCACAATGGCAACGGAGGCAATGGTCGCTCCAGTAGCCCCTGTTTCTCCGGTTGCCCCCTGTTCACCCTGTTCCCCACGGATATACCATGCCGTCCCCCATGTGGTGCCTTCGTCGGTAGAAAAGTGGACATAGTAGTCACTAGAGGTTGGGGTAGTGTGCCATGACTCCCCATCAACGGAATATTCGACCTGTACCTCCCATCCACGAGGCCCCTGCAATCCGGGAGAATTGGACGGCCTTATGACAGGCGTAGGACTCATTACGGCTTTTATTACAATGTCACTCACGCTGTCACCCCCCTATACCCCGTTAATGTCGATGATGGGCCAGTCACCGGTCATGATGAGAGAGACCTCGCTGTCCGGGTCGGTCAGTTCCACGATGTACTTCTTCTTCCCTACTGACAGGTTCGATTGGTCGGTACTTGCTACAGCCATTGCCACCGTGCCGTCATCACCAAGGGTTATGTCGTCATCGCCGGAAGTCCACGTATCAAGGACAGCGGAGTCGTAGGAGTCCATGACCTTGAGCGACATGGAATAGTCGGTGAAGTCCAATCCCGCCCCCGATACCTCGTAGGTAAAAGAAAAGTCCCAGTCGTAGCCGAGAATCAGCGGAGGCAAGGTGTAACGTGCAGGGTAGATCATTTACACCACTCCCTTTCAATAAAAAAGCCCCTCCGAAGAGGGGCCTCACTTGTTTTGTTGTGGTTGCTTACTTCTTGCGCCAGTAAAGAACGTCCGATACCCTGAAATCCTTGTCGTCCCGCCACCAATCGTATAACCCTTCCGCCGTGATCTGTGTCTGTCTTGACGGGAACGGGGTGATGTAACCCGCCGCTTCGTAACCTGACTTCAGAATGTCAAGCCACTCGTCTGAATCATCCCACTCTATGACAGCCTCCTTAACGTCCTTTATAAGGTTGCCCAGGCTTTGGGTGACTTCCGATACAGGTGTAAATCGATAGTTGTAATTCAGCAAGGCATAGGATGAAATATCCCTCACTCCCACTACCGGGGAAGCGATGTACCCCAATATTTCAAGAGCCGCCCATACGAGCGGGTCTTCATCATCATCCGGCCCCCTCATGGTCATAAGTTCACCCAACAGAGCAGGAGCGATAACCAGATAGAAAGCCGCCGCCGCAACCTTCATGGGCTGTACACCCTTCAACTGGGCATACTTGACCTCTGAATACATAAGGTTGTAAAGGACGCTGAAGAACGAGTAATACATGGTGAACAGTTTCTGAAACTCCCCGAACTGGTCGCCCCTCTGGACTGCCGCCAATGAATAGGTATGTCCTGATCCCTGTGACTTCCTGACCATCCCGTCTGCGTATGCCACAGCCCTGTCGCCGGATATCCCCTCACTTAAGGCTTTGGTATAAGCGGCCTGCCATGTCGGGACCGATACCATCATGTCAGCCCAACCTATGGCATAGAGTGCCGCCACGTTGACCTTCCTGACCAGTCCGTCCCTGCCTATCATCCTTTCAAGAGCATCTTTGGCGTCCCTGTCGAATCCCTCTTTACGGTGTCTCATGAAGTCCGACTTAGCCAGAGTGTCATCCCACATATTTTGCGGGTTGCTCATGAAATCCACGAGGGATATCGCCATCTGCCCCGTGCCCACAAGGTGAGCCGAAGTGAAGTAACCCAGGAACTGCGCCACGATAACGGATGCTTTGAACCCCATAGCAACTATTGTCGCTCCGTATCGTGCCTTCTTGATAGCGGCGGCGAAAGGATCAAAGAGATCCCGTCTTGTTGATGCAACCGCCTTGTGCCATGAAACGAACTGTCTATACCCGTCCAGACCGAAAGCGTCTATGACGGCATCCCTTACCCTGTCGTGCCTGAGTATCTTCCCTATGTCTATGACTGCCTTCCGGAACGCAAGGTCGTGAAGCATGTCTGCAAGGTGTCTGTTGAGAACGTTGAACCCCAACCTCAAGGGAAGTCCAGTTGTTTCAACCGCTTCCTTCGTGTGCCCCTGATTCGTGTGTCCGAAAGCGGAATACCCCTTGTTGAAACTCTCATGTAGTTGCTTGTCGGACAGTTGAGCCGCCTTGAATGACTGGTTGCTGTCGTATGCTATGGGGTAATACCCGCCCCTTAACACTCCGTACTTCGTCTTGACGGGAACGATCTCTTTCTTCCCCGGCCTGAATCCAGCCGTTTCAACATGCAACTGTTCAATGGCGGGCCAGAATGTCTCAAGGTGGTCCCATATATCCTGAACGACCTGCCAGTCCCGTTCGTCCAGAATATCAAGGACTTCCCATACCTGCCGTTCCGTCCATCCCCATGTGCCTTTGGGATTCAAGACCCTTTCTCTGTTCTCTTTAGCTCCCATGTTCAAAGCAAGGGTCAGAACATCCTCTTTGGTCAACTCCTGCCCTATTGCCGCAAAATGCCGTCTCCGGTGCTGCAGGTCGTGCCACTCATCATCCGAATAGACGGACAATATCTCGCGGAGTTTCCCGTAAGCCTGTTCCTTCAGAAGGGTCTCCGTCTGATCGGCATCGACAAACACCTGATGGATGTACTCCTGCCACGGACCTGTATCCTTGAAGTCGTCAAGCACCCTGCAAAGGAACTCTATCTTTAAGTGCCACGCATTGAACGCACCCAGCCAGTCTTTTAACTGTTGTCCCTTCTTTGGATGCAGTGGTCTCTTAGGCTTGCCCTTTTCCCCTATCGCCTTTTCCTTTGATGCTACAAGGGCATCCACAGTCGCCTCTAGGTCTCTTGCTGTCTTGCTTGTGAGCAGTTTTCCCTTCAAACGTCCCAGGTGGATGATGTTCGCCACGGCATTCGCAAAATCGTGCAGTTCCTGAACGGTCATATCCTTGACATTGGTCTTGTATGACTCCTGCCTTAACCGTTCCGGAATAGCCGCTACCAGACTCTCGTCTTCCTGTTCGGAGATCCATGCGCTCAACTTCTTTATCTCACTCAGTTTTTTGTCGGACAAACGTTTCATTGACACCCTTGCGAACAAAGCGTCCAACTGGTCAAGGTATTCTATGGGCAATCCTTTGGGAGGTTTCTTCTCTAACCCCCTTAGTTTCTTGGATATCTTGTCGATAGCCGCCTTTTCCTTCATCACCGTTATTGCCATCTGGTGATTGACCAACTGCTGTTCCTTGAATCCAGCCGCCGCTTCATAGTCGCCCTTCTCCATTGCCCTGAACGCATCCCTGATAGCCTTCTGCTCAAGGCGGAAGTACCTTCCCACATTCAGTTTATCGGGGTGCATGGAGGCAACCGCTGATTCTATGGCGAGCCTTACCGCTTCCTTGCGCCTTAGTGCTTCCGCACGTTCTATCTTGATATTGTCCTTTTCAACACCCTGCGCTATCTGGCGGAGAATACTTATCTCCGCAATGATGGTGTCAATACGTGTCCCGTTCCTTATCTCGCGTTCGGCCTGACCGGTCATGTCACCGCCCTCTATCATGGCATTCCAGTCAGATACCCTTGCTTCGGTCAGTTCCTTGATCTTGTCTCTTTTAGACGGAGCTTCAAGAATATCCCTTATCATCTGTTCGCCGGAATTGTAGCCAAAGAACTCCGCCGCCATGTCAGCGTTGTACGCTCCCTTTTGGGACATTATCTTTTTCGGGAGCCTGTTCGCCACATCCTCCCCGTAAGCCATAGCGATGACTGTGCGGTTCAGTTTGATACCGCCATCTGATACGGGTCTGGACATCTCTTCCAATGCCCTGTAAACAGGCATGTTCTCAACTTCCCGTGTCACCTCTTTACGGGCATCCTTCAACTGCTGTTTCTTGAGGTTCTTCCATGCTTTTTTTGTTGTCCTCATGGCCTTATTGAACAGGGAACGCCATGCCTCTTCGTGAGCCTCGTCAGCGGTAGCCCGTTGCCCCTCAATAACATCGTCCGGAAGCATGTCAGTGCCTACAGCCTCAAGGAAGGAATCGTACTTGTTGCGGGTCTCCGCTTCCGTTATCTCTTCCTCTGTCGCAAGCATCCGGTCAAATACCCCGCGTATATCGTCGTTCATATCCACATTAAGGTAACGAACATGAGCATAGATGCTTGTGAGCCACTTCTTGAACGATTCAAAGGCTTTGCGGAGTGCGGATGATGGAGCGTTCCCTTCCATTAGATATGCCTCAAAGCCACGTGCAAACTTCTCGTGCTGTTCATTGGTCAGGGGTTTCCCTTTTTCCGCACCGAGCCAGTCAAGAATAGTCTCGTAATCCCTTACGACCCATGCAGGAGCGTTCTTCTGTCGGGCTATCTGTTCAATATCCTTCAGGAACAAATGCCCTGATTCATGGAGGAAGGTGGACATATCCGATGCCTGAATGAGGCGTATGATAGCCCTCGTATCAGACAGGTCGATACTGCCACGGTTCTCCTGATAGTACGTATTAAGTATCTGTATAGCCTCGTCATCGAAAATAACGTAGTTATAGGAGCCTTCACCCTTTGAGCGTGAAGTCCCGTCAAGGTACTTGATGCCTTTTATGCCAGCACGATTAAGAAATTCTGATGCCTCTTTGTCAGAACCTAAAATCTTGGCTAAATCTCTATAAAAGTAACTTCCTATAAAATTACTTTTGTTTTGATCTAAAAAATTAGCAAACTCCACAAATTTTTGATAAAGTGGATTGTCTGTTGAATATGCTCTATTAGCTTCTGTTTTCAGGGCATTTAATGCCCTAGTCCTGTCTCTTATACACATCTCCGAGCCCACGAGACTCCTGAGCATCTCGTATGCCGTCTTCTGCTTGAAAAAAAAAAAAAAAAACACACCCCACCCCCCCCCCCCCCACCCCCCCCCCCCCCCCCACACACCTCACGCACCCTCAGCTCATCCTCAGCACCTCTCGACTGCGCCCCTCTACTTCCGTATGACAGCTACACCGCATGACTC
>ERZ1026810.884-NODE-884-length-13641-cov-4.679444_pt1 | contig 13641 bp, 8 predicted proteins | sample MGYA00520872_ERZ1026810 | MGnify/ENA primary metagenome ERZ1026810 (study PRJEB33270, sample SAMEA104284477) | anaerobic digester metagenome | biome: Anaerobic digester microbiome; feature: mesophilic sludge digester; material: Anaerobic digester biomass | place... | reverse complement strand
GATGTTTGCTCAGGTTAAGTCTCTGTACGATGTTTGTAGATGACATAGTGTCTCTTTTGTTTGTGTTTGTGTTTTTTTTTTGTTTTCAAGCAGAAGACGGCATACGAGATGCTCAGGAGTCTCGTGGGCTCGGAGATGTGTATAAGAGACAGGTATAAGTTAGTGATGTTATCGTATTAGAAATTTTTTGGTTATCGCGATAAACATTATATCCTAACAATGTTGCATCAGCTCCTGCCGGCGCTTGCCATGTTACAACTACGCTATTACCTGTTACGTTTGCTGAAACATTTTGCGGTGGCGCAAGAACTGTTTGACTGCCAAAGTTGGCGGTATAATCTTCGGTTTCACCATAAGTGAAGTTGGCGCATGGATCGGACGAAGAGCTTTGCCAATTAGCACGTATTCTAATTCGTTTATTTCCGGTATAACTGCCTGCGGGTACAGTAAATGTAGTTGTATAAATTTGATTTGACGAAGAGAGAACAAAGTCGGTAATAAGTCTTTCCGATGGTTCAAATTCTTTGTTATCATTCAGGTCAATCCAAAGCGATGCACGCTGATTACTGTATCCTGTTCTCCATTGAACTGAATATGTTTGACCACCTTGTAAATCGGCAACCATATTGGTATAGTCGCCATATCCATTAGGACTACAGCCATTCCCGGTCATGTTATTAATTTGCTCAAGTGCAAAACCAGTGAATCCATCACCATAGGAACAGCTTGCAGGCGGATAACAATAATCTGGAAAGAGCAACTGAATAGTGGTTTGTTGAGTAACACCGAGATCAGCATTGAGATTTAATGTAAGATCTGCTGTATATCCGGCAGGTATGTTAGCATTGGCAGATACTGTAAATGTACAATTTGAAGTTCCACCGGCATTTATGTTGCCCATATTCTGAGGCTGTGATGTAAGTATAGTAACGTATGGATCGAGAGTGGTAAGCATTCCAACAACGTTATAGGCAGCTGAAGAACCTTGATTTTCTACAGTGATTATCATAGGAGCTGTTTCTCCCGGATCAAGCAGACCATTACCATTGCCACCTTCATCATTGACAACATACTGTTTGAATTTAATATTAGGAGCATGACCAACAATTGAAATATAACTGATCCAGTTATCGGTACCATCGGTAGAATTGAGAGTAAATGATACGGCATGGTTATCCGGAATATTTGGAGAAACAGTAAGTGAAAATGCGTTGTTAACGGTTACTGTACCATTAGGGGCAATATTGCCAAAATATGCATTACCGTTGGTAATTGTAACATATTCATTATTACTGGTCATTGTCGTAGAGACATTATTTGCAACAGCAACACCAACGTTTTTCATAGTCATATGAAGCATGACACTCTCGCCGTAATCCATCAATCCATTATTGTTACCCGATGCATCGTTGATAACATAAGAATCACCTACTACATATGGGCCTGTTGGAGGAATAATATCTACATTGGATTCGTAGCGATAGTAGTTTTGTTTTGTTACAGTAACTACCATAGTATTAGGCGGTAATTGTGGCTCAATAGCAATATTTGTCGAACCGCCATTACTCATGGCTGTTCCGATAATTTCTCCGTTTACTGTTAATGAAATAAAAGCTCCTGCAGGAGCAATTACGCTAAATGAAGATTCGCCGCTGTAAAGAATAGTATTGTGAGTAACAGCTAAATTTTGTGGAACTTCGGTAAATACTTGAAGAAAAGCGCCGCCATGTGCATGGAATAAGTTGTAAGTAACCTCTTTATTACTGCTATTATATGGCCACTGCGACGATTGTAGGAATATTTTACCCGCTGCTTGTCCAAATGCCGGAAGGAAGCCTCTCATGGGAATATTATTCCCATAGTCAGGCATAAACTCAGGATACATATTATCAAACATCCCCCAAACAAAAGCATCATTAACAAAAGAATAAGATACTTCAGAGGCGGCAATTAATCCCAAAGCTCCTGCATTTTGCCCGTCATAAGTATGACGATGGAATTTCTCAGTGAAACATTCGGTTGACATATTATATTTACCTGTCAAACAGTTGATAGAAAACACGTAAACTAACTCGTTATTTTGATTATTTGTTAAGCTATTGATATGACTACTGATAAAATCAGGCTCTCCCCATCCTTGTTCATACCCATGATCACGATGTTGAAGCGCAAAAGCGCCAGAATTAATTGCATTAACAACCATTTGAGCAGTACCACCTGTCCAACCGCCTAATTCAGCAGGTGTGGCAGGGATATATCCTTGTCCGTTAGGGCCAAAATAGTTAACAACCTGACTAGTGTTAGTTGCTGTTGACCATACCGAGCCAGGGGTACCCGAATAAATTGCATTGATACGTACTGGTAATTTACCCTGTTGCCGCCAAAATCCGCCAACAACTTCGGAACATATCTGAAACCAGCGCTCAGTCTGCCAGCCTAAAGCTGTGATGGGATTGTTATAAAAATTTGGATTTGTAGGTGGATTGGATTCATAATTAAGCATTTTTGAAACCATGGTCTCCAAATGTGTGGCATTTTGTGCGGTCATTCGTGCAAAGATCATATCGGGCATATGATTGCCTGTAACATCGGCAAATATGTTATCAGATGCACAATAGTTATCATAAATCGGAGAGATAATACTATTATTTGCATTGGTGCCGTAGTCTGCCATTAAAAGTACAGCTACTGGAGGTATAGTCCAATTATTAAATGCATTGTTAAAATAATTCTCTAGAATAGTAACTGTACTACCACCTATGTCGTTTAAGGTTTTAATACCGGTGAGGATACCCTGTTTGGTTCGCCACTCTTTAATTTGCTCGGCATAAGGCATCCATATCGGGTCATTAGGAATAACTATCAAATACTCAAACCCGGCATTGTCAAGATTTCTGTATTCTCTAATCCTTGCATCGTAATCAATTACAGGTAAACTACTGGAATTAAGCAAAGCATCTTCAAGTATAGGATCATACCAGCGGCTTCTTAAACGATCGTCGCCAAAATGTCCATTGCCTCCTTCGAAAACGATATCAAGCTCTACATCCCGATAAACCAACAACTCTTTAGATATAGGATTATATTGAAAAGGAGTTATGCCGAACATTACAGCGTCCACACCTCTCAATTGTGTTAGTTCGGAGAGTAAAAATGGTTCAGCAGGATAATAGACATCACTATTGTAAATTTTTTCATTTTTACGATATTGTAGCGGCCCATCTTCTGTATCAAGTGGTATGCGCGGAGCCGGTGCGATAGAAATGTCTTTTAACAATTCGGTACGGTAACTTTTAATAATGATATTGGCTTTAGCCCCTTGCGGAACAGCAATATAACGGCTTAAAGCAGGCAGGTTAGGAGCGCCCTCATCATTTGGAAGAAAGACTTGTGGCATAATGATATCTTTCATCGGAATCCCGTCCACCTCATTATCAATTAACTGGAACTCAGTAATGGAAAAATTAAGAGTAACACTAAATTTGGATTCACTCTTAAGCGAAATCCCGGAACTTCCCCAAGAATCGGTATAACTATGAATTTGGGCATTAGCGCCAAAAAACGAAAATACTAAAGCAATAAGCATTACAAAACTAAATTGCTTTTTAAAGTTTAAAAAAAATCTCATTATCCTATTTTCTTAAATAATAATAAAAGTTTACAATTCAAGATTCTGAATTTGTCAATATTTTCGGGGTGTAAAAGTAAACCAAATTTTATTATGGTTTTAGATAATGTAACCTACCATCGCATCAAGCAAATAAAACAAAGAGCGCCTCTTAACCAGAAGCCTGAATTACTTTCCCTGCCACCTTACAGCTCCTACCTCATTGAAGTTGAACGATTGTGGTAATATTATGAGAAATAAAATAACTCGTAGCCGGTATATAGATCACTGAAAAACCGATCAGCTAAATTTTTAAAAAAATATGCCAAATTGAAATAATAATCTTGTTTTTCTGCAATCTTTAAAAAATAAGGCAATCAAAGATTATGTTTTTTTCAACAATTTAGTTTTTTATGGAAAAACAATATTTCCTGAAACAGACATTTTTACAAAATATGCCTTACCTGGTTGCAAATGACTTATAGAATTTATGCTGTATATGGGCCAGAAAATATCTGTTCCGGCAACCTCTTTTACTAAAATCAGGTGGTTATAAACATCGTTAAACAAATCGGCAACTGCTACTGGTTCAGCGCTGATTACTGGGATCAAATTCCAACCCTCAGATAAAAAGAGCGTTTTATCTTCCTCATAATATCCTATTACTGTTAATGTAACATCTTCAACAACCTTTATCTGATAAGCCGACTGGCTATCCCATGTTTCGATAGTATTAATATTTCCAGCAGGATAGTAAAATCCGGTCATGTTTTGAATAACAATTAGCTCGGGAAAAATCTCATCAAGCATCTCTTCTATATTGTTATTTTCAGGCATCACAAAGCTTGAAAGCCCGCTCCACCCTTTTTGAATAGCAATGTTATGCGATTCGGGGCACGGATTACAAAGTCCAAAACAAACAAGGTCGAGTGTTATGCCCCCTTCCGGCACAGTCATATAACGTTTCATACCACCAAAGCCATCGTCAACACCACAGTCTTCTGGAACATTTTCCAATCCAGATTCAAATGAATTACCATTGATAAAACGATAGGTCTGATATGAAAGCTCTGGCAGCAAAACTTCTGTGCTATAAACACCATTGCCGAGATTTGTCATTGGTGTAGCAGCAGGGTTCCAACCCTGAAAATCACCGGTGAGATGTACTCCGTCAGGCGAAACTTCCTCTTTGGACATATCTACTTTAAAAACGACCGGAACAAAGGTTGGGCAAACGTCGCAGCCAGAAAAGCAAACAAGATCCAACTCTACTCCACCCTCCGGAACCGTTAAAAACCTATTTCCATCTATACTACTACACTCAGCAGGAATAATTTCTGCACCTTCCCAGTCAATTCCATTAATAAACTTATATTCGTAATAATATCCTGCTAACAAGTAAGTTGTATAGTAAAAAATCTTATTTCCCTGAGGGATCATCTCTGTATCAATAGTTGACCAGCCCTGGAAACTACCAGCAATATGAACGCCATCAGGTGAAATTTCTTCATTAGAAAGATCCACTTTAAAAACAACTTCTACCTCCATTGGAACGATACAGGTCTCACACGCTCCAAAACAAACTACGTCCAAAATAACATCTTCTTCAGGGACAATAAAAAACCGATTAAATCCACCGAAGGTGTCGTCCACGCCACATTCCTGAGGGACTGATTCAGCGAAATCAAATGAATTGCCGTTTATGTATTTAAACTCTATATATTGATCAGCAGAAAACATGAGGGTGATTTCAAAAATATTGTTTCCTATATCAGTCATTGGCGTTGTTTCTGCATTCCAGCCTTGAAAAGAACCTGCAATGTGTATTCCATCTTCAGATATCTCTTCATTCGACAGGTCAACCTTAAAAGTAACAAAAACCGGAATACATGGGGTACATTTTCCAAAACATACTTCTGGCAATGTTACATCATATCCGGGCACTGTAGTAGTTCTCCAGTAACCGGTAAATGGATTTCCAATCCGGCAAGCCTCTGGTATCTGTTCGTAGTTAGATACTTTAATTCCATTAGAGAATTTATAATTAACAATCTGATTTTCTTCAAACGGCAGGGTTACAGTAAAAATATTATTACCAATATGCTCTAATTCGTTAAGCGAAGGATTTCCATTTTGAACAACTAAATATACTCCTTCCGGCGAAACATTTTGCTCCGACATATCAACCTGGAAAGTTACCTGAGGTAGAACCGGTTCCGGACATTCTTCGCAGGCCCCATAACAAACCGCTTCGAGCGTAACATCTGTTTGCGGTACTATAAAATAACGGTTGGCTCCATTTGCACACTCTTCCGGTACCCATTCCGAACCCTCCCAAGTAGCGCCGTTTATAAACTTATATTCCTGATAAGTACCTGAATTAAGGGTTGTTGTATAAGTAAAAATGCCATTACCCGTTGAGGTCATAAGAGTTGCACCAGGGTCCCAGCCCTGAAAACCGCCTGCAATATGAACTCCTTCGGGCGATACATTTTCCAGGCTCATATCTACCTGAAAAGTTACATTCACAGGTACCGGTGGAGGACCGCAGGGATAACAGCTCCCAAAACAAACTGCATCGAGAGTAGTGGATACGGAGGGTATTACAATAAAACGATTACCGTTTTGTGAACATGTACCCGGCACAGTTTCCCAACCATTGGCTCCATTTTTAAACTTATACTGATGATAATCGCCTGATCCAAGTGGTAATGTCAATTTATAAATGTCGTTTCCTAACAAAACCATTGGATTATTATTAGTCCATCCGTTAAATGTTCCAGCAAGAAAAACTCCATCAGGCGCCACATTTTGCTGTGACATATCAACCTGAAAAGTGATGAATACCTGTGGTGGATTACATACATTACAACTACTAAAACAGACTACTGGTAATGTTACATCAAACTCGGGAACAAAGTAAAACCTGTTGTTGTCAGGAAGTAATGTACAAGGCCCTGAAAAGTTTTCCCACACATCTCCATTCAGAAATTTATACTCAATATTGGTTCCTGCCGGTATTTCCAAAATAATTGTATATACATTACGAATTATTGGCTCAACTAAAGGATCACTTGTTGCATTCCAGCCATTAAAAGTTCCGGCAATAAAGACCCCATTGGGCGATACTGTTTCATTCGACATATCTACTCTGAAAGTAACCTCAACAGCCTGAAGCTTTATTAAATAAAACAATAAAAAAAGAATTAGTAAAGATTTTCTTAAAAATTTCATAGCAAAAAGACTTGAATTTTAACTATAGTTACTTAACAATAAATTTTCTGACTATTGACTCGCCCATCATATCCTCAAGTTTAATAAAATACAACCCTGGCTTGAGTTTGGAAATGTCCGTTTTATGACCATTGACAATTTCTTTTTGTACCGTTTTACCATCTACTGAATAAATAGTAATATGCAGCCACTCGCCACTGTATGATAAATAAAGCTGCGATTTGACCGGATTTGGGTAAATATCGTATTTAATTTTTCCGACATTTTGATGAATTACTACCGGTGGACACTCTACACAAGACCCAAAACAGAATGCTGTAAGGGTTATATCTTCATCAGGTACAATAAAATAACGATTATTATTGGCAGCACACTCGGCTGGTACAGTTTCATCCATACCCCACTCATTCCCATTAATAAATTTATATTCAACATACAAACCAGAAATCAAGGTAGTTGTATATCTATAAACATTATTTGTATCATGATACATTTGTGTGGAACCCGGATTCCATCCTTGAAAACTTCCTGCGATGTGCACACCATACTCTGAAACTGTTTGCTGTGTCATATCTACCCGAAAAGTAACCTCAACTTCAATAGGCGGAGCTCCACATGGATCGCAAGAGCTAAAACAAACCTCATCAAGAATAAGGTTTTGGGCCGGTACAGTAAGGTAACGATTTCCGTTTAGTGCACATTCAAACGGAACAATCTCTGCTCCATTGAATGTGTTACCATTAATAAATTTATACTCATAAGTGTTTCCTTCAGTTAACTCGATTGTTATTTCGTATAAATTCTCCCCTACTGCTTGCATTGGAGTTGAGCCCGGATCCCAACCCTGAAAAGAACCTGCAATATGAACGCCATCAGGCGAGATAACTTCATAACTTAGATCAACTCTAAAAGTTATGCCATGCAATGGAGGTGGTGGAACACACGGATCGCAACTGCTAAAACAAACTTCTGATAGAGTAAAGTTTTCATCGGGAACTGTAAAATATCTGCTATATCCTCCAAAGCCATCGTCAACACCGCACTCTTGCGGAACTGATTCAGCGCCGTCAAAGTTATTCCCATTGATGTATTTAAATTCGATATAAGTTCCACTAAGTAAGGATAAAGTAACCTGCCAAATTTTATCAGCAACATTTGTCATTGGAGTTTCAGAAGGGTTCCACCCTTGAAATGAGCCAGCCAGATGAACACCATCAGGTGATATTTCTTCATTTGCCATATCCACAGTAAAAGTTACTTCAACCGGTATCGGAGGAATGCCACAAGGACCGCATTCGCCAAAACATACTACATCAAGAAGCGTGTCAGCCTGAGGTACGACAATCCACCTGTTATTATTAACCCCACAAGGCTCGGGAACAGCTTCATCCATACCCCAGTTGTTCCCATTTATAAATTTGTACTCCTGATAAGTGCCTGAGAACAGGGTTGTTGTATATGAATAGATGTTATTTCCTTGGGCAATCATCAAAGTTGCTCCCGGATCCCAGCCTTGAAATCCACCAGCAATATGAACTCCGTCGGGCGAAACCGTTTCGTTACTCATATCCACTCGAAATGTTACCTCGACGGGTATGGGCGGCGGGCCACACGGCGAACAACTCCCAAAACAAAAAGCATCTAATGTGGTAGATACTGCCGGCACGACAAGGTAACGATTCTGATTCTGAGCACAAGCAGCAGGAACAGACTCCCACGAAGGACCATTTAAAAACTTAAACTGATGATAATCGCCTGCACCCAATGAAATAGTTAATGCATAAACATCATTACCTATTAAGTTCATAGGATTTACAGTCGTATTCCAACCATTAAAAGTACCAGCTAAGAAGATTCCTTGCGGAGAGATGTTTTGTTGCGACATGTCAACCTGAAAAGTAATAGATACCTGCGGTGGATTACATACATTACAACTGCCAAAACAAACAGCCGGCAATACCGTAGAGGTAGAAGGAACTTCGTAAAAACGATTATTGTTAGGACCTGTAACACAAGGACCGGAAACCGCCTCTTCCATCCCCCAGGCATTGCCATTAATAAATTTATACTCTGCAACAAATCCGGGATCTAAAGAAAATGTTACTTCGTAAACAGAATTTCCGACATCAATCATTTCGGTGCCAGAAGGATTCCATCACTGAAAATTTCCGGCAACGTGAACACCTAACGGAGAAACAGATTGTTGGGACATATCTACTCGAAAAGTGATATCTACTGCTGTTACTTCCTCCGATTCAAAATTTTGCACAATTAAATGCTTACTCTCGGCCAAAGCTTCTTCTATATCATCTTCACTAATCGAAATAGCAAAAGCAGAGTTTTCATCCTTTAAAAAGGCTTCGGATTCATCATTGATATCACTATTTGTGGCAGCTTCTCTACATGGTATTTGATTAAACTTTTTCGATGAATTTATCAAATGCAGAGGGTATCCATTTGCCCTAATTAATGAAAGAAAAAATAAAATGAAAAGAAAAAATAAAAATTTTTGATTTATACTCATCATCAGATCAAGTATTTATGATTTTTAATAAGTTATTTGCAAAAATAATTCTTTTTACATAAAAATAAAATTGAATAGTATCCGTTTAAGTGTTAGCAAAGATACAATTCAAGAGGGTAATTGTGTTTTCATTTTTCATTTTTTGTCCCCGCCGCCCGGCGGGGTTTTTTTTTAATGTGATGCAACAGCAAGAAATGCTAAGCTTATTGTTACATCAGGAACGTCAAGTAATGTTAATCCTGCAGCTTCCACAGTAGCGCCTGTTGTTACCACATCATCAACCAGAAGGATATGCCGCCCTCTAATCTTTTCGGGCTGTGTAACCCTAAAAACATCATCCACATTTTTCCATCTTTCAAATCGCGACTTTCGAGTTTGAGTGGTTGTAACTTTCTCACGTATCAAAACATCGGCAAGAAAGTCAATCTTTAAAACGGCGGCAAGCTCTCTTCCAAAAACCTCACTCTGATTGAATCCGCGCAATTTTTGTTTACTCTCATGTAAAGGAATAGGTATAACAGCTTCAACGTTATTGAACAAAGAGGACTTACGCAAATCGTTACCAAACAGGCGTCCGAGCAACCTCCCAAGCTCAAGATTTTTCTTGTATTTAAAGTTATGGATCATATGTTGTACACGCCCCCCTTTAGAATAATAAAGAAATGCAGCAGCAGACTCTATAGTAAGCCTACCATCAAAAATCTCAGTAACAGGATTCTGATGATGGTAATGGAATTTGGTTTTGGGCAGTGTTAGCAAACAGCGCGAACAGATAATATCCTCGTTTTGATATAAAACGGAATCACACGAGTTGCATATATTTGGAAAAAACAAACTGACGATATCATAAATCCATCTCATGGATCAAAAATAGTTTATTTTGCAATTGGTTCGAGAACTATTACAATATTGAACAGACACTTCACAATACCTATTTTTATTCCGATGGAAGCCTGCCCATTCCATTGTATCTATTGTGATCAGATAAAAATATCGGGTCATAAGAAGTTACCGCATGCCGAAGAAATAGTACTGATTGTCGAGAAATATCTCAGCACGATTCGCAGTGAACAGAACGAGGTTGAGGTAGGATTTTTCGGAGGGACATTTACAGGATTAAAACCTAACGTACAGGAGAGTTATTTAGAAATGATACAACCACTCATCAATTCCGGTAAAATCAGCGGCATCAGGATTTCTACCCGACCCGATATGATTGATGAAGATGGGCTGGAGCTTTTGCAAAGACTTTCGGTAAAAACTATTGAGTTAGGCGCTCAATCTATGGATAATGATGTTTTAAAAAAATCGGGCCGCGGACACTCAGCCGATGATGTGATAGCAGCATCTAAACTCATTAAAAAGAGGGGATTAAGGCTCGGACTACAAATGATGATAGGATTGCCTGGCGATTCAATGGAAAAAAGTATTCATACAGCTTCCAAATTTATTGAGATGGGCGCCAACGATGTAAGGATTTACCCCACACTCGTCATAAACGGTACCGCTCTCGAAAAACTCTATCTCAAAGGCCAATACGTACCACTCTCGCTCGACGAAGCAATAGATATCACTACAAAAGTTTTGGTAACATTCGAAAAAAGCAATACAAATATTATCCGCGTAGGATTACACCCCTCCGAAGAGCTCTTAAACAACAAAGGACTAATTGCAGGACCTTTTCATGTCTCTTTCAGGGCATTAGTAAACACAAAAATCTGGAGCAATCTGTTGGAATCAGTTTGTAATAAAAAATCAGCATCAACGATTAACATTACAGTACCAGAAAATGAGATCAATTATGCAGTAGGTTACAAAAAAGCAAATCGTAAAATGCTGGAATCTTTTTTTGATAAAGTGGTTTTTAAAACATCCGATAAGTTGAAAAAAAGAGAGTTCTATGTTGATTATCATTGATAAAAAACTTCCTCAGGCTGTAAAAATCAATTTGGCAAAATATGGGAACCTTCTTGAGCTGGAGACCAAACATATTACTTACGAAGCCATTTCAGGGCATCCAGATATCTTTATTACACAGCAGGACGACATACTTATAATTGCGCCAAATTTACCTGCTCACTATAAAAACAAACTCAGTGCATTAAAAACAAATTTCGTAGAAGGTTCAATGCCGATAGGCTATTCATATCCGCTTACATCTCATTACAATGCCGTAATAACGTCAGAATATCTTATTCATAAGTTAAACATTACCGATCCGGTTGTTCGAAAACACAACGCCAGCAAAACAAAAATAAATGTAAATCAAGGTTATACGCGTTGTAATCTGATTTTCATCACACCTCAACATGCCATAACCTCTGATACGGGAATTAAAAATAGCCTTACGAAAGCAGGAATTAAAGTATTTTACTTCAATCCTGATAAAATAGTTCTCCCGGGTTTTAAACATGGTTTTATTGGTGGGGCTTGTGGTATAGCCGAAAAAAGTCTTTTTCTTGCCGGTAGCCTATCCTATCATTCCGATAGAGATAAAATAAAAGAGTTTATAAAAATGGCTGACGTTGAAATTGTTGAATTGTATGACGGTCCATTGTTTGATGGCGGCAGTATAATTTTTTACAACAATAATTAAATACTCATTTATGTATCTATTTGCTGATAAAAAAGATATGTAACAAGCGACAAAAAGTTACTATCCAAATCTTCTGACCTAATGGTACATAACGAGAGTTTTGATGACGCTGTTAACAGTAGCGCTCGGCAATTACGGATATCTACTTCGATGCAAAATAAAACTGAAATCAGATCTAAAAAATAGATGGCAGTCTCTAAATTGTTTTGTCGGATAAAAAAAAGAAAGGAGACCATCAACGATCACTCCTTTCTTTACCTAAAACAATTAATACACTTAAAAATTAAACCTATAAATTAACCTTGTAAGGATTGTTTTACTATTTCGGAAATAGCTTTGTTATCTGCTTTACCTGCAAGGCGCTTTGATGCAATACCCATTACTTTTCCCATATCTTTAATACTGGCAGCTTTGGTCTCTGTAATAATTTCTAATACTATCTTTTTAAGCTCATCAGCGCTCATTTGCGCTGGCAGATAAGTTTCAATTATTGATGCCTGATATAACTCTTCGTCAGCAAGTTCCTGACGATTTTGCTGCTGATAGATAACTGCGGTTTCACGGCGTTGCTTCACAAGTTTCTGCAACATCTGCATTTCGAGTGTCTCAGGTATTTCGTCTGAACTTTTATCCTTTCCGGTTTTAATGAGTAGCAAAGAAGCTTTTATAGCGCGCAGCGCCTCTAATTTGCTTTTATCCTTAGAGAGCATTGCATTTTTTATGTCCTCATTAATTATTTCAACTAAACTCATGATTTCCAAATTTTTATGTTACAAATATCAAAATAATTAATCAAAGTTATCAATCTGGCTTATTATGTAGAAAGGGGATTTCATTAGATTTTATCTCAGCATCAAAATCTTCGTTTTCGCTCAAAGTATATCTAGTTATTGCCGATTCGGAAGAGGGTGTTACCGGATTTAGTTGTACGTTTCGGCGCATATAGGCCGGTACCTTCTCCATCTCATCAATTTTATCGGCAAACTTATCTCCAAAAATACTTAAACTTCTCAGTTTCTCGACCCTATCATCAGCTTTTTTATCTATCACACTCTTTTGCTGCGCCAACTCTTCTCGTTTCGATGAAAGATCATTAAAAGGAATTGGATCCAACAGTATGTTTAATTTTTAAGGAAGAATTTTTAAGAGGCCCATCATTAAAAGGCCTTACCGGAACTTGTTGCGATGATGATTGATCACTTGATTTACTTTGTATTTTGTTTTCAATGTTTTCAAATAAACCCAAATTGATCTCTCTTGTGGGGTTAGCTACTTTTTTATTATCTACCGATTCGGATTTTAACAATGTTATTTCTGTAATTTCAATTGGCTTACATTCAATGTCTTGCTTATTATCAGTCTCAACAATAGTTAATGTTTCCAGTTCAGCCTGTTCGTTACTCTGTTTGTTCGGCAAATCATCGTTAAGATTATACACTCTTTTTTTCTTTTGACGGTTAAGTGTATTTTCATCAATCTCTTCTGGCGACAAAAATCCTGTGGCAATAAGAGTAATACTAATTTTATCGCCAAGTGAATCGTCATAGCCATTTCCCCATATTATTTCAGCATTTTCTCCGGCCTCCTCCTGTATATAATCGGTTATTTCGGTTACCTCATCGAAGGTAATTTCTTCTTTCCCCGACGATATATATAGTAAAATATTACTTGCTCCTACTA
>ERZ1026810.882-NODE-882-length-13649-cov-5.862594_pt1 | contig 13649 bp, 20 predicted proteins | sample MGYA00520872_ERZ1026810 | MGnify/ENA primary metagenome ERZ1026810 (study PRJEB33270, sample SAMEA104284477) | anaerobic digester metagenome | biome: Anaerobic digester microbiome; feature: mesophilic sludge digester; material: Anaerobic digester biomass | place... | reverse complement strand
TTTGCAGTTGGATGGTGGGTGTTGACGTGATAGAGTTGTATATTAACATGGGCACTGTTTGTGTTTTTTTTTTAATGATACGGCGCCCACCAAGATCTACACAGAGTAGATCGTCGGCAGCGTCAGATGTGTATAAGAGACAGATCTCCCTGACCATGGCGCAGTCGTCTGGGTAGGTGTATGCGTAGTCCCACATGTCGGACTCTTCGGTTTCATCCTCCGTCAGGTCAACCTCAAGGGACGCGAAACGCCAGTCCGCCGCCCGTAGGACTTCGCGCAGGGATATGGGCCAGTAGAGGTTGACGAGTTCCGCCTCTGTGGACGTGTCTGTATCGAGATCCGTCAGGCTCATCCCTGCAAGGTGGCGAAGGGCGATATTGGCAATATTAGTTTTAGTAAGGGCCGAATACCCCGAACTGCTCATGATTGAAGCCCTCCTTCAAAAAAAGAAGGGGGCGAATGAACGCCCCCTGTGTTGTTATTCCCCTGCTCCGTAGTCCTCTGTAGCCAGTACGGTGCTGACGCTGTATGCCCTGCCGTCAAGTGTGGCGGCGCAGACATAGAACGCGGTCTTTGCAGAGTCTGTTATCTCAAGGGTGTATACCCCCGTGGCAAGAGGCTGTACCAGGAGTGCTTTCTTTGCCGTGAAAGTCGCAAAGTCCGCACCCGATGCGCTCTTTGCCTGAACCGTGCCCGATGCGGTAGTAGCAGTAAGTCCCACACCCGTGTCAGCATCAGAGAGCCACACCATGAACGGACGTGCCCCGTCAACGGTTGCCCCTGCCGCGTCCTTCAGGGTGATGGCAACCTCGCAGACATTCTCCGCCCCCGCCGTAGCCGCAAAGGTGAAGGATGCAACGATGTCGTCGAGTTCATTAAGTTCAGCAGCGGTTGCCGTTACCGCAGTGCCTGCACCGGAACCAAGTTTGAGTCCACTATCCGCAATAGCGATAGTGTCCACGTTCTTGTTGGCTCCAAGGACGAGAGCCTTGGAAGCCACCGCTGTTCCGGCTACAGCGGTATCAAGCAGGTTGAGTTCAGCAGCAGTCGCAGTGACCGCTGTGCCGGAACCGGAACCAAGTTTCAGCCCGCCGTCGGCAATGACAATGGTGTCGATGTTCTTGTTGGTGCCCACCACGACAGCCTTTGATGCAGTAACCGTCCCCGCCACTACATCGGTCAGGTACGCTACCTCATCGGCATCGACATCGGTCAACCTTTTAGCGAGAGCCGCGCCGAACTTGTTTGCCCTTCCTACAGCCATTTATTCATCCCCTTCCATGAGGGCAAGTATTTCTTTCTTCGTCATGCCCTCGTCCACTTCAAGTCCCTGCGCCTGCGCCATCGCAAGAAGATCGTCGTGCTTCATCCTGATGGACGCTTTAACGTCGGGTTCCTTGCCAGGTTCGTCGACCGGCACAAAATGAGGCGGGGGGGAAACCCCGTCTTCGAACCAACAGATTTCCCCCTCGCGCCGTCTATGCTGTCCCGGAAACTGGCATTTCCGTGTGCATAGGTACTGCTTCATAACGTGTTACCCCCCTATGCGGTTACGTTGGCACTCTGCGCGTCGAGGGTGATGTAAGCGTCAAATACCCCCGCCGTTGCCGCATGATTCCCGATGGTGTACTCAAGGTTCAGGTAACGCAGTCCCGAAGGAACGCTGATGGGAACCTGGATAACATCAGTTCCCTGACATACATCTCCCGCCTCGGCCAAGGTCTGCGAACTCCAGATATTGACCGCGCCGGAGCTGAACGTGGTGTCAGCGTCCGCCTCAAGGTCAAAGGTGATGGTTGCGTCCTCTTCCTTACTGCCCATAGCAGTGGTGAACACGATGTTCAGGTAGACCACCCTGCCTGCAAGCCTGTTCGCTGCCTGAAGGTCGATGTAATTAGTGCAGTCGTGGGCCGCGGCAGTCCCGTTTGTCCCGCTCGAAAGATCAAGAGCATCCGCAAATTGCAGGTCGCTATCTACAAAAGCCATGTCTGGTCACTCTCCTTTTCAGTTTCTGTTAAGCCCACTAGGAAACCTGGGACTCGGTGCTGACGATCGAGTCACACTGTTTAACCGGGATGCCGCGGAAGAACGTGGTCGGCCTTCCGGCGTAGTCGTTCAGTGTGAGGTACACGTTATGCTTGTCTTGGATCATGATGTCCAGCCACGTCTTGACTGTCCGGGATACGTAGAACACCGGACGACATGCACCCTGGTTCGGAAGAAGGTTCATCATCTGGATCATGTACTGGATAAGGTTTATCGAAGAGTCGGAGGAAGCCCCATAGGTCGCGAGTGCGGAACCGTCGATGTTGGCAAGCCTGACGAGGTAGCGTGCGTCCTCAACGGCAAGGCCGGATTCCCACACGTAGTGAGTCCTATAGCCCTCGTACCAGCCGTTGGTCGCGTCTCCGAGAGTGACCTGCCCTTTGTCCTCCATCACGAGTCCTGCCTTGGAAGCCCGTGGGAATATGCCGTATATCGGCCCCCAACCGACAAGGAATATCGAGGTGCAGTCAGTCCCGTCGTCAGTCCCGCCCCCGTCGAGTACGTAGGTGCCGAGCGCGTTAGTCCTGACGGAAAGGCCATTGAACTCTTCAGGTGCGGTCAGTGCGTTGCCGTAGAACAGGGTGTCGGAGAACTCCTGGGACATGCCCTCGATGTGTGCCTTGTCCTGTCCTGCCCTGAATGCGGCAGTGTTGCCGTTCAGGTCTGCGATCTTCTTGTCCACCGAGCAGTAGGCTTCGAGCATCCCGCAGGTCTCGTCTATCTGCTTCGTGGTCGCCTTGGTGTCGGTGACACCCTCGTTCAGCTTGCGCCATGTCGGGGTAGGGATACTTGCCCTCTGGATGATGCGGTGTCCTGTAGGAAGGTTGCCTTCCTTCCAGGGGATGTCCTCGATTATCGGGTTGGTCTCGCTAAGTATCTCCGCGACAGGCCCGATGTTGCCGGACGGGTCAAGCATCTTCGCTACATCGATAAGGTTCAGTTTGTTTCCGATCTCTGTTACCATCTCAGATCACTCCTTTTCAGACATAAAAAAAGACCGCTCAATGGCGGCCCTCACTTGTTGCTATTCAGTTGACTAACTTCATCCGCTTATGTCTTTGCGTACCTCTTCGCCAGTTTCTGTTCCGCCGTCAGGTTGGACTCGTCATCCGCCTTACTCCCCCTGCCGTCGACCCATTTGTCATCACCCATGCGAGTGCCCAGTTTCCACAGGTCACGGATCAATTCAGGGTGTGAGGTGAAGCCCACGGAATCCAGAAGGGCAATGGTCTTGTCGGAGAAGACCTCGTTCATCGCCTTGCTAGCAAGGCCTGCGTTCTCCTTGAACGCCCTCCCCCCGTATTCAGCGTCGCCCTTTGCGTCAGACTTCCACTTCTCCACCTGGTCGGCGTATGCCTTCATCTCGCTCTTGCGGAGTTCGACATAGGCATCGGTCAGTTTCTGCGCCTTCTCGTTGCTCAGTTCCATCTCCCTGAAGAGCGGTGAGAACAATTCAAGCGCTGTCTCGTCCATCTCGATACCGTCAGGCAGTTTGATGTCGTACTTCTCCGGCACTTCGGACTCTTTCTTTTCCTCGTCCTCGTCCGGCTTCTCCTCGTCTGCCTTCTCGCCCTCTTCAGGCTCCTTCACTTCCGCTTCGGGTTCCTTGACCTCTGTCTCGTCAACGGAAGTTCCCTGCTCTGTTCCCTCATCCGGGGTAACGGTGTCATCCGTTCCCGAAGTCAGTATGTTGTCCTCAGGCATGATCTCTCTCCTTTTGTTCGGATTTGTGAAGCAATGAAAAAGACGACCCGTAAAGGTCGCCCTGTCTCCCGGCATCCCACAGAACACCGGGGAGTATAGTTGGTGGGGGCCAGGGGGCCACATGGCGGCCATCCTAAATGGCTGCACTGTGACGTCACAGACGACGTGGCCTTGTTCCCTCGCTTCCCCCATTTGGTGGAGGTGGGGAGAATTGAACTCCCGTCAGCCGTCGTGCGCTACGCACCCTCAGGCTCTTCCCTGTCACCCCCGTTATTTACTGATGGTCTTCATCCACTTGGCACGCAGTTCATCATCTGACCCGCACCATTCACGCTGCCAAAAGGCAAAGTCATCAAATGATGTATACCCACAGCATTCCGAGTAGTCAGACACAATAGACCTGTAATGCCCGCCGTCCGGTATAGGCTCCGTACTCTCTTTGAGTTTCGCCCGAAGCCTCTTGTTCAACCCCCTGTCACGCCACCAGAATATCGGGTTCTTTTTGAAACTCCGAGACATAGAATCACCTCACCACATCGGCTCGACATACTTGCCGATAAACCACGGCTCTTCTTCCCGCTTCGGTTGCCATCCATCGAACTGACAAGCATTACTTGACGGTTGCAACTCTTCGGTATTTCCTAATACTTCCTCCGCTAACTCAAGCCCCGCTACCACGGGGTCGATGCAATCTGCTCATTTGCCCATGTATTTACCTACCCTTTCTTCTCCCTGAATGAATAGATCCCGTCCTTCGCTTCTCTCTGCATGACGGGGAACATCTCAGGACACGATTCCATGAGATCCCGCATGATGGACAGTCCCACGTTGCGATGCCCCTCAAGGAAGTAACCCCTCGAATTACCCGTGAACGTAGACCGGAACACGCCCGTGAAGGCGAGCAGTCGCCAGATGTAACGGCGGAACCTCAGGTCGTGCATGAGGTCGTAGAACTCCGCAAGTTCCATCCGTCTTGCTTTCCCGTCCTTCTCCTGCTGTTCCTTCCCCTCTGGCTCCTCAGGCTCGAATATCCCTGCGCTCGGCGGGAGCATCACGCACTACCCCTCTGGCCCATCAACGCCCCTATCGCGTTGTTCTCTTTGTTCTCGATCGCGCTCATGTCCTTGCCGACCTGTGCCGCCTGCTGTGCCTGCGCCATCATCATCTGCTGCTGCATGGCACGCGCCTTCTCAGCCCGGATGAAGTCCCGTTTCTTCTCGTCCCTCAATATCTCCGGGTGAACGCCCATCATGTCTCCGTAAATATGGACTGCCTTGTCAAAGTCGATGTTGTCTATGACATCAGGGTCTTTACCCGCCTTCGCCTGGAACTCAGCGATGCTCCCTACGAAACCGGAGAACTGTTCAACCTTTTCCATACCTGCCATTCTCTGTGCCTGTGCAAGGACTGAGATGTATTCCACCTTCAACTCTTCCCCCTCAAGTTCTGCCGGGGGCGGAGGCGCAATACCCGCATCCATGATGTAACTGAATGCCGTGTCTATGAGCGGGTCTAACAGGTCCGAGTACAGTTGCTCAAGGACAGGCCCGATCATGAGCATCTTTTCCTCATGCCGTTCCACGACCTCACGTGCCGTCACATCCCTGCCGCGCATAGGCTCCTGTGCGAACATCAGGAACAGGTCATTGAAGAAACTCTTGCCTATCCAGTACTGGAGATCGTCAGTCCACGCCTTGATGCGCTCAGGGTGAAAGTCGATACTGAACAGAGGCCCGAACCTTTCAGTTGACGGGTCTTGAACATAGTTCACCCCGCCCGGCAACTGGTTGACCCCTATCGTCTCAAGTGAAGGCGGAGCGACCAGCGGCGGGTCTATGCTCATGTCGAACGCTTTGATAGTTTTTTTCTGAAATTGCTGATAAATCTGCACAATTCCAAGAGCCGTCTCACCCGGCCCCCATCCCCACGGTGCGCCCGGGACGACAGACCATCTGGGTGCGAGTACGGGGAATATTCCGTACCCTGACTCCCTCAGGAAGTTCTTATTCTCGTGCCCGGAGTCCTCGTAGTAGACGCTCCTGAATCCCTTGCCTGCATTGAACGGCTTATCCTCACGCACCATCTCGTTGGGTTCCACGAAATGGTCTATCATGACAGGCGTGTCCTCGTGATTCTTCGCCAGTTCCCTTAATCTCTCTGAGCAGTTCTTCTCACCGAACCACCGAACAGCCGCATGAGCAGGAAGCCAGAACTTGCGCCCGAAGGAGTCAACTTTCAGATCGTGTCCCACACCAAGGACATACTCGCCTATAGTCAGAGGTCTCAGGCGTATGACAGACTCAAAGTCCTTCTCAGTCACGACCGCCGCGGTGCCGTATGGCAACTCTTTGTAGACGTGATGCAGTCCCTGGTAAACGTTCGACTGGCTAAAGATGCTGTACATGAGATCCTCGATGACCTTGAGCCACGCCTTAGCTGCCTTTGAGCGTCCTCCTGCTGGGTGTTTCGTGGCAAGTTGGAACCACGGCCTTGCAGGACTCGTCAGACCACCCTGCAATCCTGCCGCCATGACGTTGACCGCGTATGTCGGAGCAGGATGGTATATCTCAGCGACAGAGCGTTGTGCGTCAGACGGCTTAGTCCCGTCAAACAGCCCGTTCCATGGCAAAATAAAGGCCGTGATGTCTTCCCACCACGGCTGCATTGGTTCTCTGAGTGATTCCAGTTCCTTCTGACGGCGCTTGACATGCTTCATCAACGCCTCATTTTCGTATTGGGGCATTCGCCGTCAACTCACTCTCCTAATAGTTTTTTCTTCGCCACGGGTGCGGCTCCGAGCAAACCTTGAGAACTGGTCGCCACGGTGTCCTCGCGTCCGTATGCCGCAGCGCGTCTCCTGCGCTCCGCCTCGATGCCGCGGTTAACCTGATCTCCCTCGTCGTTCTTGACGGGAGGAGGTGTAATCTTCGGGACAGTGGGATTAAATATGCACATGCTATTACCTCGCTTTCAGGGGATCGTATTTATCGGCGTTACTGAAACGGTTCTTAGCCGTATTCGACCTGTCTGTCACTTTCAGCTTTGGTCTCACTGGAGCGGCGAAGGTCAGGACTAACGCATCAGCAATGTCAGGCGACCTGCCCCCGCGTTTCTTGATATCGTCTTTCGCCTCTAATACCATCCTGTCCGATGCGTCCATCTTGTACGTCGGCGACACCAGGTCGGTCTTGAGATCCGGCATGTTCGGCAACGCTCCGCCTGCCTCTATCCACTCCCTGCATTTGTCCCACATCTCGGAGCGTTTATTGGCGTACCGCACGGGATCAGCCGGTTTGCCGCCGAAGTTGACCTCTATTGCCGGGTACCCCAGTTGCCGGAGCCTGTCTATGACTCCCTCTCCGCGTCCCGCATCGATGAACAATGCGTCAGGCTCATGATGGTCGTACTGTGCCGCTATCCGTTGAGCGAGTGTCATGTTGTCTATGTCGGTAAATACTATTGGCTCGTGACACCACAATCCCTGCCGCAGAACTATGACAGAGCGATCATCTCCGAAGCGCGCAACGTCAACTCCCAGGATCTTCGGCGCGCCCCTAACATCGGCAGGAGTGATGGTCTTCTTGCACGCCGCACTAACGAGGTCTATCGTTATCAGCGTGTCATCGCTCGATGCGGAGAAATCGCACAAAAACTCCTGTCTGTAGGCCGCATCGCTCATAGTTGCCTTCGCCATCTCTAACTCTGACTCTGTGATAATGTCCGTCTCGTCCACCCGATAAAGTGCAGAGTACCAATCGTCAAGCGTCTGAGCGTATTCGTACAACTCGTAAAACAGGTTCATACCCTTTGGCGTGCCGATGAACACCGCCCACCCCTGACGGTCAACCAGTGTAGGCCGGACTATCTCTCCCCACACTTCAGGCTTCATTTGCGCTACCTCGTCCATAACAACGCCGTCTAAATACATCCCCCTGATAGCATCGGGATTATCTGCGCCCAGCAGCATAATCCTGGAATCATTAGGCAGGGAGATCGTCAGTTCAGATTCCGATATTTTCACGTTAGGGACCGGCTGAACGAATCGCTTGAAATAGTCCCAGGTATTACGTTTCGCCTGCTTCAACTGCGGAGCCATGTAAGCGTACCGCGCATTCGGGACCGTGACCGTAAGTGCCTTTTTGATCATGTGGTTGACAGCGCAGACCGTCTTCCCGAGTCGCCTGTGAGCCACGATGACGGAGAATCTATGGGAGTCCATCTGGGAGTGAATGACATTCTGCGGATACCTGGGATGGTACGGGATGACTATCTCATTCATCGGCAGCCTCATCAGCGGTTTGCCACCTGATCAAGAGAGGCCCGCCATTTTTGCCGGTATGCTCTAAATGTTTCTCATCACGCCAGCCGTAATTGTTTTTGAGATTGAAAATGATTCCAGGAGTGAAGGTTGATTTATCGTTCAAGTGTTCCTCAAGCCACCGGAGCACTTTTGCTTTCGCTGTTTTTATAGTGTCGGAAAACTCTTCTTCCGAAGCATAGTTAATCAACTGTTCCCGATCTAAACCGCACGCCATTGCAAGCCCCGTCACTGTGTAAGGCTTATCTTTTTCCTCGCACTCGGCAAAATAGGCATCAATTTTGACCTGCAATTCCTCGGCAGTTTTATATTTTCTTGGTCTGCCTGTTTTTGCCACGATTTTCACCTCCATTTTGGACTATTATGGGGTTTCAGGCGATCTTCGTAGCCTGTATATATATGTACCGGTCTGTATTATATCGCCAGTGATACCAGGGTAATATATAATCACCAGGCCCCATCCCCGCCCTTATATGGTGATTGCTCCCTGACCTACCCAATTACCCGGAATACACTCAATGTGCCTTGGTTGCTCTCAATCCCTCCCAATGTGCCAGGTGTAAACATACCAGCCGGAGTAGATCTAAGCCGGCAAAGCGCATCAAAAAATCCCGCAAGGTGTTAACCTCACGGGGCTGAATCGGTCTCAAGACACACTTGTGCTATCGTAAGCAAGTATACCACGGAAAGGGTAATATTTGGTCAACTTCGTTTCATTGTGGCAAAAGATGGGTCTTAAGTCCTATTGCAGGCACTAATATTGGCGAATAAATGGGCCTATAGTCCTATTGCAATGTCCCGCATAGGTGGTATCTTGGTATCAGTCAATAGGTGCCGTAAAACACAAAGGAGGTCAGGAAAAATGGTTGAGATGGTAATGCTTAAAAAATACGAACTAACGGAACAGCACCCCGACACAGGGTTGTGGCGCATTAAGGCTCTGCGAGATTTCGGAAATGTAGCAAAAGGGGATATTGGTGGATGGATAGAAGGAGAAAAAAACCTATCCCATGAAGGCGACGCATGGGTATCCGGCGACGCAGAGGTATCCGGCAAAGCAGAGGTATTCGGCGACGCAAGGGTATCCGGCGACGCAAGGGTATCCGGCGACGCATGGGTATCCGGCGACGCATGGGTATCCGGCGACGCATGGGTATCCGGCGACGCATGGGTATCCGGCGACGCAAGGGTATCCGGCGACGCATGGGTATCCGGCGACGCATGGGTATCCGGCGACGCAAGGGTATCCGGCGACGCATGGGTATTCGGCGACGCAAGGGTATCCGGCGACGCATGGGTATCCGGCGACGCATGGGTATCCGGCGACGCAGAGGTATCCGGCAAAGCAGAGGTATTCGGCGACGCAAGGGTATCCGGCGACGCAAGGGTATCTCGTGCAAAGCACACTAGTAATGTCTGGACGATGACCCTTGGGAAACACACCATCACTGTTGACGGTGATTATCTCAACATCGGTTGCGAGTCGCACACCATTAAACAGTGGCTTAAAAACTTCCGCAAAATCGGTGAAATGGAAGGGTACTCACCGGAGGAGATAGAGCGTTACGGTGATGCTATAACCATGATAAACAAGTGGCTAAAGGCAGATGGGAGTTGAGATGGTGAATAGTTCGCTAGCGTTTGAGGGAAACATACGTATTTGGAGATGCGGAGAGGGGGAGCCAACCTATTTTGCCGAGTTTGAGCGTGATGGCAAACGCTACGAGGCATCGGGGGATACTCCCCCCCTTGCTGTGCGGAGACTGTTTGACGAGTTGGTGGAAAGGGGGTTGGCGGTGTGAAGTCAATCTCCGACGCTTCACGTGCGTACCTGGAGAACGAGGAGTTCCAGCGGCGGTTCTGTACCGGATGTCCCGCTATCCATGTTACATCCCCGTCGTTCTCCGACCCCGGTGACGTGACATGCCCGTGCGACTTCGACCCATCTGACGAGGATTGCCATAGGTCAGATGACTACGAAGATATTGTCGCACTATTACGGGAGACAGACCTGTTGTGGGGGGGTGTCGTCACATGTCACCGAGTGAGCAGGTAGCACTCGCACGTGCGATAGCCGAGGGTAACGAGCGGTATACGTTGGATGAGATACGGGAGATAGTGAGGGAGGTTGAGAAATGTATGTCATCAGAGCATCAAAGATAGGCCACCCGTGTATACGCAACATCTGGTACTCCTCCGTAGGCGGTATCGAGGAGCCATTCTCGAAGGAGACCCTCCGCATCTTCGAGGTGGGAACCATCCTTGAGAAGGTGGTCGTTGGTTGGCTCCGTGAGGATGGTTGGGAAGTTTACCACAATGAAGGTTCACAGGAGGCCGAATGGGAAATAGAGGTCGAGGTTAAGGGCGGTGTCATCAAGGGACACCCTGACTGCATCATCACCCGTGACGGTATCTCCCATCTAGGCGACGTTAAAACCATGAACTCCCGTGCCTTCAAACTTTGGTACGAACAGGGCACGTTGGCGAAATACCCCCAATATTACCAACAGTTGCACCCTTACACCTATGGGGCAAAGTTGGACAGTTGCGCCATCATTGGCATGTGTAAGGATACCTCGCAGTACAAGGTGGAGATCATGCCCTACAGCGAAGATGTGATGCACGAGATCATGGCGAAGGCGGAGTTTATTCTAGGCTGTGATACGGCACCTATGCCGGATGACCTGCCCAATTGGGCGTGTAACTACTGTGGATACAAGCGCATGGGTGTGTGTCCGGGATTTAAGGGATTGGAGGGGATGGAATGAGCGAGGAAACAGCGGTCATCAACGCAGAGTATTCCGTGGCAGAGATTGAACCATCGCATGTGCAAGCCATGATGACACGGATTAACGACATGCGTTCCATTGTGCAAAAGAACCTCGTGGAAGATCACGACTACGGCAAGATTCCAGGATGCCCAAAGCCTTCATTGTGGAAGCCCGGAGCGGAGAAGATTCTCATCCTCTTCGGGCTGGCCTCCGAGTACGAAATCATCGACAAGGTGCAGGACTACGAGAAGGGGTTCTTCGCCTTCACGGTACGTTGCTTCCTCTCACGGAACGGTATGCCCGTTACGCAGGGGGTCGGGCATTGCAACACGAAGGAACGCAAGTACCAAAAGAGCAATCCCTACGACCTCGCAAACACGGTGTTGAAGATGGCGAAGAAACGGGCACAGGTGGATGCAACGCTGACGGTTGCAAGCCTGTCCGACATATTCACGCAGGATTTGGAGGATTTACAGGACATAGACAAAGAACCTCAACCCAAACCGGAGCCACGCAAACCGGAGCCACGCAAACCTACCCTCATGGATGAGTTTAACGCACTCAAACAGCGTTATGTCACGGTTACGGGCAATGTACCCCATGCAGAAAACGCCATGAAGAAGGTGGCAGTAGCCGGCAACCATTCCAAGATCACACGGGAGTACCTTGACGCACTCGTGGAGGACATACTGGTCAGGGAACACGCTAAAACTGATAGTGTCGCAGAGTAGACAGGTGGTGATAGTAATTGGCGTGGATTGAGAGCCATCAGAGTTTGTCACGGCATCGTAAGACACTAAAGACCGCCGGTCGTTTGTCGGTCGACCGCCATAAACTCATCGGTCATCTGATGGAGTTATGGTGGTGGGCACTCGATAACGTGGGGGTCGAAGGCCGGTTGACCGAAATGACACACACAGAAATTGCGTCTGCTTCGCAATGGGAAGGTGATCCACAGGAGTTCTTGGATGCTCTCATTTACGGGGAGTTTATCGACAACACCAGTGAGGGACTAGTCCTGCACGATTGGTATGACTACGCCGGTAAGTTGATAGAGTCCCGTGAAAGGGAGCGTGAACGGTCAAGGAAAAGAAGGGAAACGACCAGCGGTCAACCGGCGGTCGACCAACGGTCAACCGTTGGCACCGTACCTAACCATACCGTACCTAACCATACCAATAATAAAACACTTGTCACTCCTGTGGAGCGACGTGAGTTGCGTGAGCTTGCGAAGGGCAGGGAAGAAGGATTCCTTGAGTGGTGGAATGAATATCCCCGTAAAGGAGACAAGAAGAGAACCCGTAAGGTCTGGGAGAAATTATTCCCCCTCAAGGAGAAGCCGGAAAAACTAGAACAAACCTTGCAGAACCTGTGGCTACATACGGAGGCGTACAAGAGGGAAGTTGCGGGGAAAGAGAAGCAGTTTATAAAACTCCCTGCGACATTCCTCAACGCCATTGATGTATCGGAACCACCGGAATAGGAGGTGATGTTATGAGCGATCTAAAACCAATAGCCACCGATGAATTGGTAAACATATTCCTCCGCAACACAGAGTACGCCACGTTGGATGAACTCAAGGAAGCCACGGATAAAAAAATCATGGAGTGGATGCACAAAACCTTCCCCGACAGAACCGTCACCTTCTCCATCATGGACGGGGTTGATGGACAGGGATATAACCGCATCGACTTCTCAAAGGTAATAGAACAGGAGGATTTATGCCGAGAGTGTAAGGAGAAGGGCAACTTCATCCGCTGTTTGAGTGGTGGCTACCTGTGGGATGTGGAAGTAACCCGCAATGGGAGGTTCCGTGTTGCCCCACGGATGTGCGGTCTCCGCAGGACAGCGATAGAAGACCGTGAGAGGGCTAAACAGAAGCCGAAGGAGCCAACGATACAGGCCAAGAAGTGGTGGGGGAAAGACCATGAGTAGAGACACCGTAGCCAAGAAGATAGTCGCCCTTGACGGCTACGAGAACATGACACAGCGTGAGATAGCATCGGCTATAGGCGTGTGTCAGAGCACGGTGCATAGAACAATCAAGCAGAAAAATATTCCACATGGTAAACACAGCCACGAGAGAGCCATATACGCCCGAGTAGTGGACGATCTCGTGGAAAGAGGGTACACCGACAAAGAGATAGCCCAACTGACCAACACGTCCCTAGGCAGAGTCAGGTACACACGGTTACATATACTAGGCCACCCCCCCAAGTACTACTATTCCCAGAGTAGAAGTGACCGTGACAGCGACACCAAGATAGACCTCGCTATCCAATGGCAAAAAGAGCGTAAAAATGAACTAGAACAGCGCAAGAGTTTAGTCCCCGAGCCGAAGATACAACCGGGCGACATTATAGATGTGGATATAGATGACGGAACGGTTGACATTTACCCTGTAAAACTAAGGGAAGTAAGTGGAAGGCATTACATATTTCAATCCCGTTCGGGGTGGAAATACGCGCTGACCGCCGTGCAGTTGAATGAGGTATTGGAAACACAGACACCACGGAAGGAGTGGAAACGGTGAGGGTTTTATCCCTCTTCTCCGGCATTGGAGGCTTAGACCTCGCAGCAGAGTGGGCAGGGATGGAAACGGTGGCATTCTGCGAGATTGAACCCTATCCCGTGGAGGTTTTGAAAAGGAGGTGGCCGGATGTTCCGGTCTACAACGACGTTAGAGAACTCAACAGGGAACGGCTTGAGCGAGACGGAATACTCCCCATCGACATCATCACCGGAGGATTCCCGTGTCAAGACGTTAGCCAGGCAGGTAAAAGAGTTGGTTTCCATGATCAAGACGGGGA
>ERZ1026810.871-NODE-871-length-13799-cov-3.667642_pt1 | contig 13799 bp, 14 predicted proteins | sample MGYA00520872_ERZ1026810 | MGnify/ENA primary metagenome ERZ1026810 (study PRJEB33270, sample SAMEA104284477) | anaerobic digester metagenome | biome: Anaerobic digester microbiome; feature: mesophilic sludge digester; material: Anaerobic digester biomass | place... | reverse complement strand
GGGACGTGCGCGCCAGGACTGTTCCGAGGGGGAGCAGCCTGAGGTAATGAATGGCGCTTCAGCCCCGCTCCGCGGCATTTGCGAAGATGGAACAAATGCCCCGCTCCGGGGACGTGCGCCCGCTTTTTGGGAGGCGGAGAGTCTCGGGCTTGGTATGGGCTTCAGCCCGTGTCGCGGATTTTTTGGAGAAGAAAGGCGGCCCGGGTGAACGCTCCGCAGGCGTTCTCGAGGTCGCCCTTGGAGGCGAAGGATTCGGCCTCGGCTGCGATCTCCCGGGCGGAGGAAGCCAGCCAGGAGTCGATTTTTTCCTCGGGCACGACCGCGGCTTCGGTTTTCAGGCTCTTGACGATTCCCCGGAGAGCGACGACGCCGCGGGCCGCGGTCTTGCCATTGGGAACGGCCTGGTAGATTCGTTCCAGAAGCCGGTAAAGGGCCTTGGAGCCGGCATAATCGTTTTTAGAAAAAGCATCGTCGGCGTTACGCTCCTCGAACTGGGCCAGCCGGAAAAGGAAGTTGTTGTCGGCCGACCAGCCTCGGAGGCCGGTTTTCACCAGGATCATGGAATCCCGGGCCCGGCGGGCGGATTCCCGTTCGGAAATGACGGCCATCAACTGCTGCATTTCTCCGCCGATTTCGGGAGCGCCGGCCGCGGCCGGATCGCCGGCGCGGCTCCGTTCGAATTTCTCCTGGGCTTGTTTCCAGGCTTCCACGCTCGGGCCGCTTTCCGGCAGGTATCGACGCATTTCCTTGAGCGTCTTTTCCACGGCCTTCACGTTTTCGGGATCCTTGGAACCGAGCATGCCGAGAAGCGCCCGGCCGGCCCGGGTGGATTCTTCCTCGGCTCCTTCGAGGGCCGGGACGATCGAGGAGTGCCGGGCGGCAACCGGCGGATTCCGTTTTCCAGTCAGCGACACGACGGCGACGATCGCCGCGGCCAGAACAGCCAAAGCCGCCGGAACGGCGACCGCCCGCTTGATCCGCCGGGGACGGAGGTGCGCGCTTGAGCCGCGGGCCGAGGTCTTGGAGATCTCCAGGACGGCCGAGGACAATCCCCGCTCGACTTCCAGAAGGGCCTCGGACGTCTCGGCCGCGGTCTGATAGCGATGGCCCGGATCCTTTTCCAGGCATTTCAGGATCACCGAGATCAGCGTGTCCGGAACGAGGGGATTCGATTCCCGGACGTCGCGGGCCTTTTCGTTTTTCTGTTTCAAGGCGACGGCCAAGGGCGTTTCGCCCTTAAACGGGACATGCCCGGTGACCATCTCGTAGAGGATGATGCCCAGGGCGTAAATATCGACCCGGCCGTCGACGTCCTTGAGGTCGACCTGTTCGGGGGACATGTATTCCGGCGTTCCGAGCATGAGCCCGGATCCCGTCAACCCCTCGGTTTCGGAGATTCGGGCCAGCCCGAAATCCATGATTTTCGCCTTGCCCTCGCGGTCGATCATCACGTTTTGGGGCTTGAGGTCTCGATGGACGACCCCCAAGCGGTGGGCTTCCTCCAGGCCCTCGGCGATCTGCCGGCCGATGTCCAGGGCCTTGGCCGTCGTCAGGTGATCGGAGCGGCGGATGAAGGCTTTCAGGTCCTCGCCTTCGACATATTCCATGGTCAAATAATGGGCCAGCCCGGATTCGCCCAAGTCGTACATCCGGCAGACGCGGGGATGGGCGATCCGGCGGGCAAACTTGAGCTCGTTGCGGAAGCGTTCGACGGCTTTTTCGTTGAAGCTGATTTCCGGCTTCAAAAGCTTGAGGGCGACGTCTTCCTTCAGCTGGCGGTCATAGGCCCGGTAAACCCGTCCCATGCCGCCCCGGCCGATCTCCTCGATGATTTCGTACCGGCCGGCGAAGAGGATTCCGCGCTCCAGGCGGTCGATCGAGGCGATCATCGTCCTGGTGAGGCCGTCCGAATCGGAGGGCGCTTCCTGGGGCAGGGGAGTCGCGCAGCGGGAGCAGAACCGGCTGTCGGGCTGGTTATCCGCCTGGCAGGAAGGGCATTTGAGAAGCATATCCATCACTTACCATGCGACTTACAGGTTGTCAACGTCCTTGTTCCCGGCCTCTGCTGATATATACGTAAAACACCCCCGTTACGTTGCCGAATTCCGGCCGCGGCCGAAGGTGGAACTCGGATCGCCTTTATGATAATAAGGATCATTCAGGAGGACCCGATGATGAAGCCCGCCCTGGTGATCCTGGCCGCCGGAATCGGAAGCCGTTACGGCAGCCTGAAACAGGTCGATCCCGTCGGCCCCTCAGGCGAGACGCTGATGGATTATTCGCTGTTCGACGCCCTCCGGTCGGGATTCGGCCGGTGCGTTTTCATCATCCAGAAGAGCATGGAACAGGATTTCCGGGACGTCATCCTCAAGAAGCTCGAGGGCCGGATGGAAGCGGATTGCGCCTTCCAGGCGATCGACGACCTGCCGTCGGGATTTACCGTTCCCCCTGAGCGGACCAAGCCTTGGGGGACGTCCCATGCCGTTCTGGCGGCCGCGTCCAAGATCCGCGAGCCGTTCGGCGTCATCAACGCCGACGATTTTTACGGCCGGGATGCCTTTCAGAAAATGGCCGCCTTTCTCTCCGACGTCGGGGCCGCCGAATCCCGCTACGCCGTCGTCGGGTACGACCTCGACGCGACCCTGTCGGATTACGGGGCCGTCGCCCGGGGCGTCTGCGAGGTGAATCCGGCCGGATTTCTGACCGGCATCGTCGAGCGGACCCGGATCACCCGGTCCAAGTTCGGGGTCGTTTTCGAGGATCCCTCCGGCCGCCACATCCCTCTGGGCGAGGGACGGACCGTGTCGATGAATTTTTGGGGATTCACCCCGACCTTTTTCCAGTATGCCCGGACGGAATTCGTCCGGTTCCTGGAAGAACGGCGGAACGATCCGAAAGCCGAGTTCTTCATCCCCCTCGTCGTCAACCGGGTGATCAAGGACGGCTTGGCCGACTGCCGGGTCCTTCCGACGACCGCCCATTGGTTCGGCGTGACCTACAAGGCGGACCGGCCGACCGTGATGGCTTCCCTCGAGAGCCTGATCGCCGCCGGGGAATACCCGCGGAGCCTCTGGAGCTGACGGCTAAGGCCGCCAAGGCCGGTAGGGAACGACCGGGAGGTCTTCTTTCCCGGTGTACCGGCGGATCTCGTAAAGCCCCCCGGCCTCGGGGGCCAGCTTGAATTTCCCATACCGGATGAAGCCGAAGTCCGACTGCGGCTCAAGAAGGCAGGGAACGAGATGGGCCGCCGGCTGGGCGCAAGAGACGTAGAAATCGCCCTTCCGGACCGGGAGGCGGGCGGCTTTGGCCGCGACGTCGATCCGTTCCGGGGGATCGTAATCGAACCGGGCCGGGATGATCGACTCGACCTCATAGACTTCGGCCTCGACGAGAACGTCCCGGGCGAACATCCCGACCTCGACTCCGAGGGCCCGCAGCGTCTCGGCGATCTCCGGGCGGCCGCCCTCGAAAAGATAACCGGCCGGGCGGGAAACGCCGAGAGTCGACTCGACAAGAGGGAACCAGTTCTTGACGATCTCGTCGACGACGGCGGCGCCGCCTGGTTCCAGCGGCGGGAGGAGATCGGCGAAAGTCACCGCCTCGCCCGCTTTTTTATCGACCCGGAGAACGCCGCGGACGGGCGGCCCTTCCCGGTCGAACCGCTTGAGGCGGAGCTCGGGAACGGCGGGATCGCGGACGTACTTCATCCGGAGACGGACGTCGTCTCCGGGCAGCCGCCCGGCGGCCCGTTCGAGCAGACGCGCCCTCCGGCTCCGGACCAGTTCCAGGATTTCCGGGGCATGGCCGGCCGCCGATTCGAGGAAGGCCCGCAGGCCGTCGTATTGCCAGTCCGTCCGCGGCTGGAGGGTTTCCAGGTCATGGCGGGACGCGCCCTCCTGGATGAACGAGAGGGTTTCGAAAATCCCCAGGCTGTTGCGGCCGTCGTTGAGGTCGGTCGTCGAGTAGCGCTTCATTTCCTCGCTGGCCGCCGGCTGTTTCGCCGCCCGGGCCGAGCCGGACGAGGTGTCGACCCCGAGTTCCTCCGTGACCAGGTATTCATGGAACGTGACCTTCCGTTTTTCCAGGGCCCGGCCGGTCTCAGCCAGGAGGGTATTGCGGGAGAAGTCCTGGAGACCCGCATCGATGTTCGCGTTCGAGACGCAGCCGATCGAGATCCGGTAATAGTCATCTCCCTTTTCGTGGACGTCGATCGTCACCTCGGGCATCCAGTCCCGGAAGACGCGGTGGATGGCCCGAACCCCCTCCGTTTCCAGCTTGACATGATCGCGGTTCATGTCCAGGCCGAGCTCGTTTCCCCGGACGTTCCGGAGATTGCCGCAGGGATTGGTTTGGGGCATGACCAGGACGTTGAGGCGCTCGAGGAGGGGGGACAGCTCGCCCGCGGCCAGGTCCCGCACCAGCCGGAGAGCCGCTTCCTTGGCCGATTGCTCGTTGCCGTGCTGGGCGGCGGTGACGAGGACCGTCGGTTTCGTCCGGTCGAGCTCCGCCGGCGCGGCCGCGGGCTTTTCGGCCAGAACGGCCAAGAAGAGATCCATCGCCCCGCACGCTTCCGTGGGCAAGGATCTCCCGGCGACCGAGACGCGCAGGGCGGGCGCCTGGGCGGCCAACTCGCTTAAAAACGCGGCGATGGACTCGTTCCGCGTGTATTCCCGATACCCCGCGGCTTCGGCCGGGGTCGGGATAAGCTTCCCTTCGCCGGCGAAAGCGGCCAGCCCGGCCCAGATAAACAAGATCGGCATCCAGGCCCGGCTCCGGACGGTCCTTCCGCTCATAAATTTTCCTCCCTGTTGATTTCCGCTTCCGTTTGATGACGGAGCCGGATTCAAGCGGCCGGCGTTCCCGATCCGTCCGGCCGCGGAAGCCGGCGGTTCAAATGAGCCCGCCCGGAGAAAACGCGGCCGGGGACGCGCCGGTCAATAATTCTCGGCTTTGATTTCGTAGAAGGCCAGGGGATGGAGACAAGCCGGGCACTTGGCCGGGGCCTCGACGCCCTCGTGGACGTAGCCGCAGTTGCGGCACATCCAGCGGACCGGGGCGTCCTTCTTGAAGACTTTCCCGCCGGTCACGTTAGCCAGGAGCTTGCGATAGCGGTTTTCGTGTTCCCGTTCGACCTTGGCGATCATCCGGAAAGAAGTCGCGATCTCGGGGAATCCCTCGGCGTCGGCGACGCCGGCGAAATCCTTGTAAATCACCGACCACTCCTCGAGCTCGCCGTCAGCCGCGGCCTTGAGGTTGGCGGCCGTGTCCCCGATGATCCCGGCCGGGTAGGCGGCCATGATCTCCACCGCCCCGCCCTCCAGGGCCTTGAAGAAGACTTTGGCATGCTCCTTCTCGTTTTCCGCGGTCTCCAGGAAGATCGCGGCGATCTGCTCATAACCCTCTTTTTTCGCGGCCGAGGCGAAATACGTGTAGCGGTTGCGGGCCTGGGACTCGCCGGCGAAGGCGGTCAACAGGTTTTTCTCGGTCTTTGTCCCTTTGATGGATTTCGGCATGACGTTCTCCTTGTTTGTTCAAGCCTTCCACAGGCCGTGAAGGTTGCAGTATTCGCGGGCCGTGATTTTTTCCGCTTCGAGGCGGAAGAAGGCTTCAGGCGCCTCCCCGGGCTTCAGGAATTTCCGGCAGGCCCGGCCGTCGGCGATGAGCTCGATCCACATGATGTAATGCTTTTCCTCCATGGGATGGGGGACGGATCCGACCTTGACCTTGTACCCGTCGGCGGTTTTCTCGATCACCGGGACATGCTTTTCTTTGGACGCGTCGACCGTGTTTTCCGTCATCAGCTCCATCGGCCGGCCGCAGCAGACCAACTCGCCGCCGCCGGCGGTCAACACTTCGACGATGTTGCCGCAGACGGGGCAGTGAAAGATTTGAAAACGTTCCTTGGCTTTAGCCATGACTCTTCCTCCTTTTTTTCGCCTGGGTTTTATGGGATGCCGAAGCGCCGGCGGGCCGGCCGGGGGTGCTCAGGCAATCACGGCAGACGCCCTTGAAATAGCCGTGGACCTCGTCGATCCGGTGGCCGTGGATCTCGCCGGCCCGGCTGTTGGGACAGGAAATCTCGATGTCCAGGATGCGGCCGCACGCCGTGCACTGAAAATGATGGTGGAGGGCCGGAGCGCCGTCGTAGCGGACTTCGGCCGGGTCGATCATCAGCGGGCGGACCAGCCCCTCGGCGGCGAACCGCTCCAGGGTGGAATACAGGGTGGTCTTGGACAGGGTCGGAATCGTCCGGACGAGATGGGCGTGAAGATCCCGGATCGTCGGATGAGACCGGTTATCGAGGACGGCCCCGAGGATCGTCAACCGCTGAAACGTCGGCTTGATCCCTCGTTCCGCCAAGATGTCGCGCAAACGGGACGTATTTGAAACCATTACAAACTGGATTATCGTCGATTTCCGGCCGGTTGTCAAGGCGCCGGCCGGCGCGTTGACAAAGATTTTCTTTGTGGATAGCATTATGTCAAATCCGCGGAGAGGAGGAGTCCCATGAAGAGAACCCGGGTCCTTCCGATCATGGCCGCCGCCGGCCTCATTCTCGTCTTCAGCGCTTCGGCCGCCGCCCCGGAGACCTGGATCGTCGACATTCTCGCCAATCCGGCCCGCTATTGGAACACCGAGGTGACCGTCGTCGGCCAGGTCCAGGCCGTGATCCCCAATCCGGCCGGAACGACCCGGGGAACGTACACGATGCTGGACGAAAGCTGCCCCAATCCGCTGACGATCCGGACCAACGACCTCCCCCCCGTCAGCCGTAATTTCCGGGTGAGGGGAGTCCTCATCCAGGATCCGGCCCAGGCCAACGTTCCTCTCATGAAGGAGATTTCCCGGTCCTCGCCCGGGATGACCAATACGACCCTCTACCTGTTGATCGCCGCGGGCGCGGCCTTTCTCTTTCTCTTGATCGTCTTCATTATTCTCCTGACGAAGCCCAAGCCGCGTCCGGCCGCCGAGGAAACCATCCGGCCGGCGGCCCCGGTCGATCCATCTAAAACGACCCGGATCGCTCCTCCCCCGGCGGCGCCCGCGGCCGCGCCGGGGGGGGCCAAGACCCGGGTGTTTCTCAATTTGGGAGCCGACATCATCGTCGAAAAGGGTCCGGACAAGGGGAAGGAGTTCCCCCTCCACCGGCAGGTGACGACGATCGGCCGTCCCGGGAGCCGGAAAAACGAGATCGAAATCAATGACGACACCGTCTCCAAGGAGCAGGCCTCGATCTATTATGACAACGCGAAGAAAGAATTCACCATCGCCGACGAAAGCGCGACGAATCCGACCCGGGTCGACGGCCGGGCGATCAGCGGCCTGACGCCGTTGAAAAACGGGGTCGTGATCGAGCTGGGTCGCACCGTCCTGATATTCAAGAAGAGCTGAGGCGTTCCGAAACGAGGCCCGGTGTATCCGAGAATCGAAGCGTTCGGGCAAAGCGACGCCGGCTGTGTCCGGGAAGTCAACGAGGACAATTTCCTTTGCTTGGACCTGTCCACGGCGCCGGCCGGGTCGGAACCGGCGGCGTTTCTCTTGGCCGTGGCCGACGGCATCGGGGGCCACGCCGGCGGAGCGGTCGCCAGCGCCATGGCCGTCCAGATCCTGAGGGAGGAGATCGAGCGCGTGGACGGCGTCGATCCCCGGTCGTATCTGGACCATGTCTTCCGGAAAGCCAACCGGCTCATCTTCGAGCGGGCTTCCCGGGAGCCGGTTTACGCCGGGATGGGGACCACGCTGGTGGCCGCGATCGGGAAAGGGGAGCGCCTCTTCCTGGCCAACGTCGGCGACAGCCGGGCTTATCTCTTCCGCGGCGGGGATCTCCGCCAGCTGACCGAAGACCATTCCTGGGCCGGGGAACAGCGGCGCCGCCGTCTTCTCAGCGAACAGGAAATCCGGCAATCGCCGTTCCGCTCGATGATCACCCGGTCGCTGGGATATCAACAAAACGTGATCGTGGACACGTTCGACGTGGAAGCCTGTGGGGACGATGTTTTCCTTTTCTGCACGGACGGCCTCTACGGCCTGGTAATGGAAAAACGGATGTCCCGGGTTTTAAGAAAACACCCGGACCCCAAGGCGGCCTGTGCCGCCTTGATCGCCGAGGCCAAGGCCGCCGGCGGGGACGACAACATCACGGTCGTCGTCGCTTCGTTCAAGGAACCGGGCGACGCTCCGGCCGTCCGGCCCTACGACACTGTCCGGATTCCTCCGTTTCCGGAGGAGAAGCCGTGAAGATCGGCGGCATCCCGGCCGCTGTTTCGTGAATGACCATGAATCCCTCCCGGCCTCCGGGATCCGCTGGACCCTCGCCCAGGTCGTCGCCTTCGCCTTCCTCCCGACGGAAGCCGCTTCTTCTCGCCGTCGGGCTCATGATGGGGCTTGTCGCCGTCCTTGCCGCGATCCTCCTTCGTTCGTCCCGGAAACAAGCCCCGGTCGCCGCCCGGGCGGGCGGATCGCTCAAAGTGGAGATTTCCGCAAAGGGAATCCTCGGAAGCGACGCGAATAACGCTCCGCCGCTTCCAGCCGGGACGTTCCGGCCGGAGACGGGAAAAGCGACCGACCGATCGCCGGCCGGAGCCGTTCCGTCCGTTCCGGCCGAGATGGTTCCTTCGACACCAGCGTCAGCCGTTCAGGTTCCGCTTCAGGCGACTCCGGCCCGGAAGCTCGCTCAGGCCTCGGAAGCCCTGAACCGGGGGGGGGTATCGCGACGCCCTGGACGCGGCCGAAGCGCTCCTGGCTGAGAATCGGGGATTGGACGCGGCCAAAACGGTCGCCCTGGACGCGGTCATCCGCTTGGCTACGGGGGGAATCAAGGACTTGGTCGGATTAATACGCCCTGAGCTATAAAATCAAGCACCCGGCGGGATTCTTCCGGGATCATGCCGCGCCGGACGTCTATCAGCGCCTTCGGCCCGACCTGGAAATGATGACAAGCGCCTCCCTTGACATCCAAATCGTGATTTCCAACCTGAAGCTCGATTTCCAGGCGGCCCGCCATCCGACGTACGCGACCCGGGCCGTGTTCGCCCAGGTCATGACGGGGCTTTCGGCGGCCAAGGGATCGCGGATGCTGATGTTCGACGGCCGTTATTCCTGGATCCTGGAAAGACGCGGCGGCGAGTGGACGATCACGTCCGTCAAGGTCGAGTAGGCGCCGGTTCCAACTCGCCCCGAACGCGCTCCCGGCATTCGCAGGGAGCCAGGGCGGCCCAAGCTTCGTCCTCCGTCGCCTCCGGCGGCCGGAAATCGCGGACGATCCCTCCGTCGTCGATTTCGACGACCCGGTCGCAGCCGGCGGCGATATGTCGGTCGTGGGTGACGATCAAAAACGTCGTCCCGCTTTCCCGGTTGATCTCCCGCAACAACGCCTTGATGGCCTCGCTCGATTCGGTGTCGAGATTTCCGGTCGGCTCGTCGGCCAGGATGAGACGCGGTTCATTGATGAGGGCCCGGGCGACGGCCACCCGCTGTTGCTGTCCGCCGGACAGGGCGTTTGATTTATGGTTCATCCGGTCGCCGACGCCGACGCGCTCGAGGAGGCGGCGGGCCCGGACGGAGGCCGCGGCGGTCGTCCGCCCGTGAGCCGCCCGGAAGGGCAGGAGAACGTTTTCCAAGGCGGTGAACTCGGGGAGGAGATGATGGAACTGGAAGACGAACCCGATCGTCCGGCCGCGGAAAGCCGCCAGGCCGTCGTCATCGAGAGCGAAGATGTCCCGGCCGTCGACCCGCATCTCTCCCGAGGTCGGCCGGTCGAGCGTCCCGATGATGTTGAGGAGCGTCGACTTTCCGGACCCGGACCGGCCGATGAGGGCCGCGTATTCGCCCGCCGCCAGGGAAAGGCTCACGCCCCGGAGGGCGGTCGTCCGGGCCGTCGTCCCGTAGATTTTAACGATGTCGCGGAGGGCGAGGAACTCAGCCATTGCGGATCACCTCGATCGGACTGAGACGGGAGGCCCGCCGGGCCGGAATGAAGGCCGCCAGCGTTCCGGCCGCGGTCGCCGCGGCGACGGAGACGGCGGCCGCGCCGAACGAGACGGAGAAAGGGAAGGCGGAGGGGGAGCCGCCGCTGATGCCCTGGAAAAGGAAAATGAGCCCGGCCCCGGCCAGGACGCCGAGAACCGAGCCGAGAAAACCCAGGACGGCGCCCTGGATGACGAAGATCCTTCCGACATGGCGGGTCATCGTCCCGATCGCCTTAAGGATCCCGATCTGACGGGATTTCTGGATCACCGAAACGGCCAAAACGCCGGCGATGCCCAGGGTGACGGACAACAGGACGAACAGTTGAATCAGGGTGGAAGACGAGCTCTGGCTCCGAAGGGCGGAAAGGAGCGAGGCGTTGGTCTCTTCCCAGCTCCGCCAACGGACCGAGGGGAAAACCGCCCGAAGCTCGGCCGCCCGCCGCTCGGCTTCGAACACGTCCTTCGTCTGGAGCTCGATTTCGGACAAGCCCCGGTCGAGCCCGATGAGATTCTGAGCCCGGGCCAGGGAGAGGAGAATCCAAGTTTCGTTGAGAACTTGGTTTTCCAGGTCGAAGATCCCGCCGACCCGGAAGAGGTCCTCGCCGCCGCCGGCCGCGGACAGGCGAAGGACCGAGCCGGCCTCGAGGCGAAGCTTGGCGGCCAGGTCCTTTCCGATCAGGACCGTGTCCGGGCCGACTTCGTACCGGCCGGCGGTCAGTCTGCGCCGGATATCGTAAAGCCGGTCCGCGGTCTCGAGATCCGCGCCCCGGAGAATCACCGGGAGGATTTTTTGCCCTTGCCAGACATATCCCGATCCCCGGGCGATGGGGAGGATGACCGTGAAGGCGCCGAGCTTTTCAATCTGGCTTCCGATGACGGCCCCGTCCCGAATCACCTTGACGCCGCCTTCGTTGGTCACGATGCGGACGATCGTTTTTTCCCGCGGGTCGGACGGCAGAACGGCGACGGGCTCGGCGTCGGGCGTCGTTCCGATGATGTGCGGCGCATGGCCGACCGTCTTTCGGATGAGATCGGCCTGCAATCCGGAGATGAGGGCGTTGAGAAAGACCTGGACGGCGATGCCGAGGACGATGCCGCCCAGGATCAGGAACGTTTGGGCCCGGCTTTCCCGAAGGAAGCGAAAAGCGACGAAAACGTCGAACATGGCCTATTCGGGGAGCGGTTTGAGCTTGATCTTCAGCCCGTCTTTCAGCCCTTGCGGAAGCAGAACGGATTGACCGCTTTTCAATCCTTCCCGGCATTCGAATAAGCCGCTGCCCAGGTCGCGGACCGAGACGGGAACCTTTTTGGCTCTCCCGTTTTCCTCGATGTAGACGGAGGCCTTCTCTCCTTCGCGGAGGATGAACCGCTGCTCGAGAAGCAGGACGCCGGTCGCCCGGCCGGTCGTGATCTGGGCCGATACGGATGATTCGGGCAACAGATCCGGCTCGAACCGGTCCAGGGCGATGACGATGGGAAAAGAGCCGCGCTGGGCGTCGACGATGGCTCCCAGCCGTTCGACTTTCCCGGTGAAGACGCGGCCGGGATACGCCGGCGAAGTGACGGAGGCCGGTTGTCCCGGAGCGATCCGGCCGGCGTTGGTTTCGTCGACCTGGATTTCGATGGACGTCCGGGGCGCTTCCGGGATGAACAGGGCGACGCGCTGGCCGGCCTGGACGAATTCGCCCGCGTGGGCGTCGTGGGAAACGACCATGCCGGCCGCCGGAGCGGTGAGAATCGTGTCGTCGAGGTCGAGCTCGGCTTTCTTGAGGTCGTTTTCCGTCTTGGAAATCGCCAAGTCCGCTTGGACGGTCTGCACTTCTTTCAGCGACCGGAGTTGGTTTTCGGCCGCGGCCAAGGCGGAAGCGGCCAAATCCCGGTCCCTCCGGCTTTGTTCGTACTGAAGAAGGGAGACGGACTTTTGAGCGAAAAGCTCGGTTTGGCGGCTGAAAAAATCGGCGGCGTAGGCGTTGTTGGCTTTGGCCTGGCGGACCTTTTCCTCGGCGTCGGCCAGGTCGACGGAGAGAAGCTTGTCTTTCTTGAGCCGGGCTTCGGCCAAGGCGGTCTGGGCCTGGGCCAGGGCTTGTTCCAGCGGACGGGTGTCCTGGCGCATGAGCACGGAATGGGCCGCGATTCGGCTGCCGTCCCGGATGAATTCGGCGGCGATCCTCCCCGGCCGGACGAAGGAAAGGGGAACGGATTTTTCCCCGACGACCCGGCCCGAGGCCAGGACGGTTTCCAGGGCGTCTTGGGTCGCGACCGTCGTCGACCAAGCGGGCGTGGATTTGAAAATCCGCGGAAGAATGACGAGGGCGGCGACGGCCGCGGCCGCCGCAAGCCAGAGGAGAACCTTGCTGAGGGCGGGGCCGGTGGGCTTCATCGGAACATACCTTTCTTAATGGAGGCGCAATTCCCGTCGGAAAGACGGCATCTTAACCGAATCCGAAGCGGGAATCAACCGACGATTTCGTCCGCCGGCGGGGAAAGGCGAAGGCCGTGTTATAATCCGGGCCGTGATCAAGGCCAAGCCCGGAGATTTCGTCGTCGAGGAGAGGACCGATCTCCCGCTCGAGCCGGGAGGCCGCTACGCCGTCTACCGGCTCCATAAAAGCGGCTGGAACACCTCGGATCTTGTCGGCCATTTGGCCCGCCGGTTCGGATTTCCTCCCGGGCGGATCGCTTACGGGGGGAAAAAAGACAAGCACGGCCTGACGTCCCAGTTCATCACCATCGAGGACGCGGCCGACCGGAGCTTCGAGGGAAAGGACTTCCGGCTCGAGGCGGCCGGCCGGATGAACCGGCCGATGGGGCCGGACTTGATCCGGGCCAACGATTTCACCGTCACCCTCCGGGACCTGGCCGGCGCCGAGTCCTTGGAGCCGGCTGTCGGGCGGATCAAGACGGAAGGGTTTCCCAACTGGTTCGACGACCAGCGGTTCCGGAGCTACGATCCCGAGCGGGGGTGTTTCGCCGAGAAGATCCTCCGCCGGCACTGGAACGGGGCTCTCCAGGTCGACCTGGCGGACGACGGCGGCTTGTGGGGCGGCGGGCTCAGGCGTGACGTAACGGTTGCCACCGCTGTGTCCACCCCCTGTTCGTTCGCCCCATAGATCAGGCATACGATAGCGAACAGCACGAGCACAGTGCGTTGATCGGGCGGCAGCAGTGCGATGCCCTGCTGGATCATCGCGCCGCGTTCCTGGCGCAAGGCGTAGGCGCCGGGCTGTTCGGCATGATCGAGTAACCGACCGGCATGCTCCGGATCCATGGCCATGTCATCCAGCGAACTGGTCGGCCGGCGTTGGATGTGTCGAAGCTGGTCGTAGCAGACATTCGTGACGATCCGCAGCAGCCATGCCTTGAATGATCCGCCGCGATATTGGTTTAAGTTGCGATAGGCCTTGATGAACGCGTCCTGTGTCGCGTCCTCCGCAGCATCGCCGTTGCCCAGGATTCGGTACGCCAAATTGAAGGCAAGGCTCTGGTAAGCCAGGATCAACTTGTTGAAGGCCGATAGTTCGCCTCGGCACGCGGCCTGGATGAGAGCCTGTTCGTCCATAGAAGGGGTACAGCCACCGATTTTGACGAAAAGTAGAGGGTCTGCTATACTGCCGAGAGTAGCTTCGCGCCGAAGTGGCGGAACAGGCAGACGCGACGGTCTCAAAAACCGTTGAGCACTAGCTCATGTGGGTTCGAGTCCCACCTTCGGCACCAGCTCGACTTGGTCCATCGCCCACAGGCTATCACCGGTGGGCGGTGGCATTATACGCCGGGTTGAGTAATTCGCTAAGTTTGAAGGAGGCGAGAAGGGACTTGGCCGCGCCGTTGTAC
>ERZ1026810.869-NODE-869-length-13807-cov-3.314547_pt1 | contig 13807 bp, 15 predicted proteins | sample MGYA00520872_ERZ1026810 | MGnify/ENA primary metagenome ERZ1026810 (study PRJEB33270, sample SAMEA104284477) | anaerobic digester metagenome | biome: Anaerobic digester microbiome; feature: mesophilic sludge digester; material: Anaerobic digester biomass | place... | reverse complement strand
CCGAGTGCTACACAGAGTTGTTCGTCGGCAGCGTCAGATGTGTATAAGAGACAGGATCTCAACAGCATTTTCCGCCAAGTATCATCTGAATACCTGCGACAGCTTCACGCTCTCCGAGAAATACGAAAACAAGCAGTATACATGGAAAGTCGCAGGTGTTTATACCTATGATGCAGCGCTCGCGGTGTTCATGCCAAACGACCGCTTCAATGAGATCTTTGAACGGGATGCTGAGGCATTCAGCGGCTATCTTTCAGATGAAACGATTACCGATATTGATGAAAAGAGCATTGTCAAGCGCATCACCGCAGATGATATGGTGAAGATTGCAAAACAGCTCGATCACTCGATGGGCAGCTATATGCTGTATTTCCAGTATGTCTGCATGATCGTTGCTGCGATCATCCTCTATCTGCTGACGAAGATCATTATTGAGAAAAATGAGCGTCCGATCGCAATGGTCAAGATCCTCGGCTATGAAGACGGCGAGATCTCACGGCTGTATCTTATCACAACAGCGGTCGTTGTCATCATTTCAGAGTTTGCAGCAATGGCACTCGGCTATCTGCTGATGAAGATCTTCTGGGGGATCATGCTCCGCAAACTCGGCGGTTATTTCGCATTCATCATGAAGCCGGAGGGCTTTATAAAGGAATTTGTACTTGTCACTGCCGCATATCTCGTCATCACTGTTTTCGATTTCATCCGCATCAAGCATATTCCGAAGGTGCTTGCGCTGAAAAATGCGGAGTAACATCGGGGAGTGTACGGCCGCGTATTTATCATTCGCATAATGACGGTTGACTTATAGCGAAGTGCTTCTTCCATATTCCTGAAATGCATAACATCAATAGCATAAAGAGCATATACGAGGGTGATATCACTCTTGCATATGCTCTTATTTTATCGAATTTGGCTCTGTTGATTATTGGGGTTACTGAATGGCTATTTGACATTAGATGAAAAGTAAGCATAGACCTCTTTGTCAGCCCTCCGAATAATAAAATTTCGAAGCTCAATCACCATGTAACCTCGCTGTCTGCGCTTTACTCCATGCATTACAGCACAAGACTCGCTAACGGTGGTTGGTCAGACCTTACCGTACAGGATTCTCACCTGTTAGACTATCCACCCTTGGCTGGGCGCACAATCAGAATTTACTGATCTAAACCATCAATAAAATTCCTGATAATCTGTCCGCATTCATCAGGCTTTTGCTCATAGATCAGATGATCACCCGGCAGACTGACAAGTTCACAGTTGCCGAGCTTTTCTAAATACGGAAGCAAAACTCTCTCCTTATAATCACGTCCAATCTCAAGGTAATCCTCCAGTGCCATTTGGCGGCGTTCCTCCTGCGTTTTTGGCAGCTCTGCTTTCAACTCTTTGCGGTCAGACATCAGCTCGTCGATCATTTCATCTGTCAGAATGCCGTCTGCTTCAATATCCTCTGCTGTGAAGTAAGCCGTAGAGATGTATATCTTCGGAATATCGTTTGTCACGATCGCTTCCCACGCCGTATTTATATTACGTGATTCCTGTTCACTCTCGGAAAGAAGCGCACGGGAATCATAAGTCATCAGCGCCATTGCATATTCCGCTTTTTGTTCATCATCGTTCAGCCATTCCTTCGACGGAAGAAAGTGTTTCAGAAGCATATCGCCTGTGCCGCCGATACCGCATTTAACAAACCTGTAATATAGTGCAGCTTCGTCATTATACTGCTCATCTGGAGGTATTGCTTCCAGCTCCGTGCCGTCAATGATCGCAACAGCTTCGATCTCATCTGGGTATTTGCTCTCCCAATAAGTCGCATATACACCGCCTATAGAATGTGGCATAAGCACATAAGGCGCTTTTATCCCTGCGTTTTTTAGTGCCGTTCTATATCCCTCCACGATATTTTCGACTGTCATATCCTGCGCCGTGTCATCGCTGATGCCGTATCCTGCACGGTCAATGAAGATCACCTGATTATCAGATTCCAGAGCGGCAGTCATTCTTCGCATTGTGATACAGCTATCAGGTAAACCGTAACCTGCCATAGCTATGATACGGTGTTTTCCGTTTTCGTTGCCGAAAGAAAGCACATTCACTGAATACTCTCCTGCGGTTACAAGATTGCAGTATCCCTTTTCTTCCAGAAACGTTTTGTCACGCTTGAACCTGATCTTACTGTTGATAAAAACGAGCAGCCAAAGTAAAAGCAGAATAGCTAAAATGATCAGAAACACTCTGACAATCTTCTTAAAAGCCTTTTTTGCCTTCATTATCTGAACTCCTAAATAAAATTCCGATTTTCACGAGCAAGCCAAGTGCTTACCCTTATCAGTAATTATACATCATCACCGCCAATTAGTCAATCACATATCAACAGAAAGAAAAATATTTTTACATCAGAAAGGAAACAACAGCTATGAGCAAAATAGGTTATATCCGTGTTTGCCGCTCTCTCACAGTTGGAGCGTGAACAGCTCAAACAGCGACAGCGTGAGGGCATCGGGATTGCCAAAGCACAGGGCAAGTACACGGGGTGGAAACCTATCGAAATCGACTGGACGATGTTCGGTCAGCTCTATGGGGAATGGAAGTCCAAGAGCATCACAGGGCGTAACTTTATGCGGAGAATGGGCTTGTCGGCTAACACTTTCTATCGCCGTGTCAGGGAGTATGAAGCGGAACATGGGATTGCAGAGCCGACCTCTGCTTGATATATAGCAATATAGTTTGTTGAGTATGCACATATTTTTCACAGTCATTTTATGCAGTCCTCTAAAGTTGTAATGTTAATATTGACAACTTGGCATTCGCATGATATACCGATACCAGAAGGTTGAAACAAAAGAGATTACAACTTTACAGAAACAACTTTTTATGCTATACTTTAGGAGGTATTTATTATGAAAATCGCAGTAGTTTGTGCAAACGGCAAGGCAGGTCAGCTTATCGTGAAAGAGGCGGTAAACAGAGGATTTGATGTAACGGCTTTTGTTCGTGGCGAGAACAAATCCGCTGCTCAGAATGTTATCGTGAAAGATCTGTTCAATCTGACCGCAGAAGACTTTACAGGATTTGACGCTGTCGTGGACGCTTTCGGCGCATGGACACCCGAAACACTTCCTCAGCACTCCACGTCACTTGCTCACCTGTGCGATGTTCTTTCGGGAACTGACACAAGACTTCTCGTTGTCGGCGGCGCAGGAAGCCTGTATGTGAACGCTGAGCATACCGCCTGCGTTTCTGACGGTGCAGATTTCCCCGAAGTTTTCAAGCCGCTGGCTTCTGCTATGGCAAAGGCGCTTGGCGAACTCCGTCAGAGAAATGACGTGAAGTGGACTTACATCAGCCCCGCAGGAGATTTTCAAGCTGAAGGCGAACGCAGCGGCAAGTACATTCTCGCAGGCGAGGAGCTGACGCTCAACGCTAAGGGCGAGAGTATTATCAGCTATGCAGATTACGCTATTGCTATGGTGGACGAGATCGAAAAAGGCGGTCACATCGGGCAGCGTATCAGCGTGGTAAGAGAGTAAGAAAGAGATGAACAGCTATGCAGATAACAAGTAAATTCACAGTGGCAGTGCATATCCTCACCTGCATCGACATTTTTGGCGGTCAGATGAGAGTGACCAGCGACTTCCTGTCGGGCAGTACGGGTGTAAATGCGGTGATAGTCCGCAATGTCCTCGGACAGCTTCGCAATGCAGGGATAGTTGAAACTCGTCAGGGCAGCGGCGGCGCACACCTTGCAAAAGCACTTGACGAAATAACGCTGTACGATATTTACAAGGCTGTTGACTGCGTAGATGACGAGGGGCTGTTCCACTTCCATGAAAATCCAAATGCGGAATGTCCCGTGGGGCGCAATATCCATAAGGCTATGGATGACAGACTGCAAACGGCTCAGGCGGCTTTGGAAAATGAGCTGAAAAGCACTACACTTGCGCAAGTTGTTGCTGATACACGCAAAATAATAGACGGAGAATAAAAAAGGAGTGTGCTGAAATGATCGGCACACTCTTTCCATAGGAGGACATATGACAGCACATGATTATCTGAATTTTATCGTAGACGAGATACACTCCACCGTTGTGGCAACGGTGGACGGTGACGGTCTGCCCGTGACCTGTGTGATCGACATGATGTATGCAGACGAGAACGGACTGTACTTTCTCACCGCAAAGGGAAAGAACTTCTATCAACGGTTAAAGGACAAGGGCTATCTTGCACTTTCGGGAAAAAAAGGCGATGATACCATGAACTGTACAGCTGTTTCTGTCCGTGGCAAGGTCAGGGAGATCGGTGCAGAAATGCTCCCTCTGCTGTTTGAGAACAATTCCTATATGTTTGAGATCTATCCCACCGAAGAAAGCAGAAAGGCACTCACAGTGTTTCAGATCTATGAGGGCAGCGGAGAGTGGTTCGACCTGTCGAAAAAGCCTATCGAACGTGACAGCTTCACATTCGGCGGTGCAGAGATCAGGGCAAGCGGATATTTCGTGACCGATAATTGCATCAGGTGCGGTTCATGTCTGAGCGACTGTCCGCAGAGCTGTATCGAACTGAAAGAAAAAGCTGTTATCCGTCAGGAAAACTGTCTGCACTGCGGAAACTGTGCAGAGGTCTGTCCTGTGGGGGCAGTCATAAGGAGATGATCGTATGGAGAAATTAGACTTTCTGATAAACTATCTGCTGTCAGAAAGAAACGATGTTGACGGAATTGAGATACCAAACAATGATACGAATAAATTCCGCCTTTACAGAAGCCTTGTGAATATCCGCCCTGCTGTCAAGGCAGACGAGGATTTTTTGAAGGAAGAGGACGAATATCTCACCGAATTGACAGAAAGTAAGGGCATCACGGATATTGCCGACCTCTCCCCTGTTGAAAATGGTGTTTACCTATGGAAAGGCGACATCTCTACACTCAGATGCGGTGCTATCGTCAATGCTGCCAATTCGGGAATGACGGGGTGCTGGCAGCCCTGCCACTCTTGTATCGACAACTGCATACACACCTTTGCAGGCGTTCGTCTGCGGTATAAGTGCGGGCAGATCATGCAGGCACAGGGTCATGAAGAACCCTCGGGCAGGGCAAAGATCACTCCTGCCTACAACCTGCCCTGCGACTATGTGATACACACCGTCGGACCGATCGTAGACAGTATTCTTACAGATGAACATTGCCGACTGCTTGAAAGCTCCTACAAAAGCTGCCTTGAAATTGCTGTGCAAAACAATGTGAAGTCGATAGCGTTTTGCTGTATCTCAACGGGTGTGTTCGGCTTTCCACAGGATAAAGCGGCAGAAATTGCTGTCCGTACCGTCAGGGAGTTCCGCAAGAACCACGATATACAGGTGATATTCAACGTTTTCAAGGAGGACGATCATGAGATTTACAAGAGATTACTCGGCGGAAATTGACCGTCTGAAAAAAGAAATACAGACCGCTGATGCGATCGTCATCGGTGCAGGGGCAGGTCTTTCCACCGCCGCAGGCTTTACCTATTCGGGAGAGCGTTTGCAGAAGTATTTTGCCGATTTCGTGGAGAAATACGGCTTTCAGGATATGTATTCGGGCGGTTTTTATCCCTTTGAAACGTCCGAAGAAATGTGGGCGTACTGGTCACGCTACATTTACATCAACCGCTACATGGACGTAGACAACGGCACATACAAGCGCTTGTTTGAGCTTGTGAAGGACAAGGACTATTTTGTTCTCACCACCAATGTTGACCACCAATTTCAAAAGGCAGGATTTGACAAGCACCGCCTGTTCTACACGCAAGGCGACTACGGGCTTTGGCAGTGCAGTGAACCTTGCCACCAAAAGACCTATGACAACGAAGAAACCGTCAGGGCGATGTTTGAACAGCAGAAAAATATGCGTGTTCCGTCGGAGCTTGTCCCCCACTGTCCCATCTGCGGAAAGCCTATGAGCATGAACCTCCGAGCAGATGATACATTCGTAGAGGACGAGGGCTGGCACAGAGCAGCGGAGCGTTTTGAAGAATTTCTCCGCCGCCATGAGGGACTGCATATCCTGTTCTTAGAGCTTGGTGTGGGCATGAACACGCCTGTCATCATCAAGTATCCGTTCTGGAAGATGACCTATGCAAACCCGAAGGCGGTCTATGCCTGCCTGAATTACGGGGAGGCGTATGCACCTGATGAGATCAGAGGTCAGAGCATTTGTATCAATTGGGATATTCATGATGTGCTGAATGCCTTAGTCTAATATAAATTTGAGCCTTGCTCTCTGTTTTGAGTGCAAGGCTCACGAATAAGAGGACGGGACAGCGACAGATATTTGATCTTCCCCTCGTTAAGCACATCGTTCATATTGTCGATGCTCCTGTGACCGCCTACAAGTATCACGGGAATATCCACCTTTTCGGCAATGGGAAGTGCGAACCGCTTGAAATACGCTTCGTTCACGCCTGCCCTGATACCGCCCACCGATGTGCCGTTTCCGATGACCTCGATACTGTCAAGATAAGGCACACAGGCAAGAATACCGTCCTTGCACAGCACTTTACAATGTCGTTCAAGCATGGGGAGATCACTCCCGAAAGAGCTTTGGAAGTCGGCAAGGAATTATGCGAGAAGTATCTGAAGAAAGAGTCTCAGTATTATCTCACAGTCCATACCGCCGGACTTTCTGAAACGAGCCACAGAGCTTTGCAGTCAGCTCATGGTGCTGGATTGTGGGTATGCGGAATAATAAGAAACGGATAGCCGTATGATGAGGACGGTTATCCGTGTTTGAGTATATTAAGTTACTAAGCTAAATCAGAAGTTATCTGACAGACTGCCATTCCTCTTTGGAAAGGCATGTTATGTGTTCCGTTCGGAGAACGCCCTCTATGGCACAGGGCACATTATAGGCCGTATGATGATAATGAAAACCGCACTTCTCCTGAACACGCTTTGACTTTTCATTCCCATCAAAGTAACCACACCATATTTTATTAAGTTTCAGGTTTTCAAAACCGTAGCGCATCAATTCCCTGACTGCTTCCGGTATCAGCCCTCGTCCCCAATACGGAACTCCGATCCAGTAGCCGATTTCACCTTCTGAATCAGGAAGGCCAATATTGCTGGCTTTCCCAAGCATAAGTCCAATGCTGCCAACAGGCTGGCCTGATTCTTTTAATACTACAGCATAGGTTTCCGGCGCTGAAAGAACCCTCCGGATTATTTCACGGCTATTCTCTACACTTGTATGAACCGCCCATCCTGCGATTGGTCCCACATCAGGATGACTTGCATATTTAAATAAATTCTCCGCATCGCTTTCTTCCCACGGTCGGAGGATCAATCTTTTCGTTTCAAGTATCATGGCATACCTCTCTTACCAACGGCATCTCTGCAAACTGGAATCTACAGTGCTAATTCCATCAGCCAGCAATCTACTTTTTCTCCCTCAAACATCTCATGTTTTGGAAGTGATTTAATGATTTTAAACCCGGCTTTCTCGTATGCCCTTATAGCCCTTTTATTATCTTGGTGCGGGTCAAGAAGAACTCGTTCCGCAGCCATATTTTCTTTCAGATGAGAAGCCATCATTTTCAAAAAAGATGAGCCTATTCCCTTACTCCAGTATTTCGGCTCACCTATAAACTGATCCATAGCAAACACTATATGTCCATCGTCAGGATAGTCATATTCATCGAACAATTCACCACTCAATTGATAGGCCTGTGCATATCCGATGGGGGATTTCTTATACTCGATGATCATTCTGAATCCATCTGGAATTTCTTCCAAAAAATGTGCAGACAAAGTATCCATCGTAAACCTGACGTCACGACCTTCGTAATACTCCAGCACTCTCTTATCTGTCAACCATTTAAACATGAGTGGAAGATCTGTTTCCGTAAAATCTCGGATTGTTATTTCATCTTTTTCTATTTTCACGTAATCCTCCCCGCAAACTGCGATTTGGCGACTTCCCGGTAAACTGGAATTTATCTGATAAAGATTTTATATAATCACTTTTGTTTCCGTTCCAAAGACATATTGTGCATTTCCCGTCTTTGAAAATATGCTTACAATTTTCATATCGATATAACCAATAAGCGCATTCTGGACATAATTCTTCCATTTTAGACTTTGATTTTAGAAACTCACTGCCGCATTCTACACAAGTTCCAATTATATTATTCTCCATACTATCACCTATAAATTCCGATTTAGCAGAGAGAGCCGTATTGTTCTCTCACTTACCCCTATTATACCAAACCGCCCCGAAAAAGTAAATCTATGAGTCTATCCGTGTTTGCATGAACTATTAAAGTTTTCAGGTTATTTCAAGTTATGCTTTTCTTTGAACAGAAGCAGATACTTCCTTGCTTCGGTCTGAAAATCTGCATCTTTATCTTTAATGGTTTTCTCAACATATTCGCATAAAACATCATAAAATTCTTGATAAGAGAGAAGTGTAGTTGTCGGTTCACTTATATTGAGAGCCTCGTCGAAAACCACTCCTTCAAACTTCCTGCCACCTAAGTATTCAATATCAGATTCGGTCATGGTCTCCGAATCAAAAAACTCTGTAGTTACCCACCAACCATCTCCGCCGATTCCTTTGTCAAGGGTAAAATCTTTAAGAGCATCCATAAATAAACGAGGTGAATTGAGGCTTGCCAGCCTGCATACCTGTTCCATGAACTCATTTATTAGTTCATAATCCTTTTCATTCAATGCCATTATTCTCACCTTTATTCATAATACAGCTTTCTGTTGAGGACGGTTATCCGTGTTTGAGTGTATTCAATTATCAAGAAATAGCATAGTCGATATTCCTTTAGGATAGATTTTTTCGCCCCACCCGTCACGCTTGTCAGATGTATATGGCAGTACTTTCTTTATATCCGGCAAAGGGACATTATTCTTTTCCAAAATGGATATGACCTTTTCGAGGTGATAGGAAGATCTTATTCCATTATCATTTATTCTTGTACCTTCATAAGCTCTGAGAGTATAGCTGATTTGCAGCATAAGTTCATTCAGATCCTCATCGGTATTATTCAAGAGCTTTCTGAACATATGAAATTCTTCTTCCGAAATCTCCTCAAACTCAGCATTATATACATCGAATTCAAACAAGCACTCGGGAATTATCTCAACAAACTTGTAAGCATAATAATCCAAAGAATTACAGGTCTGCTTCCACGCCAATTCAAGCACAGGCATCATATCTGTATCGGGATATTTTGCTTTGATATATTCTTCAAAGCACAGGATCGCATAAGCTGTTTTACCTCTGACAGACACATCTGAAAAATCTTCTATATTCATAGTTAAATACTCCTTTTGATATATTCATCCTATATTTGCCTTTATTATACCAAACAGCCCCGAAAAAGTCAACAAATGGGCTATGCGGAATAATAAGAAACGGATAGCCGTCTGATGAGGACGGTCTATCCGTGTTTGAGGATTATTTACCATACTTCGCCTGAGTCTCCGATCTTAACAACATTGAATTCAGAAACCATGATCCCCATTCCTTCTTCACTCCAAGTGCAATAATAATATAAACTAATGGATCGTTTTCCGTAATGATTTTCGTCAAGAACTGCAATTGCGTATAACGAAACCATTTCATACATTTTATTTATATCGCTGATCTCAGGGAATTTCTGGTCATCGGATGCTATTGCCCCCCACATCTTTCTACATTTCTGATAGTATTCAAAAATAGGTTTTAATAAGAACTGCTTATATTCCAAGTAGTTGTCTATAAAGAACTCCAGAGTTTCTTTTTCTGCTTCGGGTATTTCTTCATCTTCATTTTCTACGAGTTCTACCTTAATAGTTTTCTCAGAACCGTCAAGATCTTTAACAGTTACTTCTCCGTACAAACTTTCATCACGTTCAAATTTACTGTAATCTACTTTCATAATTGACCTTCCGTTGAGAATGATAATTCTGATTTAAGCGAGGAAGTCCTATTGCCCCTCGATTACTCTTATTATACCAAACCACCCCGAAAAAGTCAATCTCTGCACACTTTTTCACACCTTATACATTGCAATATACCGCCATTTGTGCTATAACCAGGATATAGAGCAGATCGGAGGTGAAATGCATTGGATAATGAAAACGAAGAATTAGTAAACCGTGCATTAGACAAGCAGATCAAATCAATGAACCGTGACGATGCAGAAGTTCAAAAAGACCGATGATCTGATGCGGTATGAGCTGAAAAACCTGCATAACATCGAATGGTATGACCACGATAACATCAAGCAGCTTGAAAAATGGGGCTTTACCATTATTCAGGCCAACTCACGCTCTGAGAAGTATTATGGGAGGGGGAAAGATTATTTAAGATTATGCTTTTTTCTGAATTTTTCCATAAGTTCTCTTACTGTCGTTTTGTATTCATCATCACGATCAACGATTGCCTTTTCAACATTCACATGAAGAAGATCATAGAATTCTTGATATGAAATATAGTATATCCCATCAAAGTATTCACTACCAAATCCAACAACTTCATATGCTTTTCCTTTTTCCCAGCTTTCATCTTCTTCATTTGGAAAAAAAGCCATACAATCAGCTCTTTTAACTCCAATTCCATCAACAAAATAATTCAGGGACCTATAAAGTGAATCTGGAATTTTCTTTTCGTAATAGCATAATTCATCAATATAATCAATAGCTATCTTTTTTGCCTGCTCATTTGATTGCATATTTATTCTCCTTTGCTTCATGCAAATCATACTCCATGAATATTATGTTGTCGTTAGAAACACACGTCTGTATGTTTTTATAAAAGTATTATAGCGCATTCCTCATTATCTGCCACGTTCATACTTTTACCTCCGCAAATACCGATTCAAGTTAGAAATAATTATATCACAGCATAACTGCGCTGTCAATAAAAACGACATCTCAATCCGGGTTTACAGATGAAATAATATATGATATAATGAATGCAAATGCATTCATTATAAATTATTTCAAAGCCCTTGCAGATACGCAGATCAAAGATCTGCTCCCTGCATATCGGGCAATTATATCATAACGCTTCGCTTTTATGATATAATATTCTTATAGGCAAAAGCATAGAAACATTATCCCCGGAGGTAAAATGATGAAGAAGATTATATCTATTGCGGCAGCTCTTGCTGTCATGACAAGCATGGCTTTCAGCACTGCCGCACCCGTTTACGCAACTGAGTTCACCTATTCCGTTGACTATACGGCATATAAAGATGAGACTCTGCCTGACCTTGGAGCCGACCACAGAGAATTCGTGAAAGACGGTCTGGTGTTCAATATCTATGATGATTTCGCATATCTGGTGTCATGCGAGGATACAGATATCACCGATGCTGTTATCCCCGAAGAAGCCGACGGAGTTCCCGTTGTGGGTCTTACCGATACACCTTTCGGTTACTGCCGCAGTCTGAAATCCGTGACACTTCCCGACACTATGAAATATATCGACTGGCTTGATCTGGCCGCAAGTTCGGGAAAAGTAAGTACGGACAAAACTGACGGGGAGATCCTTCCTACTCTGGAAAAGGTGACAGTATCGGAGAATAATCCATACTTTGCATCGGAAAACGGCATCATCTACAGCAAGGACATGAAGGAACTGATCGGCTGTCCGCCTGCTATGGAGATGAAAGAACTGAAAATATCCGAAAAAGCCGAAGCTATAAAGGATTTCGCTTTTGCCGCCTGCTATAAGATGGAAAAAGCCGTTATCCCCGAAAATATCAAACACATCCACAACTCCGCTTTCGTTGCCTGCAAAAATCTGAAAAGCGTGGAGATACCAAGCGGCGTTACAACTATCTCAGGAGATACTTTCTTCGGATGTTCCGCCCTTTCCGAGGTGAAAATAAACAGCAAGCTGGAAAAGATCGGATTCGGTGCTTTTTCGGGATGCACTGCACTGAAAGAATTCAACATCCCCGAAACTGTATACGTTATCGGTCACGGCGCATTTGAAAATACCGGCTGTATCGAAACAGTTGACGGTATAGACTACGTTGACAACTGGGCTGTGGACGGCGACAACAATTCTCTGAAAGATGCCGCAATACGTGAAGGCACCCGTGGAGTTGCCGAATTTGCGTTCCTTCTTTGCAACAAAACAGAGCATCTGTCATTCCCTGACAGCATTATGTACACTCTTCCGCTGTGCTACGCTTCATCAAAGGGTCCTGCTGTCACTATCGACTTCTCAGGCCATTCCATCGGGGAACGTGCATTCACGGGAGCTAAAAAGCTGACGGATATCTACATCTATGACCGTGAATGTGATATCTTTGACGACGAGAAAACTATCCCCGAAACCTTCAAAGAGCCCACTGAATTGGCCGATGATCTCATCATAGACAGCGGCTCTTCCGACAATTACAAGATATCGGGCGGCAACAGTCACTCCAAAAGCATTCAGGGACCGTCAGGAAGCGAGCTTGTCATAGATGAGGAACTCCCCGAAGAAATGCCTTACACTGCTTCCCCTGTTATAACTGCGGACGAGGAAACAAAGGACAACAGAGTAACTATCCACGGCTATATCGGCTCAACTGCCGAGGCATACGCAAAGAAGTACAACAGGAAATTCCAGCCCATTGATGAAGCTGAAATAGTTTACGGTGACGCAAACTGCAGCGGCAAGGTTGATCTTTCCGATGCTGTTTTAATCATGCAGTACATCTCAAATCCCGATGTTTACGGTCTCAGCGGTACAGCTGCGCTTCACATGACCGATGCGGGCCTGAAAAACGGTGACGTTTACGGCGGTGACGGTATCACTCCAAAGGATGCTCTCACGATTCAGCGCTATATGCTGGGACTTATCGATAGTCTCCCCGAAAAAGAATAATAAAAAGCAGGTGTATGCCGTTGCAAAGCATACACCTGTTCTTTTACCGCCAGAATGCAAAGATATTGCTGAATTTTGCACTGATAGCCGGGAATTCGTCCCTGGGGAACATTACCCCGAAAATGATCGGTACATCGATGAAAAACGCCATTACCACCGATGCGCCCATGAACCATCTGAACAGCTTTTTTATGGTGCGGTCGTGGCACTTTCCATAGAGGAAGAACAGTACGAACAATGCGCCCATCAGGATCTCCCATGAGAAGTCTGCCGTGTATCTGACTGCATATCCGCTCTCCCATATAGCACAGATTATCACAAGTGGCATCACTACAAAAGGTATGCCCGCTGCTGCAAGTACGGTCATGCGTGTTCTGCGGTCGGGCAGCTTTCCGAGAGCCTTGCCCGTCAGCAGATATCCCACAGTGGGTATCGCCATGAAAAGCAGTCCAGCCGCAGTTTCGGGACAGCGGTAGTAAAAGCCGTGAATGTCGAACTGACTGAATTCATTGGTGATGTACGGGTAGAAGCTTCTGAACATCGGCGGTGAAATGAGATAGTATAAAAGTCCGAGAAGCATGAAGTTCATGTGGAATTCCGAATGTGTGAAATCGTTTATGGTCAGTGAGTACTGGATACCGAAATCAAGCGGTGAGCCGAAACGTGCATAGTTGTAAGCCATCTGACATATGCCGAGTACTGCAAGAGGAAGCGCTCCGCAGAGAGCATACTTTATCCTGCGTTTCCTGTCGGTCTTTTCGGCTGATATGAAGTCCGCTTTTTTTATGTTCATAGCGTAAATAATGTAAGCGCTGATCGCATATACGGCAAGGGTAGGTCGGCTCATTGCGGCTATTCCGAAGAAAAGCGAGGAAAGAGCAGTACGCGGGAGCGAAAGCTTTCCGCTGCCAAATACTCCCGATGAAACAAGGAAATATGCACCTGCGGTTATGG
>ERZ1026810.866-NODE-866-length-13821-cov-4.639404_pt1 | contig 13821 bp, 10 predicted proteins | sample MGYA00520872_ERZ1026810 | MGnify/ENA primary metagenome ERZ1026810 (study PRJEB33270, sample SAMEA104284477) | anaerobic digester metagenome | biome: Anaerobic digester microbiome; feature: mesophilic sludge digester; material: Anaerobic digester biomass | place... | reverse complement strand
GCTCAGGAGTCTCGTGGGCTCGGAGATGTGTATAAGAGACAGTTTTTATTCGGCGCTACAGAGAGCCCCGGTACAAAAAGCCCCTTGAAAAATACAAGCTCTGTTTCTTTTTTTCTTTTCTCTCTTTTTACCTTGCCTGCACCTAATAATAACTGGATTTCCACTAAACGATGAGGACATCGTTTTTCCGGGAAAAAATGCGGTAACGAAACACCAGTATTATTACTAAAGGTACAAATAAATCCTGGCTCTAATTCTGCCCTCAAATTATTATATAGGTTTCGCTTGTTAACTCGTTTACTTCTTAATACGTTTATTCTTGTGGCAACCATTCATCCTTTATAGTAGGTTTTTTATCGGGTTTAGGATCATCTACAGTGAAACTTTTATCGGAAAGATTGTAGATAACTTTAATTCCTGCTTTTCCGAAAGAAGGTTGAGTAGTTGCTGTGATTGTATAAGTATCAGATGAATATTCAAATATAAAATCGCTTGTATTGATATCACCCAGGTTCAGTTCTTCCAGAAAGGCAGGATAATCTCCAAATTCATCTGCTTTACGGTAACTTTCCATTGCCTCAATGATTTTTTTGAAAGTGGGGATTATATTTTCAAATTTTTGTTGGGCAATTGCCTCATTAGCTTTATCAATTTGGAGTTGTTTCATTCCAAAATAAAAAACAAAAACCAAGCCCACCAGCATTAAAATCATAATCATTTCTACCAGGGAAATCCTGGTAGAAAAATCAGCCATAGTTGAAGCTTTTTTGGTTTTCACTGCACTTTCATTTTTAGCATTATCCGGCATTATCTCCTCCCGGGAATTTTATCTTTTTACCTTTATTTTTGGTTTGTGCTTTTTGTCAAAGGATTTTATTAAAAAGTCGCTTATTGATTTCCCTGAGAACACTGATAAAAGAAGATGTATTGGATATTTGGGATTTTAGGGACATAGTATTTTTGGAATTCTTTTTTCTTTTACACTTGGAACATCGGAAACACTGAGAACTTTAAGATTATTTTATATATTTCCAGGCAACCACACATTCTCATTTTTTTATTACTCAATCTTCATAGTCCCCAAAAACGGAATGATTTGGACAGCATTATTTCGTGGCTGGTTTTTTTCTCTTGAGCTTCATACTTTAAGGTATAGGCAACCCGGTAATTCCGGGGTAAAATAAAACGGATTGATGCTTCATTGGAAACCAAAATTCGGGTGCGTTTCTGCAGGTTTGTTGCTTCTTGCAATTCCAGCATATAATCCAGAAAAATGCTGCTTCCCAAATATTTGCTCATTGAAATAGATAAGTTATTCAGTAAAATAGAAGAACTGAATTTGGCAATATCGGAACTAAGCTGATTCATATCTGTATATTCAGCAAATTGTTGAGGATTATTAGTATACTGGGTGTAAAGGTTCTGAATAAAACCGGCATTAATAGTAAAGCTATCCAGATGTAATGTGCGGCGAATATAATTTTCTATAGGTGATAAAAATGGAGTAAAAAGCGAAGCATCAAGGTTTCCGGAAATTAAACCTAAGGCTTCATCCTGCAATAATTCACCTTGTGTTTGATCGGGTGTATCGGTTCCTGTATAATGCAGGCGGGCAAGAATTTGGCTGATATTTTTATCTTCAGGATTATCGCTGGTTAAGCTTAATTGCAAGCGTTCCATAAAACTCTTTGTATAATCGGAAGAAGTTATTGCTGAAAGAGTTATCATAGAACCGTCAGGAGCCCGTTTATAAAAGATGCCTTCCAGACCTAATAGATTTTGGGAGTCCACTAAGGTTAAATTTGCTTTTTCCACCTGAAAGATAGTGCCGAAAATATCTACAGTTCCCTGTTCCGAAGAGAAAGATGCTTCTTTAACGCTAAAAGATAAACCATCATAAGCTAAATGTAAATAGCCACCAGGAACAATTCTCAATTCTGCAGGATAGGTTACATACTTAACATTCTCTCCTACAATGAGTTTAACATCTAAAATAAAGGGCAGTGGATTGGGTTCGGAAGTCCTTTTTTTACCGGAACCGCGAACTGAAGATGCCATAGTAAGTAAATTTTCAGTATCGGGAGGATAAAGAACATTGGTGTTGGAAACAACTGCTTCTCCGCTTATTTTCATTTGGTCAAAGGGACCCCGGATGGTAGCATAGCGGCTGTTTTGACCTCTTAAAATAACTTTAGTTAAAGAACGGGGAGTTGTAAATTTAGGTATGTTGATAAGTATTCCCGGTTCTTCACACATCGTTCTGAAAATTCCCAAATCCAGGAAAGCAAGCATAAAATGGTTGCTGTTATCAGCTTCAAAAATATTGTTAAAAACTAATTTGCCTTCTCCCATTTGAATCTGCCCATTTTCAATAATCAACCGATTTTTATCAAAACCGCCTTTGATATTGATGTTGGAAAGGGGTTCAGTTTGGTCTTTAAGACGAATAAATCCATTGTTAATGTCAATTTTTCCCCCGGAAACCCAAAATTGATCTTCGCTGGTGCCAATATTTACACTTAAAGAGGATTTTCCTTTTGCTTCCAAAATATAGGAAGTGAGATTCTTGAGCCAGCTGAATAGTTCAACTTCCACATTAAGATTCAGCTGTTCCGGTCCCTCAAAATATTCGTTGTAAAGTGCATTATAATTAATAGCGCCTGAGCCGTTAAGCTTAAACAGACCTGTGGATTGAACTAACAAACTGTCTACAATGAGTTTGCGAGGTGTTTGTTGACCTTTAATAATAGCTGTATTAATAGTGTAATCTTCTATAGTCAGGTTTTCCGAAAGAAGGTCTGCTCTCAATTCAATTTCCGGTTTTTGTTTTTCAATTTTATGCCAGGTGATTCCTGCTCCTCCATTTAATTTTCCTGTTACAGGAGAATTGATGAGAACATCTTGGATGGTGAGGTCTTTAAAAGAGGCATCCAAACTAATATTCGGCTCCGGTTTAAAACCAACAAAACCGCTTAAATTCAGAATGTTTTGTTCCGTATTGTGAATATTGCCTGAAACCTGAATGCTGTCTACAGGTCCGTTTAATCCTAACTTCAGAGAAAAAGGAGTAACTGCTAAAAGATCAATGTAAGATAAATAAACATTAGCATTCAGAACTCCCGAATTCTGGCGATTGTATTCAGCAAAAACATTCAGTCCGTAAAATTCAGGTAGATTGATATCCAGCTGAGGAAAATAGTGCACAATATCCAAATAACCGATGTTATTGAGGTTTAAAGCAAAATTCAAATCCTGATAGTCGGAGAGATTAACTGCTCCGCTTAAACTGATTAGATCGTTAAACTTAAAGCCCTGGACGGTAAGCAAGTTATCTTTCAGCATAGCAGATAATTCCAAATTCAGAGGTTGATAATTCACCATTCCGTTCTCACTTAAAAGATGTAAAGATCCTTCCCTGGTTTTATAATTAAAAGTTCCCAAGGCATCTAAAGGAGTATTTACAGGCACCGGTTTATCCATTTTTACTCCTAAAAGGGTCTGTAATACTATATTTTCACCTGTAATGATTGCCTTTATGTCTCCATTCACATAAGGTTTCAGTTCAATAATTTCGGGTTGAGAGTAGAGTTCCGCTACTTCCATATTATCAAACTTTGCATCTAATAGAAGATTACGACTTAGAATATCACCTATAACCTTAATATTATAACCGTTATCTCCTGATATATTGGCATCTAAATATAGATTATCCGGGCTGAAAAGAGGTAAAAATTTTATCTTACCGCTTATACCTTGTAGCGTTACCAGGTTATAATTAAAATCCAGTTGGTGGATAGTAGCATCAACATAAGGATATTTATCCCATAATTCTGCATAAACATCTAAATTAGCAGTTACCAGATAGGGTTGGGACTTTACGCTTATCGGTAATGTTTCCAGATGTGTATTAATTGTTCTGTAAAAAGGATTTATATTACCTGAACAGTTAATTATTTGATTCTCAAAAACGAGCCCGGGTAAATTAAAAGAAAGCTCATCATTATTGTAGGTTCCGGATAAATTAAGATTGCTGACAGTATATTTTAGGTATTTTGCTTGTTCAGAAACAATATTAAGTTCCAATTCGGGTTTGTCCATTGTGCCTTGTCCTTTTGCTATTACCTTTACATAGCCCTGAAGGTCTTTATTAAGCATACCCAAATCAATATTTGCAGCGACATTGGCATTATCCAACTTCATCTTTTGGTCTAAATTGCTTATTTTTACATTTCCTTCAATTTCACTGCTGCCAATATTGCTGTGCGAAAGGTATAAATTAAGATTTCTGCCATCTGTTTTTACCCAAAAATAAGGAATTAAAACAGGATAATTTCCGGCAAAAAGTGTTTCAGTTCCCCAAATTTGAGCTTCGGCTTCATATTTAAGAGGAGCTTTTAGCGTATCTTGCGTCAAAGAGCCAACCAGAGAAATTTCCGTTTGCAGATTTTGTAAATCGGGATGAGAAACAGAAAGAGGTCGGAAAGAAGCAATTTCAGCATCCACTTTAGCCAAGCGTCCTTTATCTAATAAGCCCTTAGCGGTTAATTTTCCCCCTTTTGCACTAACCGCATTTAAGGTTACATCAGAAGTGGACTTATTGATAGTGGTAAGATTTATTTCCTGAAAGCTGTCTGATATGCTTAAGTATCCTTCCTGCAAAATTTTAACAGGTATTTTAGCTGAAATAACAGCTGTTCCCTCAGTTAACTGCAAACGTTTAAAATAATGGGCAAAATCAGGAAGGGCAAAAGGTTTTTTAGCTTTTGGAGGTTTGGGTTTATATATATAGCTGTAATGCACCTTGGGCTTATATATCTCTATGTCACTGATTAACTTACTGGTTTTGAAACCGGAAAAAATGTAACGCGTAAGATTGTATTGAACACTTAAGCGATTAATATTTACAGCAATACTGCTGTCAGCCGAAGTATAAGTAATATCCTGTGCCAATAATTGACGGTCACTGATATGCAACTCATCAATAGTGACCTCACCTTTAGTCAATTTTCCCAAATAGCCGGCAACCAGATTTTTGCAGAAATTCCTTAAACCAAAAGCATACCAGGCAAGAAAGAAGCCCGTGTTTATCAACAACAAAATCAGCACAAAAATCAGGAACTTTTTTGCTTTTGGCATATCGGTATAACCAATTTATCTTTTTTCCAGTTTACCTTCACTTAAGTTATAAGTTACCTGTGCCTTAGATGCATTGGCAACATCGTGAGTTACGATTACGAAGGTTTGACCCCGTTCTTGATTGAGCTTTAAAATCATATCCCAAATCTCATTGCTGTGTTCGGGGTCAAGATTCCCTGTCGGTTCATCTGCCAGAATGATTTTAGGGTTATTAATCAAAGCTCTGGCAAGGGCAACCCGTTGCTGTTCACCTCCACTTAATTGATTGGGATAGTGAGTTATGCGTTCAGCCAAATCAAGGTCATTTAGAAGGGAAACAGCATTAGCAATTGCTTTGGAATAACTTACACCGGATATTATCATCGGTAAAGCTACATTTTCCTGTGCTGTGAGGTCATCTATCAGATAATGAAACTGGAAAACAAATCCCAGCTTTAAATTGCGTATGGAAGCTGCTTCCGGCAAGGTGGATTGAACAACATTTCCGTTGATCATTATTTTTCCGGAATCAGGGGAATCCAGTAACCCCAAAAGATGGAGAAGGGTACTTTTTCCGGAGCCGGATTTTCCTGTAATACAGACAAGTTCAGATTCCTGCACTTCAAGGGTAGCTTGGCGTAAAACATTGATGGTCTGATTGCTATCGGTGTAACTTTTGCAGAGGTCGTATCCGGCTAAACAAATCATATTAAACTCCTTATTAAAGAGAAAATTAGCTTCTTCATAATATAATCCTTTATGGATTGCGCAGCAATTCTATAATTTCCAGCTTATCTATTTGCTTAAGAGGAAAATAAATACAGATAAATATTAGAGCGGAGGTAACAATAAAAATGATGATTTGATTTACAGGATCAATGCTCGTATTTAAGCTGTCAATAAAATAGACATCACCTTTCAGTTGATAAAAATTCTGCTTTTCTATACCCCAGGAGAGAAGTGCTCCCAAAATCTGACCTGCTATAATAGCCAACAAAGCAGACAGCCCTACTTGCAGACACAATATTTTTTTAATGGAGGTAGGATCGGCTCCAAGGGTTTTGAGGACGGCAATTTCGTTCTTTTTATCCAGAATAATGGTTGCTACGGCAGAAATAACATTTATACCGGCAATTAAGACCAAAAAACAGAAGATAATAAAAATCAACCATTTTTCCATTTCTACCAGATGTAATAAACCTGCACTGAAGGTCTGCCAAGGGTAAACTGAATATTCCGGACCGGTAATTTTTTGAAGCTGTTGAGCAATTTCCGGAGCTTTTTCTATGTCCCCGGGTTTTAAGTGTATTTCCAGTTTGCTAAAGCCGGTTTTTGCATTCAGCATATATTCGGCATCAGCAATATCGGTAAGGATTAAAGAGCGGTCTGTTTCATAAAATCCGCTGCTGTAAATGCCTGCTATTGATAAATAATATTCTGAAGGGAAAATGCCTAAAGCGGAAATATTATCTAAACGGGTAAAAACTACTTTCAAAGTATCTCCTATATCTTTACCCAATTCTTTAGCCAAATATTTTCCGATAATAACTTCTTCCCGGGCAGGTATTTTTTTACCTTTTTGAATGTATCTTGCCTGGGGAAAGGGTTGTTTAGCGGTAAAATCATAAGCATTGAGAATTGCTCCCCGCACTTTTTCTTTTCCGGCTGTCATAACAGGATAACTAAGCAGAGAAGTAATTTGCTGAATTTCATTTCTCTCAGATAATTCAGTTATCAGCGAATCAGCTTCGTCGGAAGATATATTTTCCAGATTTGACCTGGTTAAAGTAATGTGAGGAAAAGTTCCCAAAAGAACATCTTTCAAAGTCCTTTCATAACCTTCAAACAGATTCAAGCCAGCACTTAAAATACCCACGGAGAGGATAATACCTAAAATCATAAACACAAAACTGAACCGTAATAAATTACGCTTGGGAGCTTTGAGATAGCGGGTTAGAAAAAAAACTGAAAGATTATCCATAGCTTAGCAATAAAATAGTGAGATGGCGAGAGGGAAAAACGATGTCCTCGTCATTTCTTATCTCCTGAATTTACAGAAGATGGATCGGATTCTAACAAAGGAGCGGAGGACTCAATATTCAGGCAATGAGTGATAGAAACAGGTGTTTTCTTTCCTTGGCGGAAGCGATTAACTATTAATTCTGAAATCAAGCCCATAGAAATAAACTGTAAACCACCCAGAATAAGCAAAATACCTAAAAACAAAAGAGGACGATTGGAAAGAGGTTGACCATAAAACAATTTCAAAACAGCAAGATAAATACTGATAACAAATCCCATAAATGTGGAAGCGATACCGATGCGACCAAATAGATACAAAGGACTTTTACTGTATTGAGTAATCATCTTCACCGTTAAAAGATCAAAAAAACCACGCAAATAGCGCTCTTTGCCATATTTGCTTTTTCCGTATTTACGCGGGCGATGAGCAACTGGAATTTCGCCAACTTTATAACCAAGGGAATGAGCCAAAACAGGTATATAACGATGCATTTCACCGTATAGAACAAGTTCTTTTTCCAGAGGATGACGATATGCCTTAAATCCGCAATTATAGTCCCTTAGTTTCAAGTGGAAGGTTTTGGTGGTAACGAAGTTGAACAATTTGGAAGGAAGGGTTTTATATAATGGATCCCTGCGTTTATGTTTCCAGCCGGAAACCAAATCGTAGCCCTCGTCAAGCTTAGCAATAAAATTGGGGATTTCCACAGGATTATCCTGTAAATCGCCATCCAGAGTAAAAATAATATCCCCTTCGGCAAGATTAAAACCAATCTGTAGTGCTGTAGCTTTACCAAAATTGCGTCTGAACTTAACAACTTTAACTTTTTCATCGTTAACAGCCAATTCCTGCATAACAGCAAAGCTATTGTCAACAGAGCCATCATCAATGAAGATTATTTCATATTCATAGCCCTGGCAGTTTTGCACAATTTCAGAGTAAAGTTCTCTTAAGGATTCTTGTTCATTCAATACCGGAATTATAAAGGATAATTTCATAGCTACCTTATCTTTAAATTACGATGCTCAACAAAGTCATAACTATTGCTGAAGTAATTGGAATCTTGATATTATCGTCAAGAGGAATATTGCATAATTCTGCTATAGTAGCAGATAAAGCACCTAAAATAGCCAGAGGAGGATTATCTAACCACAAGATGCCGAAAATGGAACAGCTGACAAAACAAGCTAAACTACCTTCCAAACTTTTTTTCCCGTTATTAAACCAGCGTTTACCGAAATTGATGCCTACCAAAGCAGCAAAAGTATCGCCTATCGTTAAAAAAGCCATAGCACAGGAAGCAATAAGCGGACTGAAAAAAGCAACACAAATCACTGCTGAAAAAAGCATATAAGTAGCACCCGTAAAATCTTTTCGTTCGTGCTTTCTAAGCAGGATACCGAAAATGCGGTAAAAGGTCTTATGGAAGTCCTTCTGCCAAAAACGGTAAAATTCAATTACCAAACTAAGAGTGAAGGCAATCAGCAACAGCGAAAAACCCCAGGCACGATTGAAAGACAGCAGATAGCGATAACCCAAGGGGATTATTAAACTACTGATATGTATTGCTTTTCTTAGGGTTTCACCGGGCTCAATCAACTGCAGCTGCCTCCAGTAAATTTATTCATTGCTTTTTTGTTGCCAGGATAATACTTTAACCAGATTGGGAGCTTTCCATAAAACCAAAACATCACCTTTACCCTTACCTGGTAAATCCATTCCACTGTTATCCAAAGATACATAACGGGTAATTTCAGCTCTGGAAGTGTTACGAATTAAAAATGCAGGTTCCGTATTTAGCTGTCCCCAGGGTAACAAAATTTCCAGCTTTTTCCAATTATCCCGGTTCAGGTCTTTGGGTTTAACCTCTGCATCGTAGCTTATTATTTCCCGTTTAGAAGGATGATAATTCTTCTCCAGAAAGCTGTTGAAGCATTCCAGAAAAGCATCATAATGCTCAGGATTCATTGTAAAACCAGCTGCTCGCGGATGTCCTCCAAATTGCTTTAAATGCATATTACAATGAGTAAAAGCATCCATTATGTTAAAATCCTCTCCACATCTTCCTTCGCAAACAGTAGCACCATTATGATTTTTCAGGATAATAGCTGGAATATGAAGTTTGCCTACAACATAAGTTGCCGCAGTTCCTAAAAGTGTGTAAGGTATCACATCTTCATCATCATAATACACAAACCAGTTTCCTACGAAGTCGGTTACCAGAGTATCCATAATTTTGAATATCCGATTTATTTCACTTTCCCAGATATTTTTTTGGCATTCCAAATCCTCAAAAAGTTTGGCTTTAGCTTCTGAGAGTTGCAGGATAAAACGCATTGCAGTATGTTGACCATTAGCTTCACGACCATTAGCTATTAAGTGAGATGTATATTGCAGAAAGTTGAATATATCACTCATTGTATTGATACGGTTATAATTACGCAGGAGGAAAGTTACTGTTTCATCTTGAACCTCATCAAAATGTTCTAAAACATAGCGGACCAAAATCCTGTTCAAACCAACCATAGGAACCTTATCAGCAATTGAGCCAACAGCAGTCCAAAAGTAACTTGCAGGGTCAACAGGGTGATTCCAAAGACGTCCCAAATATCTAATCAGCATTAAAACAACACCTACTCCGGCAAGCTGTTTAAAAGGATATTGGCATTCCGGCAGTTGAGGATTCATTATTGTAAAAGCGGGAGGTAACATTTCCGGTTGCACAATATGATGATCAGTTATTATTACTTCACAACCTATTGCATTAAGCTTTTTTACTCCTTCCCTGGAAACAATACCATTATCCACCGTAACTATTAAACGATAACCATTTTCCCTTACAAATTCAATAAAACTTTCTTGAATGCCATGGGGCTCCAGATTGCGGTTAGGAATATAATAACAATGTTTTTGATATCCGCAGGTATTTAAGAAGTTATACAAAATGTAGGCACTGGTTATACCATCAGGATCATCATGCCCAAAAATCACCATTGGTTCATTCTCAAAAAGGGCAGTCCGCATTCTATTTTCCACTTTGTCAATATTGGCAAAAAGCTTCTCATCGGGAAGCATTTCAAGATTAGTTTGTAAGTTCTGAAAAGTAAGGTTACGGGACTTAAGAATCTGATATAATAGATCATTAGGTTCACTTATATTACTATTAGATTCATCCTGCTTCATTCAACATCCTCTTTTTCAGGTATATCGCGTGGAGCAGTTTTATCTTTTCCTTTTGTAATAATATCATATCCAGTAAATCCAATCATCAGCATCATTGAAGTATCGCTAAGATTATTAGTGGAAAGATCACCCCGTTGTAAATATTGAAAACCCAAATCAATTCTATCTACTTCATTCTTCAGGGGAAGGGTAAGTCCACAACTGACTGTATACTCGTTAATATCCTTACCGTTTTTATCATAAAAAGGCAACTGACGCATAGAACCACCTACCCTCACAGGCAATTTCAGGAAAATATGTTTATGAGTTTCAGTATCCGGTTCATAAGCAAATCCGATTCCTGCCTTATAACAATCCCGATAATTAGAGGAAATTGATTCCCAGGGTTCAAAGCTGATATCTGTAGTTATCTTAAATTGTTCTAATGGTTTAACGGTAGAGCTTACACAATAAAGTTCCGGCAGTTTATATTCATAGTCCACAGCAGGTTCAGTATTGTGAATGCAGCTGCGAATCAGTTCACCCTTCATCGTTACTGGAGCATTGTAATGTGCACCGATACTGTATTTATCAAATATTTTAATGGCTCCGATTGTAACGCTGGGATTCTTAAAATCCATCAGCAGGGATTCATAAGTATCAAAATTGGCATAGTTTCCTGTCTGTGAAAAATAACGCTTGTCATGACCGAAATAATAGTTTACACTTATTCCCAGGTTTACTTCTTTAAAACTGTAGCTGTAAATCAGATCAGCTTTATAGAGATATTTATCTGTAGTTTGTTTTTCCAATGAGCCGTCCTGAAGGGTTTGCTCATTAGTAACTAATCCTGAAGAAAGGGAATTAAACTGAATTCCTAAGCGGTGTCTGTTTACAGGAATGCTGATATTGAAATAGGGAAAATCCAGAGAATCATCTCTATAACTATGTTTCACACCATTATAACGGGATTGGTATTTAGTATAACCTGAAATCATTCCCGTAGAAAATAAAGTGTAGTTATTCCTATTGTGCATTGCCGGATTAGCATAACCTGTATTGAGACGAAAAACATCACTGGCGCCTGTATCTCCCATACCTAAGCTGTAAATATCTCTGCCATAATTCCGCACAGGGAATCCATAAAAAGAGAAAATGGAATTTCCTGCCCAAAGTGATATACTTAATACTATGCCACAGATAACGATAACTATTTTTTTCATTATATATCCTTTTACTTTAAAATCATAATATCTTGCCGGCTAATTAGTTAACCTGTATATAACATTAAGTTTTCTTATGGCTGGCTTTTTTATGTGATATTTTTACAGGGTCAGGAGGAACACGGAAAAAACGATAAGCATTCGCAAAAGAGAGTTCGGCAATTTCATTGGGACTGATTCCTTTCACTTCTGCTATTTTTTCTACAACCAAAGGCAGAAAAAGAGGTGAATTTCTTTTTCCTCGGTGTAAATAGGGAGGCAGATAGGGACAATCCGTTTCCACCATAAATCTGTCTAAAGGTACTAAACGAATAACATCATCCAGTTTGGAATTAGCATAAGTGATATTAGCTGTAAAAGAAATCATCCAGCCCTCATCCAAAACCTGTTGAGCAAAAATAATATCACCGGTAAAACAGTGAAACACAGCTTCTTGAACTTTATTTTTTTTCAAAATATTATAGCATTCCTGATGAGCATCCCTATCGTGAACAATTACCGGCAAATCATAATCAACAGCCAAATGTGCCTGATTATTAAAAACCTCTCGTTGAACTGTAAAAGGAGATAAATTCCGAAAAAAATCCAGTCCGATTTCCCCAATAGCCAAGACCTTTTTTTCGCGTGCCAGTTTTTTTACCACTTCTGCATCAAAATCCACAGCATCATGAGGATGAAAGCCAACGGTAGAAAAGATATGTAAATACTTTTTAGCCAGCTCTAAAGAACTGTATGCGGTTTCTTTATTAAAAGCAACATTGATAATATAATCAATTCCGCTGCTGAAGCATTTATTAATTATGGTTTCTCTGTCGGCATCAAAATCGGGATGATCCAGATGGGCATGTGTTTCAAATAATTTCATTTTTCAATTATTAAACCTCATTTATAATCTAAATACAATTCAAAATAAATAGCGTATTTTTGTCAAGCACATCAACAACCCGGATTTTTTTACACCGAGGACATTAAGAATACCGAGAGCACTGAACGAATGTATCAATGTGTGATGTATGTTGTAAAATTAGAATGCAGGTTTTTATATCTGAAAACAATTAAACTCACCAACTCCAGCACTCCAGCACTCCAACACTCCAGCACTCTAACTGTTCTCTTTTTGCCTTTTTTATTTTGTGCATTTCTTTCAATTCAGATAGAGCCAAAGAACTTGCACATAGAGTGATACCGGTACAGAGTAAGCACCATAAATTGTTGAAGATAGTGCATTTTTAATTCCTGCGCGTAATTCAAAATAATTACTAATATCAAAACCAGCCCAAGCATCCAGAATTGTTGATGCCTCAATTAAAGAAGGGTTTGCGGCGTTGGCAACATAATATCCGGAGTGACCATAGATACCGCAACCGGCAACTACCGAATTATTGTAAGGTAAATGGTATTTTATTTGTTGAACACTCTGAAATCGGTATTCGGGACTTTCGGTCAAGTTTTGATAGTATTTGCTTAAAACCCATTCCGGTCTGGCAGTTAATTGCCAATTTTTCCAGGTGAAATTAGCATCCATTGTCAGGCGTAAGAAGGGTTGTTGTTTATCTAAATTAAACCAGGTGCTGTCTGCTTTTTGCTTAATTTCTTTGCTGCCCAAAGCGATTAAGGGTTTAATATTCCAAAAGTTATAGCTGAATTGAATTGATGCTTCCCGGGGAATGGATATATCTATCAATTCCAGTTCTCCTGAAGAATTAAAAATATCTTTAACCTTCAGGGGAGAAGGATTTTTACCTAAAAGTTGTTTGCAGGTTACTCCTATTCCGAAGTTTTTACGGGAATATGCAAGATCAGCAAATATCCTTCCTCGTTTCCAGTCAAGCCAGTCGCCACTTAAATCAATTTCCAGCGGACTATTTATTTTACAACTGAGGGCAAGTTTATCTTTATATTCTTCTTTATCATAGAATCCGCAGAAGTATTTATCGTCTTTATTCCAGTTATGTTCATACATTGTTTGATATTGTCCAAAACCGAATTTATGTTCCGAGTTAATCTGAAACCGAGTGGACTTGCGCTTGTATGTTTCATAAAATTCTCTGGCAGAAGCGGTTTCAGTTTCTTTTAGCAGTTTCAGTTTTAGCCAGGGGATTCCCAATTCCGCATAAATCTGCTGTAATTCATAATCAATTTTGAAGTTTGTGAGTTGCCAGTAAACAGGAAGCAATTCATTCATCGCGACATCTTTTTTCCAGCTTGCATATTCAGTTTCCCCATTAAATAATTTTCCTTGCCAGGAAAGACGATGTTTCATTGCCGTTTCTGCCGCGGTTATATCAGACCCTGTCT
>ERZ1026810.853-NODE-853-length-13958-cov-5.364833_pt1 | contig 13958 bp, 10 predicted proteins | sample MGYA00520872_ERZ1026810 | MGnify/ENA primary metagenome ERZ1026810 (study PRJEB33270, sample SAMEA104284477) | anaerobic digester metagenome | biome: Anaerobic digester microbiome; feature: mesophilic sludge digester; material: Anaerobic digester biomass | place... | reverse complement strand
TAGGTTCAGCAGGCCCAACTAGCTCCCTATATGGCCATCGTACGGGCTGTGATTGCAGATGAACATCGCCAGCGCAGCGTGGGTGGCCGGAGCCGGCGACTTACACCAGGTGGTGCCGTCGTCTTCCGGCAGCTCGAACGCCGGCAGCCTGGTGCCGAGGGGCATCATGGTGGAGAGTGTTCGGCTCATCGGGTGACTCCCATCCTTGGAACTGGCCGGGTCGGCTGTTCAGCGTACGCTGGGGGGCATGAGCGACAAGGCTGCACCGTCCATTTCCGAGGTGATGACCACAGAGGTGATCACCGCCGACCGGTCTCAGGCGTTGTCGGAGGTCTACGACCTGTTTGAGTCCCGGAACATCCACCACCTACCGGTGATGGATGGCCAGAAGCCGGTGGGCATGGTGTCGGCCAGCGACGTATTGCGGTTGGTCTACGACATCGAGGATCCGACCGACCGGATGATGCGGTCGATGCTGGACCACCAGTTCAACATCGATGATGCGATGACCGCTGATCTGGACACGCTGACGGTGGACGCCACCGTCCGCGACGCGGCCGACCGCCTGTCGGGCGGCGACTATCACTCGGTGGTGGTGATCGACGCCGTTGGGCACCTGGCTGGAATTGTCACCTCCACCGACTTGATTCGTTACCTGCGCGACCACGTCTGACCGCGAGGTCACGGGTGGGCGACCTGCTCGACGGGGGCATCCCCCGCGCGGTGCCTGGTCGGCCCTAACATCACCATCGGAGTTCGGATGACCCCCGCAGCGGCGGGCGGTTGACCCCATCACGCGAGCGGCACTGCCGACTGCGGAGGACTCCATGGCAATCCCAACCCGACCACGACGAACCGCCGGGCGTCGCTCCGACGGTAGGCCGGTTGACCGCCACGGGGATGGACGTCGGCACCACGGGCCCGTTCACCTGGAAGAGGCCTGGGAACCGGCGGAGCCGGCCGAAACTCTGGTACGAGGCCGCCGGCCTGAGCAGCCACCTCGACAAGCTGGTGGGGGAACACATCGCGGCCTGAAAAGAGTTCGTTTGGCGGACGGACAATCCGGGGGTCGGGTGCGCCTTGGCGTGCCCTACCAGTCGGTCTGGCTGAGCTACGTGATTGCGCTTCTGCTGTTTCTGATGTTGACCTCCGGCGACCTGGTCCGCACGGTGCGCGCCATGGACATTGGGCCGGTTCGCGCTGTCACGCTGCCGGTCGCCCAGGGGATCGATCGGGTGTCCAACCTGCTGTCGATCAACCGCCCGGCCGACGCGCTGGGTGCGGCGCTTGGGCGTGAGGTGCATGATCCGCCCGAACAACAGGTTGATTTCAAGGCGTCGAAGACCACCCCGGAGGACGCCACGCCGCCGCTGCGCGAGGTGACGGCCAACGTTCCCCTGGAGGTGCACGTGGTGGGCGACTCGATGGGCCAGCCGTTGGGCCAGTTGATGGAGTCGGCTGCGGTGAAGGACCCCACCTTGGACGTGACCTACGAGTACAAGATCTCCTCTGGCCTGGCGAGGCCGGACTACTACAACTGGCCGGCCCGACTGGCCGACGTCGCCTCCGAGGTCAAGCCGGAGGCCCTGGTGATGATGATCGGAGGCAACGACGCACAGGAGCTCACCGATCCCGGTGGCAACGTCGTGGCACGCCCCGGAACCCCCGGGTGGAGCGTCGAGTACCGGCACCGGGTTGATCAGGTGTTCGACGGGCTTCGGGCCGACAACCGGCGGCTCTTCTGGGTGTTGCAACCGAATGTGGCCTCGGCCAAGCACCAGGCCTCGGTGGTGGCAATGAACACCCAGGTGAGAGAATCCGCCGCCGATCGGCCCTGGGTGACCCTGATCGATGGGCCGGCGCTGACCGCCGGACCGGACGGCGGGTATGCCGACTTCGTCACGTTGCCCGACGGCAAGCAGATCAGCTGCCGCCATGGCGATGGTGTGCACCTCACCGTCGGCTGCACCCAATTGGTGAGCGACGCCACCGTCGATGAGATTGCCAAGACGTGGGCCATCGGCGAAACCGCTGCGCCCGCCGGCACCCCACTGGACCCGACCGACGGCAAGGATGCCTCCGGACCTCAGGGCGCCGCGGCGCCACCAACGGATCCGGCCGCATCCACTGACGGATAGCGGCCCTTCGGGTCAACGGTCGGCCCTCTGCCGAGGCGACGGAGTAGCTCAGAGCAGGTTGAGGATGGGACCGTGCACCCAGATGGTGACCAACGCGCCCAGGCCCAGGGCAGGGCCAAACGGAATGGGAGTCGAGCGTCCTGAGATCCCGTTGACGGCCAAACCCTGCACCACGGTGAGGGCCGACCCGAGGATCATGGCGGGGAGGACCAGCGGCCACGAGATCCAACCGAGGAACAGCCCCAGCAGTGCACCGAGCCGGACGTCGCCAAAGCCCAGACCGCTGGGCAGGATGAACCACGAGATGAGCAGGAACACGAAGTAGGCGGCGGCGCCGATCAGCGCGCCGATCAGGTTGCCCCAGCCGCCGATCCACAGCGAGGTGGCCGCCATGGCCACCAACCCGCCCGCCAGGCCACCCCAGACCAGCCGGCGAGGGATCAGCATGGTGCGAAGGTCGATGACCGACGTCATCACCAGGATCACCACCAGCAGCAGGTAGGCGGGAAGGGACGCGACCGGGCCGAGGGCGACCGTGGTGATGAGCGCCAACACCGGAGTGGCCAGCTGTGGCGCGATCCAACTCCAGCCACGCCGGGTGCGGCATGTGGTGCAGCTGCGCCCCGCTCCGAACCAGGATCTCACCGGAACGATGTCGCCGGTGGTGACCTCGGTGCCGCAGGCGTCGCATGCGGCCGGGCACGCAACGGCGAAGCCCTCGCCGTCGGCGTCTTCTGCGAAGCGGTGCACCGGCACGGCGACGACCCATCCGACGAGCAGTGAGCACAGCAACACCACGGGGATCACGCCGGCCATCACCCCAAGCCCATCGGCAGGGGCATCCGGATTTTCAGGGTCGCTCGACCCCCGACCTCAAGCGGTGTCGATGCGCTGAAACGTCTCGGCGAAGCGGCCCTCGGGCAGTGCGCACTCGACGGCGTTGGCGGCCATCATGTCCCGCACCATGCGATGAAGTTCGCTCTGCTCGGGGTGCTGGCTGCGATGACACGACAGGGCGGCCAGCTTGGCGTCGAGCGTGTCGGTGATGTCGACGTGTGTGTTGGGGTCTCGGCCCACCATCAGCCACACCTGGGGAACCGCCCAGGGGGCCAACCCCGCCTCGGCCAGCTCCCGATGTGCAAACTTTGTTCGGGCGTCGGGAAACACGGCCCGCATCGCGGCCTCCCCGGTGGCGAGATGGTCGGGGTGGGAGCGCCCGATTCGGACCCACTGTCGCTCTGGACTCATGGTGATCAGGCGGTGGGGCCGGTGGGTGCGGATGACCCGGGTGATGTCCCGGCGCAGCGCCAGGGTCGGCTCCACCGCACAATCCGGATAGCCCAGAAACTCCAGCCTGGTCACGCCCACGACGGCCGCCGCCTGCGTCTGCTCCTGGCGGCGGAGTTGGGCCACCGCCTCGCGGTCGGGCTCGTCGTCGAGCCCCCCGGCCTCGCCGTCGGTGACCACGCAGTAGGTCACCTCCACGCCGGCGGCGGTCCAGCGGGCCACGGTGCCGGCCGCCCCGAAATCGATGTCGTCGGGGTGGGCGAACACCGCAAGCACGCGTTCGATGCCGTCCAGCTGCGGGTCGTTGGAGAGGGTCATGCCCCGGAGCCTTCCCGGCGGTCCGGTCGCCCGCCAAGCTCGATGAGGAGCCGCCGGTCGACCTTGCCGGTGGTCCCCAGCGGAAGTGCCTCCAGCATGATCATCGCCTCGGGCAGTTTGTATCGGGCGATCAAGGCTTCGCCGTGCCGTCGCAGCGATTCGAGCGTTGGTGCAGCGAGCCCCGGTCGTGGCACCACGACGGCCACCCCCACCTCGCCCATCACCTCGTCGACCCTCGGCACGACCGCCACCTGTGCGACGGCGGGGTGATCGGCAAGAACTGCCTCCACCTCGGCGGGAAACACGTTGTACCCGCCGCGGATGTACATGTCGCCTCGCCGTCCCGCCAACCGGTAACGGCCAGGTCGTTCCGGGGTTGCCGGCTCCCGAACGGCCAGGTCACCGGTGCGAACCCAGCCGTCGGAGAGGGCGACGGCGGTGGCCTCCGGCGCCTCCCAGTACCCGGACATGGCACTCGGTGTTCGGATCCAGAGTTCGCCGAGCGAGTCGTCCGGTACCTCGGCGCCGTCGTCGTCTCGAATCGAGGCTTCGATGCCCGGACGTGGCCGCCCGATGGTGCGATCGTCGCCCGGGTGCTCCGGCCACGGCGGTGTGGCCAACCCGCAGCCGCCGGTCTCAGTGGACGAGTAGCGAATGGTGTACCCGGCGGCGAAGCGCTCGCGGGCCTCCCTCACCAGGGGGGTCGGGCTGGCGGCGCCTCCCACGATCAGCAGGTTCACCGCCGAGAGGTCGAGGGCGTCCATCTGCGCGGAACGCAACATCAGCGCCACTTGCGGCGCCACCGCACCGATCACGCCCATGCGCTCCCGTGCGACCAGCTCGAGCACGTCGTCGGCCCGCCAACGGTTGACCAGGTGAAGCCTGGTACCGGTTCGGAGGTACCACGGAAGCTTGGTCATCAGACCCACATGGGCAAACTGGGTGGACACGAACATCGGCCCACCGCCGCCCCACCGGTGGGCGATGGCGCCGAGATCGAGGGCGGCCACCGCCGAGAGCGCACCCTCGGTGAACCGCGCGGCCTTGGGCAGGCCGGTGGTACCCGAGGTGAACACCAGCGCCGCAGCGCGGCCGGGTAACGGTTGAGGGGCGCCGTCGAGCGGCGGAGGGCCTGCCACGCCGCCACCCTGGAACGCACATCGGTCCGCCTCCAGCTGTGCCGCCCACGGCGCACGACCCGGCTCGCAGGGCGTGACCAGCTCCACGTTGCGGTCGGCCGGAAGGCCGTCGGTCAGGGTCGGATCGGAGACCACCAGGACGGGATCGACCAGCTCCACCAGCGCGGCGCGTTCGGCCGGGGCGAGCGACGGGTTGACCCCCGCCGTGACGGCGCCCAGCGCCGACGCGGCAGCGTAGGCCACCAGATACTCCAGGCCCGATGGCAGGATCAATGCCACCCGGTCGCCCTCGCTGACACCCCGCCGGGCCATCCACCGGGCGACTGCCAGCGCCTGTTGCCACCAGCCTGCGTAACCCAGCGGCTCGTCATCCCAGCGGACCACCGCCGGCGCGTCGCCAAAGCGAACTGCGGCCTCGGCCAGCGTGGCTGCCAGGCTGACCGCCGGGCCCAGGGTTTGGGTGACTACCACCGGTTATCGAACGTTGGGCTTCACGCGTTTGCCGGAGGCGAAGAACGCCTGGCCCTCGGCCAGCGCCTCCACCGAGTTGCCGGCAGCCAGCAGAAAGCTGCCGAGGTCGAGGGCCTGACGGCGCGACAGCTCCTGGGCCATCCACAGGTTGCGGACCGTCGCAACAACGGCATCAGCCGGCTGGGAGGCGATCGCCTCGGCCGCCCAACGGGCCCGCTCGGCCAACCGGTCGGCAGGGGTCACTTCGCTGACCAGCCCCACCTCCAGCGCGCGGGCCGCCGAGAGCCGCTCGTGGGCACCCAACAGCATCATCCGCATCAGGTCGCCGAAGGGCATGCGGGGTGCCAACAGCGTGGGTTCGAGCACCGCCGCCATGCCGTAGGTGACGTGGGGATCGAAGAAGGTGGCGCCCTCGGCGGCGATCAGAAACTCCACCTCGCCCAGCAGATAGAACGCGCCGCCACAGGCCATGCCGTTGACCGCTGCGATCACCGGCTTCCACATGCCGTGGGTTTTGGGCCCCAGCGCCTCGCCCGGATCCTGGTAGGTGTAGGGGTCGAAGCTGTAGTCGCCCTCGGTGGTGGGCACGACATCCCGGTCGATACCGGTGCAGAACGCCGCATCGCCGGCGCCGGTCAGGACGACCGCACGCACCTCGCCGTCGTCGCGCAGGCGGGCCCACGCCTGCGGCAACTCCTCCAACATGGTGGCGTCGAACGCGTTGTAGCGGTCGGGGCGGTTCAGCGTCAGGGTGGCCACCCCGTCGGAGATGTCCAACAGCAAGGTCTGGTAGTCGCTCACCGCGTCACCCTACCCGGCTGATCTGACGGATCGTCAGGTGGCGAGGGGCTGCGTCGGCATCCGGTCGGGCGGTACCGTGACACCGTGCCGCGGAGGGGTCCCGGCACGTCACCGGGGGAGAGCAAGCACATGAAGGTTGACCTGAGCGTCATCGATTTCCTCGATCGGGCCGAGACCGTGTTTCCGGACCGGGTGGTGTTCGTGGACGAACCCGATCAAATCGCCGAGTCGTGGGGCGAGGTGACCGGCGCCGAGTTCGCCCGTCGGGCCCGCAACCAGGCCGCTCACCTGGACGCGCTTGGCATCGGGGTGGGGGAACGGGTGGCGATCATCTCGCAGAACTCGGCCCGCCTGGCCTGTGGATTCTTCGGGGTGTCGGGCTGGGGACGCGTCTACGTGCCGGTCAACTTCCGCCTCAGCCCGGCCGAGGTCGCCTACATCGTCGACCACTGCGGGGCCACGGTGTTGTTGTACGACCCGGAACTGGCCGACACCGTTGCCGACCTTGACGTCGCCCACAAGGTGATGCTGGGCACCGACAGCGATGTCGAATGGTTTTTCACCGACGGCGAGCCCGCACCCTGGGAGCCCGACGAGGACGCCACCGCCACCATCAACTACACGTCGGGCACCACCGCCCGCCCCAAGGGGGTGGAGCAGACCCACCGCTCGCTGTGGCTCAACGCCTCCACCTTTGGCTGGCACGCCGGGGTGAACGAGCGGGACGTCTACCTGCACACGCTGCCGATGTTTCACTGCAACGGGTGGGGCATGGTGTACGCCTCGCTGGGCATGGGCGTGAAACAGGTGGTGCTGCGCAAGGTGGACGGTGCCGAGATCCTGCGACGGATCGACCGCCACGGTGTCACGTTTGCCTGCGCCGCCCCGGCGGTCGTCGCGGCCGCCCTCGAAGCTGCGCCCGAGTTCGACCCGGTGCCCGGCCGTGACCGCATGCGGGTGATCGTGGCCGGTGCGCCCCCACCAACGCAGACCATCGAACGGGTGGAGGCCGAGCTTGGTTGGGAGTTCATCCAGATCTACGGGCTGACCGAGACCGCCCCGCTGATGACGATGAACCGCTGCCGGAGCGAATGGGACGACCTCGCACCATCGGAGCGGGCGTCCAACCTGGCGGCCGCCGGATCACCAACGATCGGCATGCGGGTGAGCGTGGACGCCTACGGGGAGGTGCTCGCCCGGGGCAACCACGTGCTCGAGGGGTACTGGGCTCAGCCGGAGGCCACCGCCGCGGCCATCGTCGACGGTTGGTTCCACACCGGCGACGGCGGCACGGTCGAGGGTGGCGTGGTCACCATCTCGGATCGCAAGAAGGACGTGATCATCTCGGGCGGTGAGAACGTCTCGTCGATCGAGGTGGAGGACGCGGTGTTCAGCCATCCCGAGGTGGCCGAAGTGGCGGTGATCGGGGTGCCGTCGGACAAGTGGGGCGAAACGGTGATGGCCCTGGTGGTGCGCACGGACGGCTCCACCCTCACCGAGGAGGCACTGATCGCCCACACCCGGCAGCGGCTGGCGGGTTACAAGTGCCCCAAGACGATCGAGTTTCGTGAGGAGTTGGTGCGGACCGCCACCGGCAAGCTGCAGAAGTTCAAGCTGCGTGCGCCCTACTGGGAGGGCCTCGACCGTCAGGTGAACTGAGCCGAGGCCGGCCTGATCAGCCGCTGCTCGGCGGACGGGTTACCCCTGGTCGGCCGGCTGGCCGCCACCCACCGGGTCGCGTTCCAGCACGGTGGTGCCCGAAGCGGCGCTGGTGCTCGTTTGGGCGTCGCCCGACGTGGTCGGCTGCGCGCCACCCTTGGAACAAGGTCCCTTCACACCCTTGAAGTCCAGCACCCGCTTGACCGACTCGTTCAGCCGCTTCTCCGAGATGGTGCCGTCCGCAACGGCCGCCACCAGCGCCGTGTGCACCTCGTCAACGTTCTGGGCTCCTGCGATCAATGCCACGTCGTTGCCGGCAACCAACGCCTGCACGGCGGCCTGGCTCTGTGTCCTCTGGTCGGCGATGGCGCCCATGATCAACGAGTCGGTGACGATCAGACCCTTGAAACCCAGGTCGTCGCGCAACAGCGCGATGCCTTCCGGCGACATCGTCACCGGCTCGCCGTTGGTGACGTCGGGGATCACCGCATGGGTGGTCATGATGGCGGGAATGCCGGCGTCGATGGCTGCTTTGAACGGAAGAAACTCCCGTTGCTTCAGTTCGTTGAGGCTGCTGACCCGCACCAACTCGCCGTGCGGGTCGGCGGTGGCGTAGCCGATTCCGGGAAAGTGCTTGGCGATTGGCTTGATCCCACCCTCGGTCATGCCATCGGCGGCCGCCAGCGCGAAGTCGACCACCACCTGCGGGTCGAGGGCGTACGAGCGACTCTTCAACGCGACGCCGAAGCCGACGTCGAGCACCGGAGCGAAGTTGGCCGTAAACCCCAACCCCGCCATCGACGTGGAGTACTTGGTCCACATCGCCTTGGTTTGGGCGGTCGACAGCGTACCCGTGGTGTCACGGGCCGACGGCAGCGGCTCGATCACCTTGTCCAGCCGTTGCACCGTGCCACCCTCCTCGTCGGACGCGACGGTCATGGGGACCTTGGTGTCGGCCGTGACGGCGGTGATCTGGCCCGCAATGTCGCCGCCCTGGTCCTCCAGCGCCCCGACCCCACCGATCTTTCCGGCTTTGGCGGAATCGGCGACGTTGGCCGGGGTTGCGGTCATCACCCACAACACCTGCCCGGCTTTTTCCTCGACGCTCAAGGTGTCGAGGCACGGCTTGAGCGGATCAAGGTCGATGCTCGCAGCGTCGGTGCCGCCCGATGAGGTGGTGCTCGGCGCGCTGTTGGTCGATACCGGGTCCTGAACGCCCACTGCGGTGACGTCCGACGACGTGGTGCCTGCGCATGCCCCGATGAGCGAGGTGGCGCCCAGCAGGGCGATGGCCGTACCGACGCGTCGGCGCCGCAGCCCGACCCCGCCGGCACCGAGGGAGGAGCGCCGATGATGGATCACCAGTGAATCGTACCGGCTGTGGTGCCGGCGTCGGTGGCCACCACCACGCCGCTGCGTTTGACACGCTGGTGGAATGGTCGCCTCATCCTCCGGTCCGCACCCCGAATTGCACCAATCGCTGACCCTTGGGCCGAAGACCGCTCGCAACCGGGTGTTGTTCGGTGCCCACCACACGTTGTTCGCCGAACCATCGCCGACCTATGGCGAGCCCGGCCTGGTGGGGGACCGACTGGTGACGTACCTGGCCGAGCGTGCTGCGGGTGGCGTCGGCACGGTGATCTGCGGCCCAACAGCGGTTCACCCCGACGCCGTCGCTGCTGCGCCGAACCTGCCCATCGCCTGGGACCGGCGGGTCATCGCCGGGTGGTCGTTGCTCGCCCGCACGCTTCAGGCCCACGGAGCGCTGGCCATGATCCAGTTGGGACACGACGGTCCAACGGCTGGGAGTGGCTGGACCAAACGGGCTGCGGTGTCGGCCGGTGGCGTCGGCTATCGCTTCGAGGCCCCCCGGTCGCTGAGCCTTGACGACCTGTCCGACCTGGTGACCCACTACGGGCGTGCGGCACGGCATGCCCGATCGGCTGGATTGGACGGCATCGAGGTGGATGCTGCGCACGGTGGCCTGCTGCATGGGTTTCTGTCTCCGGTCTTGAACGGCCGGCAGGACCGGTACGGGCGGGGCGCCGACGGTCGGCTGCGATTGCTGCGGGAGGTGCTGGTGGCGGTGCGGGAACGGGCGGGAGACGGGATGGCGGTCGGGCTGAGACTCGGCGTCGGCGTCGGCGTCGACGCCGGGGTGCGCTCCGGCCCGACCGGCGATCCGTCGGGCACGGTTGGATCGGGCGCCGGTGACCCGGCTGAGGTTGCCTCAGCACTGGTGGTCGATGGCCTGGTCGACTTCCTCAATGTGGCCGTGGATCCGACGGCATCTTCTGGCTGGGGAGTCCAGGGTGGGTCGCCGTCGCTGTATCGCGACCACGGATACGGGATGGAGGCGGGCGCCGCGATCCGGGCCCGGGTGCGCAACGTCGGTGATGAGCGTCGACCGGTGCCCGTACTGGTCGGCGGCCGGTTGATCACCCCCGCCGAAGCAGCCAACGTGCTGGCTGTCGGGGCCGCCGACGGGGTGTGCATGGTGCGGGCCATGATCGCCGACCCCGCATGGGTGTCCCGTGATCACGACGGCGAGGGTGGCCGCATTCGAGTCTGCACGGGTTGTAACGAGAGCTGTCACGGCAATGCTGTGCGAGGCGAGCCGGTCACCTGCGCCACCAACCCGGTGGTTGGGCGGGAAGCAACCCTGGGCCGAGGCACCATGTTCAAGACGCTGGTGGGGCGCAGCGTGGTGGTCGTTGGGGCGGGTCCGGCGGGGCTGGAGGCAGCGTGGGTGGCGGCCGCTCGCGGCCATCGGGTCACCCTGCTGGAACGCGAGGCGCTCACCGGCGGGCGTATCAACCTTGCAAGCCGGTTGCCCGGGCGAGGTGAGCTGACCGGGTTTGTGACGTGGCGTGCCGCCGAATGCGAGCGGCGTGGAGTGACGCTGCGAACCGACGGGACCGCCACGGCCGACTCGGTGCTGACCCTGGAGCCCGACGCCGTGGTGGTGGCCACCGGCGCGGTCGGCGACGCGTCGTCCGAGGTCGCCTGGCACCCGCCGATCATCGGGGTGGATCGTCCCGGCGTGCTCGACCATGAGGCTGCGCTCCGTGTCGTGCTGGCCGCCGGACCGCGGGCCTTGGGGGACCGCGTGGTGGTCGTCGACCTGGTGGGGTTCGTCGAGGCGTTCGGTCTGGCCGGGTTGCTGGCGGACGGCGAGGTGGAGACCACGCTGGTGTCGCCGTTTGCCGAGCCGACCGCCACCGACCCGGAGACCCGGCTGGAGTTGCTGCGACGCGCTCGACGGGCGGGTGTGGCGCATCTGCCGCACCACCTGGTGGAGGCGATCGAGCCGGCCGATTCGGCGGCTGAGCCCGACCCTGGGACGGGGTGGTGCGCGCTGCGAGTGAGGGGACGGGACAACCTTGGCCAGGCCGGCCTGTCGATCGATTGCGTCAGCACCGTGATCGTCAGAGCGCCCGCCCGTTCGGTCGACGGCCTGGCGGCCCAACTGGCCGAGGCCCGCCCAGGCCTTGAGGTGCACACCGTGGGCGACGCCCTGGCGCCGCGTTGGGCGGACCAGGCAATCGCCGACGGGCATCGGGTCGGCCGCCTGCTGTAGCGGGCGAGGCGGCCACCCGCTACGCTACGACTTCCGGAACTCCACCCGGACGGCGCGGCCAAGGGAAAGGCCTGCACCATCCGAACCTTGGGGTGTCCGATGTCTTGGCGGTCGTGCCCCGCACCAGCGGGCGTGACGGTCAGTAGTTCGAAGGAGAACCCGCACAGGGATGAACCACCTGAGCCCTGCCCTTGAAGCCGCAGCCTGGGCCGCTGCCGACGGTGTCGCCACCGAAACCGACGTAGCGCTGCTCGAACGCGATCCGCTGCTGTGGCGTCGCCAGCTTGAAGTGTTGATCGACGACACCGAGGACTCGCTCGACCACGTGCGCAAGCTGCGTGGACCTGAGCGGGGTCGGGTGGTGGCCGATATCGAGGCCGAACTCGCACGCCTGGAGAGCGCCTATGACCGCATGCTGGCGCCGGGTGACCTGAGCGAAGTGTTGGTCGAGGCGGATCCGCCCGGCGAGGTTCGGTTGCAGGCCTCGTGGGCCGGCGGTCAGATCGTCGTTTGGGCTGCGGGTCCGAGCACGCTTCCGGCCGACAACGACGGTCTGGCCGACATTCTGGAGCGCATCGGTGGGCCTGCGGTGGGTTGGAGCGTTCACCGGGATGTGTCGCTTCCCAACGGTGCCACCGCAGCGGCGCTGTCGATTCCTGTGGAGGAGTCACTGGGGTGGCTGGTTGCCGTCGGTGGAGGCCTGGGGCGCGACGGAGTGGGTGGAAGCGTCGCCTGGCTGGGCCGGGTTGCCGTCGCCGCCGTGCGCCAGGTTGCAACGGGGGCCATCGTCCCCATGCTGCATGGCGAGAAGCGTGATCGCGGTGGCGTGATGGACATGTCGGTGCGCTGGGTCCCTGCGCTGCTCGACCAGATCGACCTGGAGGAGATGTCCTCGGCCATGCCCGAGGCCGTCATCCTGCTGGCCCGCGCCGACGCCCGCTCGGTGACCTTGTCGGTGCTGCGTGCCGTCACCGACGCCATCGTGCGGGAGGCGTCGTCGCGCATCGAACTGCCCGCCCCACCGCCTCAGGTTCGCAACGCCTCAGGGGTGGCCGAAGCGTTCCTCACCCGGCTGGACGGATCGGCCTTCGAAGCGCCGATTTCGGCCGGGGCCGAAGTGTCCAAGCGTCTCGACCGCTGGTCGAAGTCGGTCACCGGATCTGGTCGCACCAGGCTGGTGGTGCAACTCGACCCGCCGGATTCCTCCGACGCATGGTTCCTGTCGGTGCTGGGCCCCGGGGCGGAGGGCAACCTCATGCCCATCGAGTTGGCGCTGACCGATCGCCCCGGGACGAAGGTTCTGGGCGACGAGCTGAATCGCCTGGAGCGCATTCTGCCCGCCCTGTTACGTCCGGGTGCGATGCGAAGGGGCCAGGTCTACCTCTCCACCGAGGAGGCCTGGGAGCTGATGAGTAGGGGCGGGCCCAGCCTTGCTGCTGCGGGTTACGACCTGCGGCTGCCGGCGTTGTCGCGCCGGAAGCCGTCGCCGTCGCTGCGGTTGTTCACCGAGCCCACCGGAGACTCGGTGGTGGGCGCCAACCAGCTGTCCAACGTGTCATGGTCGGCGCTGTTTGATGACGTCGAGCTGAGCGCCGAGGAGATCGCCCGCCTGGCCACTCAGGCCCGCCCGCTGGTGCAGAGCCATGGCAAGTGGGTGGAGCTCGACAAGGTGGACCTGAAGGAGGCGGCGGCGGCGCTGGCCGAGCGCTCGGTGCGTAGCCAGATGACCGGCGCCGAGATCCTGCGGGCCTCCGTCGGGCTCGACCGCGTGGCGCTCTCCGGTGGCGTGTCGGTTGAGGGCGAAAGCTGGGCTGGCCAGTTGCTGGCCCAAGCCCGCAACCTGCCCGTGCCCGACGCCAAGCCGGAAGGCTTCCACGGCGAACTGCGCGCCTACCAGGCCGAGGCGTTGGCGTGGCTCGGTTTCCTCGATGCCGTCGACCTGGGCGGCTGCCTGGCGCTCGACATGGGCCTGGGCAAAACCCCCACGGTGCTCGCTCACCTGGCCGCCCCCGGTTCAGAGGGTCCGTCGTTGGTGATCGCCCCGCCGGCGGTGGTTGGCAACTGGGCCGCCGAGGCCCGCCGGTTTACGCCAGGGCTGTCGGTGGTGGTGCACCACGGCGCAAACCGCGCTCAGGGAGCGGCATTCAAGCGGGCGGTGCGCAACAACGATGTGATTCTCACCACGTACGGCACGGCGGTGCGCGACGTGGGTCTGCTGGAGGATCACAACTGGGACAAGGTGGTGCTCGACGAGGCCCAGGCCATCAAGAACCCGGCCAATGAGACCTCACAACAGCTGCGTCGCCTCACCGCCCGCAGCCGAATCGCCCTCACCGGCACCCCCATTGAAAATGGGCTGGGCGATCTGTGGGCCATCCTCGACTTCTGTAATCCCGGGTTGGTCGGTTCCCGACCCGAGTTCATCGCCGGTCTTTCCGGCGAGGCCGAGGCGGCGCTGCGGGCGCCCAACGGCCTGTTGGTGTTCCGTCGCACCCAGTCCGAACCCGAGGTGGCCAAGGAGCTTCCCGACCGACTCAACGAGCTCGAACACTGGGCGATGACCAA
>ERZ1026810.847-NODE-847-length-13998-cov-3.623675_pt1 | contig 13998 bp, 10 predicted proteins | sample MGYA00520872_ERZ1026810 | MGnify/ENA primary metagenome ERZ1026810 (study PRJEB33270, sample SAMEA104284477) | anaerobic digester metagenome | biome: Anaerobic digester microbiome; feature: mesophilic sludge digester; material: Anaerobic digester biomass | place... | reverse complement strand
CAGATGGTTATAAGAGACAGACATAATAGAGCGGAGTAAGATGAGGGTGATTGCTGGTGTCGACGAAATCGAACTTATGTCCTGGAACTATGGGATTCGTACCGCTCACACACCTGAGGAGCTAAGGTACGCTCTTTCATGGGCAATTAATGCGCCCGATGGTTCAGGAGTGCTTCAGACCTTTGGTTCATATGTGCCGATTGCACGGCCGCAGGAATGTATGTTTACGGGATCGCACATCGACATCTATCGTAGTGTGGGGATCGAAGCTATATCTTTATATTACAGCGCAATTCCTTTCAATGCGATAGGTTCGTTTATTTCTGAATTGGAGGCAAGAAAGCGGTACAATCCACTCACGCTCAAAAACCCTACAACAGGAGCATCGATAAGGCTTATTCCTGCGATCAATCAGGGCGATTTGGCTGAGTATTATTTCAGCGCCGCCCGCATGCTCAAAGCAATTCGAGCTGAGCAGTTGCATGAAACTTTTCGTTGTGCGCACGGCCTAGATGCTGAGGGCGATCCTGAGAGAGATATCGAGATGGGCATTGAAGGAGATTCTGGAGGCATAGCACAGCCTGTCGATATGCTAGTGGTGCTCGATATCGATGCAGACGATAGTTTTTGGGCAGGCTTTTTGCCAGGTTTTTCTCGTCGCTTTGTGCCATCATTTGGAGGGCTTTATTCGCTTATCGCGAGCATCGCGCGCTTGCCATTTGTTGGTTTTGAACGACCATGGGAATACATCAAGACCCATCCTGATAGGGGAGAGATTGTTATAGGCCAGGATATGGCTGATGGTGCCTTTGATGGTTATTCATCCTGGTCTGAAAAATATGAGAATTATGAAATTTGGTCGATTATTGCCGAAGCGAGATCGCAATGGCAGTCTGCAAAAAGCATTGTGGCAGTTCGAAATGGTGAATCTGTATTGCGTTCTGCAACTAGCCCAAAAACCGAAACATATTGGCTCGATGAACTCTCGGAGCTCGATCCATCCTTGGCCAGGCTTGCGCATGAAGCGATAAAAGAGCGACTTCGGGCGCTGTCTACAACCCATTTTGGGCTTGCTGTTCCTGTAATGAATGTGACAAGGCTTGAGATAGCTCGAAAAACAGCGAATCGATCCCTCGAGCTCGCTAAGGCATTCTATGCGGCAGTAGAGCATAAATATGGTGTGGTCAACGCGATATCTAATCTACCCTGTATTAAAGAACCTCAAGAACTCCGGGGTCCGGAGTTGCCTCAAGCAGCGCATCCAGAAAGCAGGGTTCGCATGCAAGATTCTTCTCCTCACAGTCCTCATCTCACGCTTTCGGTCAGCTCAAAGGGCAGAATCCGGCTAGCCAGCGGACCATATACAGTTCATATCAACGAGCCCTGGGTTGAATATAATCATAAAATTCTCGGTTCGCGCAAAATTGACGTTATATCCGGTGCTGAGCGATATGAATTGCATGGAATCATCCCTCTAAGGCCCATGCGAGTGGCGATCGAATGGAGCAGGACTGCTACTATGCTCAGCGCGGATCTTGTGTGCTTCGAGCTTCATGTGCAATATCCATCGACCCCGCACCGATGTTATGATCACAAAAAGGCAAGAACACTCGGTCGAACATGGGACGATCGCTGGCGCCAGCTTGCGCCTTTTGAGATTGTCGCATTTGAAAATCTGCCCTGTTCTAACATTATCCATGTATGGAAAGAGGACTTTAGTAATGTCATTTCGCACTATTCGCTAGATTATGCTGGCTATGGTCGAAATCGGTTCCTTGCAGATATCAATAACCACCTTACGCCAAAATGGCTTGCAGTGAGCGATGGCGCGCGAGGGATTCTAGTTGCGCAGGCTTCTCAATCTTTTAGCAGTTATGCTTTCTGTCCTCTACGCCAGGATTTACGGTGTGGTGTACAATGCGTGAGCATGTTCCCTTTTGGTGCTCTTTGGGGACCACAGTACCGATATCCTGCTGCGGTAACTGGCTTAGGAAGGCGCGCTGCCATTCTGACTGCGGAACATCTGCATTCCTCGGCCCCCTCATGGGAAGGAAAGACCCTTGATGCGCGCCTTCTTATCGCACTCTATGAGGGTAATGAACCGCAGAGAAGTCTTCTAGCAAAAGTGCACGAATGCTTGCTCTGATAAAGGCGAAAATCAAAGCGTCATGAGATGTATCTATTCTCTTTCACTCCAAAGAATTCATTCCAAAAAATTCGGAAGCAAAAATGTACGTTTGCTAATGCCTGATATCAATACAATATTGCAGACAAATGAGCACGGAAGAAAGGAAACCCATTCTTTGCGATGCATAGATGACAGCACAAGTAAGATCCGGTAAAATCGATTTGACCAATCTCAGTGCACATAATTTGGGAACATGAGGCGTAAGATACTGCCGGCAAAAGCTAGGAGGCAGAATATGACAAAAAAAGAACATTCGAGGCCTCTCGCCACGCAAGTGCCATCTCCAGAGGGTGGACCTGCTCTGACTTCTATTTCAAGAGCTTCGCTCACTACCGAAAGACCCGTTACCTTTAAGACGCTTATCGCCTATGGAGTCGGCGATATATATGGAGGTGGCGCATTCATAATCGTAAGCCTTTTTTATATGTTCTTCATGACCGAAGTCGTAGGCCTTTCTCCTGCCCTTGCAGGCCTTGCGCTTGGTATTGGGAAGGTTTGGGATGCTATCACCGACCCTCTTATGGGCTACCTTTCAGATCATACACGCTCGCGTTATGGCCGCAGGCGCGTTTATTTCCTTGTGGGTATTGTGCCCATCGCGCTTTCTTACATAATCATGTGGATTCGCGTTCGAGCAAGCTCGCAAGTCGCGCTTTTCTTTTATTATCTCTTCGCCTATATCCTCTTCGATGCGGTGATCACGATGGTGATGACCCCCTATTCTGCGCTCGCTGCTGAGCTATCCGCTGATTATAAGGTGCGTAATCGCCTCTCTGCTGCGAGGCTCTTTTTCTCAGGCTTTTCATCGCTGCTGGCATCGACCGTGCCGAGCATGATCATCAATGCACATAAGGAAGATCCTGCGCAAGGCTATCTTATCATGTCGATTGTGTTTGGAATTCTATTTGCAATTCCCTGGATATTTGTTTTTTGGGGAACATGGGAGAATCCGCATCTTGCAAGCCCAACCGTATCGCGAGATTTTATGAAGGAATTTGCGAGCATTCTTAAAAACAAATCCTTTCGGATTCATCTTATGATGTATGTTTTCGCCTATTCTGCAATGGATATGTTGATGGGGCTCTTTACGTATTACCTTACCTATTATTTGCAAAGGCCGAATATTTATTCAATCGCAATGGGGACGCTCATGATCGTGCAGCTTTTTATGATTCTCGTCTATACCAAGGTTGCGAACACCAAGGGCAAGCGCTTTGCGTATATCCTTGGCATGTCGATCTTTCTTGCTGGTCTCTATGCGACTATTGTTCTTACATCGTCTACGCCATTGCTAGTTCTCGTACTTATCTGTGCGGTCATAGGGCTTGGGACTGCCGCTGCGGTCTATATTCCATATGCCATTTTGCCCAATGTAATCGATGTAGATGAGCTAATGACAGCTCAACAGCGCGCTGGAGTCTATTCTGGCGCAATGACTCTTGCGCGAAAGGTTGTTCAAGGTATCATCGTTATGCCGCTCATCGGATTCTTCCTTCAGCTCGTTGGCTTTCAGTCCAACCAGGCGCAGACGCCGGAAGTACTCAGTAAATTCTTGATATTCTTCATCACCGGGCCTAGTATTTTCCTTATTTTGGGCATCATCGTCGCAATGCGCTTTGAGCTCAGCCCGAAAAACAGCGAGATCCTAGTCAAAGAACTTGAACGAATCCGCGCTGGAGGGAGGTTGGAAGATGTCAGCCCAGAAGTCAAAACCATCTGCGAGAAGCTAACCGGCATGCGCTATGAGGAGTGTTGGAACAAAAAAGGCGCAACTGAGATATGACAATATTTCAGAAGCATCCTCAGGAATTCGTGCAAACATTTGAATTGATAGCAATTTCATCTGCAAATATCGTATCAACAAGTAGATTTGCATGCTGGCTTCTATATTCTATATTCCTATAATAACTTATAGTATCTAGAGAAAAGGAAGAGCATGCAAAAGTCGGCGAAAAAACCTATCATGGACGAATTGCTGTCCAAACTAATGCGGCATAGCAGATTCGTTCAAGCCACCCACATCGAATCAGATTATAATTCCTTTGCATAATTAGTAGCTCTCGCGATATCTCGAGCAAAATGGATTTGACGCTGGCCACATCGCGCAATAAACTCAAGATAGAATGAGCTACGGGGAACGGGAGATAATATGAGGAGGTAGATATGAAGGAGGATATTGAGCAAAAAGAAAAAGCTCAAGGAGGGACGCCTGAACGCCTTAAAGTCGGGGGTATGTTCGCCTATGGAGCGGCCAGCGTGGGTATGGGCTTATTCTATGCCTTCAACAATTTCAGCCTTCCCCTCTTTTATAGAACCTACACTTCGAGCGACGCTCTCATTGGCCTTCTTGCGAACACCCGTTCATTCATGAGTGCAATTGTCCAACCTTTTGTGGGGGCGTGGAGCGATAGAACATGGACAAAAATGGGCCGAAGGAAGCCCTTTTTCGCATTCAGCATGCCTCTAGTGGCTGTGCTTCTTCTATGGTGTGCAGCGCGGCCGCCATTTGGCGTTCTCATCGCTGTGCAGCTCATACTCACTTTTCTTTTCAATGTCGGCGTTGATCCTTATACTGCTCTCATTTCGGACATTGCCCCGGAAAATCAGCGTTCTACCGTGAATAGCGTGGCAACCATGCTCCAAGTACTGGGTCAGCTTGTACTTGCGCTTGCGAGCGGGCTATTCCTTTGGTCGAGGAATCCTTCTTATGTTTTCTGGCTTGTAGCTGCTGGCTTAGTGGTATTTACGACAATCACGGTCTTCGGTGTTCATGAGAAGCGTGAGAATATTCAGATAAGAGAGAAACTCAGTCTGAAGCAGCATTTACAGCTCGTTGCGAAAAACAAAGAGGCTCAAAAATTCTTCATTGTTCAATTTTTGCTTTGGTTCGGGGTGAATGCTGCGACGCCTTTTCTTACACTTTTTGTCAGCACTGAAATAGAAGGTGTCTCTCCAGCCTTGGCACAGGCTCTGGCGGCAATCCTTCTTGGTTCGACTGCAATCTTCGCAGTGCCAGTAGGGATAATTGCAGATAAAACCAGCAGAAAACTCATTCTCTCGATAGGTCTTGGCCTCTTCGGCCTAGGTGCACTTGCGGCTGGTTTATTTGCATATTCTTTGCCAGTTTTAATTCCACTAATCATCATTATCGGAATAGGAAATACAGCTCATACAGTCCTCTCGTATCCTCTGCTATCAGAGCTAGTTCCAAATGAAAATGTGGGAGAATTCTGGGGCCTGAACACTTTCTTTGCCTCGATAGGCGCATTAGTCTCATCCACTCTTGCGGGGGCTCTCGCTGACTTTTTTGGGACCTACCGAGCCGTCTTTGTGCTAACAGGCATCTGTATGATCGCGGCTATGGTCGTTCTTCAATCTGTCGAGCCTAAAAAGGCTCAAGCCACAGTGACAACATGATGCAAGCTTTCTATGGAACCTCGGGTTTCAAGGAGATACATCAACGGCAGCGCGCTTGCTCGTCGCTCTATTTATTCGAAGGGTTTGCTCTCTTTCTCGGCAACAGAATCGAAGCGGATGTAAAGCCACATAGCCATCATCTCCTCAAAATTTTCATATCCCTGGATCATTCTTTCGAAATCGAGCACCGTGGAGAATTCAGAGAGGTCGAGATAGCCATCATTGCTCCCGACGAAGCTCATCGCTTCGCAAGCGATGAGGGGAGCTACGCTGTTCTCTATCTCGATGGAGAATCGGAGGCAGCAAGGTACCTTTGCAGCAAATACATTGGTTCGCATGGGCTCTGTCTCTTGCCCGAATTATACCTTATGCCGGCCAAGGCCGAGCTCATGGAGCTAGAAGACGGAAGAGGCTCCATATCTAAGGCTGAATGCGTATCTAAGTCAATATTCGGTCTATTGCTTGGGCCTTATGGTCAAGAAACAGTGGAACTCGATCCCCGAATCAAGAAAGTGATTGCTTTCCTCAAGGAATCTCCAGATAAGAAGGTCAAAATAGAAGTCGTGGCGAGGCATGTAGGTCTCTCAGAGAGCAGGCTCATACACCTTTTTACTCACCAAGTTGGTGTGCCTCCAAGGCGGTATGCTCTTTGGCTTCGGCTTCTCGATGCTATCGACGAGATTGTCGATGGCGCTTCTTTCACAGATGCTGCATATGCGGCAGGATTTTCGGACTCTGCTCACCTCAGTAGAACTTTTAGGAAGATGTTTGGACTTAGTCTTGTCGAAGTCTTTAAGAGTACCAGTGTAGCAAGTTCGTTCAAGCGGCTTTAAGAAGGTTGTGCTAAACTTTTTACTGGTCTAAAAGGCTTCGAATGCCCAAAGAGGTCTCGGGAGGTGAGCTATGGCCGGCGTTCAACTCCGGTTGATCGGGCATATGACAGTTCTCATTGAAATGGATGGCCTCACTATCCTTACAGATCCTTGGTTTGGGCCGCGAGGGCTCAAGGAGCGGGCACTTGCTCCGCGCATCGTTCCACCAGCTGCAAATCTCTGGGAACTGGGCCATGTCGACCTACTCCTCGTCTCCCACAACCACATTGACCATTGCGATGATATTTCCCTAGAAACAGCTAGAGATAAGGGTATCACTGTCGTCGGTCCTCGCTCCATAGCGAAGCGGGCAAAGAAGCTAGGCGCGAAATCAGTTGTTGAACTCGAGCCAGACATGGTACACAGAATAAATAAAAGATCGGGAGATAGATCGATCCATGGGTCAGGGGATGGATCAATCGATAAATCAGCTAATAGGCCAATCGATGTATCGAGCCAAGTATCGATCGAAGCACTGAAGGCCGATCATCCTCTTGCATCCGATGCTCTTGCATACCTGATCAGAGGATCCAAAACTGTTTTTTTCAGCGGCGATACGCGCTATACACCAGAACTGGAATGCGCTCTAAAAGGCGCTCAACCGGACATTGCGCTAGTCCAAGCGGCTTGCGCACATTATCCATTGCTGGGCGATGATGGCATGTCCTTGCCAGAAGCAGCGGCTCTTATGCGCGCTATTCGGCCTCGCTGGACCGTGCCGCTCCATCTCCACTGTGCAGGCAAATGGTTGGACCGCGCCCGCGGAATCCGCATTAGGCGCGATAACCAAATCGAAGTAAGCGCGGCGCTCAAAGCTTGGAGAGCAGAGCTCGAATCGGAAGGGCTTGGTATCTGTATCCTTGGGCCTGGAGAGGAATGCAAGTTATGTGAAAAATGAGGATTGCTGGCTGCCTCATCGAAATACGCAATACTGGCGCCGACCGCAGAGTTGGCGCCACATAGCTAATATTAGGCGATCAAGCCTAAGAGGATTTAAGGAGGATATCATGGCGCAAGAAGAAATTGGGCAAACTGAGATGATCGAGCGCTACAAGAGAGTTCACACGCCTGCCATCAGCGACATTCTCGACCAGAAGGGGCTTTTCCATCAGGTTTTGCCTCCTGCTATTCAGGCTATCGAAAACGGAATGAGGCTCGCCGGCCCTGTGCTTACGGTAAAAGGTACGCCTACTGTCATCGACAAATTGGAGTACCTGCAGCTTGCTATGCAGGCCTATAGTTTTGTGGAGCCTGGAACTGTCGTAATATTCGATACTGGGAGCGATCCATCTACGGCGCACTGGGGAGAGATGTTGAGTACGACTACTCAAGCCAAAGGCTGCGGCGGCGCAGTCCTCGATGGAGGAGTACGAGACGTAGATGCTATAAAGCGGCTTGGATTCCCCGTCTTTGCCCGATATCGTACACCAGCCGATATCCGTGGTCGCTGGCGCTATGTGGAAATCAATGAAGATATTCGCGTAGGAGAGACCATCATTCATCCAGGCGATTGGGCAATAGCTGATTCCAATGGAGTAGTCATAGTCCCTAAGGAACTTGCTGCCGAAGTTCTTATTCTCGCTGAAAAAGTCGTCGATGCAGAGAAGACGATATGGCAGGAGCTTAAAGCTGGCGCTTCCCCCATCGAGGTCTTTAAGAAGTACGGAAGATTCTAGGAGGGTCAAACATGAAAATAGTCGACCTAATTGCAACTTCTGTGGGCATACCTCTGGCAATACCCCTCGTTCATGCCTGGGGTTTTCATCCAGGCTTTGGCCGTCTAATTGTAGAGCTCGTCTCCGACGAAGGTCTTGTAGGCTTGGGAGAATGTACGCTAACACCAAATGGTCAGCAAATAGAAGAAGTTGTGAGGTCCTGCAAATCATTCGTGATTGGTGAGGATCCTTTCGATCTCGAGAAGCTTCGCTGGAAGATAGCGAATCCTTTCTATGTGCGTATGTTCGGGCCTAATCTTATCAATGCGTTTGCAGCTATCGAATTTGCATGCCTCGATCTTCAAGGGCAGGCTATTGGGCGTCCTGTCTACGATTTACTTGGTGGCAAAATGCGCGATCGCGTTCCTGTATCTGCCTATGTATTCTATGAAGCACCGAAGGGTCCAGGCCACCTTCCACCATGGGAGGAAGCCGATGCAAGAATCCTGGAACAGTGTGCCGAGCTCATAGAAGTGAAAGGATGCCGCTCCATAAAATTCAAGGCCGGAGTATATCCGCCTGAAAAAGAAGTCGAGACAGTCCGCCATATGCGTGAACGCTTTCCTGATGTGCCTGTGCGCCTCGATCCCAATAGTTCATGGGCTCTCACGACTGCTGTCCGTGTCGCGCACGAGCTTTCCGATGTTGGGCTCGAGTACTTGGAGGATCCCGTCTGGGGCTTGAGCGCCATGGCAAAACTAAAGCGGATGTCACCGCATGTGCCACTTGCATCCAATATGGCCTGTTTCTCTTACGATGATATAGCTCCTTCCGCTTTCCTCGATGCGGTCGATGTAATTCTTGCAGATCCGCATTGGTATGGCGGCTTAAGAGCAACAAAAGAGCTCGCACGGCTCTGCGAAACCTTTGGTTTCGATATGGGCATGCATTCTGGAACGGAGTTCGGCGTGTCCCTTGCAGCCGTGCTTCATCTTGCTGCTTCGCTTCCGGCCATTCACCATGCTCCCGATGTCCATTATCATTATCTACAGGACGATATCATCGAAGGAGGCCCGTTCCGCTATGTAGACGGAGCAATTTCTGTGCCGAACGGTCCTGGCCTTGGTGTCAAACTCGATAGGCAGAAGCTCGCGTACTACCATGAATTATACGAGGAATATATAGCTGCCATAGCAGCAGCGCCTAGCATGGAGCCGATCTACACGAAGGCAAGGTGGTGAGATGGAGAGATCAATAGTTACCGGAGCTGCGGGCTTCCTTGGTCAGCACCTTGTTTACCGCCTCCTTGAAAGAGGCGATAAAGTGCGAGCGCTTGATATTTCTGTGCCAGAAGATCTGCCAGAAGGCTTTGCAGCTGGCGCTGAAATGACCGCCGGAGGTGTCCGCGGTAAGGGATGGATAGCTGGAGATATCAGCGGCGCCGAGTGGATCGCTGCTGACATTCGCGATGCCGAGGCTGTAGCTTCCGCCTGCAAAGATATGGATACCGTATATCACCTTGCTTCTCTCATTCCCCAGCGTAAAGCGAATATAGAAACAATGAGGGCAGTCAACATAGGCGGTACAAGGAATGTACTGGATGCAGCACGCAATGCTGGCCTGCGACGCGTCATTTATCTATCAAGTGTAGAGATCTTTGGCGTACCCAAAGTGGTCCCTTGCCCCGAGGATGGCGAGCTTGCACCTCTAGGAGAATATGGCAGGAACAAAATCGAAGCTGAAAATCTCTGCCGCGAGGCTTGCGCAGCGGGTCTTCCTGTCGTCATGTTGAGACCTCCAACTATTACAGGGTCTGGCCTCGATGAGCCCTTTATATTGAGCCTTTTGTCCGCTATCCAGAAGGGAAAGCCCGTGACCCTTCTTGGGAAAGGAACCAATAGATTTCAATTCATTCATGTCGATGATGTTGTAGATGCATGCTTGCTCGCTGCCGAGCATCCAGATGCAGCTGGAGAAGCATTCAATATTGGTGGAAAGGATGTGCCAAGCATAGCTGAATTGGTCCACCTAGTTGCCTCGGCGGTAGGTTCGCCATCGAAGGTGAAGCTTATTCCTACAACGCTAGCAAAGATAGCTATAGCACTCTTGAGACCTTTCGGTGCTGCCCCATTGGAGCCCGAGCATGTCGTTATAGCGATCTGCGACTATGTTTTCGATTGGTCTAAAGCAAAGAGGATACTTGGCTGGGAACCTCGCTGGAGTGTAGCCGATGCGCTTATCGACACCTATCGGTCTATTTATGGAGGGTAATTCATGAGTCTAGTGGATAATGCCTCTAAGGCTCTAGTCTCAGGCCGCATTCCTCCGGCACTGGTTCGCGGCGCGGCTCATGTAGTTGTCGCGATTCTTAGCGCCAAAATGCGTATAGATGACGCGAAAGGTTCAAGGCGTGCAACAAAAAGCGCCTTAAAATTGCCTGCCGAGTCCACTTCGGAACATCCATCTGTAGCTGTGCCTGAGAAACTATATTTTGTGGATGGATATCATGGTGGCGCGATTTTCTGGGACTGGCTCATTTTGCCAGGAGGAGGTCTCTGGCGAACGTATAACTGGCCTCTCTGTGTGCGACCTGTCATAAAGCGTGCGCTCCATGATTCTCGATTCAAGGTTGTATTGGATTTCGATGCTTACACCTACGAATGGATGGCAGACCACGATTCACACGCAACGAGCCTTCTTCGCAGCGCCCTAGATGCCAGTGCACTCGAAATCGTAAATGGGACATATGGTCAACCATTTGGCTGCGCAGAGAGCGGAGAGTCTTTCATCAGGCAGCTCGAACTAGGTAATAGAGCCATCGAGGCCGCGTTCGGTTCAACACCAGAGGTATTCTATTCGCAAGAGCCAACGTATTTTGCTCAGCTTCCGCAGATCCTGTCTCTGATGGGCTACAAAGGAGCTGTCTTCAGAACACAATGGGCCGCTTTTGGTACCGATCCGGCACATGATGCTGATCTTGTTAGCTGGGTGGCTCCTGATGGCAGCGAGATTCCTACGGTACCTAGATATTCCTTTCAGAATTACAAACGGCAGCTCGAACACCACCCAGGTCTTGCCGCAGGTTCCCTTGGAATAGGAGATAAACCCGATTGGGCGCCTGAAAGCTTCCCGGCTTTTCTGGAAGCTGCTTCAGCGTGTGGAATTGCACACCCCTTTATTTCGGATCTAAAGGATGTAAATCTTCCCGAGGCGCCATTGCCTCGTGCTACAGAGATTGTAGCAATGAAGAATATCGTATTCACGAGGCCTAAGGATTATCTTCGAATTGCGAACCCACCTCAGGAAAAAGTCTTCCATGGCCCACATGATACGCCGTGCACGCTCCCCTGGGGCTTAGAGGCTGACGATGTTCCGAGATCAGTGGTCGCAGCGGAATCAGCTCTTCGCGTCGCAGAAAGTCTCGATGCCGTGCTCCACTTTTTCAAGCCTGAATACGCAACCGCGGAGTCATCTCTTTCGGATGCATGGAAGTCCCTATGTATTGCTCAACAGCACGACCTCTATGTCTGCGGTCCCTGGCTTTCGCTTGCCCATAGGCAGCCTATGTGGCGTGTTGCAGTAGGCTTTGCGGAGCATGCTCGCAAAGAGGCCGAGAGAATAACTCTAGAAGCAATGGCAAGCATTTCAACTGGCCCTTCTAAAGGCAATTCTGCTTCCGACGGTATCCGCCCTTCTAGCGGCACTTCTGTCTCTGGCAACATTAGCCCTTCTAGCGGCCATCCTGGTGGCATCATCGTCTTCAATGCGGCTTCATGCGAACGCCGCGATTACATCGAGGTCAAAATACCAAAGTCAGCACTACCTCAAGACAAACCGCAAGGGAAAAGCGAACTTTGCGCTTATTCCAACGATGAACTATATTCATGCCAGCTCATCTCAGAAGATGAATCAGAAATATACCTTGGCTTTGTTCCCAAGATGCAAGGCCTCTCACTTAAGCACTTTTCTCTTATGCAAGTAGCTGCCCAGCATAGCGATAACGAAGCCAGAATGAGCCCTCCATTCACCATTTTGCTTACAGCTAAGGATGGCCTTACCTTGTGCTCTTCTTCTGGAGAAAAACTCATCGAAAGCCTTATTTTTACCTGTGTGCGCGATGGCAAGCCTTATGATTCGCTATTATCTACAAAATCGGCAAAGTGGGTCGCGAATGGACCTGCTCTCTATGCACTCGAAGTGGAAGGCGATGTGGCTGATCTACCCTTCATCCTCACTCTAAAAATGTATTCAGGCGTAAAGAGAATTGATGCAAGCGTCCGTTTCGATTTCGGAGATGGACCCACGTATTTGGGTCCTCAAATGGACGACTACCCGCCGGGAACACCCTATTCGATACATGACGAAGCAAAACTCTGTGTCTCCTTCAATGTCCCCGCTGAGTGCATCTGCTGCAAATCTCCATTCTGGATATCAGAGGTCTCTGATGAGCGGATAACAGGTGCTCCGTGGATCGGTCTCGAATCTGATGAGAGAAGGCATCCCGGAGAACACACGAGAGAGCATCTTGCTTTCATCAATAGAGGCAATAGGGGCTACCATTGGAACAAAGAAGAGCATAGGCTTCGCCAGGTCCTCGCCTGGGCTCCCAGAGAGTGGATCTATGCAAGCGACGACTCCTTTACACGAGGAAAATCAGCCTTCACAGCCTTGTCGGGCACACGCACCTTCGAATTTGCTATCGCTCCCTATGCAGACCGAGTAGAAGCAGAAAGACACTCAATGAACTTTGCTACACCCCTCAAAGCGATTTGGCAGGACTCAAGCGGAGCAGAAGCATCTAAATCTGCTCCGACAAGCAACACAAAGCCCTCCGATTATATTCAGTCCTCCAGCGCTCTCGAGCTTGACTCAGAGAAAGTCTTCATTACTGCCTTCTTGGTACAAAATGGCAATATCATCGCAAGGCTCTGGAATGCTTCCGGAAATGAAGTGACGAGCGCGCTCCAAAGCCATCCTAACGTCCCTCTTTTCGAGCAAGTCCCAATCTCAAGATCAAGCTCAGCGCCAGGATCAAAACCAGACTCTGCGCCAAATTCAGGATCAAGCTCAGGGCAAGATTCAAAAGCAGGCCCGGAACCAAACGCAGAAAGCCCATCGTGGCGAAGTATCGAAGCCAATAAGCTTTCTCTGCGCCCATGGGGAATTCATACACTGAAGATAGGTTGAGGAAGTTTATTGAGCATCAATTCAAAAGGGGCACAATCTTGCACGACCTTAGATTCATCAATCTAGAAAACTGAAGATTCCGAGGCTTCGCGCTCATCGAATGCAACTTGAGCATTATCAAACTCATAGGAAAGGGAAAGGTATCCACTGCTTGAACTTGTTGCGTTTGCTTCGAGCATAATATTCGCAACTGTAGATGACATATCTGCTCCAGTCTCATCATCCCAGAATGCTACAAGCGTCCTCTCTTTTTGTTTGAGACCCATCATCCAATCGTTTGGTTCTTTCCAAATACTTCCATACTTAAGAAAATCAAAAACTTTGCTTGGGCCATAGACCACTTCAATCTGTTTTCGAATTTTATCAAAATCCGATTTGAGCTCCGTGCCAAATGAAGAAACCGTCTTGCTTTTGCCAAAAGCAACTATTTTGTAAACTCCTAAAGTGGGACTTATAAGCGCTACATATACATCAAAAGAAGGGTGAACTTTTGGAGGCTGGATTTCATATCCAATCCCGAATTCTTTGGCTGCAGCACCTGACAAACTTTCAATTTGCTGCAAGGTCATACCCATTTCGATTCCGAAAGGTCCTGCATTCGCAAGAGCTGTAACTATACCAATAAAGACGATAATTGCGATAGGTCTCATTCTCATATTCATTGTTATCCTCCTTTGGG
>ERZ1026810.837-NODE-837-length-14128-cov-4.371045_pt1 | contig 14128 bp, 8 predicted proteins | sample MGYA00520872_ERZ1026810 | MGnify/ENA primary metagenome ERZ1026810 (study PRJEB33270, sample SAMEA104284477) | anaerobic digester metagenome | biome: Anaerobic digester microbiome; feature: mesophilic sludge digester; material: Anaerobic digester biomass | place... | reverse complement strand
GATGTTTTATGAGTAGCTTAGATCATAGGTGTTATTGATTTATGTAGTGTTGTATTTTTTTTTTTTCAAGCAGAAGACGGCATACGAGATGCTCAGGAGTCTCGTGGGCTCGGAGATGTGTATAAGAGACAGCTTCGAGGCGGTAAAAAAAGCCGCCTCTTCCGGCAAATACGACATGCTCATCCTCGATGAAATAAATGTCGCGGTTGATTTCAAATTAATCCCCGTAGAAGATCTGATTGACTTTATTAAAAACAAGCCGCCGGCGCGTGATCTGGTCCTCACCGGACGGTATGCGCCCAGGGCACTTGTCAAACTGGCTGACACGGTGAGCGAAGTGAAGGAGATCAGGCACCACTACGCGGCCGGCATCAAAGACCGCGCAGGAATCGAGTATTGAACAGTCGCCCGATTTGGCGCTACCACACATTTCGCTTTACCCGAACCAGGCTGCGCCCACTGATGTACTTGCTTGGCATTCCAACGCCGGACGTCAAATGACGCGCGCCGTGAAATCCGGCCGCGGGGGGATGTCGGGCGCCGCGCGCAAGAGCGCGAGAACCCTGGCCAGATCCGCGGCGTCCTGCCGGCAGCGCTCGCAGGCGGCTAAATGGGCTTCGAAGGCGGCCCGGTCCCCGCCGGCGATCTCGCCGTCAAGATAGGCGCGAAGGTCGAAGTCGCCGCACGGCCTCATAGGTAGTTCTCCAGGCTCCTGCGGATGAGAAGCCTCGCCCGGTGAATCCGGCTCTTGACGGTGCCCAGGGGCATGCCGACGATCGCCGCGATCTCCTCGTACGTTTTTCCTTCGATGTCCCTGAGGACCACGTACTCGCGCGTGTCAGGCTCCAGGTCGCGGATGCTTCGCTCGACGGCGTCTTGCAGCTCTCTGCCCATGGCGGCGGCTTGAGGGTCGGCGTTGCGCGCCGGCGCGGCGGCGGCCTCGGCGCACGCGTCGAGGGGCACGCGCCCGCCGGCGCGTTTCCTTGCGCCGCGCGCGGCGAAGTGGCTCGCGGCCACGTTGTGGACGATTCGATAGAGCCAGGTGCCGAAGCTTGCCCGGCCCTCGAAATCGCCGATGCCGCGGTAGGCTCTCACGAACACCTCCTGCGCCAGATCTTCGGCCTCGTCGCGGTCGCCCACGCGGTAGTACAATGTTTTCACGATGCGGCCGCCGTGCCGCCGGACGAGCAGCCCGTACGCCTCCCGATCGCCACGAGCGGCGCGTACGACCAGTTCCTCGTCACTAAAACACGCTTCTGCCGGCGGGTTCACGGTCTTCACTCTATCAGACCGCGGCAGGGGAGAAAAGTTCCGGGCCCGTCTTCGCCGGCCGCGAGCGGCGCCGCCCGCGAGAAGCCGGGCGCGCCGCCGGAGGGGGAGGGAGGCGGTTGCGCGAGGAGCCGGGTGCGTACTGCAACGGCTTCGTCCATATCCTTGGGCTTTGGGACGAAAACCCGCACGGACAAGAAAGGCGGCGGCAGGGCGGGTTTCACTTTTGAAAGGGGCGGAGTCGAAAGCGAGCTTGCATTTCACGGTGGTGGCGGTACCATAAATAGATAAGTGTAGAATGCGCATGGGTTTTCGGTTTAGATTCGCTGGTCGTTGAAAAAGAGAGGTGCTTCATGAACCAGAAAATCGGAGTGCTAGGGGTGTTGCTTCTCGGCGCGCTCGCGGTTGCGGCGCAGGCCGGGGAGGTGGCGATCTACACCGGCCACACGGCGTGGATCGATAAAGGGAGCGCCGACAGGCAGGCTCAGATCTGCGTGGATATGCTCGGGGATGCGGGGATCACCTGCACGTGGTTCGCCAACAGCAGCGACCAGGATGCGGTCGCCGAATGGGTGGAGGACAAGACGAACAACGGGGAACTCGACGTGCTCATCCTGTACGGGTTCGTTCCGGTGACTATCTACCCTCCGGGGAACGCCCAGCCGAACGGGTCCATCGCGGAGCTCTTCATCGAGTCGACCGACGGGAACATGATCCTCAACCACGCGGACTACATGTTCTTCGTCTCGGATCCCAATAACAACGATGCGGGGTTGGTCAACATCATGGACATCCCCGGCATCGGCATGTGGCCGAATTATAATGAACAAGGGCAGGAAGTATGGGTGCACATGACCATGACACCCCAGGGGATGGCGATCGCGCCGAGCCTGGTCGAGATTGACTGCCCCCGCCCGTTCCACATCCCCGAGCTGGGCGGGGATTGGTACGTGGAGGTTTCCTTGGCCCAGAACGGAGGCGGCACGCGGGCCGATCCTATCATCGTGCGCGATGGCAATCGCGGGCGCCTGGCCATCGTCTATCAGACGCCGTCTGATCCGAACCTCCCCAGGGGCGCGGTGGCGGCGGAGATGATCACGTACCTCATGCAGCGGGGGACGAGCTCCGTGGCGCTTTCCGGCCCCACGACCACCGTGGCGGGCACGCCCGTCAGATACAGGCTCACTCTGGTGGACGAGAACGGAGTGCCGACGCCGATGGCGCAGGCGGTGACGGTGCACCTGGAGAAGGACTCGGCCACCGGGGCCTTCGACACCGAGCGAAAAGGCGCCTTCAACGGGGCGGTGACCTCGGTGACCATTCCCGCGGGCAGCGTGTCCGCGCAGTTCTACTACAAGGACACGGCGCCGAAGCTGGTCACGCTGGCGGCCACCGCGGAGGGCCTGTCGTCGGAGGACCTGTACTTGGAGGTCTTGGAGAACGTTGCCACCCAGCGGGGCGAGGTGGCGCTTTACACCGGCGAGGTCGGCTGGATGGACAAAGGCATGGCCGATGCGCAGGCCCAGATCTGCATGGGGAAACTCGATTTGCTGGGGATCTCGCACAGGCTGTTCGCGACCCCCGCCGAGAAGGCGGACCTTGCCGCGTGGGTGGCCGCGAAGACGGATAACGGCAAGCGGGATGTCCTCGTTCTGTACGGTTTCTTCCCGCAGACCATCTACGCCGCCGGCAACGCGCAGCCGGACGGCTCCATCGCCGAGCTCTTCATCGAATCGACGGACGGCGACACGATCATCAACCACGGCGACTACATGTTCTACGTCACGGATCCTTGCTGCAACGGCGACGCGGCCCTCGCTAACATGATGGATATCCCCGGCCTCCACATGTGGGATGATTGGCGCGTGGCCGTGACGCCGGACGGCAAGAGCATCTCCCCCAGCCTCGCTCAGTACCAGGGCACTGAACGCTTCTTCTGGACCGGGCGCCCCTTCCATGTGGATCTCTTGGCGAACGACTGGTTCGTCGAGGCGGCGCTGGCCGAGGATGTGACCGGCACCCGGGCGGATCCCATCATTGTCAGGGACGGCAACCGCGGGCGCCTGGCCCCCATCTTCCAGTACCCCGGCCGCCCCGACCCCAAGGGCGCGGTGGCGGCTGAGGTCATTGCCTGGATCAACGGCATTGACCTGGGAGACCCGGCCAGTCTCGGGCTTTCGGGCGTGACGAAGATCATCCAGGGGCGGCCGCTGAGGCTTGACGTCCGGTTGGAAGATTTCATGGGTTCTCCCAGCGTCAAGAGCACGGACACGACGGTGAGTCTGACGACGAACTCGGCTTCGGGCAGGTTCGATCTAGCGCGGGACGGAAGCTACGACGGCACGGTCACCTCGGTCACCATTCCCGCCGGCAGTTCATCCGCGGTGTTCTATTACAAGGACACGGCGCTGGGTTCGCCCACCGTGGCCGTTTCGAGCGCGGGGCTCGCCGGCGCGTCGCTGCAGGTGAATATCGTGGCGCGTTCCTTCGCCACGCCGGGAGAGGTGGCGATCTACACCGGCGCGGTGGGCTGGATTGAAAAAGCCAAAGCCGATGAGCAGGCGGCGATCTGCCAAGGCATTCTGAACGCGGCGGGAATTCCCACCACGTGGTTCGCCAACGCCGGCGATGAGGCCGCGCTTGCGGAGTGGGTGGACGACATGACGGCCAACAACCGGCTGGACGTCCTTGTCCTCTACGGCCGCCTTCCGAACAGCATTTATCCCCCCGGCAACACGCGGCCGAACGGCTCCATCGCCGAATCTTTCATCGAGACGACCGACGGCGATGCGATCATGAACCACGGGGACTGGATGTTCTACAAGTCGAGCACGGACGCGGTGGACAACGCGTCGGGCGGGCTCCAGAACATGATGGATATCCCGACCATCACCATGGGGCCCGACAACACCCCCATGACCGTGACGGCCGAGGGGCGCGCCATCGCCAAGCACCTCGCCAACTACGATAGTGATCGCCCGTTTCATGTCGATGAGCTCAGAGGAAACTGGATCGTGGAGGCGGCCCTCGCGGAGGACGCGACCGGCACGCGCGTCGATCCCTGCATTGTCAGGGACGGCTCCCGCGGGCGTTTGATCACCGCGTACCAGACGAACAACCAGGACGACCCGAAGGGCATGGTGGCGGCCGAGATCATCGCCTGGCTCATGCAGAAGGAACTGGGGCGCGCGACCCGGGTGGGGCTGACCGGCGCGGGGACGGTGGCGGCGGAAACGCCCCTCGAGCTCACGGCCACCCTGCTGGACGGGAAGGGAGCCCCCGTCGCCGCCGAGAGCGCCGTGACGGTGACCCTGGCCACCAGTTCCGCGGTCGGCGCCTTCGACACGAGCTTGGGAGGCGCGTTCGACGGTTCCGTGACGTCGGTGACCATTCCCGCGGGCGGCGTGTCCGTGACGTTCTACTACGTGGAACCGTTCCCGGGGGTCGTCACCCTGACCGCGTCCGTGCCGGACCTGGAGGGCGGAACGCTGACGGTGACCGTCACCGAGGTCGGGCCGTCCGACCCGGTCTTCAAGCGCGGTGACGCCAACGCCGACGGCAAGATCGACATTGCCGACGCGATCAAGGTGCTCAGCTACCTCTTCACAGGCGGGACGCTGACCTGCCAGGATGCGGCCGACGGGAACGACGACGGCAAGCTCGATATTGCCGATGCGGTGAAGGTCTTGGGGCATCTCTTTGCGCAGTCCGGGCCGCTGCCGCCTCCCTTCGGGGAGTGCGGCGTCGATCCGACGACGGAGAAGGATCCGCTGGGGTGCGAGGCCTTCGCGCCCTGCGGTTGGCCGCCGCAGCCGTAATACCTTGCGCACGCCCCTTGGAAGGGCCTGTCGTTCAGAGAACGACAGGCCCTTTTTTTGTCGTTGACGGCAGGAGCGGCACCTAGAAAGAACTTGTATTTCACCGTGGCGACGGTACCATCAAGAGAGGATGTGGATAGGTAAGGCTTAGGTCTTACGGTTGTTCAAAAGGTGAGGTGTCGTTATGAGCATGATACGTGGGGCTGCGAGTGGGTTGCTTCTCGCCGTGTTCGCCGTTGCGGCATGGGCCGGGGAGGTGGCGATCTACACCGGCAACGTGGGGTGGATCGACAAAACGAGCGCCGACAGGCAGGCTCAGATCTGTGTGGACATGCTCGGGGATGCGGGGATCACCTGCACGTGGTTCGCCAGCGGCAACGACAAGGATGCGGTGGCCGAGTGGGTGGAGGATAGGACGAACGACGGGAAACTCGATGTGCTCATCCTGTACGGACACGTTCCGTCGACTATCTACGCTCCGGAGAACGCCCAGCCGGACGGGTCCATCGCGGAGCTCTTCATCGAGTCGACCGACGGGAACATGATCCTCAACCACGCGGACTACATTTTCTACGTCACGCAACCCGGTTCCAACGGGGATGTGGCGCTGGGCTACATCATGGACGTCCCCGGCATCGCCATGTGGCCGGATAACGATCAGCCCGTGCCCGTGGCCGTGACGCCCGAGGGAGCGGCGATCGCGCCGAGCCTGATCGCCGCCGACACCCTCCGCCCGTTCCACATCCCCGAGCTGGGCGGGGATTGGTACGTGGAGGTGGCCTTGGCGCGGAACGGGGACGGCACGCGGGCCGATCCTATCATCGTGCGCGACGGCAATCGCGGGCGCCTGGCCATCGCCTATCAGACGTCGGCTGATCCTAACCTCCCCAGGGGCGCGGTGGCGGCGGAGATGATCACGTACCTCATGCAGCGGGGGACGGAATCCGTGGTGCTTTCCGGCCCCACGACCACCGTGGCGGGCACGCCCGTCAGGTATAGGCTCACCTTGGTGGACGAGAACGGAGTGCCGACGCCGATGGCGCAGGCGGTGACGGTGCACCTGGAGAAGGACTCGGCCACCGGGGCTTTCGACACCCAGCGAAAGGGCGCCTTCAACGGGACAGTGACCTCGGTGACCATTCCCGCGGGCGGCGTGTCCGCGCAGTTCTACTACAAGGACACGGCGCCGAAGCTGGTCACGCTGGCGGCGACCGTGGTGGGCCTGACGGGGACGGACCTGAACGTGGAGGTCTTGGAGAACGTTCCCGCCGAGCGGGGCCAGGTGGCGATCTACACCGGCGACGTCGGCTGGATGGACAAAGGCATGGCCGATGCGCAGGCCCGGATCTGCGTCGACAGGTTGAATGTCCTGGGAATCGAGTGTGAGTGGTTCGACAGCCCTGACGACAAGAACGCCCTCGCCGGCTGGATTACCGAGAGGACGGGCAACGCGAAGCTGGATGTCCTGATCCTGTACGGATACCTCCCTGAGACTATCTACGCCCCTGGAAACACGGAGCCGGACGGTTCCATCGCCGAGCTCTTCATCGAATCGACGGACGGCGACACGATTATCAATCACGGCGACTACATGTTCTACATCTCCAGCCCGAACAACGGCGACGCAGCCCTCCGGAACATAATGGACCTCCCGGGCATCAACATGTGGAATGATTGGCGCGTGGCCGTGACGCCGGACGGCGCGAACATAGCGCCGAGCCTCGCTGATTACCAGGGCGCCGCGCTCTTTTTATCGACCGCGCGCCCCCTACATGTGGATCTCTTGGCGAACGACTGGTTCGTCGAGGCGGCGTTGGCCGAGGATGTATCGGGTACCCGGGCGGAACCCGTCATTGTCAGGGACGGCAACCGCGGACGCCTGGTCCCCATCTTCCAGTATCCCAACCGGCCCGACCCCAAGGGCGCGGTGGCGGCCGAGGTCATTGCCGGGCTTTACGGGATTTCCCTGGGCACTCCCGTCCAACTTGGCCTTGTGGGGAAGACGACGGTCTACCAGGAGCGGCCGTTGAGGCTCGTCGTTCGAGTGCAGAACGAAATCGGCAGCCCGGCTCCGGTCACGGCGGCCAAGGTGATCTCCTTGGCAACGAGTTCGGCTTTGGGCCGCTTCGATGTCCTGCGGGACGGAAACTACAACGGCACGGTGACATCCGTCACGGTGGCCGCGGGCGAAAGCGCGGCGGTCTTCTACTACAAGGATCCGACCTCGGGCACGCCCACCCTTACCGCGTCGGCGGCGGGGCTCGCCGCGGGAAGCGTGAAGTTGAACGTGATCCCGCGCAGCTTCGCGGCCGGCGGGGATGTGGCAATCTACACGGGAGGGACGCACTGGATTGACAAGGCGGTGGCGGACGTGGAGGCGCAGATGTGCCGGGACAGCCTGGCGAGCGCCGGCATCGCCGTCACGTGGTTCCGGAACGCCGCCGACGAGGCCGCCCTTGCGGAGTGGGTGAGCGACAAAACGGGCGACGGCAAGCTGGACGTCCTAGTCCTTTACGGGCGCCTTCCCAATAGCCTCTATCCCCCCGGCAACACGCAGCCTGACGGCTCCGTCGCCGAACGCTTCATCGAATCGGCCGACGGCGATGCGATCATGAACCACGCAGACTGGATGTTTTACATGTCGAGCATGGACGGGGCGGACAACGGGCCGGCCGCTCTCCAGAACCTGATGGATATCCCGGGCATCAACATGGGGCCCGACAACACCCCCATGACGGTGACGGCCGAGGGACGCGCCATCGCCAAGCACCTCGTCAACCACCTGAGCGACCGCCCGCTCCATCTCGATGAGCTCGCGGGCGACTGGATCGTGGAGGCCGCGCTGGCCGAGAACGTTGATGGAACCCGGGCGGATCCCGTCGTTGTGCGGGACGGTTCCCGCGGCCGCCTGATTCCCGTGTTCCAGTCCGCTAATCAGCCCGACCCGATGGGCGCCGTCGGGGCCGAGATCATCGCTTGGCTCATGCAGAAGGAGTTGGGCGGCCCGACAGAACTCGGACTGGCCGGCGACAAGCCCGAGGTTCTGGAAGGCTGGCCCATGCAAGTTACGGTCAGAATCCAGGGCGCGGGAGGCATCCCGTTCGCGGCCGAAACCGCGATGGTCGTGAACCTGGCCAAGAGTTCCGCGACCGGTGTCTTCGATCTGGCGCGCAACGGCAGTTTCGATGGCACGGTGACGTCGGTGACCATTCCGGCGGGCAGCGAGTCCGCGGTGTTCTACTTCAAGGACCCCAATCCGGGGCTGGTCACCGTGACGGCTTCCACGGCGGGCCTCGCGAACGGGACGCTGCCGGTGCGGGTGCTGGCCGATGCCAAGGTCCGCAAGGGCGAAGTGGCGATCTACACCGGTCAGGTGAGCTGGATCGGCAAGGACTCGGCCGACATGGAGGCCGGCGTCTGTAGGAACGCGCTGGAGGATGCGGAGATCACGTGCACGCTGTTTGCGAACGCCGCCGACACCGCCGCGCTCGCGGAGTGGGTGCACGACCGGACGAACAACGGAAAGCTGGATGTCCTGATCCTCTACGGGTATTTCCCGGACGCGCTGTATCCCGCGGGAAACGCGGAGCCTGACGGCTCCGTCGCCGAGCTCTTCATCGAATCCACCGACGGCGATGTGATCATGAACCACGCCGACTACATGTTCTATGTTTCCACCCCGAACAACGATGTGGGCGGGCTCCAGAACATGATGGATTTACCCGCAATCACCATGTGGGGACAAGACACGCCCGTGGAAGTCACGGCGGAGGGAACCGCGATCGCGCCGAGCCTGTCCGATTTCGTGACTGACCGCCCGCTGCCGCTCGACGCCCTCGGAGGCGCGTGGTTCGCTGAGGCCGTGCTCGCCCAGGGCGAGTCCGGCACGCGGGCCGATCCCGTTATCGTCCGGGACGGCAACCGCGGCCGCCTGATCCCCGTCTATCAGACCATGAGTAGACCCGACCCGAAGGGCGCCGTGGCGGCCGAGATCATCATGTGGCTCATGGACAAGACTTCGGGTGGGGAGCCCTCGACGGACATCTATGTGTGGATGGGCAACGTCAACGGCGACGCCAACGTCAACATCGCCGATGCGGTGGCGCTCCTCCAATATCTCTTCGCCGGCGGGAAGCCGCCCATCTGCGCGAAAGCCGCGGACACGAACGATGACAACGCCCTCAACATCGCCGACGCGGTCAAGATCCTCGGGTATCTCTTCAGCGGGCAGCCGATGCTTGCGCCCGACGGCAGCACGATCACGGCGGCGAACAACGTTTGCAGGGGCTATGCCGCCGACGGCGTCGACGCCAAAGGCATCCCGTACTTCCCGGCTCAGGTAAGCGGCCTGCCGGCCTGCGCGACGCAGTGCAAGCCGTAGGCGCGGATCCGCTCGGGGCGGACGACGGGCCCGGGTCGCGCGACCCGGGCCCGTTGCTCGTTGGCGAAGGATCGAACCGGCCGGGACGGTTGCGGTCCGCTCTTGCGCGCGCGGCGCCGTTCCCTAGGATAGGGGCATGACTTTCAGCTTGCGCATCGAGCCCTATCCCGACCTTGCGTGCGGCGTGTTCGCGACCTGTTTTCCGCAGCCGCTCGGCCGGATGCCTTCCGCGCCGCGGCTCGCGGCGCTTTTGGCCCTCGATGCGGCGGCCCCGCTTAGCCGCGATGAGGAGACCCGCGCCGCGATCCGCGATCTCCTGCGCCGCCGGGGCTATAAACCCACGGGGCGCGGGAAGCCGGCCTCCGAATACTTGGTCAGGGCGGCGGGGGAAGGCGCGCTCGCGCCGATCAACTTGGCCGTCGACGCCTGCAACGCCGTGTCGCTCCACAGTGGGCTTCCGATCAGCGTGATCGATCTTGACTTGACCGCGCCGCCTCTTTCCATTGCCGTCGCGGCGGCGGGCGAGGCGTATGTTTTCAACGTTTCGGGCCAAACGATCGCCGTGGAGGGCTTGCCGTGCGTCCGCGATGCGCGCGGGCCGTGCGCGAACGCGGTCAAGGACGCGCAGCGGACGAAAACCGGCCCGGAGACCCGGCGAACGCTCTCGGTGGTCTGGGCGTGCGACGGGCTCGCGCCGAAGTTGGCCGCGGCGACGGCCTGGTACCGGGCGCTGCTCCACGAAGCGGGCGCGGCAACGGAGGAGGCGGCGATCGACGCCTCGAACGCCTAGGCGGCCAAAACCCCTTCCCTTCGATCGGTCTTGTGCGTAGGATGGCCGCCCGCGCGCCTCCGGAGGAGCGGCGGCTTCCGGGTGCCGCCGGGACGCGCGGAGCCCTCGGCCGGAAAGGATTTCTTATGATGGCGCACGATCCTCCCGAATCGAAGCTGAACGTGGGCTACGTCCTGCTCTTGAGCCTCGTGGCGGCCTTCGGCGGGTTCCTGTTCGGGTACGACACCGCGGTGATCGCGGGCGCCAACAAGTACCTGGAGGCCTATTTCGCCCTTGATGCCGGCGGCCTGGGCTTCGCGACGGGCGTGATGCTGCTAGGCTGCATGGCCGGGGTGCTCCTTGCCGGTCCGGCCGGGGATCGCCTGGGCCGCAGGACGGGCCTGCTTCTCTGCGGCCTCGGGTTCGGCCTGTCGTCCTATGCGACGGCGATTCCCGAGAGCTTAACCGCCTTCTGGTGGGCGCGTTTCGCCGGCGGCATCGCCATCGGCGCCGTGTCGATTCTGTCGCCGATCTACATCGCCGAGATCGCGCCCGAGCGCATCCGCGGCCGCCTGGTGGCGCTCTATCAACTGGCCATCGTGGTGGGCATCGCCGCCGCGTTCTTCGTGAACTCGGTGATTCAAGGCCGGGGCGATGCGGACTGGAACACGGCGACGGGCTGGCGTTGGATGTTCGCGGCGCTCATCGCGCCGTCGGCGGCCTTCATGGCGCTCCTGGCGGCGGTGCCCGAGAGCCCGCGCTGGCTCGTCAAGGCGGGGCGGCGCGATGCGGGGCGGACGGTGTTGGAGCGCATCGGCGGCGCCGCCAGCGCGGCGCGGGGAATGGCGCAAATTGAGGAGGCGCTCACGCGGGAGGAGGGCCGCTGGTCCGAGCTTTTGACGCCGCGCTACTTCCGGCCCTTGATCCTGGGCGCGACCCTGGCGGTCCTGAGCCAACTGAGCGGCATCAATGCGATCATGTACTATGCGCCCAAGGTCTTCGAGGCGGCCGGCACGGAGACGAGCGCCGCGTTCTGGCAGACGGTGATCGTGGGGCTGGTGAACTTCGGCTTCACCTTCGTTTCCATCGCCTTGGTCGATCGTCTCGGGCGCAAGCCGCTCTTGGCGGTCGGGACCGCGGCGCAGGCCGCGACACTGGCCGGGATCGGGTTCGCGTTCCACCTGGGCCTGGGCGGCGGCGTGCTCCTGGCCGGCGTGCTGGGCTTCGTCGCCGCCTTCGCCATGGCCATGGGCCCCGTGTCGTGGATCGTCAATTCGGAGATCTTCCCCACCAAGATGCGCGGGCGCGCCATGGGCGTCTCGATCATGCTCCTTTGGTTCGCGGATTACGTCGTGACGCAAACTTTCCCCATGCTGAAGGACGGGATCGGACCCGCCGCGACGTTCTGGATTTACGCGGGCTTCAGCTTGGCGAGCTTGCTGTTCGTCATGTTCTGCCTGCCCGAAACCAAGGGCAAGACGCTGGAGGAGATCGAAGCCGGCTGGGGACGGTAAGGGCGCGGTCAGCGGCCGCCGGCGATCATCTCCCGGTGGCGGCGGTAGAGCTCATTGCCCGGCTCGAGTTCCATGGCCCGGGCGCTGTGGCGCAGCGCCTCCTCCTGCCTGCCCTGGCGGCGATAGATGCCGGCGAGCCGGTCGTGCGCCTCGGCGGCGCGGGGCCACCGGCGCAGGCAGGCGCGGAGAACCTCCTCCGCCCGCGCGGGTTCGGATTCCCGGTACAGGATCTCGGCGAGACGCACGAAGGCGGTGGGCGGGGGCGGCGGCGATTGGGGACAGAGTTGCGCGTAGATCCGCGCCGCCTCCGCGTTCCGCATGGCCGCGAAGAGCCGATCGGCCAGGCGCAGCGCCAGCTGAGTGCTGTCGGGGTGGACGCTCAGCGCGGCGGAGAGGTCCGCGATCTCGCGGTCCAACTCCTCTTCGCAGGTGCGCACATGCGCTTCCCCGGGGTTGGCGGCCAGGGCTTGCGCGAACTTCTTCCGGCGGTCGGCCGGGAAGCCGGCGAGCTGGGCGAACTGCCCCTCGAAAATGTAGTTGGTGGCCTCGAACCGCCGGGCGAGGGCGGCCTTGCCGGCGTCCTCGCGGGGGAAGTTCGTCACGTACGGCGCGATGGGAACGCGGCACTGCCGGAGCATGTGGAGCACTTCCATGCAGCACAGTTCCCAGGGCGGCCTGACGGCGCAGCCGAACTCAAGCAGCGGCCGATCGTCCGTGTTGACGGGGTCATGGGCGACGAGGGCCCGGATCGCATCGGCGTCGGCGACGTGGCAGTCCAGCAGGTCGTAGACATCGTCGATGGCGATCTCCTTGAGGTCCCGGGCCGTCGTGGGCCGGTCCATGGCGGCGGCGATCCGCGCGCAGTCGATGCGCAGCGGCTCCAAGGTGCCGAGCAGAAGGCCGTGCTTGTTGAGGCAGTTGCTTGCGACCCAGAGCGACATGTGGGGGAAGACGTCCAAAAAGCTCTTCAGGATCATGCGCAGTTCGCGCGCCCTGAGATCGAGGGGCACCCAGCAGGAAAACAGGCCGCCCGGAGCGAGCCGCGCGCGGCAGTTGCGGAAATGATCCACGGTGTAGAGCGCCGAACTGCCGCTCGATCCCGGGAAGATCGAGTCGTTCATGATGATGTCGAACTGCTCTCGGGAAAGCAGCGCGAAGTTCTTTCCGTCCATGATGATCCGCCGGATGCGCTCGTCCCGGTGCGAGCCGCCGTTGATGGCCTCGAAGTGGACGCCCGCGCGGAAGACGGCCGGCGCGATTTCGACCACGGTGTAATCGGGCACTCCGAATTCCAGGCCCACGCGGGCGGTTTCGCCGCTTCCGAACCCGATCTGAACGACCCGCCGGGGATTCGGGTGCAGGAGCAGCGGAATGTAGCCCTGGAGCTTCTGCGTCGTGCGCAGCATGAAGTCCAGCCCCGCCACGTTGATGCCGTCCGCGGCGATCAGGCGTTCGCCGTTGGCGAATTCGTGCACCGAGACGGTTGCGGCGGGGTGTTCCTCCAGGAAGATGATGGTGCTCGGGTGGTGGAACGTGTTGATGGTCGCATGGAAGATGTCGGAGGGCGTCAGCACCACGGCGGCGGCGGCGAGGGCGGCCGCGGGGGCGCCCAGCACGAGGCGGGCCCGCGGGGCGAGGGCGCTCCAGGCCGCGGCGAAGCCCGTGAGCAGACTGAGGACGACGATGACGAGCATGCTCGCGGCCGTTCCCAGGAGCGGCAGCAGCACGAAGCCCGCGGCCGACGCGCCGAGGACGCACCCGGCGGTGTTGGCCGCGTACAGCCGGCCGATCCGCGCGCCGAGCGGCGCGTCGCCGCGCAGGCAGGCGCTCGCCAGCATGGGGAACGCCATGCCCATGAGCAGGCACGGCGCGAAGAGCACCGCGGCGGCGTCGAGGAGCCGGACGAAGAGAATCCAGCTTGCGTCCGCCTCGGCGAAGCGCTGCGTGAAGAAGAGGTCGATGGCGCCGAGACGCGCCAAAAGGGGCATCGAGGCCAGGATGGCGAGCCCCGCGAGGATTTCCACGACGCCGAACCACAGGAGCGGGCGCTTCAGGCGGGGCAGGATGAAGCGCACGGCCAGGAGGCTGCCCAAGCCGATGCCGGCGAGGATGGTCGCCAGCATGGTCGCGAAGGAGTACGCGGTCGTGGCGAGGACGAAGAGGAGGATGCGGGTCCAGAGGACCTCGGCGGCAAAGGCGCAGAAACCCGTGATGGCGAAGGCCGCCATGATGAAGGCGCGGGCCGCGCGCGACGCGGCTTCTTCGGTCCGCGGCGGACGCGCGGGAAGGGAAGCGGGCTTCGGGGGAGGCGGCATGCGGGCTGTCTCTTATACACATCTGACGCTGCCGACGATCTACTCTGGGTAGATCTCGGGGG
>ERZ1026810.836-NODE-836-length-14142-cov-4.514235_pt1 | contig 14142 bp, 10 predicted proteins | sample MGYA00520872_ERZ1026810 | MGnify/ENA primary metagenome ERZ1026810 (study PRJEB33270, sample SAMEA104284477) | anaerobic digester metagenome | biome: Anaerobic digester microbiome; feature: mesophilic sludge digester; material: Anaerobic digester biomass | place... | reverse complement strand
AGTGTTGTATGACATAGGTAGATTTATTCTGTTTTTTGATGTTGTGGTTTTTTTTTTTTCAAGCAGAAGACGGCATACGAGATGCTCAGGAGTCTCGTGGGCTCGGAGATGTGTATAAGAGACAGGCTGACAAACTCTATATTAATTTCGACTTTGGGGTAGAAAAACAGCAAGAAAATTTGTTAAAAGATGTTAAACTGCAAATTGAATTTAATCCTGCGCATATTAAGGCATACCGGTTAATCGGTTATGAAAACCGCCTGCTGAATAAAGAGGACTTTAAGGATGACACCAAAGATGCTGGCGAAATTGGTGCAGGACATTGTGTTACAGCCGTTTATGAAATTATTCCTGCCTCTTCCAAAGAACCTGTTCCCGAACTGGATGAGCTGAAATATCAGGATATAAAGATTTCTGATGAGGCGCGTAAATCACCTGAGGCATTAACGGTTAAATTGCGTTATAAACTTCCGGATAGCGATACCAGCATTCCTTTTGATGTGCCGGTTATGAATAAAACCATCTCTCTGGAAAATGCCTCCGAAAATTACCTTTTTGCTTCTTCCGTAATCGGTTATGGAATGCTTTTGCAAGATTCCGAACATAAAGCAGCCCTCACTTGGGATATGGTTAAAGAACTGGCATCCAAAAATATCGGCAAAGATACCGAGGGCTACAGAGCTGAATTCTTAAATCTAATAGATATTGCAGCCAAATTGCAGGAAAAACAATTCCGCGAGGAAAACCGGGACTTTAATAAGGAATACTAAATAATATTGGGTAGCCGGAGGACGCTGTTCCTCCGTATTTTTTTAGCCACCGAGGACACCGAAAACACCGAAAAGGGATGTCGTTTTTTCGGAAGGTTGAACTCCCGGTCAACTATTATAAACGACAAGGATGTCGTTTTTCCAGTTTTAGTCCGCTTGCACTTTTTTTATCCATTACTTATAAGAGCAAGTATCTTTTTTTCCATCTTTCACTTTACCTACTCATCCTCTAACTGGAATAGCCATAAAATAGAAGGCATTCCCCTAAAAAAACGATGTGGATAAGTTATAACATACTGTTGTATAGTTAGATATATGGTGTAAATGTCAAAAGTATTAATTTTGTTATTTAGAGAGAAAGTGGATTTTTCTCAAAACTTTTCGTAACCAAAATCAGCAAGCGAGAATTTTATGCCATTTAAAGCCCATAATACTTTAATAGAAGCATTTTCTTCGGGGTGAGACAAACTTTGTGTCTAAATTTTGAAAATTGTTCAAATAACTCTGAATTAACCCTGTGGATAATTCAATTATTGGGCAGAAAACTATTATAATAATTTGAAATAAAAGGTCTTACAAAAATGGCGGTCTCACAATTACGTGATCAATTAAACATTAGGAGACCACTATGTTAGTAATACAGAATGAAACCCCCGAATTCGTGAAAGAAAAATTGTCAAGCTTCTGTAAAAAAAAATGAGTTAGTATTTACACCAACATTTGAGCATCAACTCAGACACCGCTTTTCGCCCTATATTGAGAGCATAAATCAAGTGTTAATCTAACCTTAATCAAGCGTTAATAGTAAACGCTTGATTAAGGTATGTTAAACGCTAGATTAATAGCTTTAGGAAAGGAGGATAGGAGACAGCAATAGTATATTTTGTTTTATCTTACAATTGCCAGGCAGTCCCCCAAAAAAATGCTGTGGATAAGTTATAACACACTGTTGTATAGTTAGATATGTTATGAAAAATATTAATGCTCTCATTGCTTTAGCATTGTTTTTCAGCTATATGGCTAAAAAGTATATTGCCCAATTCGCTGTTGGATTCTCTAAAATAATAAACAAAAAAAAGAAGATATATCTATGTCTAAAGAATTCATATACTACAGAATAGCTGAAGTTATTCCAGTATGCATTAACTTTATTATCCGGTATAAACGAAAATTAAGCTTAGCAGAATGTAACAACCAGCATCAAATGGAAATAGGGCTTCTGAAAAAAATAATATGGGAATGCCAACCTTATTTATATTGACAGAATTCTTCAATTGAGAGAAAAGGAAACATAAAGCTAAAATGAAGGATGATAATGCACTTACAGCAAGCTAAAGTGATAAAGTGTATACTTAATGCCCTATTTGGTGATTACAACGGAATTCAGGTTTTCGTTGCTCCCATCACTCTTATTTACTGGATAGATAGTAGCAGTTTACTATCTTCCGCTACCAGTTTGTTAAGTTTTAGGATGCATTATTTACCTCTGCTTGCCTTTTTAATTCTCTTTGTTTTCAGTATTTTTATGCTGTTAAAAATTAAGTTACTGTATAACTGTGACAATAGTGAATATTTGGATATGGTGATTCAATTCAATGTGAGCGTGATGGCTTTAGTGTTAATTGCTTTAATTATTTATGCTGTATCCAGTTTTTTAGCGTATTTTTACGGGATAAAAGGCACTATCAAGTCGGGTCTTCTTTTATTATTCAAACTTTACACTGTGTTTCTTATTCTCTATCATTATATTTTTAATGTAGTTTTAACTCCCTATTATCAAAGGCAGTATGGTTATTCTCGAGCTTTGAAAGCATTTCTTTCCTGGGCACGAAACCATAAATTCTTACTGTTCCGTTATATTTTATTAATTTTGCTAGTTATCTTCTTTGCAGTGCGGTTCTATCAGTTAATTTTGCATTTTGTTCTAATGCCTTTAATCTCGGTTATTGGTAATTATACAGGATTCACTATTAAATTCAAGCTTTATCCTTTTGTTATGGTTAAAGATATATTCGTTAATGTAATAATGCTTACAGGTGCTTTTGTAATTTCCAATCTATTTTTCTTTCCCCTTATCCTGGTATTAAAATATTTGGTCAATCGTTTCATACCTTTCAAAAGTATATTAAGGACAAGCTATGCCCAAAGTGCGTAAAAAGAAACTGCGTAAGGTTAAGCGTCGTAGAAAAGACGGCAATCTGGGAATATTTATCCTGGTAGGATTCGTTTGTTGTATTCTGGTTTGGCTTATAATAAAAGAGCCGGTAGATAAAACAGCTGAATTGGCAAACCCGATAATTACAGCTGAAAATAGTGAATTACCTGTTAAACAAAAGAAAAAATCCGCAATAGAAAGGAAAGCAATTTCTAAAACCGAAACAAAGTTATTGCCAATGGGTAAAAAAACCGCTGAAGCCACTGCAGATAATACAAGTAATACTCCGGAATCAGCAATTATTACAACTATAGAAAAACTTGGGATTCCCAAGTCCTATTTCCATAAACGCAACATTGAAAACTTAACCATATTCAATGTTCCTATTGATAAATCTGAAATGGACCTTATTTATGCCAATATGATTTTCAAAGGTGAACTGGAACGCAATGGAGCTAAATTTATCAAGGGAACGGATTCCACAGGAAAGCAGACATTGCTCTTCGGTTTTCCCGATACTGCTAAGCAGTATCAGATAAATATTTTTTACGATAACAAGCTATATCAGAAAAAACAGAAAAAACGCACTATTACTATCGTTGTAGATGATTTTGGAACAATTGGCGGTGATTTGCTTACCGGTTTTCTCGCTTTGGACAGGGAGGTTTGTTTTTCTATCTTTCCTGATGAAGAATACAGCGTGCAGACAATGAAACTGGCAAATGAACAGGGACGCTTAACTCTTATTCATATTCCTATGGAACCCATTGGTTACCCGGAAGTAAATCCGGGAAAGAATCCTATATTGGTTCAATATGATGCTCACCAAATTGATAAAATAATTTCCCGTTTTATAGAGCAACTACCTTATTGTGAAGGAGTGAACAATCATATGGGGAGTTTGGCGACTACCGATGAAGATGTGATGAATGCTGTGATGGCTGTTTTGAAAAAATACAATAAATTCTTTCTGGACAGTCGTACTACAAATGTTTCCGTTGCCTATTCGGTAGCCCAAAAAAATCATTTAAAGTCATACCGCAATGACCTTTTTCTGGATTCTCCCAATATCAGTCAATCCACTATGGATGCTAAACTGAACCAGATAATAGAACTTTCCAATCGTAAACAAAATGTAATTGCTATTTCCCATTGTCATAATTATGACAAACTGGATTATTTAAAACGCATTATCAATCGTCTTAAAGCAGCAGGTTTCACTTTGATTCCTCTTACTGATATAGATAAATACAATGTCCCTGAAATACTTTAGAGGTTAAGTTATGAGCTTTCTTCAGGCAATCCTGATGGGTATTATACAAGGTCTTACGGAATTTATTCCGGTTAGCAGTTCCGGCCATTTGGTTTTAGTACAACATTTTTTTGGCATCGGTGATAGCGAAAACATTGTTTTTGAACTCTTTATGCACTTGGGAACCCTGCTTGCTGTTCTGGTCTTTTTTCGCAAAACCCTCTGGGAGCTTATACAGTCACTTTTTTCCTGGGGAAATACTGTTAATCGTGAGCAGCATCGTAAAAACCGTACTTTAGTTTATTATCTTATTATTTCCACTCTGGCTACAGGTATTATTTATCTTCTTTTCGGTAACTACGAAGAAGCTGTTTTTAAGATGCCGATTCTGGTTGCTGTTTTTTTGCTGGTTACCGGTTTTATAGTTTTTGTTTCCGATTATTTTAAAGATAAAAGTATTCCTGCTTCTAATATCGGTTTTTTGCGTTCCGTATTAATCGGAATAGGGCAGGGCATTGCTATTATGCCTGGTATTTCCCGTTCGGGAACTACGATTGCCTGTTCTTTGGCTACCGGAATGAAACGCAAGGATGCAGCACAATATTCTTTTTTATTAAGCATTCCGGCAATTTTGGCAGGTAACTTTTCTCAATACAAAGAATTTGCCAAGCTTGAATCACAGCAGTTATTAAATTATATAGCGGGTTTTGTTTGTTCCTTTCTTGCCGGCTATCTGGTTATTGCCTTTTTAATTCGTTTAATTGAGGTTAGCCGATTGAAATATTTTGCTTTTTACTGCTGGATTATTGGCTTATTTTCCATTATTTTAATAGCTTTGGGCTTTTAATGGAAGTCACACTTTTTGCCCTTGATTTTACTGCTGATAAAGTTCGTTTGGGCTCTTCCTATTTGCTTACGGGAACCGATTCCTATCTGGTGGATAGAGTTTTAGATACAATAAGAGCTAAACTAAAAAAAAAAGAAAATGCAGATACTTTTATTATCTACGGTGATGAAGTAAAAAGCCCTGAACTGGCTGACCTGTTGGATACTTATTCCATTTTTTCTTCTACCAAGCTGATTATCATTAAAAATGCAGAATCACTTAAGACCAAAGAAATGAATATCTTAGCTGATTATTTCTCTTCTCCTTCGGAAATTCAAAGTTTAGCTATTGTAACTGAAAAAGCAGATGCCCGCTATGACTATTGGAAGAAAATAAAAGCAGGAACTTTGGTTATAAATTGTGACCCGCCACCTTATGGAGGTGCTATTCGTGCCTGGTTGGATAAAGCATTGAAAGATATTAATAAAACGATGACTGATAAAGCGATTGAAGAATTTCTCAGCCGGATTGAACTTGATTATTATAACGCAGCAAATGAACTTACGAAGCTGGATTTACTTACCGGTAACCGAAAAACTATTACCGAATCAGATATTATTCTAAGTTTGGGAACTTCCCGCTCTGGAACGCTGATTGATTTTTATCGTGCTCTTGGACGAAAACAGGCAAAACAGTCAATAGAAGCAATGGAAAAAATGCTTTTTGCCGATTGGAAACCCTTGCAAATCCTCTTTCAGCTTACACGGTTCTATTCTAATATCTGGAAAATATTGCTCCTGAAAAAAGCTCATATTTCCGATAAAGAAATCATTGCTAATCATCTTAATGATATTTATGCTACACAGAGGAAAGAAATTCTGGATTTATCCCGTTCCTATAATCTTGCTTCGCTGGAGAATATTTTTGCCCTCCTGCTGGAAACAGACCAACAGTTTAAATTAACCGTTGCTGAGCCGCAAATTTTGCTCTGCAATTGTTTGCTTAAAATTCTGGATGCATAATGCGAAAAACAGGGATCTTATTGCATATCAGTTCTCTGCCTTCCGATTTTGGCATCGGAGATTTCGGACCTGAGGCAATCCGTTTTGCTGAATACTTGAAAGCTGAAGGATATACCTATTGGCAGATATTACCTGTAAATCATTGCGGTTATGGCAATTCTCCCTATAATCCGCTATCTGCTTTTGCTTTAAATCCTTATTTCATCAGTCCGGAACTTCTCTATCAACAGGGTTATATCAATCAGCTTATGCTGGAATCAGTAAAAATTCCCCGCAGTAATATTACTCGTTATGAACAGGTCTATACCCTGAAAGATAAAATGCTAGCTCAAGCAACTGCTAACTGGATGCTTACCAATAACCTGGATGAATATATTGAAGAAAGTGCTTCCTTACTTAAGCCATACTTAACCTTTCTCTCTTTAAGCAAAATCTATAACGATACCTGCTGGTATAACTGGAATGAAGAACATCGTAATTACAGTGAAAAGCTCTATCAAAAAGTCCGCTCAATGGATACATCCTATTTTAACCTGCGAGCAGTTACTCAAGCAATGCTGGCTGAACAGTTATCCTGGTTTAAAGCACAGTTACATAAATTGGGTATTGTTCTGATTGGGGATTTACCGCTTTATCTTGCTTACGATAGCGCTGAGGTTTGGGCTCATCAGGAATATTTTGATTTAGATAAACAAGGCAGGCGTCTACATTTTGCCGGGGTTCCTCCCGATGCTTTTGCGGAAAAAGGTCAGCTTTGGGGCAATCCTTTATACAAATGGGATGTTTTAAAGCAGGAGGGATTTTGTCTTTTTATAGAAAGAATAAAGCAGGCACTTAATTATTTGGACATTTTGCGTTTAGACCATTTTATCGGCTATGTGAACTTTTGGCAGGTGGAACCGATGATTGATGCTAACGGTCAACCAGTTTTACCTGACAATGCCATTCAGGGTTCCTGGGTGCGTGCTTTGCCGGAAGATTTCTTTACCACTTTGTTACAACATTTTACCATAGAGCGTTTTATTGCTGAAGACCTGGGAATTCTAAATGATGATGTTTGCAGTATCCTGGAACGCTTTGGTTTTCCGGGAATGATTGTTTTGCAATTCTGTTTTGAAGAAAGCGTTCCTGATGTGAAAAAATACCCTCCGGAGCGTTGGCTTTATACAGGAACCCATGATAATCAAACCCTGCGTGGCTGGTTTGAATCACTTTCTCCCGATTCGCCATCCTATAAACATTTACAGGAATATTGTGTTTTACATAAATTTACTGATTGTCAAGCAATGTTAAATGCGGAAAACATTCATATCATTATCCGCAATATTGCTCTCTCTTCCAGTTGCCGACAGATTATTTTTCCCTATCAGGATATTTTAGGATTGGGTGATGAGGCAAGAATGAACATCCCGGGAACTGCTTTGGGAAACTGGCAATGGCGTCTGGAAGATTCTTTTTATTCAAATAAATAAAATATAATAAAGGAGAAAAAATGCCAAAACTTATGCTTTTGGGTGATGAAGCCCTTGCTCAAGGAGCTCTGGATGCCGGAATATCAGGTTTTTACGGTTACCCGGGAACTCCTTCCACAGAAATCATTGAATATGCTCAAAGGTCAAAACAGGCGGAGGAAAATAAAATTCACCGCACCTGGAGTTCCAACGAGAAAACCGCTTTGGAAACAGCTTTGGGTATGAGCGCTTTAGGAAAAAGAGCGATGGTTACAATGAAACATGTAGGGTTAAATGTAGCAGCCGACCCTTTTATGAATTCTGCTGTAACCGGAGCCAGCGGTGGTTTAATTGTTGCTGTTGCCGATGACCCTTCAATGCATAGTTCTCAGAATGAACAGGATAGCCGTTATTATGGTCATTTTGCAATGCTTCCTGTTTTAGAACCAAGTAATCAGCAGGAATGTTATGATATGGCTTTTTATGGTTTTGAGCTATCAGAAAAGTTCCATATTCCTGTGCTTTTACGGTTAACAACGCGTTTGGCGCATTCGCGTTCCGGGGTTGTCAGACGCAATCCTTTACCGCAAAAAGGAATGAAGAAGCCGGAAGATATGTTTCAGTTTATGCTTTTACCTGCTATAGCCCGAAAAAAGTATCAACATCATCTTTCCCTGCAAAAGGATTTTCTGGCAGAATCCGAAAATTCATCCTGTAATTTTTATCAGGATGCGAAATCCCGCAAAATTGGTATTATTACTACCGGTTTGGCTTATAACTATCTGCGGGAAGCATATCACGGCGAAGAAATTCCTTATCCTGTTCTTAAAATATGTCAATACCCTCTGCCGGAAAAGCAAATTCATCAGCTTTATGATACTTGTGACGAATTGCTGGTTATTGAAGAAGGAATGCCCTTTGCCGAAGAAATGATTAAGGGTCTTGCCTTTCCGGGTTTGAAACCTGTTCATGGTCGTTTGGATGGTTATCTTCCCCGTGCCGGTGAACTTAATCCCAATCTTGTTGCTAAAGCACTTTCTTTGCCTGATACAATAGGTAGACCTGTTCCCGAAATTGTAGTTGGCAGACCTCCTGCCTTATGCGTAGGTTGTCCTCATTCCGATACTTTTTTGTCCCTGAATGAAGTAATGGCAGAATATGGCAGAGGCAATGTTTTCAGCGATATTGGCTGTTATAGTTTAGGTTTTATGCCACCCTATAATTCCATCAATTCCTGTGTGGATATGGGTGCTTCAATTACTATGGCAAAAGGGGCAGCCGATAGTGGACTCTTTCCTGCTGTAGCTGTTATTGGCGATAGCACTTTTTGCCATTCAGGAATTACCGGGCTTTTGGATTGCGTTTACGATAAAGCCAATGTGATGATTATCATTCTGGATAATTCCACCACAGCAATGACAGGTGGACAAAATTATACCGGTTACGGAAAACTGGAAGATATCTGTTTAGGCATAGGAGTGGAAAAAGAACACATTCGCGTGTTTGTTCCCCTCAAGAAAAATTATCCCGATATTATCCAAATCTATAAAGAAGAATTGGCTTACAACGGTGTTTCTGTTGTAATTGCCCGTCGGGAATGCATTCAGACCTTAAAGAAAAAGAACAAATTGGAGACACCAGAATGAAAAAGGATATAATACTTGCCGGAGTAGGCGGACAGGGCATTTTAACCGTTGCTGCTATTTTAGGAACCGCAGCTATCAAACGCGGAATGAATTTGAAACAGGCAGAAGTGCATGGAATGAGTCAACGGGGGGGAGATGTGCAATCCCATTTACGCCTTTCCGATGAAACAATTTGGAGTGATTTAATTCCTTTTGGCTCTGCTGATATGATTTTAAGCGTTGAGCCACTGGAAGCATTACGCTATCTGCCTTATTTAAAAGATGACGGTTGGATTATTACTAATTCCACACCTTTTAAAAATATTCCCAATTATCCCCCGGAAGAAGATATCTATGCGGAAATCAAAAATATACCTAACTATGTTCTGCTAAATGCTGATGCTAAAGCAAAAGAACAAAATGCCAGCAGGAGTATGAATATTGTTGTTTTGGGAGCCGCAATTAAACACCTGGGCTTCAGCACTGAAGAAATTGCTGAGGCAATCAAAACCATCTTCGCTCCTAAAGGTGATGCAGTCGTAGAGGCAAACCTGCGTGCTCTGCAAGCCGGTGTTGAAAATTAGGACTTTCTGATTTCTCTTTTCCGGAATAAGGAATCGTCACTATGCAAGCCAGGAGTCGTCACTGCCATTAATATTTATACATATCCAACAAATTTGTTTGGCAGTGAGGACTCGTGACGACATATTTCACGCAGATTTCGCTGATTACGCAGATTTGATTTTTGATTGGTCTATAGTGTCGACAGGAGTCATATGTGCCCCAAAAGTTATCTATAAGGTAAAAGTTATCAAGGCACAAATGACTCCTGACGGCACTCGTATAGATTTTGTTGTTATTGCCATTTAATAATCCCTAAAATCCCTATAATCCTGTTCATCCCATACCTATTTTTTCTCTCAGCCCTCTGCTAAATAAATCCTGTTAATCCCAGACCTATTATCCTCAAAATCCTTAAATCCTGAAATCCTTAAATCCTTGTTTCAAAAATCCTTATCTCTTTTTTGCCGCTGCTTTAACAAAGTCCCTAAATAGCGGATGCGGATTCACAGGTCGGCTTTTAAATTCCGGATGGAACTGCACACCCACAAAGAAATCCAATTCAGGGTATTCTACAATTTCTACTAAAAGTCCGTCCGGGGATAAACCGCTTATTTTAAGCCCCGCATTTTGTATTGCCTCGCGATAGTCATTATTAAATTCATAACGATGCCTGTGTCTTTCGCTGATGCTTTCTGTTTGATATGCCGAAAAGGCTTTACTGTTTTTCACCAAGTTACATTTATAAGCCCCTAAACGCATAGACCCGCCAATTTTTTCCAGATACAATTGATCTTCCATCAAATGGATAACCGGAGCGGGAGTTAATTCATCAAATTCAGTGCTATTAGCTCTTTGCAAATGGCATAAATTCCTGGCACATTCAATAACAGCTGTATGCATTCCGAGGCAAATACCCAAATAGGGGATATTGTTTTCCCTGGCATATTTGGCAATTGCGATTTTACCTTCAATACCTCTAACGCCAAAACCACCGGGAACAAGAATACCTTGAACTCCTCTAAGTTCCCTGGTAATATCTTCTTCCTGAAAATTGCGTTCGCTATCTATCCAGACAATTTCCACCTTTTTCAATAAAGCGGAACCCGCATGCAAAAGTGCTTCTCCAATACTTTTATAAGCATCCTGATGCCGAATATACTTTCCGCAAACGGCTATAGTAACGGTTTCCCTTGCATTTTTAGTGTTTTGCAAAAACTGCAGCCAATCCTGCATAACGATTTGCCTCTGTTCCAATTGGAAATGCTGACAGATGATTTCCGGCAGACCTGCCTTCTGAAAATTGAGCGGAATTTCATAAACGCAATCTACATCTATGGCATTGATTACATTTTCTCGCGGAACATTGGTAAAAAGAGCTATCTTATTATAGATATCCTCAGCAAAAGGTCTTTCACTTCGGCAGAGCAAAACATCCGGCTGAATACCTATTTCCCTCAATTTATAAGCACTATGCTGTGAGGGTTTGGTCTTCAATTCTCCCGCTGACTTCACAAAAGGGACATAGGTTAAAAGGATATATAGAGTGTTGTAATAGCCCAGGTCTAATCGTAACTGACGCACTGCCTCCAGAAAAGGTAAACTTTCAATATCGCCAACCGTTCCGCCAATCTCTGTAATTACAATGTCATAATCATCTGCCAAACGCTGAATTCTACCTTTAATTTCATTTGTTATATGTGGAATAACCTGCACCGTTTTGCCTAAATATACACCCTGGCGTTCATTTTCAATCACGCTTTCATAAATCTGACCTGCGGAATTGCTGGAATACCTGGTTAACGCTTCATCCACAAAACGCTCATAATGCCCTAAATCCAAATCTGTTTCTGCTCCATCATCCGTTACAAAAACCTCGCCATGTTGAAAAGGACTCATTGTTCCCGGGTCTACATTCAAATAAGGATCAAACTTTTGCAGCACGACCTTATAACCCATTGATTTTAATAAAATACCGATGGAAGCGGTGGCAATGCCCTTCCCTAAAGAAGAAAGCACGCCACCCATTACAAATATATATTTTGCCATTCAGGTTATCTCTTATAACATCTTTTTCACTTCGGCAATGGATTCTCTGATTGCTTCCACGGTATATGCCAAATCCTCATCCGTATGCCGATAACAAATATAGCCGTGATGATATGGTTGCATAAAGACCTTGCGCCGAATTAACTGGGTGTAATATTCTGTCCGCAGCTGTTTATAACGCCCTATTTCATCTTTTTTAAAGGTTATATAAGGCATCCAGGGTGCTCCCGTAAAATTAACCGGCACATCTGATTCTTCCACTACTTTTTCTACTTCCGCTCCAAACTTTCTTCCTTTTTCTGCTATTACATCCAAAATATGGTCTCTTTCTAAAATTTCAATTGTTTTGATAGCGGCTACAATTCCATCGCTATTAGGGAAAAATGTTGACGAGAGAAATACCTTGTCTGTCATCACCTGCATATATTCCTCCTTTCCTACCAGGGCTGCAATAGCATAACCATTTGCCATTGCCTTTCCGAAAGTGGATAAATCAGGTGTTACCCCAAATAGTTTTTGCGCTCCCCCCAAACTGCATCTGAAACCACTGCGGATTTCATCAAAAATCAGCAAACAATGATATTGATTTGCCAGTTCCCGCACTGCTTCCAGATAACCTGGTTTCGGCATTTGGACTTCTGCTCCATTAGGATGACCTACGGGGGTAATAATTATCCCTGCCATATCATCTTTATTGGCTTTCAGAATTGTTTCCAGGGAATCCAAATCGTTATAATGAAATTCATAAACATCTTCATAGAGTTTAGGAGGAATTCCACCTTTCACTTCTACACACCAATCGTGCCAGCCATGATAACCATAACGCGCAATTTTGGCTTTACCTGTCCAACCCCGGGCTACACGAATGGCAATTGTTGTAGCATCACTACCTGTTTTTACCAAGGCAGCCATATCGCAACAGGGTATCAGTTCTCTCAGCTTTTTCACCAAAGTGTTTTGCCATTCCTGAGTAAGAGAAAAACAGAAACCCTTGTTCTTAATCTGATTGATAACTGCCTCATCAATTTCGTCTTCACGATAACCAATGATAATAGGTCCGTAAGCACATAGAAAATCAATGTATTCGTTACCGTCAACATCAATAACTCTGCCGCCTTTGCCTTGCTCAAAAAAAATAGGATACTCACCCTGAACAAAATTGTAGGGTCTTCTTATCCCGGCAACGCCACCGGGAACAAGTTGCTTTGCCTCTTCAAAAAGAGACATACTTCTGTCTAATTTCAACCTTTCTGACATTTTATATACTCCTTGATGTTATATAGTTCAAAGTTCGTAGTTCAAAGTTCAAAGTTCGTAGTTCAAAGTTCGTAGTTCAAAGTTTTGCACGCAGATTTCGCAGATTCCGCAGATTAAAAAAATAATAGGTCTGGGATAAACAGGATTAAAGGGATTTAAGAGATTTATAATATAGAATGGGTCTTGATAAAATAACAAGACACCTTCTACTTTTCCTTTTATTCCACACCAATTCTATCTTATTTATGCATTCTATATTAAATCACTAATTCTCTTATCTCTTTAAAAAATCTGCGTAATCTGCCTCTTATCATTCTACATTCTACATTTTACATTTTTCATTCTCAATTATTCTCTTTTCCTCTTTTCTCTTTGTAAAATATCTGCGTAATCTGCGTGCTATCATTCTACATTTCCCACAGGGTCGCTATTCCCATTCCTCCTCCAATACACAACGCTGCCAACCCTTTACTTACCCGTCTTCTTTTCATTTCGTGTAACAAAGTTACAATAATTCTTGTTCCACTTGCTCCAATGGGATGACCCAAAGCAATAGCTCCACCATTCACATTCACAATCTCCGGATTCAATTTTCCGATTCCTTCCAGTTCCAAACCTTTCAGCACAGCTAAGGACTGCGCTGCAAATGCCTCATTCAATTCTGCCAATTCAATATCCTGCAAAGTCCAGCCCGCTTTTTGTAACACTTTTTTAATTGCTGGCACAGGACCGTAACCCATTATAGAAGGGTCTACACCTGCCGAAGCGCTATTCACAAAAGTTGCCATTGGCTTCAAACCAAGCTCTTTCGCTTTTTCTGCACTCATTAAAAGCAAAAAAGCTGAGCTGTCATTTATGCCACTGGCATTAGCTGCAGTCACCGTTCCGTCATTTTTGAAGGCAGGACGCAACTTGGCAATGGATTCTACTGTTACTCCCGCTCGGGGCATTTCATCTTTATCTACAATTATCGGCTCTCCCTTTCTTTGGGGAATGCTGAAAGGCACAATTTCGTCCTTAAATCTACCCGCTTTTTGTGCCTCTTCAGTTCTATTCTGACTTTGGGCTGCAAAAGCATCCTGTTCTTCTCTGCTGATATGGTATTTTTCTGCCAAATTTTCTGCTGTGATACCTATATGATAGTTATTGAAAATATCGCTAAGACCATCCCGAA
>ERZ1026810.828-NODE-828-length-14211-cov-4.214002_pt1 | contig 14211 bp, 24 predicted proteins | sample MGYA00520872_ERZ1026810 | MGnify/ENA primary metagenome ERZ1026810 (study PRJEB33270, sample SAMEA104284477) | anaerobic digester metagenome | biome: Anaerobic digester microbiome; feature: mesophilic sludge digester; material: Anaerobic digester biomass | place... | reverse complement strand
TTTTTTCTAGTTGCTAGTAGCATGTTTGTGTCTGTGGTGTTTTATTCTACTTTGTATGTGTTTCTGTATAGTATTGTTTGGTGGGTTTGAGTGTGCGTTTTGTGATGTTTTTTTTTTTTTTTTTCAAGCAGAAGACGGCATACGAGATGCTCAGGAGTCTCGTGGGCTCGGAGATGTGTATAAGAGACAGATGGGGTATTGCGCTACTGGTGAAACACGTTCTGATGCTGTATTCTGCCTATTTGGTATTGCTGGAACGGGCAAATCTACAATGATAGATACCGTAATGAAAGCCCTATCATCATCAAATAAGGTAAACGGCTATGGAACTATGCTCAAAGCTGATCTGCAAAGCGCAAATTATGGTTCTGCCCGTGATGGTATTGCTCGTGCCAAATATAAACGATTAATTATAGCAAAGGAACTAGATGAAAGGAATGATCTGTCTTGGGGAACCATCAAAGAATTGGCATCCACTTCTTCAGCTATAGAAGTGAGGGAATTGTATGGACGGACAGAAAATATTGTTCCGAAGTTCAAACTGGTCTTTGATACAAACCACATGCCTAAGTGTGAAACCCCAGACAATTCAATATTGAGACGTCTAAAAATAATTCCATTCCGACATGTATTCACAAATAAAAATGAATTAACAGCTAGGAATCTGGAGGGCGAGCTGGAAGGTATACTTCATTGGATAGTGGAAGGTGCCCGCTGCTATTATACGGAAGGATTGGGCAACCCTAAATTCTTGGACGAAGAATTATCTTACTACAGATCCGATATGGACCCATTCTTCATCAGTGCCTGGTTTGAAAATGGCAACTATGTTATTGAATCTTCTGTATCGAAGATAGATAGCGAATTGTGGGTTAAATCGGCTTCAGTATACAAAAATTACAAAGAGTATTGCAGGCAGGAAGGCGTAGTAAATGTAGCTACTGATGTTAAGATATCTGAATTCCTAAAAAATAGGGGCGGTATTAAGAAACAATCAAAGAGATCTATTATATTCGAAGGCAAAGCAGTTGAAGATAGAAGCACCTTCTGGATAAACATAAGGGAAAATAAATAAATATTATATTTAGTACTATACTTAGTACTATACTAAATCAATACTAGTACTATACTAGTACTATACTTAGTACTATACTTATATTATATTATAATCAATAGCAGTAAGTACATTTTAGTAGTTAGTACTAGGGTTATTAGGTAAAATGATAAACTTTTCTTATAGAGAAAAATTTCTAAAAATTTTTCTTTATAGAAAAAGTTTGAAAATCGTCAAAAACCCTAGTACTCGTAGCCCGTTATTGGTTTTGGCCTAGTACTAGTATAGTACTGCCATAGTACTAAAATTGTCCTACTAGTACTAGCTTACTGCTATTGGTTTTATGGGGAGAAAAAAGAAAAGCGCGTCGTTCTTTCTTTTGTTGCAAAATAGCTGTAGGCGACGGGCAAAAATATATGACATTGAGGTATACAAATATGAAGTTTTTTAACCACAACAATGAATTTAAAGCACGAGAAAAGGCGCTAAAAGCTTTAAAAAGAACCATTGAAAGCGGACGTTTTGACAAAGAGAAAATAATAGAACTTATGTTTATGTGGCAAAGCTGCATACAACAGGAAGTTGATTTGTTTGGGGAGTGCACCGCCATACTAAATCAGATTGCGGAAGCAGAAGAAGCAGAAGCCACCAAACCATAATAATATTTTAATAACCAGATGTGAATTAATATGATAGATAATGAATTAAATACGCTTATTGGAAAAATACTGAGAATCGACATCAGGGAACGTGACGCCCCATTGTATGGCAGGCTGATTGAAGTCACCCCCTTTTGGATCACGATCGAACGGAAGGACGGCAGGCATCGCATCATAAGCATGGCCCGGATTATAGGAATCGAACCCGTGAGATACCAATGCTAGATAAAATAGAACTGATTAGGGCCGTAGCTTTATTGATGGCAGCGCAGCAAGGCGTTATAGATCTCACGGATGAAGACAAGGCGCTTATCTGCAAGGCATTGGGGAATCATGCGCCGAAGAGTGGGGCTTAGGCCCCTTATTTTTTGAAAAATCAATATGGTGAGAGCTAAATGGCTAATATGAAACAAGGCAACTGGCTAAAGATATCGAGTCCTGAAGACTTGCAGAGGGCTTTAGCTAAGATGCTTAATAAAATTCTAATGAGCGAGGATCCGCTTCTGCATGCAGGGAGGTTTGCATCGCTGGCTAATGCTTGGACTAACGCACACCGACTTTTTTTGGAAGATACGGAGATAACAGCAATCAAGCAAGAGATTGAAGCTTTGAAGCAGATGGCATTATTTGTGAATGAACAAAAGAAGAAAATTACTGAACTTGAAAAGAAGAAAAAATTAGTTGAGTTTGATCAAGGTGATGTGGAATGAAAGGGCTTGCTGATATTAGACGGAGTTTGGATGGTCTTGAAAATATTATTTCGCCAATAGGTGCCATGGATCCTGAGGTATATGTGCTGGATTTGTTGACAGATAACGAGCTTGGGCTTGTTTCTGAATATCGGGAGCTATATAAGGCTGGTTTTGATACCGAGGAAATTCGCAGCATGATGGGCAATGATAGTTTTGAGATGGCAATCGCTGTCATGCAGAAAGTGAATGACGATCTGGAAAGACTGACAATGCCCCCTGTGCGGAAGCTGGTAGCGAAACCCAAGATGAGGGCTGCTATTGACGATGGGATTGGCGGCACGAAAAGGCAAAGAAAATCCGATCCTGACTTTGAAGAACCAAAGTTATTTATACAATAACTGCCATATTGAGTACTATTAATGGAGACATAATATGAATAAGATAATTTGGATGGCTTTGATTTTACTACTTGGTGTTTTTGCAATTGGCGGCATGAGCGCATGGGACATCATTGATAGCATTACGGTGACGCCATGAAATTATTCAAGGATTTCTGGAGAATTGGCGTTTATGGTAATGCTTTTCTGGCGGTAATGATGGCCGTGGGATGGCTGATGGGCCCTGATTATAATTTAGGCGATCTTATTTATGTGGCTGTATTTGCGGGGTTCAGCAAGTTCTGTGGCTGGATGGATAGCACGCTTAAGCAGGTTAGAGCACACCAAGTATCATAATATTTTTTACAAGATATGTTTCTTTTTTTCCTTGTTTTGCTGCGGAATTTTGCGGAATATCGGTATGCAGCAAATCGCTATCGGCGGGGGCATATGTTATTTGGTTTTAAAATCATAGATTATTGTCAACCAAAAACCATAAATACGTGAATACCAAAAAGTATTTATACTAGGAAAAGTAGTTATTGTTTGTGTTGGGTAGTATAACACAATAATATTGGAAAATAATGGAGAATTAAAAATATGAGCAATTCAGCATGGGACGAGCAGATCGTCGTAAAGGGAGCAGGAGTACCGACTGGCGTGTATGAGACCGTTTTCAAGGACGTGGTTCGAGAGAATAAGGTTGTACAATACAGAAGCGGTCTTTCTGGTCAGAAGGTTATCGGAAAAGAGTATGATAGTCTGGATGCCGACCAGAAAGCTATCGTCGACGGAATTCCTGACGAATATTGGCCACAGAGACCAAATGATGATGCGCCTCGTATGAAGGCAGCTTTCATTGATCAGTATAGATTTATTTTCACTGATCCAAAAACTGGAACAGATCTGAAGTTTGGTGCAGTATTTCCAGTGGTGCAGTATTCTAAAGATGGTACTGTAATTTCTGCAAGCAATAAGGGTTTGGTGGATTTCATTATCCAGGCAACCGGAGCACCCATTGTACCTGGTGATACATTTACCGTCCGGGATTACATTAAGCCTGGGGATGAGTTCAGACTGGAGCTTGTAAAGAACGGCAATTTCACGGAGATCGATAAGACCAGTGTGGTTAAGAAGGAGCTAGCAAAGCCCATTGTAAAGGGAGTTGAAGCACTTTCGCCGAAAGCAAAGGAACTACTTGAGTTTCTGAAGGCAAACTACCAAGGAAGACCTAAGAGAGATGTGGTAGATCTATATGGTACCGGACAGTTTGGTACTCTCCAGGAAACAATGTCAGCTTGGCAGGAAATCATGAAGAATGTGCCATATTCTTCTGATGGAAAGACACTAGACTTTTCTGAGGCAGTTTAGGGCTGCCTCCCTCCCTTTATGTTTTTGGAGGTCTAGAAAATGTCGAGAATATGTGTAGATCTTTCTGACATGGATGAAGAATATTTCAGAACAATGTGTTGCCGGGAAGGAGAATCAACGACATTGGCTCTTGCCAGAATCGTGCAATGTGAAATAAAGAATAAACGTTTGCAGGTTGATCTGCGAGATGGCGGAAGGTAACAATTGTATAAATTATAATAATAATAATAGTGTAGTATAAAAAATAAAAATAACATTTATATTCTTTTTAGGTTGTTTACTATGACTGATATAATTAATGGAGATGTTGTTGGCATACCAGAAGGGGAGGTAGAATATCCTCTTTTGGGTAGTTTGTGGGCTGGTACCAAAAAAGGAAAAACGTGGTTTGGAGCCAGCATGCCCAATGCAGTTTTGATTGATTTTCCGCCAGCAAAGTTGTCGTTTGGCAAGGTAGAAATTGATCAAATTGCTTTGAAAAGAACGGTGGGCGAAGGTTTCCGAAGTTTGTTTAGTCCAATTCGGCAAGCAGACGGCACCCTTATTTGGAGACCAAAAATTAAGGGATTTGACTACAAGAACCAGTATCACTTTGTAAAATCCTGGGAAGAATTTCAAGTTGCTATCGAGAAAGCATCTTATTATGCTGACGATATTTCTACACTGAATTGTGGGAAGGTTTGGGTAGTTCTGGATGACACTTATAGGTGGCGTGCACTGGAAATCCTGCATTACATTACCAAAAATAAAAGAAAATGGCCATCACAGCAAGAATTCGGACTCATAACGCAAGCAATGTCTAGCCAAATAACAACTATCCAAAACTTCGCGAATGTTTTGTTGGTTCATAGAGCCGGAAAAGATTTTGATACTGGTGAAGTGATTCCATTAATTTATCCTAGCAGCGCCGATTTTAATTCCGATATTGTAGTCGAACTGGAACATCGTCAAATGACAGACGGCAAACATCAAGTTGCTATAATTCATAGTACCGGCCACGATTTCCCGTGCAACAACCCAAATTATAAAAATGAAGTAATTGATCCTACACCGGATATGGTGTTAGCTACTGCTAAAATACCGTCTTGCTTGTGGTGACTCCAAATGAAGCTACGATATACTTGTGATTGTGGTCATGAAAATTTGTGGCCAGTACTTGAAGGAAAAATTTCCAACTTTGTTTGTGAGGGCTGTGGGGAGTTTATAGGGGCATACGGAAATGATGGTCTAAAGTTTGCCGATGGAAAGGGTATTGGATTATATAAAAAATATGACTATCTTGCAAAAGAACTTGTTTTGGTTAGATATAATGACCAGCCGCTTGGTTCTATTGCACCGATAAATATTGTTTGGTCAGTTGGAACTCCGTTTTACACTACAAATTGGGATGGTCAGCCAATTAACGCTGACGTAACGTATACCACAACTCCTAATACAAATTATCATGTACATAGTAATTATTATCCAACCGTTACTTATAAGTGGCACCAAGTATGACGATTCAAGTAGATACTCGGGAACATTTGATACCACAAATCAAGGATCATCTCGTAACTTCAATAATTGGGCCAGAAGTTCCCGAATTTATTTTTAAGTGTTTGCCACTTGCAGATTATTTATTAGATAATGATGGTCACACCATTTTAATCGAAAGAAAAAGCGTTAGCGACTTTTCAAGTTCTTTCAGGGAGTTAAAAGGACGACTTGCAAAAATGCGTCTTCTTGATTATGATAGAACTGGTTTGTTGTTGGAAGGTACTTATAGTGTAGCACAAGGTTATATTTGGTTTTATAGAAGCGGTGAATTAGTTCCAGGTATAAAATATAGCACAATGTGTAATTTTCTAACTCACCAACAAGAACTTGGAACACGCATGTATTGGACACTTTCTCTCGAAGAAACTATCTGGAAGCTAATACATATACATAATTATTTGCCAAAGTTAGATGAACCAGCGCCTGTTTTGAAGTGTGGTTCTGCAACAGAATTATTTGTACAATTACCCGGTATTGGTCCCAAGTCCGTAAAAAAACTCAAAGATACTTATATTACCCCATATGATGCGTTACTAAATTTGTCAGGAAAGTCTAAGAAAGTTTTGGAGAAGTGGTAAAATGATTTTAACAGGTAAACAAATTTTAGAAGGAAAGATAGTTTCTGATGTTATTGATGCAACATTGCAAGAACAGTCATGTGGCGTTGATTTAACAATTTCGAAAATTGAAACTTACATGAGTGCTGGTGTTATAGATTTCGATAATTCTAAGAGAGAAAAGCCTAGAATGTCGGAAATTTCTTTTATTGACGGTGAATGTGACTTAAATCCAGGTGCTTATCTTGTAACGTTCAATGAAACTGTATCTGTTCCTGTAGACAAAGTTGGTATTGCAATGCCTCGTTCCACTATGCTGAGGTGCGGTGCCACTATGGAAACTTCCATCTGGGATCCGGGATACGTTGGAAAGTCTCAATCAATGTTGGTTGTTTATAATAAACAGGGTATCAGACTATGTGAGAATGCCCGAATCATGCAAATAATGTTCATGGATGTTGGGCAAGTTGCGGAAGCATATTCTGGTATCTATAATGGCGAAGGTTTAAAACAATAAAATTACTTTTTTATATTTTTTGGGAGCATTATTTTGAAAATATATGTTACGTCTTCTGTGTCGAACATAGAACATATTAAAAATGCTGTAGCAATGCTTCAGAAACACAACCATAGTGTTTATAAGTGCACCGATTCTTTTCAAACCAACAAAGGGTTGATAGAACTTTCTGACGTAATATTAATGATAGTACCTTGCGGAATTTGGTCGCACTTTGAAATGGGTTATGCACAAGGAATTAATAAACGAACCATAATATATTGTATTGATAATAAAAGTGATTTGGACATATATGGATTTGCTAATTTTATCACAACTTCAATATATGAAATACTGTATATTTTAATGCGCTGGGAAAGGATATAGATGATAAGAATAATTAATAATTTTATAGTAAGTATATTTGATATATTGTCTTGTCCATTTAATAACAATATCAAACAAAATGTTTTATATTATTTACAAAGTATGCAAGACGACGGTTTTATTAAGTCATTTGATTTACAAGTATCAGAAAACTCGATATTGATTACGATTCCAGAAATGTTTAAAATGAATGTTGATAGATCGGAAAAAATTTTCAGTATCGAGAAATATGGTCATATTGAAAGTATTTGTACGGATTTTAATATGGGCATAGTTCAAAAACAGTAATGGATATTTTTATGCTGTTTAGGTGTGCTGGAATTCAATCTGGTACCGTAAATGGTATTGGAATTTCTTTGGAAGTATGGTTCCAGGGGTGCAAATTTGGTTGTCCTGGTTGTCAAAATCCGGATTTACAAAAGCTGGATGGCGGTCAACTTATTGATACTAACGAGGTTTTGGAACATTTAAATAATTATGATGGTTTTTATAATAGTATTGTCTTTTTGGGAGGAGAGCCTGTTTTACAACCAAAAGCTTTATATGCAATAGCAGCTAATTGTAGCATTACTTCTATTTTATATACAGGATTTTTATATGAAGAACTTACAGAAGATATTCGAGATGTCATGGATTTTGTTATAGACGGTACTTATAAACAAGAATTACAAACAAATGGTTTTCCAGCAACTAGCAATCAGAGAATTTGGCACAATGGCAAAATAATACACAAAGATTTTAGGAAGAATTACAATGCGAATACAAACAACTTTTGATCCCGATTTTGAAGAACTATACAATTATTATAATGTAACCGAAAAGGGCAAGGCATTACTAGACATCGAAGGTATATCCAGGAATGCTTTAGACATTGGAGTAATGAGCCAAAAATATTTTACTAACAAGGTTTCTGATATTAGTTTAGATGCTAATTCAAATTCAAACGACGAAATTTCTCATAATAATTATTCTGCGGAAATTGTAAAAGGATTAGCAAAACTAAATTCATATTATCTCCTACATGAATATTCTAGAAAGCGTTTTGGACTAGAACGAGCAAATGAACTTCTAAAAGCAATTTTTAATTCCAGTGTTTATTTTCATGATGCTGCATCAACCCAAATACCATATTGTATGGCATATTCTACATCATTTATAATGAATGAAGGTAGGAAATATGGTCAACTTCATAGTATGCCACCAAAGCGTGCTCATTCCTTTGTTGCACAAGTAATCGAAACAACGATGGATTTATCACAATCGTTTGCAGGTGCTATTGCGATATCAGACCTAATTGTAAATCTTTGTTATTATACTAAGAAAGAAAATCTATCTGATTATCAAATAATTAATTTGTTACAGGGTTTTGTTCATGTAATGAGCAATAAGTTCCGGGTCGGTGGTCAAAGTCCATTCACTAACGTTAGCATATTTGATAGACCGAACTTAGAAAAACTTTTTGAGCATTATACATATCCTGATGGCACCAGCGTTGATTATGATTATGTGATACGAATTCAGAAGTTGTTTGCAGAATGGTTTGCGGAAGGAGACCCAGTTAGTGGTATGCCATACAGATTCCCGATCTGCACAATCAATCTGGCTTGCAACGAAAATAAAGAAATATTGGACCAGGATTTTCTTGATTGGGTTTCAAGAATTAATATTAAAAATGGTACTTTTAATATTTACGTGAATTCTGGCAACAAAATCGCTTCTTGTTGCAGGCTTGTTAATGATAAGTCTCGCATGGAAGCAAGAGGAGATTCTTTTGGTAATGGTGGCCTAAATTTAGGTTCTCATAGGGTAGTTACCATAAACTTACCCAGAATTGCTTTGAAGGCTAATGGTAATCATGAAAAGTTCTTTGTTGATCTTACCAAGCAGTTGGAAATTTGTAAGGATCTTCTTGTTGTGCATCGTGAAGAAATATTACAACGCAGGATTGATCAGGGGTTTTTGAAGTTCTTTAAGCCTTTGGGTTGGTTCACGTTAAAACGATTATTTTCTACTATTGGCATAATTGGCATATATGAATGTTGTTACTTCATGGGAATTGATATCAAGTCTGATGAAGGCATAAGTTTTGTAACAGAAGTATTGAACTTTATTGAGGATTTTGCTAAAGTTGCTAGTGAAGAAACAGGAAATTCTTTCAATGTTGAAGAAATTCCAGGTGAGTCGGTTGCTGTAAAACTTGTAGAAAAAGACAAGATATTATTTGGTGAAGATAAAATACCATTCAAACTATATAGCAATCAATACATACCATTGATTGTAGATGCACCTCTTCCCGAAAGAATATGCCTTACTGGAAAGTTCCAGGATATATTGTCTGGCGGTGGAATACTTCATCTTAATGTTAGTGACCGAATAGAAGATCCTACCACCATGAAACATCTTATAGAATATTCTGTAAAGCACGGTGTTTCCCACATGGCTGTGAATTATTCTTTTGGCGAGTGCGAAGATGGTCATGTTACAGTTTGCGGTAATTCGGAAATTTGTTCAATTTGCGGTAAAAAGATAATATCCCATATGACTAGAATTGTTGGATATTTTACTTTGATCACGTCTTGGAATCACGTAAGAAGAGAATACGAATTCCCGAGAAGGGTATTTTCTTAATTTTTTTCCCAACCAAAAAGTATATAACTGTGATATGCCAAATAAGTAGTTATGTTGGAAGGTCTAGAATGATATCAGTTGATGAAATGTACGGTGCTGGCTTCACCATGATTGTGGAAGATATGGCTGCCCTTAATGACCTGGAACCGCAAAGCCAAGAACAAATAAATATAATGTTTGAAGAAATTCGCGAAGTTTTAAATCGACATAACTTGGACATTTGCATAGTTGCTTCGCAAGAAGACGCGAAACGATTTCAAGGTCGTTTATTAATCACTGACATGATCAATGCTGTTGACAAACTATGTAAGGAAGGTTCGGAGATGACCCATGAATGAAGAAAGATTACTAGAAAAAATAAAGAATCAATGTAAAAGACAATTAGTTACCGTCGACATGCTACTTAAAGGAAAATCCTTTCAAAGTAGCGAAAAAGTTATAAATGCTATCCAAAAACTTGTATCTGACGGTAAACTATACACAAGAACGTGCTGTAACGGAGGTCGATTTGAAACACGTTTGCTAGTTACTGGCGAGGAAGTAATTGAATTTGCACCTAGCCAAAAAAAGGTTCGGAAAACCTCTAAAAGTAATCGCAAGAAAACAAAAAGAATAATATCTAAAACCAAAAGGAGCTTAGTACAATAATATCTAGAAAATAGCTTCATGGTTAGCCGCATAGACATATAGATTTATAATTTTTTATTTTATTTTTTAAACGTTTCGTGGTGTTACAATGAGTATGCAAGATTTTACAGAAACAGATCTCGAAGAATGTTTTGAACGTAATCCTAAAAGCAAAGGGATTACTGCAATTAATTATCACAACTTGGCAAAATTAATCATAAAAAATGTTCCAGTTGCCACAATAATAGAAACAAAAACGATGATGACCTACGTCAAAGGACATTACGTGGAAAATGGTGAAGAAGTAATACATAAAATTTTAGTTGAATTGCTTGGCCCACGTGTAAAAGATAACGGACAAACTTGCTATAATGCCCACGTCCTAAAAGAAGTTCTTGGTATAATACGAGGCCTAACATACGTGGAATCAAAAAAATTCGATAATAACCTAGATATTATAAATTGTCTAAATGGCTATCTTAATTGGCGAACCGGTGTATTAGAACCACATAGACCTACTTATTATTCTAGAATCCAAATCAACGTTAACTATGATCCTGATGCCCAGTGTCCAAACATAATTAAGATGTTTCAAACGGTTCTCCGAGAAGAGGATTTCAGGAAGGCATTAGAATTTATTGGATATTGTTTGTACCGGGCGTATCCTATCCAAAAAGCATTTATATTGCTGGGACCTGGTGGTACTGGTAAATCTCACTTTATTGATACTGTTTGTAAAATGCTTGGCGAAGACAATATATCTTCTGTTTCAATGCATGATTTGGAAAAAGATAGATTCGCGACGTCCGACTTATACTGCAAACTATTGAATTCCTTTGGCGACATGGAACAATCAACGCTTCCAAATGTAAATATTCTTAAAATGCTAACCTCTAACAAAGATGTAATACGTGCACAAAGAAAGGGCGAAAGAGCATTTGATTTTATATCATTTGCGAAACAAATTTTTGGATCTAATAAATTGCCGAGAGTTCGCGATGATACAACGGGATTTTATAGACGTATAGAAATAATTCCGTTTGAACATGTTTTTACCCAACAAGAAATAGAAGAAAGCGAAAAAGAAAATTTGCTAGAAAAAGTAACGAGTCCAGAGGAATTGTCAGGGCTTCTTAATCTGGTTTTACCTCACTTGGATGCGTTGTTGGATAGAGGCCACTTCCATAATAGCTTTACTACAACTACTGCAAAAGATAGGTATAAAAAAGCAAGTGAACCAGTGTCAACTTTCATTGAACTGCATTTAGAAGAAGTCGCTGACATGTACGTATCAAAGCAAACCATCTATAACGAATTTGTGAAGTTTTGCAAAGTAAATGAAATTGAACCAATGCATTGCGTGCCGTTTGGGAAAGTTTTGAAAAAGTTACTGCCCTGGTATCAAACGGCGATACGTGGACCGGATGATTCTATGGCATGTATGTGGCCTGATAATTATAGACATCCAGTAATATTGAATACTATTTTAAAACCAGTAAAAGTATAAGTATAGTATTATTTTTTATTATTATTTTTTTATTAATGGTCTGTTATGTTCAACCAAAAACTATTTATTCTAGTAAGTACTAGTAGTTAGTGAGGTGAAATAAAATGAATTTGAAGATGCGAGAAGTAAAAGTTGGTAAAGATGGTGTTATGCCAATTCTAGATACAAAAAAGTTGTATATCCTGGAAGTACATTTCCGGGATATATATAATAGAAATTTTATGTCAGAACCTCATTATTATGTATGTATTACCAATAAGGATGGTGTTACGAGTTTTGTGGAAAATAGTGTTATGAATACGGATAGCGGATTTGTTAGTGATTCTATTCAAAACTGTGTGAAAAGGGCGTTGGTAGAAAGTAATTTACGTTATTCAACAAAAGTCTACGAATTCAATGACGTACAAGAATTTGAAAAAGAGAAAAACGTTAAGTTGTGTATTGATATTAAAAAATAATATTTTTTGTTTTTATTTTTTTGACCAAAATATTTTTTTGAATCCAAACTGTTCTAGAACATGTTGACACTTTGGGCATGGTTTAGCAAGCATACCGCCCTTTCTATGGATGTATATGTAGTTGCCGATTGTGTCACTGAAGTTTAGACCAGCTAGACAATCCACTTCCGCGTGTACGCTAATATACGGTATTCTATACTTGTAGATGGTAGTCGGATTCCGTGATTTAATAATCCTTCTATTATAACCAATATTTATAACTCGCCCACTATTATTGAAAATGATTGCCGACATTTGTTGGTTCATTTCTGATTTTAGGCAGATTTTTTCAGCAAGCTTTATTATGTGGTCAGGAACGGTCTTCATGTCAGGATTTCCATAAATTCTTTTTCTATTTCCATGCTAGCCTCTTTTTACATGTATGTTATATCTTCAAATCCTATACGTTCTGGATTTAATGAATCATTTACAATATATTCTAATTTATGTATTCTAATTTGATTCAATTCATTTATGGAAATCATGTATTTGTAATATCGCTTTTTATTGTTGTTTTCATAATATTTTGATCGAATACACAATATATCAAGATCTTGATATAGATCACAAGTTCTTATAATACCAATCCTAATTGAATGTAAGGCGTGGGCTAGCTTTATGTTTTTCATGCCATGTGAACTATTTGCGACTTCCCGAATAACTGGTATTATTTCTTTTAATATTATATCATCAAATTCATTGTTGGACATTTAAACTCCCTCCTTATAATTTTTATTATCATGCAGTTATATTTCTTCATTCTGTGTTTATTAATAATTCATATTCAAATGTATTACGAGATCTTAATGAAGCTTCTCGAATCCTAAATAATATATTTTGGTTTCTTGATGTATAAAATTTAGCAGAATAATAATATTTGTTATCTTTTTCTTTGTATATATTAGAAAGTATAGATATTGATCCCCATATACTTTCTATGTGGTAATCAAGAATTTCATTATTTCTCAATAATGTTTGAAGAGTTTCATGTAATTTTATATTATTTAGTTTATGTTTACTATTACTTGATTCTCTTATAGCAATTCCAACATTTTCTAATATTTCTTTGAAATGGTCATTTAGTTTTTTCATATCTATCCTCCTTATAATTGTTATTGGAAGAAGAAAAAAGATGATTTTCCTTCCTCCTTTGTGTTGGGCACATTACTAAATACGTGATCAATATTTATAGTTTTTGGTCAACATTAGTCAGGTATTGTAGTGCCTTATTGTATTTTTCTTTTAGTCTTGCTTGAACCTCTTCTGGCAAGCAATTCATTCTACTTTCAGATGTATTATCTTCTATATCTACTAGTTTAACTAGTCTTGCATCGCCGCTCGGTTCATCTAAGATGCGTTGCCAATATGTTTCATTGGGTTCATTTTTTAGGTGTGTCAATGCTACAACAGCGGTTATCATATCATCAGGCATTCCAATGTCATGAAGGTCCTTAATGGTTGTATCCGTATCTTCTAGTAGGTCGTGACAAATTGCAATGCATTTTTGGTTTTCTGTTGTAAGGTTTTTATTTAACATGATTCTTAGTGGATGGTAAATATACGGCAATCCTGCTTTGTCTAGTTGCCCGGAGTGCTTATATGTTGCAAATATTATGCAATGGTCGAGTAATTTCATAAAAACGTATTGTAATTAATAGTATTTAAAATTTTTGGTACACAAAAGGTTGCTATAAAAAAGTTTTGGTAGTAAATATATAAGTTAATAAATTTACTACTATTTTTTTGCTTATTTGGAAGTAATTGTTACTTTTATAAATTCTTCCGGCTTATGAATAGCAATGCTAACCCATTCATAAATATCT
>ERZ1026810.824-NODE-824-length-14240-cov-5.883795_pt1 | contig 14240 bp, 8 predicted proteins | sample MGYA00520872_ERZ1026810 | MGnify/ENA primary metagenome ERZ1026810 (study PRJEB33270, sample SAMEA104284477) | anaerobic digester metagenome | biome: Anaerobic digester microbiome; feature: mesophilic sludge digester; material: Anaerobic digester biomass | place... | reverse complement strand
GAATTGAGGCTATTAACGTGTTGAGTGTGGATGTATAGTGGGCATGTTCGTTGGGCATTGAGGTTGATTTGTTTTTTTTTTAATGATCCTGCGACCACCGAGATCTACACAGAGTAGATCGTCGGCAGCGTCAGATGTGTATAAGAGACAGGGTGTGCGGACCGGGGGCGACGTTCGTGTCGTTGAAGCCGGCCGCGCCGCCGGGCAGGACGGTGAGGAACGCGCCGTCCTTGAGGATCTCGACGCGATCGAAGATCTCCGGCTCGGTCCACGAGAGCGCGACGGTGGTGCCGTCGACGGCGCACGCAAGCTTGTAGGGCGGGCGGGGAACGTAGACCTCGCACGTCGCGGGGATGCTCGCGTGGGCGCCCAGGATGCCCGTGATTGCGTATGAAAGGGCGCCGTAGGGCGCATCGGCGTCGGTCCACGCGCAGGCATCGCCGGGAAGCTCCGCCAGCAGGACGCCGTTCCGCGCCACCCTGATCGCGTCGTACGCCATGCCGAGCGACCAGGTCAAACTGACGACCTTGGCGTCGGCCGCGCATTCCGGCCTGCGGATCGGAAGCACCTGGACGTGGACGGTGCACTCCACCGCGCCGGCGGCAATGCCGCCCGCCGCGATGCCGGCGACGGTGTAGACATGGGTGCCGACCGGCACGGCGAGGTCGGTGTAGCCGGTCGCAGCGCCCGGCAGGGTGGCGAGCGGCTCTCCGTCGCGCGTGACGACGAGCTCCTCGTAGTCGTAGTTGTTGGTCCAGGCAAGGATGACATCCAGGAGCGTCGTCACGCAGGTGAGATCGCTGGGTCCTGGCAGGGATTCGCCGAGGAACACGCTGACCTGCCCCGCGCAGGACAGGTTGTCGGGGCTTTGGCGCGGCACGCCGACGGCGAAGTCAGGCCCCCCGTCGCCGTCGTGGTCGCCGGCGCGGGACAGGGCCTCCCCGAAGGCCGCGTTGGTGCGCGCGCCGAGAATCGTGCGGCTCGCGACGGCGGCGATGCCGGAGCTCTGCGGCCAAACCGCGCGCCCGTTGAGGACATAGACCGCGCCGGCCAGGGGCAGAACGCCGTTGGAGACTTCCGGCGCGCCGATGGCGATATCGGCCAGGCCATCGGCGTTCACGTCGCCCACGGCGGCGAGGGCCAGGCCGAGATATCCGTAGGAAAAGGCGCCGGTGATGACGGCCCCTTTGTCGCCGAGCGTGTTTGTCGCGAGCGCCGCGGGCAGGGCAGCGCCGCCGAAGAGGATGTAGGCGCTGCCCGCCAGCTTGGCGCCGCCCCGCGGGGCCCCCGCGACGAGGTCGGAAAACCCATCGCCGTTCACGTCCGCGCCGGCCAGCGCCCAGCCCAGCTTGATGCTGTTGGCGCGGCCCGAGAACCTGAGGCCGATGCCGTCGAGGCTCGCGCCCGAGTTGATCGTCGCCGGCAGATCGCGGGCGCCGAAAATCACCAGAACCTCGCCGGCGTCGGTGTATCCGCCGGTGTCCATGTAGGGCGCGCCCACGGCGAAGTCATCGATGCCGTCGCCGTTAATGTCGCCGCTGCCCGCCACGGCCATGCCGAGGCGCGCGTAGCTCTGACAGCCCTCGATGGTGACATCGGCGTCGCGTTCCAGATCGATGATCGCGCGGCGGGGGCCGCCGCCGAAGATAATGTACGCGCGGCCCGACTGGTCCAGGGAGCACTTGGTCTTAGGAGAGGCGTACGGCGCGCCGATGATGAGGTCGGGCATGCCGTCGCCGTTGACATCGCCCGCGGCCGCGATGGCGAAGCCGGCCTGCTCGCCGGGGCCGGCGCCTACGATGCGCGTCGCGCTCAACGCGTCGATGTCGATGGCGGCGGGCAGGTCCGCCGCGCCGTAGATGATCTGGACGGCGCCCGTGTAGGCGACCTTGTCATCGTCATCGCCGTCCACGTGGCCGAGCGCGCCGGGGAGACCGACGGCGAGGTCGTTGAACCCGTCGCCGTCGAAATCCCCGAGGCCCGCCACCGACGCTCCGAGGAGCGAGTTCTTCTTGGCGGTGAAAATGGTGGCGAGCGCCGTCGCGCCCGTCACCGGGATCGCGCCTCGGGCGCCCGCGGGCGCGGCGAGGACATAGGCTTTGCCGCAGGGGAGGCCGTTCTCCTTGGCGTTGGGAGCCCCGGCGATCAGCTCCGCCCGGCCGTCGCCGTTGAGATCTCCGGCGTAGGCGACGCTGGTGCCGAGCCGAGCGGAGCTCACGGCGCCTTCCCACACGAGATCGCCGGGGACCGAGCCGGAGCCGCTGGCGCAGGAAGGGTCGCACGCGAACGCCGGCGCGACGCATAGACTCAACGTTAGGAACATCCCGCGGACAAGAATGTCTCTACACATGGCCGCTCCTCCGAAGGCGAACGTTCCACATGGTCCAGCGCGGAGGCCGGTCAGGAAACCTCGTCAAGATCTTCCGCGCAAATAACAACCAGTACGCAGATCTCTATCATACATCGCAATGGGAGGCGAAAACAAGACGGTGCCACGCCGTCTACCGGATCGAGCGTGCCGGCGGCGCGGCTCGACGGTCGTAAACGGCGTTGACGTCACTGTTTGAGCAACGCGAGCAGCTTGCGGGCGTGTTTCCCGGCTTCCTCGGGGTGGAAGCACTGCAGGAAGGCGAGCTCCCCGCGAAGGCGGGCGGGGGCGGCCTTGGCGCCGTCGCGTCCCGTGGCCAGGCGGTGCACCTCGGCGCGCAGGCGGCGGCGCCAGAGGCGGGGAATGCCGACGCGTTCGTTGACCACCAAGCCGCAGACTTCCTGGCGCCGGCCGCGCCGGAGGATGCGCGTCTTCTTTTCGTTGAGGGTGAAGCCTTCCTCGGCGACGAAGGCGCGCACGGCCTTGAGGATCTTGGGGGTGTCGGGGCCGCCCGAGAAAATCATGTCGTCGGCGTAGCGCGTGTACTCGATCCCGCGGGACCGGGTCAGGGCCGCGAGGCGGCGGTCGAGGCGCCGCAGAACGAGATTGGCGATCATGGGGCTGGTCGGCGCGCCTTGGGGCAGGCGCCCCTGGTAGGTCGTGAGTGCGGCGAGGAGATTCGAGACGCGCGGGTTGACGATGAGGCTGCGGAAGACGCCCCACACGCGCCGGACCGTGATGGTCGGGAAGAAATTCTCGATGTCGCAGCACACGACGACTTCCTTGTGGGCGTGGGGCGCGGCGGCGGTGCCGATGGACCGGCCGCGCACGAAGCCGTGGACGCAATCCGGCAGGTCGGTCTGCTCCAGAATCCGCCGGAGGATGCGGCGCTGGACGAATTTCAGGAGCGCCATGGGCTCCTCGATCCTGCGGGGTTCCCGGCCGGGGCGGGGGATTTCCCGCACCTTGTACTTCTCGGTGTCCCGCAGGAAGTAGGCGATGAAACGCATGAGCTTGGGCTCGAGCCTCAGCCAGTGCGTCATGACGCCGATGGCGAAATCGATCTCCTCGCGCTTGCGGCCGAAGAGCAAGCGCGGCCGGTGCCAGACGATCTTGCGCGGGAGCCTGGTGCCCGGGATGCATTCGGCGGAGGGGCCTTTGAAGGCCGACCAGGGCCCGAGGGTCTTGTCGACCCGCTTGCGGTCGTAAGGCTTTTCCTTGCGGTTCGTGAGGAGTCGAATGAGGTCCATAATGAGGTACGCAACGAAGTCCAAGTTCTGCTCCGGACGAGCCTGCCGCGGCGGCAGATCAAGAGGTCCGCGGGCCCGTTTACCGAACGTGCTTGTGCGCTAGCTTTCCATGGCTTTACGCCGCAGGCGTAAAGCTGCTGCACCGAAGGGCGTATGCGGCGAAACGCCGCACCCGATCTAAACGTGCCGGTCCCGCGGACCACGGCTACTAATACCGCAGACCGCCGTGGGAATCAAGGATGAAACGTTCCGCCACGTCGATTGACCCCCTCATATTTCTACGCTACCCTATACCGCAATGTCCCCGTAGCTCAGTTGGATAGAGCGGCGGTTTCCTAAACCGCAGGTCGCGTGTTCGAATCACGCCGGGGATACCAGACATAACACAAGGCCGCCAAACAGGTTAGGCGGCCTTTTCCTTTCTCGGCCAAGGTGGGTTTGGGGCGCTTTCCGGGGATTTTCTGCGTATCTTCTACCGATTCCGACGGCGATTGCCGGTCACCGTAATGCGTATATATTTTTTGGTTGGCTTCGTAGGAAAGAATGAGGTAGAGACAGCAGCCCCGCGCTACGTATCCTCGCCGCCAGGGCATCTTCACGCGAAAAAAACTCCCCGCGGGCTGGGGGAATTCCTCTCTTCAGCTTGCCTCGCGGCCTTCCCCCAAATCCTGTTTTGGGCTTTATCGCGAATCCTCAGCTTCCTCCCGATTCGCTGTGTCTCGGCAATAGCGTGTAAGTGACACGCAGGAGCATCGTCTCTCGGATCGCCAGGAACTCCAGGACGTCGCCGGTGCGGGAGAAACTGGTCCCGATTATGGCTTCATCGTACTCCGGTCCAGATTCTCCGTCGACGACCACGACCCACTTTGAACCCTTCTTGGCTGAATACGCCAGTCGTTTTCCGTCGGGGCTGAAGACGAGAGATTCTTTCCCAATATCGTCGTACTCCGGTCCTAGTTTTCCGTCGACGACGACGACCCTTTTTGAACCTTTCCAGGCGCCATACGCCAGTCGTTTTCCGTCGGGGCTGAAGACGAGTGGTTCTTGTAAAATTCCGTCGCACTCCGGTCCTGGATTGCCGTCGACGACCAGGACCTCTTTTGGACCCTTCCAGGCGACATACAGCAGTCGCTTTTCGTCGGGGCTGAAGAAGGGCGATCCTTTTGCAATACGGTCGTACTCCGGTCCTGGTTCGCCGTCGATGACCACGATCCTTTTTGAGCCCTGCTCGGCTACATACACCAGCCGCTTTCCGTCGGAGCTGAAGAAGGGCGATCCTTTTGCAATACGGTCGTACTCCGGTCCTGGTTCGCCGTCGACGACCACGACCCACTTTGACCCCTTCTTGGCCTCATACGCCAGTCGCTTTCCGTCCGGGCTGACGGTGACCTTTCCAATCCAGTCGTACTCGGGTCCTGGTTCTCCATCGACGACGACGACCATTTTTAAACCCTTCCGGGCCTCATACACGAGTCGCTTTCCGTCCGGGGCGAAATAGAGATATCCAATCCAGTCGTACTCAGGTCCTGGTTCGCCGTCGACGACCACGACCCTTTTTGATCCTTTCCTGGCGCCATACACCAGCCGCTTTCCGTCGGGGCTGAAGGTGATCGTTTCAATCCAGTCGTACTCGGGTCCTGGTTCTCCGTCGACGACGACCGATTGTGAATACCTCCGGAATTCAGGCATCAGTCGCTTTCCGTCGGAGCTGAAGAGTGGTTCTTGTTCAATAGCTGTTTCATACACCACTCGCTTTCCATCGGGGCTGAAGGCGATCCGTCCAATCCCGTCGTACTCCGGTCCTTGTTCTCCGTCGATGACCGCGACTCTTCTTGAACCCTTCTTGGCCTCATACGCCAGCCGGTTTCCGTCCGGGCTGAAGGCGAGTGACCATAGTCCAATTCCGTCGCACTCCGGTCCTGTTTCTCCGTCGACGACGACGACCCATTTTGGCCCCTTCTCAGCTACATACGCCAGTCGCTTTCCGTCGGGGCTGAAGGCGATCTGTCCAATCGAGTCGTACTCGGGTCCTGTTTCTCCGTCGACGACGACAACCCATTTTGACCCCTTCTCAGCTACATACACCAGTCGCTTTCCGTCGGGGCTGAAGGCGAGACGTGTAATAAAATCGTACTCCGGTCCTGGTTCTCTGTCGACGACCACGACTCTTTTTGAACCCTTCTGGGCCTCATACGCCAGCCGGTTTCCGTCCGGGCTGAAAGCGAGATTTCCAATCCTGTCGCACTCCGGTCCTGGTTTGCCATCGATGACAATGACCTGTTTTGACCCCTTCCGGGCTTCATACACCAGTCGCTTTCCGTCCGGGGTAAAGGCGCGACGTGCAATCAAGTCGTACTCCGGTCCAGGTTCTCCGTCGACGACTACGACTCTTTTTGAACCCTTCTTGGCCTCATACACCAGTCGCTTTCCGTCCGGGTCGAAATAGAGATATCCAATCCACTCGTACTCAGGTCCCGGTTCTCCGTTGTCGACCACGACCCACGCTGACCCCCTTTGTGCCCGATACACCAGCCGGTTTCCGTCCGGGGTGAAGGCGAGCTGTTCAATCCGGCCGCACACAGGTCCTGGTTTGCCATCGAGGAGAACCACGACTTGGCTATCTGCAGCGGATCCCAAATCTACCACATGCGCGATATGGAAACGGTCTGCGCTCAATTTACAATCGACAACCCTGGCAGTCGACAATCCGAGCGTGATAGAGCCGAGCCGCTCTTCTTCTACCTTGTATTCCTCAGGGTTGTCGGCCGTGTCGGAAACCACCTGGGTCTTAGTCCCGGCGCGGCTGCTCCACAGCGGATGGCCCCCCACAAGGTAGGCTGCCGGGACAATGGCGAGGGCAAGAACGGGCGCGATTGCCGCGCGCCGGACCCCATGCGCCGCCTTCCGTGAATACCCCGCGACGCAAGGCGAAACAGGGGCCACGGGCGGCACGCGAGCCCCAGGCTGCTCAGCCGCCGAGGCCGATCCGTCAGGCGTTGCAAGGGACGCTCCCGCAGTTGAAGCCGCGCGCCCCTGGCACGTATCCCCGACCTGTCGGCTCGCGGAGGCGCCGGCGCCTTCCTTCCCTGCCTGGCCGATCGGCTCGAGCTCCTCTTGGCACTCTTCAGACAGGCCCTTCGCGGCACGTTTATGAAAAGGGGGCGGCACCAGCGCCCCGCACTTCGCGCAGCGGATCCTCTCGCCAGAGAACTCACCCGGGGCTGTGTGCAGCGCGCCGCAGGCTAGACAGCGAAAAGACATGGTACGGTCACCTCCTCATTTATCGCAGCCGTTCATTTGTCCGCGCCGTCCAAGCTCATTTTTGCGGACAGACACGCAAAGACCGGCGGCCGAGCGTCCTCCCTGAACAACGCCGTGATCATGATCCAGCGAAGAGGAGCATCCGTTCTCGCAAGAGCCTGCCGCCGTCGCACTTCGGGTTCGGCTCAGTTTTTTACGACACGGGCAAACCCGGAAACTCGCTGGACTATTTCACGGCCATTTTCCGACGTCGGTGCCACAGGTCGAATGGGCCTCAAGCCACGTCACGCCTTCATCGGTTACACGGTCGCAGCCAAGGAGGAATACGGACTGTAATCTCGGAAGCGCCACGAGCGCCCTCAATCCCCGATCGGTGATCTGACCACAACTGCCGAAGCCGAACCAGAGAACTCTGAGTTGCAACATTCTCGCCATGACTTTTAATCCGGCATCCGTGATGCACGCCCCCCCTCGGATGTGCAGCTGCTCCAGACGTGGCAATACTGTCAGGTGTTCAAGACCCTCCGGTGTTACTTTCTCGCAGTCCGGCAGTTCCAGGTACTCCAGATTCTTAAGATGCTTGAGATGAAAGAAGCCTTTGTCCGTCACTTCGCTGCAATCAGCCTGAAGCTGGACGAACCGTAGATTCGAGAGGCCACCGAGACACTCCAGGACGCTGTCGTCGATAACGGACGCGCCAAGTTCAAGCCTTTCCAGCTCTGAGAACTTGCAGAGGACCGCCAAGCCCGCACTCGTCAACGTATTACAGGAACGCAGGTTGATACTCTGAAGACGGCAGAGTTCACCAAGTGAAAGCAAACCCGCATCGGTGATCGACTTGCATTCCGCAAGGTTGAGAGTCCGCAATTCCGAGAGCGTTGCCACCTTTCGCAAGACTCCATCCGTGACGCACTGCAGGCCAGTTAAATCGAGCACCTCCAACCGACGAAGGCTGTCAAGACACGTTAGGCCGCCTTCGCGGAGGGCGGTACAACCCGAAACATCCAAGACCTTCAACTGAGAGAGTGTCGCTATGTGCTGCAGAGCTGCATCGTCCAGCGTTTTACAGTGTGCCAGTCGCAGTTCTCGCAGCTCCGTAAGATTCGCCAGCGCCTGCATGCCTTCGCTGTTTAGCCCGCTGCACCATGATACATCGACGCTCCGAAGACTATCCATCCGCCGGAAAGCACGAAAACCGACACCCGTGATCTTTGCATCTGATAGCGTAATGCGTTCGAGCACCGAGTTCCTTGACAGCCTCTTCAGGCCGGCATCCGTGATGCGACTTGCCGAGCAGATCCAAACTTCCCTCAACGCAGGCAGTCTGGCTATGTATTCCATCCCAAGATCGGTAATTACGCGTCCTCCCGAAAATTCGAGGGACACGAGATTCGAAAGCCTCGCCAACTCCGCAAGGCCAACGTCCGTAAACGCCACGTTCCCCTCCAGGACGAGCTTCCGAAGTCCCGATACGCCCGCTATCTGCTTCAATTGCATATCGTCAACCCCAGAAACCGCAAGGATGCGAAGACCTCGCAAGGAAGGCAACAGCGCAAGCAATTGCTCCGTCGCAGAGGGGAGTTCAAGCACAGCCAGAGCGCTCTCACTCTGCACGAGTCCATGGATAAGAGCAGCCACTTCCTCGCAATCCAGAGAGCCCGGCACACGTAATCCGGGAACCGATCTGCTGTTGAGCTCCGTTATCAGCGCATTGAGATCCACGGGCGCACGCGGCATAAGACCCCATTCTGCTCCGCCCCGTATCCGAATCGGATTGTCACGGGGCGTCTCGCCAATGCCGGATATACAAGTGCGGCCGGAGTCGTCACGGGTCAACTGCCAGACGTGGGCGCGCAAGAACGAGGAGAAATCGACATCCTCCGCCGTCTGCCCTCCTTGAATATTCCCCAGAGCACAGGCGAGAATGATGGCAAAGCGCACACGAAAGCGCGTCATTTCGCGTTGTGCGCCTCGATAGAAACACGCAAGCATCAGATGAGTGCCGCGGGCGCTGTCGCGAGTGGTTATCATGGGACTGCGCAACGCGGTTATCCGAGTCCGACAGAAGGCCATTCTGAACCTCCGTAGCAGACAGTCGCATACACTGACAAACCATGGGCGGCACGGTGCCATGCTGAACTGCGTCTAGTTGTAAGCTTTCCGCGCATTTGCAATCTCGCGGTCAGGTCTACGGCCTGCCGAAAGATGTCCCACTGTGCTTAGTGACCATCCCTGCCCTGTATGTGCACGCCAATCTCGAACCATGTGCAGGAACTTCCCAACGGCACATGGCGTGCAATTCGAGGCTTGATTCGCCCCTAGGCGCCCGAACCCATTGCGCGCATACTGCAGAAGCGGCGGCGCCCTTCCGGACCTTCGCCAGCCGGTTGCACGCACCGTAAACCATCGCAAACTGGTCACCCATGGGCTGCGCGTTGTCCGCCGCCGTCTCCCTCAGGTTACCCTCGATATCGTACGAGTCGGCGCGGTTCACCTCCAGCTTCACGTCGACGAAGCTGCTCGGCACGCGAACCTGGTGGCGGCTGATTTCATTCTGCGCGTTGTGCTCCCGCACGTCAAGGTTCGTGTAATACATGGAGTCCTTGACCTGCCGCCAGTTCCCCGCTGCCGTCAGGTTCCAGCGCAAGTCGTACCTCAGTCTTCCGAATGGAACTTGACCAGCCTCCCCGCGTCGTCGTACCCGAAGGTCTCGCTTCGAAACACCGTACCGGCGTCCGTGCGCGCTGTCGGGCTGTGCAGCCGGTTGTCCCGTACGTGTGCAGTCGAGCATCGTGGCCGCGCGGCGTTTCGCCCGCAGGCGCTTCCCTCGCCCGAACCGGTCGAACCCGAGCGCCTCCGGCGATTCGCCGTCCAGGAACTCCAGGTCCGCACAGGACGGCCCCAAGCCGTACCTGGCTTTCACGGCGCTGCCCGCGCTCAGGTACGTGTAGAGCACCCGGCCCGCATGCCGCGGGTCCTTGCCGGCCGCTCAGGGGCGCTCCCTCGCGTCCCCTTCCGGCGCCGAGGGGGCCTTGGCAAGACTTTCCTTCCAAGCCGCGCCTAGCTCCTCGAGGGTGCGGCCGGTGTATTCCTTCCACAGATCCTCGCGGTAGCGGCCCTCGCGCAGGGCGGCGTTCAAGTTCTTAACGATGTCCGGGGCATGCTTCCGCGCGACCCAGTCGAGGAAGTTGGCGCTGACGCGGTAACTGGCATCGTAGCGCGCCTGGGCCGCGCGCCTTGGGTCGATCTCGGCCCCGCGCGCCTCGGGCTCGTACTTGAACCAGCGGATGTAATCCGCGATGCCCTCCACCAGCCACCCGGGCGGACGAGCGCCGCCGCGCGCGCGGCCGTACTGCTGCACGACGTGCACAAGTTCGTGCACGACGGACCCCTTGGCCTCGCCCCTCAAGTTGCTCCGATACCAGCGCGCCGCGCAGTTGACGCGCGCGCCGGCGGTGGCGGCTACGCCGCGCATGGTGCTCGAGAAGGTGATGGTGACCGCCGCGGGAGCCTTGAAATCCTTGCTGGACAGCATGTCCGCGATCTTCGGATACCACTCCTTGACGACGGGCGCCAGTTCCTTCTGCACCCATTCCGACAGATCGGGCGCGTCGGTGGTGTCGATGGTGATGCGGAAAGCGCCATCGGCGGCCGCGATGATTTCGCGGCGCGGCGCCGGCGGCGGGATCGGAACGGCTGCCTTGGAAGCCGCGTCCAGGACATCGATCTCGCTGTAGAAAGTGTTGCCGAAGGGGTCCGCCGCCTCCGTCCGGGAGATGGCGAACAGAAGATACCGATAGGCGCCCAGGACGCCGTCGTCGCCGGCGAGGCTGACGCCGTGCTGGCCCCCGCCGCCCTTGGACCGGGTGTCCACCGCCGCGATCAGCTTCCAACCGCAGCTCAGGGGGTCGATCGACCGCTCGGGGCGCGGATTGAAGCCCGGCGCCTCCCCGGCGCTTCCGTACAGCGTGTACACCTGCGGCCCCCGGGCGCCGGGGTGCCAGGAATAAGTGTTGACCTGCGCAATGTCGAGCTTGGAGCCCAGATCCACCAGCAACCGGCCGCCGTCGGTGCCGGCGGCGAAGAAGAAGTTCGCGGACGGTTCGTCCTCCCCGGAGGGCAGTCTGCCGTCGTGAAGCGCGTCCAGCTCGCCGCCGTTGGCATCCCGCCGGCCGTCCAGGACGGTGAACTTCGCGCCCGTTGCCGCGTCGCCCTGCGCCGGCCGCGGCACGTCCTTGAAGTCGAAGGCGGCCGTCGCCTTCTCGTTGGGCACCCATTCGGCGGCGATCTTGACGCCGGCGCCCAGGAAGCCCGCCGGCGCGGCCAGCGCCGCCAAGGCGGCCAAGACAGCCATGTGTCCCCGTCGCATCGTCCTCTTCATCGGCACCTCGCCCTGTCGCACCGCGCGCGCATCCGCATTGTCTCAGGCGGCGGGAGCCGCATCAAGCGCGCCCTCGCGCGGCGCCGCTCCGCTTCTCATTGACCGCGCTCTCCCGACCAGGTACGCTCCGCTCAGCGCCTCCGTCCGAATAGCAGGTGCTCGCGGGCGGCGGTTCGAGAGGAGGTTCCACCATGACAAGGCGGGGCTCCCGGCGTTGGGTTCACGGCTTGGCGCTTCTTCTCCTGGGTTTTCCGGGCGGCGGGGTGTGCGCGGCAGGCATGGAGAGAGTCAAGCTCGCCCCCGGCAAGACCGGCTTCATTCTCCACCCTTCCGGCCATCGCTACATTGCCTGGGGCCACAACTACGCGTCGGCGGACCTCATGGAACGGCTGGCGAAGGATCTAGCCCGCGTCGAACGAGACTTCGCCGAGATGAAAGCCGCGGGCGCCACCGCCGTTCGGATTCATCCCGAGATGCCGCGCATCCTGACCGGTCCGGACAAGGCCGATGCGCAGGCCCTCGAACGCCTCAAGAAGCTCCTCGCGATCGCCGAGAAGTCGGGGATCCATCTCATGATCACCGGACTGGCCTGCTACAAGATCAAGGATCGAATGGCGTGGTACGATTCCCTGGAAGAGCGCGACCGCTGGAACACGCAGGCCTTCTTCTGGGAGAGCATTGCCCGCGCCTGCGCCGGGAGCCCGGCCGTCTTTGCCTATGACCTGGTCAACGAACCGGCCGCAACCGGGGCGCCCGCGGACGGATGGTATATGGGCAGGATGGGCGATTTGGAGTTCTGCCAGCGCCTCAGCTTGAATCCCGGTTCCCGCAGCGGCGCAGAGATCTTCCGCCAATGGATCGAGCGCATGACCGCCGCCATCTGTGCCCACGACCGGGCGGCCCTGATCACGATGGGAATGCTTCCGTTTCCCGGCGCGTACAAGGACGCCGCGGTACAGCTCGATTTCGTCTCGCCGCACCTGTATCCCAAGGCGGGGAAGATCGACGACGAGATCGAACTCCTCCGGCAGTTCGACTGGGGCCGGCCCATTGTCATCGGCGAAACCTTTCCCCTACACTGCGGGGCCGAGGACGAGCGCGAGTTTCTGCTCAAGAGCCGCGGCTTTGCCCAGGGCTGGCTGGGTCACTGGCCGGACGAAGCGCCCGCGCAACTGGCCGGGCTGAAACAGGCCGGCAAGGCTACGATCCACGACGCGCTTTGGCTTTCCTGGGTGGAACTCTTCCAAGCCATCGGCGGGCAGATGACGGCGAGCCAAAAGGGCTAGACCTGCCGTGGCGCGGGCCGGGGGCCGCGCCGCGCGTGTCCGCCGCGCCTCCGCCGTCGAGGGCGGCATTATGCGCGTCCGCGCGCCGCCGCTATTTCAGGACGGCCAGGAGGTTGCTGTAGTCGTCGGTGAAGACGATGGGCGGCTTTCCCGCCAGCGCGATCGGGCGGCCCGCGCGGGCCAGGCGGGGGCGCAGGAGCATGTCGCCGCGCGGCGCGGCGAGAATCCAGCGCGCCTCCAGCAGCGCCCGCGCCTCGTCGGCCGGCGTCACGATTTCCCAGGTGTGCAGCGCGGTTTCCCGCGCAATGCCGGCGATGACCGGCCCGAGGTCGAGGTGCCGCGTCGTCAGGTGGAGGGCTAGGACGCCGCCGGGCGCCAGGTGCCGCAGGTACACCTTGAACGCCTCGACCGTCAGGAGGTGCATGGGAATTGCATCGCTAGCGAAGGCGTCGAGGATGAGGACATCGTAGCCCTGCGCCGCCTCGCGTTCCAGCGCAAGGCGCGCGTCGCCCTCCACCAGCTCGATCGCGGCGGGCGAGTCGGCGAGGAAGGTGAAGTCCCTGCGCGCCGCCTCGATCACGAGCGGGCTGATCTCATAGAAGCGGAAGGTGTCGCCCTTGCGCCCGTACGCCGCGATCACCCCCGCGCCGAGGCCGATTGCGCCCACGCGGTGCGGCGCGCCGTCCCCGAGTTCTGCGAACAGGAGTCCCACGCCGCTCTCGTGCCCGAAGTAGGCCGTCGGCGTGTCGCGGCGTTCCGGATCCAGGTACTGTTGGCCGTGGCGCGTGCCGCCGTGCGTCAGGTAGCGCATCATGCCGGCGCCCGTCGGCGCCGGGAGATCCTGGATGCGCAGGATGCCGAAGAAGTCGCGCCGCTCCGACAGGCCCGGTTGCGCCCGCGCGGCCACGCGCAGGCCCAGCATGAGGGCGATGAGGGCGACGGTCGCGACCAGAACGGGCAGCGCCGAGCTCAACGCCCGGCGTTCGGCGCGGTTCCGGAACAGGAACGCGGCCGCGAGCGCGCCGCAGGCCAACAGGCCGGCATACATCTCATCGAAGCCCGTGAAGAGCAGCGGCGCCGCCAGAGCGACGAAGGCCCCGCCGAGGGCGCCGCCCAGGGCGATCGTTAGATAGTACGAGGTGAGGTGCGCGCTTGCCGGGCGCCGCGCCGCGAGCTCGCCGTGACAGAACATGCAGGTCACGAAGAGCCCCAGCGACAGAATTGGCACGCCGTAATAGGTGCCGATGCGCGCCGAGAGGGCGGTTGCCTGCGCGAGGACGAGTAGAACCGGGATCAGCACGGGGATGCACCACGCGCGGGAGTACCAGCGCGCGCTCGCGAAGCACAAGACGAAGGAGAGCAGGTAGAGCGCCAACGGCAGCACCCAGAGAAGCGGCACCACGGCGACCTCCTGGCACATCTGGTTCGTCACCGCGAGGAGCAGCGTCGAGGCCGTCGCCGCAAGGACGATCCACAAGAGCTTCTGTCCCAGCGCCGGCGCCGGGGCGTCGCGGTCCGCCGCATCGACGGCGGGGGCGGCCGGCTTGGCGCGCCATGCGCCGCGAGGCGCGAGCCCGCCCAAGCCGGCCAACACGACGAAAGCCGCCGCACAACCCCGGTCCTGCGCGCCCCGGGTCCACCACGGCCCGCAGGCGCACGGGCACCCCACGAGGCCAAGCAGCGCCGCGGCGCTC
>ERZ1026810.822-NODE-822-length-14256-cov-4.446812_pt1 | contig 14256 bp, 8 predicted proteins | sample MGYA00520872_ERZ1026810 | MGnify/ENA primary metagenome ERZ1026810 (study PRJEB33270, sample SAMEA104284477) | anaerobic digester metagenome | biome: Anaerobic digester microbiome; feature: mesophilic sludge digester; material: Anaerobic digester biomass | place... | reverse complement strand
AAAGACGGCATACGAGATGCTCAGGAGTCTCGTGGGCTCGGAGATGTGTATAAGAGACAGTTGTAGATGTTACCATTCCACGAAATTCCACTTACTGCGGGGAACACTAATTTTAAAATTCGAATATTATTTTCTACGGATTCAGCCCATTGATTATTTCGATGGGAGCTGCCTACTTGATAAATGATCCATTGATTTTGTTGATTCTTTTTGAATCTTTCAATACGTTGTGCCCATCTTCCTGTAAGAATTACTGAATCGTGGTCGAGAGAAGAATCGGCGGATTCCAGGTCGAAGTATAACTTAATCCATGAGCTACTTCATCATATTCGAAAAGTGACCAGGGGATTTTGCTTTTTTTCTGTGCCTCTGCTGGAATAGAAGGTAGAAGTTGATACCCCCTAGCCATTGCAATATGCTTGTTATCAATTCCTTGGTAATAGTTGGATCTATTCGAAAAAACCGGACGAAAACCCGAAGGAATCATTCCTATTGCAAGGGCTGGGTCGAATGGTATCCATCCTATTCCGATAAGATAATATTCTGACCAATAATGAGGAATTAAGCGCATATCTTCGGTCACAAGAAAGCCCGCTACCGGGATTGCTGGAATATTCAATGCTCTAAGAAGAGCACAATTGATTAAAACAAGAGAACGTATACCACCGGCTTTGCTTTTGAGTGCATCGATAGGATCATCTCCAAAGCTCTGTTTTTCTTGCTTTAGCTTTATGTTCGAGAATGTCCACTGGGTAGCCAGCATAATTTGTCGAAAAGGATTTTTTTCCTTTTTCTTCATCGACAGGGCGGCCGAGATTATCGAAGGATTAGTAGAAGGAACCAGAGCATCCTCTGCAAGATAAGGGCTAAGAAAAGCAGGGGGCTTTGTTCCGAGTGGCTGTAGCGTGCCTATGGTAATATCTGCTGTGATCTCGCATACATCTATAATCAATCGCCTCTGTAATTCTATTCTCCCCAGTCTTGCATCCGCCGCACCCAGTCTGAATTCCTGCCATACCGCCGTTTCGGCTCTCAGATGATCGGCTCCTGCCTCGATCGTCGCCATTGTCGACTGGTACTGCGTTACAGGCGGTTTGGAGAGGATGAAGGATACCCTGCCATCTGGCAGAGATGCGGCAATATGGACCACGAGCGTATCTTTGAGCGTATATGTTACGGAATCTCCTCTGGACAATCTGCCAGGATTACGCGAAATAGAAATAGGAAAGGCGTTCGAGAGACCATTTCTTGTTCGGACTAAGACATACCCATTTTCGGTACCATCCGGCACATAAGCCGCTATATAAGAGTCATTCCATTTATCTACAAGAAGACTAATCGATTCGACTCTTGCAAAATTGTCCGCATCTATCGCTTCAAGCGTTGAAATTATAGGCACTTTCGAAAACAGCACCGCAGATTCTTCCTCAGGCATCCCGAAATGACTGCCTCTGAGCTCGATAAGTTTTCCTATCTGAGCGTTTGTCGAAGGTTTTATGCTTGTAATGCTTGGATTGTGCTGCTGAATTAGATTATTTTCTGCCTTTGAAGGGACTTTCGAAGCAAGCGCCACCATAAGTGGATTCGATACCCCCAGCCCCGTCTTTACCCGCACAACGGCCGAATCATAATTGCTAGGCATCCGGAAATTTATAAGAAAAGGGCTCCAGAAGAGTATAGCTTGTGAAGGCAAGGGAACATTATCCAAAAGGAGCTCGCCTTCCTTTTTGCCAAGATTGCGTCCCGCAATATTGACAAGATCGCCGGACATGACAATTACAGGATCAATTGCCAAAAGCCTCGGCTGCATGTTTCGATAGATGATTATTCCTGCAGCGACTAAGAAAATCAAAATACAAAGCGTAATAATCCTACGCTGTTTCATGGACTTACTTTGAATTGACAAGAATCTCGATCACCATGGGTGCACCCTGTTTGGAATCTCCACCCAAAGGATAGTAATAAAATACCGAATCAACCGGTATTCTCACCGTATGAACCGAGGTATTCAATTGAATCGAATTATCTTGGCTTCGCATATAGATGTGATTCTGGACAAGCATGGTGATGTCCTTTTTTATGAGTTCGATAGGCATCAATACTATTATTGCGATGAATCTATCGTTCTGAATTTTGATACCTAGCGGAGAAGCGAGGCTTACTTCACGAACTATCGCATCTTCCCACTTGGGAGAATTTGCTTTCTCGATGGATTCTCCTGGAGCTGCTTTTGAGCCTTGAGACCCAAGCGAAGCTGACTGGATTGCAGATACCATCCCAGGTGTCAAGGTGAAAGCAGTTCTAATCTGAAATTGGAAAACGGGAATATTTGAAGATGGTGAATCGGGTATTGCAATCGAAGAAGGTGCTGTTGGTATTGAGGGCGTCTGAGCAAAAAGCCATGCAGCATTCAGAATCGAAATTGCAGCAAGGGTGAGAGTCGAACGCTTCATCTTATCTCTCCCCTTCCACCGGAAAGGCCATGACTGTTGGCTTGCGGCCGGAGGAATTGTAGATCACATACACAGGTGTCGTATTGACCAGAGGTTGAGATATATTACCCGGCGCATGTATTGTCACAAACTGGTTCGGATCTGTCTGGGAAAGCAAGGACACGATACTTTCTATGTTCGATGCGGACTCTTCGGGGAGCCTTGTGCTCAGAGCCAATGCTTGGCCTGTGGTTCTATGGGCTCCAAAAATACCAAAAGCCAAGCCCGCAAAGAATACCATAATGAGAAGCGATGCAGCTAGAATAGGAAGCGGCACAGATATTCGCTTGGACATGAACGTAGAAAATACTGGATATCTCTCGATTATACCTTCTGTGCGAAGTGGGCGCGAAGACTCATCTGTAATGCTCTTCAACGAAGCCTGTATCCGTTTGGCAGCTTCTTGCCGTTTTGAGGCTTCCAAAACATCGGCGGCCTTTAATGCTACCTTTAGAGCGCGATATTGAGCAACACGATTTGCACATCGCTCACATTGGCACAAATGCATCTCGATCCGCTCTTTCCATGGTGATGGTACTTCATTATCGATATAAGCCGTCAACAGACTTTCATCGGGACACATAAGACCCTCCCTCATTCAATATCGAAAGAAGAGCTTCTCTAGCTCGGAAAGCCCTAACTTTGACATTTCCTTCGGTAATGCCTAGAACCTTGGCAATCTCTTTATAATTCATGCCTTCATATTCTTTGAGAATGAGTACCATTCGCAGCTTTTCGGGAATCCTCATCAGAGCATCTCGCACTTCTTGAGCGCATTCCTTCATCATAAGTTCATGATCTGCGGATTGATCTGTTCCTGCATGTTGATTTTGCATATCCCTCGAATCAAGAGCATCTGCAGAAATCTTTGCCTGAGTTGTTTCGGCGTTCCACCAGTGCTCGTAGGCCTTGAACTCTCTCACTTTTCGCCTTGACCAGTTTATAGCCCCATTTTTTACCACTCGAATGAGCCAGAATCGAGCATCCTCTTCCGAAGGGAATTGCATTTGCTTTTCGATCAACTTACCAAAGGCATCCTGGACTATGTCTTCTGCAGATTCCCAATCATTGGTGATATGCACGGCTATGCGCAGAAGTAGGTCCACATTCTGCGCAAATATGAGGTTGTAGTCTGATATTGGCCCATCATCCTTATTTTGGAACAATCCATCAATCCTTTTGTTACAGAAAGCCTTTCATAATCATTCGATCAATCTCCACACTGTTCCCTCAGGTCTATCTTCAAGCTGAATGCCTCTTGCCACAAGTTCGCTGCGAATTGCATCGGCTGTCGCAAAATCTCGTGCCTTTTTGGCTGCCGCTCTTCTCTGTATCTGACTATTGATCCATTGAACGGTATCTGTATCAACCGAGACTTCTCTTCTCTGAGCCTTGGCAATATCCAGACCCAGCACTTCATCTATATTCAAAATGAGCGCAAGAGCATCTTGAGCCGGAACATCATTGTCCTTCAATAAGCTCCATACCTGAGCTAGCGCACGCGGCATTGCTAGGTCATCGGCCAAGGCATCGTCGAAGGCAGTGAGATATCGGAGTGCTTTTTGACCTAGCTCCGATATGGATGCTGGCTTCACTGCCTTTTCTTTGAGTGCAAGAACCCTATCCAGTAGCGAGAGCCTTGCTGATCTCGCTTGATCCAATCCTTCCCAGGAAAATGAGAGCTGGCTTCGATAATGCCCACCCAGACAGAAATACCGATAATCCAGAGGGTCGTAGCCTTTATCGATGAGAGACTCAAGCGTAAGAAAGCTGCCCGAAGATTTGGACATCTTGCCTTTATCAAGAACGAGGAATTCCGCATGCATCCAATAGTTGACCCATCTGTGGCCTGTTGCGGCTTCGGATTGAGCAATTTCATTTGTATGATGCACGGCTATATGATCGACCCCTCCCGCGTGTATGTCGAATTGCTCTCCCAGATATTTCATGCTCATGGCCGAGCATTCGATATGCCAGCCCGGATATCCTATTCCCCATGGGCTATCCCAGATTAACGCTTGCTTATCGAATTTCGATTTTGTAAACCAAAGCACAAAGTCGAAAGGATTGCGTTTATTAGGATCCAGCTCGACGCGTGCGCCTGCTTTGAGCTGATCTAGCTGAAGCCCGGCAAGTTCGCCATAATGGTCGAATTTGGAGACATCGAAATAGAGATTCCCTCCGGAGAAATAGCTGTAACCATTTGCCTCAATGCGCTTGATGAGTTCGATCATATCCTGAATATGGTCTGTTGCTTTGCAGACGATATCGGGTTGCCGAATATTCAAGCGCTCAGTATCCTTAAAAAAAGCGTTGGTATAGAATTGGGCAATTTCAAGCACTGATTGGCCTTTTTCTCTGGCTGATTTAAGCATTTTGTCTTCGCCTGTATCATCATCACCGGAGAGATGACCCACGTCAGTGATATTCATTACATGCGTCACCCGATATCCAAAGCGCCTTAGCATCCGGACAAGAGTATCTTCGAAGATATATGTTCTGAGATTTCCTATGTGAGCATAATTGTAGACGGTAGGTCCGCAGCCATAGAATCCCACATTCCCCTCGTGCAGGGGCGTAAAAAGCTGAATTTTCCGACCCATCGTATTAAAAATGTGGACATCATGCATATGTGCTCCTTTTCGTCAGTCGGACCTTCTTGCTTTTGGCTCTTTAAGCTAAGATACTGGAATTACATGAAAAACCTATGGCAAATCGCTCAAAAAATCAATACTGATCATTGCTTGATTCTTTTTGACGAGCCTATGAAGGAGCATACAACTTTTAAGATCGGTGGTCCTGCCGATCTCTTTATAAGGCCGCGCTCCATATCGGCTCTTGAAGAGGTAGTGGAGCTGCTAAAGATTGAGAATGTACCTTTTTTCATACTTGGAAGCGGAGCTAATATACTTGTGGGAGACAGGGGTGTTAGGGGAGCGGTGATCGATACCAGTCTGCTCTCTTCGATCATGCATTTGAAACGGGAAGAGAGAATCGACCCTGGGCTCCTATATGCCGAGTGTGGAGTTCGTTTGATTACTCTGTGCGAAGAGGCTCAGATTTGTGGTCTTTCTGGGCTCGAGAATTTCTATGGAATGCCTGGAAGCCTTGGAGGTTCGGTCTATATGAATGCGCGCTGTTATGAAGATGATATAGCCACGCATATTCAAGATCTTACCATTATCGATAACCAAGGAAGACTCAAAATCATTTCCGCCTGCGCTCAGTCCTGGTCCTATAAGCGCTCACCCTTTATGCGCGGCGGTGAATTAGAATCTCAAATAATCTGTGCAGCATCGTTTAGGCTCATTCCAGATGATCCCGAAAAAATCGCCGAGCGTATGCGCTTATGTATGCGAGATCGCATGCAAAAGCGGCATTTTAACTTTCCAAGCGCAGGATCTATGTTCAAAAATAATCATGATTTCGGCAAGCCAACCGGAAAAATACTGGATGAACTTGGCTTGCGAAACTATAGAATCGGCGATGCAGCTATCTCTCCATGGCATGCAAACATATTTGTCAATATAGGAAAAGCCAGCGCTCGCGACATGAGAAAACTAATAGAATACGCTCAGAAGGTTGTTTATGATGCTACAGGGTTTTGCATTGAGCCAGAAGTCCTATTCATAGGAGAGTTCTGATTAGCACTTTGGTATATTCTTATTCTCGCTAAAATGTTCTCGCTAAAATGCAGCAAGGTTTCCTGGCGCGAAAGTGGCATATATAAGCAGAAAAAAAAGGCTGCCCAACTAAATGAGCAGCCCCTCAATTATATCGATTAGCAATAAAAGCTCACTGATTTTTGATCAGCACAAACTCCACACGTCTATTCTTCCAACGGTTTTGAACATCGGTGAAGGGAACAACTGGTTCGCTCGAACCAAGTCCAACCACAGTCAGGCGACGCGCATCTACTCCATTTTCCACCAGCATCTTACGAACTACCTCTGCTCGCTCGGTAGATAATGGTATCAGCTCATTAATCTCTTCTTGCTGAATACGCGATGCGCTGTATCCAAGCATCTTGCCGACATTGTTTCCATGACCTTCGACCCTTATCCTATAATCCGGGAATTTGCCTAGGATCTGAGCAATTCGAGTTACTACTTTTTCGTTTCGAGCCACAATCTCGCTATCCAGGCCAATGAAGTCCGCATGGTTCGCCCTAAAGACTATAGAAGGCACTCTAATCTTGAGCCTGTCTCCATCGCGTATGACAAGAACATCCACCGCAATTATGCCGCTTATCTTAGTCTGGTTGCCGAGGGCGTCCCAGCAGGTGAATTCGAATGGATAATCGGTTGCAGATTCGACTAATTCTCCCTTGGGGGATTTCCCGTTCCAGGTGATCTGAGAAGGAGGCATTCCCTTGCCGCTCCAGAGCATGAAAGATCGCGTTGGCTTGCTTTCCTGCAAGGCAGCAGATTCGACAATGGCGGTTTCGAGCACTTCGAGCTTCCACTCTGTGATGCCCGCATTCTTGTCCGCTAATATACCGAAGGTTAGCATATCATCCACACCATCGTCATCAGGGCTGAAATATTCTGGCTTGACCTTAATCTCTACCTGCGGAGGTGCAATCTTGACCACTATTTTGCTGCTTGTCGCCTCTGCTACGTCACCCTTCATGTATCTAACGATAAGCTTGCCTGTGAAAGTATCCTCTATCACCTGGCCATTCAAGTCTCGGCCATCCCATACAAGCCGCGTAGGCACATCTGAACCACTTCCACCAAAGAAGGAGCGTTCAACACCTTTAGAATCAAGAAGGGAGAATCGCCACGAATCGACACCCTCTCGGTTTTCTACCGTAAGCGAGAAGGATACTTCATCCCGAATTCCATCGCTATTAGGCGAAATACCATTGTCTGAAGCAGTTACGAAGACTCTCGGCTTTGTAGCATCTACCATAATACCCTTGATTGAAGCTGAAGCACTATTACCAGCAGCATCTACACTGACTACTTCGTAGGAATAAGCGCCATTTGGCACAAGTTTCCCGTTCGAGTCTTTGCCATCCCAGGTAAAGTTCTTTGCTTGTCCTTTCCAGGTATAGCTTCGTACTGTTGCCCCGGATGCACTCCGAATTCTGCCTGACCAATCATCACCTGGCACTGATTCCTGCGCAATGGTTATGGTATCCTTGATGCCATCGCCATTCGGAGAGAAAAGCAAGGGATCCGCGGATATGCTTATCCTTGGCGGAACTGTATCCACAAGTATCTGAATAGGGCCGAAATTGAATAGATCGCCGTTTGCATACTCAAGCTCAAGATACGTACTATAATACCCATCTGGCACTTTCAATCCCGCATCCGTCATACCATCCCAGACATATTGCGACTTAATATCGATTTTTCCTTTCCAGCTCCGTACGGGCGCTTGACCTGCCGCGGCTTTAGAACCAGCAAATATGGAAAGTGAGTAAGAAAGCAGGGTATCCGGTTTTGGCGCATTGACATTTAAGTAAATTAGATCCTTGACGCCATCGTCATTTGGGCTGAAGGCCGTGGGTTCAACTTTGAAACTGACATTTTTCTGTGCTGCATCGACTATGATCTGCTGACGAGGAAGGATGAAGAAATTGCCGGCCGCATCGATCGATCTCAGCTCATAATAATAAACACCATCGGATACAAGCTTACCACTCTGGTCTTTGCCATCCCATAAAACATCGGCGAGCATCGGATACCACTCCCAGGTGCGAACAATCTTTCCTGTCTCTGAGATTATTTGCCCATTCCATCGATCCCCATATACGCTACTCTGTATCAATTCAACAGTATCGGCTCGTCCATCTCCATTCGGAGAAAATATCAAACGGGAAAGACTTACTGTCGCCTGAGGCGCTATACGATCGACTAGTACAGCCATAGGCCCAGCCTTGGCAAATGCATCATTCAAGTACAAAACCTCAAGACTCACAGTGTAGTCTCCATCCGGTACCGCAGCCCCTGCCTCATTGGTCCCAGTCCAGCGATACTCTCGGGAAAGATCGGCACCTCCAGTCCATGCCTTCATAACCGCACCGTCTTTGGAACGAATAGCAAGATTGAATTGTTTTATCCGATCCCGCGCATCCACATCGACGTTTATAACAAGCTCGTCTTTTATTCCATCACCATTGGGACTTATCGCCTTATCACTGAGACGAAGCTGTACAGTACGTCTTCCAGTCTCAACCTGAATCTGAAATGGCCCAACCACGGTCTTGTTGCCGGCAATGTCCTCCGATTCAACTGAATAAACATAGTAGCCGTCGGAAACCGTAGATCCACTCATATTACTCCCATCCCATACCAGATCCTTGGCTTCATTTTGCCAGTTCCAGCTTTGCACTATATTGCCATTGCTATCCTTTATCGCCCCTTTCCAGTCGTCGCCTGGCAATGATTTTTGAGTTATAAGAATAGTGTCGCTTCTGCCATCCCCATCCGGAGAAAATATACTACCCTGAATATGCACTTCTATTCGTGGATATTGCCTGTCTAACAAAAAAGTCCCAGTGGCACCCTCGGCCTCATCACCGTTCCGATACACAACCTTCATCGATGCAGCATAATGCCCATCGGGCGCTTGTATTTGAGCATCCGTTTCACCTTTCCACTCATAGACACTCCGTGGCGTTTCACCCTTCCATGTCCTTACTGCACTCAATGCCGCCGGCCCATCCTGTGCGACAATCTGTAGCACGTACTCTTTTACCTTTTCAGGCGAGACAACTTCTGCTTTTATTGTCTGCACATCTTTCACACCATCACCATTGGGACTAAAAGCACGATCCCCAACCGTAAGACGCACGGCCTTTTTCTCAGTCTCTATTTCAAAAATTGGACTGATATAGCTAAACCCATTGCCCGCCGCATCTTTCGATACAAGCTGATATCGATATTTCCCATCAACAGCCACATTGCCAGCACTGTCTCTACCATCCCATTCAAAAGACCGAACCGCTTCTTCCCAACTCCACGTACACACAGCCTTGCCCGCTAAATCAAAAATACTCCCTTGCCATCTGTCTTTCCCTACCGAATCTTGCTCTATGCGCATCGTGTCATTTATCCCATCTCCATTCGGAGAAAATATCAAACGAGAAAGACTTACTGTCGCCTGAGGCGCTATACGATCGACAATGAGGGGGCCCAAACTAGCCTCGGTGGAGTCTCCATTGGGGTATTCGGCTCGGAAAATAGCCGCATAGCTGCCATCAGGAACAGGCAAACGAGTCAGACTTATCCCTTCCCAGATAATAGTCTGTGGCACCTTTCCGGTACCTTTCCACTCCATGACCCTCTCTTGTCCGGCAAGTATTGCAAGTTGCCAATCCTGGACGCTCTCCATCGCCGTTGCGCTTATGGAAAGGGTCATTTTGTCCTGAATCCCATCTCCATTTGGGCTAATTGCCATAGTATCAGCAGACAGCGAGGACTGTTTGACAACAGTATCGATGCCAATCAAGATAGGCTCCGAGGCAAAGCTGTTGCCGGCCAGATCTATACAGAATAGGCGATAGCTATAGATTCCATCAGGGAGGAGCGCTCCTTCGGCAGTTCTACCATCCCAGAGAATTTCAGATGGCTGACTGTCCTTAGATTCCCACTTGCACCTCAGAACACCCTGATTGTCCCGCAATTCTCCTATCCATAGTGCTTCTCTCGAGCCAATCTGAGAGATGATTACCTGTGACTGCTTAGTCTCGCCACGCGGATTAAAGAACTCTCTCGAACGCGAAATCTGGGCTCTTGGTGCAGTGATATCGATTACAAATTCTGGACTCAATTTTGTCGTCTTCCAGCCATTTTCGTATTCCAGGAAGAGTTCAAAGCGATAAGTGCCTTCTTTTAGCAATGCTCCCTCTCCCTTACCATCGAATTGGAAATCAGTGGGTGGAGAATTGGTTCCATCACCCTGGAGAAGGGCTATTTGTCTGCCTGTCTTTTCAGCATTCACTGAACCATTCAAGGCAGATGAAACATAGAGCTTCCAGTCTAGAAGCCCATCGATGCTGTCGATTTTCAATTTGACACCAAGAATATCTGCTATACCATCATCATTCGGGCTAAAGGCTTCCCTATTGAGCACAAAAAAAGCGCTTGGCGTTCTTGTATCTACAACAACCGGTTCAAAACCAACCTTAAATTCATTGCCCGCAACGTCTACACTTTCGATTTCTAGCGTATACTTATTATCAATTACGCGACGGCCTGTCGAATCGGTCCCATCCCATTCAAAGCGCTCTGGAAGTGCTTCGCGATACTCTCGTGTGTAGACAGGCTTACCAATTTCATCGAAGATGCTAAGTTTCCATGTATCTTCTTTGCTTCCTGATAAGCTAAAAGCCAGTGTATCTCTTCTTCCATCTCCATCGGGGCTGAAAATAGCTCTAATATCATCAAGAACAATTGTGGCGAATGGCGGCGTAGCATCGAGTATGAAAGACTCCGAGTAGCTGAGAGGAGAATATCCATTTCGATATTTCATCTCAATGCCTGCTCTATACTGTCCATCCGGAAGCACTTCTCCAGAAGGATCACGTCCACCAAATCGGAAAGACTCAGGAGGAGGTGCTGAGCCATCGCCGGAGGAGGTCCAGACTGTCTTGCCATTTTGATCCTGAATGAACTCTTTCCAGGTAACCAGGTTATCTAAAGACTCAAGTTCAAAAGAAATTTGTGCAGTACCCGCCTCTCCTTCTTTCTTTGGGCTAAAGGCTTTCTTGTCAGCTACAACCTTAACTGCGGGTCTGCTTGTATCTACTACGATCCAGTCGGACTTATCATCAGATATGCCGATGATTTTGTAACCAGTGTTTCCAGCAGGATCCATAGTAGAGAGCCTGAAACGATAGTAACCATCGGGGACTCTCTTCCCTCTATCATCAGTACCATCCCAGACAAAGTCGCGCGGAGCACTTCTGGCTTTGATTTCCATTGTCCTAATGGCGACATTGTTTTCATTGAGAATTTCGTACTTCCAGTTATCTTCTATAGAGCCCTGAACACGGAAGGAGATTGTATCCTTGCTATTGTCACCATCAGGGCTAAAAATCATTACGTCAAAACCTTGCAAAAGCTGTTCGCTGCCCAAAACCCATGCATTTACTATTGGTGCACTTCGGTCCACAACGACATTCATGCAAGAGTCATAATTTGCATTTGTTTTTCCAAGATCATCCCAAGCATGAAAACTCACTATATAAGTTCCATCTGGTACTGGATTGCCTTCATCATCCCTGCCGTCCCAATCCAGGATATTCGGAACCGGCACATTCTGCTTTGTATAACCAAATCCTTTTTTTATAGAAGAAAAAGAATCGATACGATCAGGAAGATCAGACTGTTCAGTAATTGTCCGTACCACCTTACCTGAAGAGCGGTCCTCAATCTTGAAGAGCCACCCGGCTACAATTCCCTGTTCATCCTTTACCGAAAGAGGAATCTCTAGCTTGTCCTGTTTGCTATCGTCATTTGGCGAAATATAAGCTACGGGCGGACCGCCTACCGAAGGCGGAAGTTCGAGCTTCACTTCGGGAGGGCTCATATCATGTTGTCTCCAAGCAATCTGAGCACCAATAGAGAATGAATTCAAGCTATCGTAAAGAGGCATGAATCCAAAGGCCGGAAGTATCGCTGAAACTCCCTTGTTCTGAGGATCTTTGCTGCCAAGAGGTATGCTGCCCGATATCGTAATAGAAGGCCATAAACTTCGTCCAGTTTTCTTTTGAATATCATAGAGGCTTTCTGCTGCAGAGATTCGAAGATTAAGCATGTTCCGATAAGAAATACCTAATCCTATCTCACCCTCTAGATCCGCAAATGACGGCGCGCGCAAATCAATATTGGCCATTATGCGCAAATTGTAATCGTTGAGAAGATCTGCACTGAATCCAAGACTTGGGCTGAAAGCAGAAGGAAAACCAGAAGATGCCTTGCTTCCTGGCGACATGCCTATTGGCGGTGTCTCATAGTTGAACTCCTTTCCAATTCCGCTAAACGCAAAACCTAATCTTGGACTTTTTAGAAATCCCATATCGCCGAATTCTTCTACAATTCCAATATCGGACCAAAGCCCCCATCCAAAGCTGCCATTTCCTCCCATTGCAAGCCAAGCCGAAGCTCCCACGGATAGACCGCTTGAGATTTTTTTGGAAAATCCACCTCCAATAGTGGCAAAGGTCCCAAATGGCATGCTTGTCATTGAACTTGGAGCGCTAAAAAGGCGAACAGATCCGTTCCATACTCCATAGGCCTTTGGCAGGCTAAAAGCTGCCATTGCTGCGCTGCCCCAACCTTGAGGCCCACCAGCGGAGGTATCGGCGATGCCTGTGTAAGATAAAGCGAGAATAGGAAGTTCTTCTTCAGAAGTAGAAGCCGGGTTTAATAGGAAATTCCATGTGTTGTCCCCTTTTTCGGTGAGCGATAATCCCCCGCCCATTGTCCAAGGACCGTAAATACGGCCAAGCAGCGATGCTCCCTTAGGCGGATCATAGGCATAGACTCCGACTATACTAAAAGAGACCAATATAAGCATCATTGCAGATACCCGGGCTTTTTTCATCTATATCCCCTTCTCTATAAAAAGAAACCTTCAAATTCAATCTATCACAGCAAGAGCCCAACTTCAGGGCTGTCTCATCACTGATATATGATCAGGCTTGGTCTTGGATCAAGCTGCATGACTTCGCTAGGCGACATAAGTGGCATATCGAATCCCGCCAGAGCAAAATCCGATTTAAAAAAGAGCTTAAAACCCTTTACCGGCATATTTTCCGCGTCCGCGTTTCTCTGATAGGTGGCTTTCTTCAGCCTTGGAGCACCGAAACCATCAGCGGTATGAATAAGGATGACACGATCCCTGTGCGATATCACCTCTTCGCGGCTTTTAATCATCTTATCTGCGAACTGATGCACAACAAGCATACGTATGCCAGGAATATCATTCGCCCTGATATACTCATCCATATAATTTTGAGCATCATTGAGCTCAGAGGCGGTAATAGATCCTATTTCTTTCATGGGACTGAGCGTTCTCCACTCCGGATCTATAGCTAGATGGACATTGGGGTATCGCAAAAATGGCAAGATCTTGTCCATGGCCGCCCTGAGGCTGTATTTGCCTATCTGATGATCGATAAATACGAGCATGCCCATAGATTGAGCAAATCTGATGTAATCCAAAAGTATTTTATCGTCTAGATATCCTATCTCTCCGCCCGGCCAACAAGTCCCATAGATGATGTAAAATGCTGGAATCACACCATCCTTGCCATTTACCTGGTCATACTGGGCTGCCATCTCCTTTAACATTTCGGCGATCTTTTCTTTTTGATAGAGGCCGAGTATACCCATTTTATCGGAAAGTGGACTGCCATAATAAGCGAGAATAGTATTGTTGGCCACAATAGGCACCCTCTCCCACAGAAAACCTCCACTAGACTGATAATTAGCAAGGCTCATATTTTGATCGATGCGAGAAATGTTCTCTTTTCTATAGAGAGCGGGAAAAAGCCTATAAGGAAGAGGTTCCATCGCATCGCTTGAGAAGGTAATCAAAGAGAATAGAATTGCAAAAAACAGATTGCGCACTACGATGGAAGGCTTTGCATAATACCTGTCTCTTATACACATCTGACGCTGCCGACGATCTACTCTGTGTAGATCTCAGTGGTCGCCGTCTCATTAAAACAAAAACTACACACAACACTACTTACCAAACCTACACAGAAACCTAATTAATAATCTAGACAAACTCAAGTCATAAC
>ERZ1026810.818-NODE-818-length-14343-cov-10.505838_pt1 | contig 14343 bp, 7 predicted proteins | sample MGYA00520872_ERZ1026810 | MGnify/ENA primary metagenome ERZ1026810 (study PRJEB33270, sample SAMEA104284477) | anaerobic digester metagenome | biome: Anaerobic digester microbiome; feature: mesophilic sludge digester; material: Anaerobic digester biomass | place... | reverse complement strand
AGCAGGAGAATGGCAATACCGGCCAGAATGAAAACCCACCATTGCAATGAAATCTGTACACTGAAGTTTTGTAACCATTTCATGGCAAGGAACCACGCTCCTGTCAGTCCCAGCACCACGCAGGGAACGGCCACTCTGGAAATATCCGAAACGAAGATGCGGATTACATCGATAACGGTGGCGCCATTAATACGTCGGATGGCAAGATTCTTCCGGTAACGGATGATCTCATCGCTCAGATAGCCCAGAAGCCCTATCACAGTAATCAGCAATATCACGAAGCCCCCGACGTAAAGTGCGTTTCGGAAACCTCTTTCTGCCTGATACTCACCCTCCTGTTCCGCGGCCAGACTGTAAACACGTGCTTCGCCACGCGGAATGGCATTGTTGATAATATCAGTGAATTTCTGCATGACATTGAGGTTGCTGCCCGTTCGCGTCCTGATAAGGATTAAAAAATTGGAAGCCGGGTTATTTTCAAAGACTCCGGCAAATCGCTCCCGCGGCCTGTAGAAAAAGACGGAAGGACGAGTATCTGTGTTGCTTATACTCCCGATGATCAGGTCACTGAAGACGCCGGAAATAGTGGATGCGCCATTGACATTGTGCTCTGTTATTTCAATACTCTTTCCTGCCACACCGTCTGTCCATCCGTTGTTCAGTACCAGAAGGTCGGCTCCTTTCTGACTGATCATCACGCTGTTGGGAGCGGTCTCATCTTTTTGAAATGCCTGTCCGGAAACCACCGGGATGTTTAATATTGAAAAATAACTGTCATCCACATAATAAAAATCAGCTACGTTAAACAAATCTTTTTCCCTGTCGGGAGAAAGCACATTATTTCCCGATGCGCCGCTGATAGGTACATCTTCACCAAAGCCTGCCATTTCCACCTCCGGCAGCGCTTCGAGCTGGTTCAAAACGGTCAGCAGTTTGTGCGGATCCATTCCGCTTACCGAAGTATAATAAATATTCTCCGTATCATACCCGTGATAGGCATTTTTCATTTTGTCGTACTGCATACTGACCACCAGGAGCATTGCCATGATGAGTGCTGCTCCGGTAAACTGCACCGCCAGCAGCACTTTCTTCCATTGCGTACTTTTCTTACGATAACTTCTGAAAGCTTCGGCAACCGGTGTCTGTGCAAATACTCTTCCGGGGATATAGCTGACAAAAAGAATCAGCACCCCGAGGATAAGCAGTATTGGAATGATTACGTGGACATTGAGAGTAGATTTGAGGCTGTGGGCTACCTGAGCTTCAATAAAAGGCTTGACCAGCAGCATCAGTCCGAAAGCTACAACCAGCGAAACAAGAAATATCAGGGTGCTCTCGGCGAAAATCATCCCGTGCAGATCACGTTTTTCGGCGCCGTAGCATTTGCAAACGGCGGAGGTTTTGGCACGGTTCACCAATGTGCTTACCGTGAGCAACATATAATTCATCACGGAGACAAACAAGACGATAAAAGCTATAGCGCTCAGGACAAATATCATCTCTTTCATCTGATTGGAAAAGTACTTCGGCAGCGATTCAAAGGAGTATTTTAAAACGATTTCATGCTTGCGTTCCAGTTCTTCGATATTCTGGTGCTTTTTCTGCATTTCGCGCACGGCAGGCGCGAGGCTTTCAGGCGTTACCTCTCTGGCAATTTTTACAACCGAATAATAACGGTCATTCCCAAGCCAGTTTTCTGATCCGTCCCATATAAAATTGCCGATGGATGGCATTGAGATAGCCACATCATAAGTATAGTTGCTGTTTTCGGGAAGTTTCTCGAACACGCCGCCAATGGTCAGTTTCTTGCCGGGATAGTCTTTCAGTTCAATCATCTTTCCTACGACATTCCCGCCCATCTTATCGGCAATTTCACTCGAGACCATGCAGTTCATCGGAGTTTTAAGGATTTCTGATGCCTTATTCCCGGCCAGAATGGGACGGGGCATCAGATCATGCAGATATTCGTCTGCAAGCACAAATTCTCCGTTATAAGTCAATTCTTCTTCCGAAAAAAAATCCAGCTCTCCGATAGATGTCAGGCGCGTGGCAGCTTCTATTCCCGGCACTTCCGCTTTCAACCCCGGCGCGATGGCACCGCTCACCTGGGGAAAGGTCGATAATTCCTCGGATGATTTATCGAGCCGGGCAACCGTGTTGACCACATACAACCGGTTGGCATCGGGATAAAAACTGTCATAGCTGTAATAGTAAAACACTTCGGCAAACAAAAGTAATCCGAATGCCAGTCCCGTAGCCAGTGAGATTATCCGCGTAGTTGTATGCTCTCCTTTACGGAACAACTTTCGTGCAGCGATTCTAAAACTCCTCATCTTATATTCAGTTTGTCAAGTTAAAAGTTCATCAAGTGTAAAGTTAAAAGTTTGTCAAGTTGAAAGTTTGTCAAGCTGAAAGTTGAAAGCACTTTCTACTTTTATCTTTTCACTTTCCACTTTTCACTTTTCACTTTCTACTTTTATCTTTCCACTTTTCACTTTTCACTTTCTACTTTTATCTTTTCACTTTTCACTTTCTTCTTTCTACTCACTCGTAGCGTAAAGCTTCCACCGGGTTTCTGCTTGCCGCCCGCCAGCTCTGCCAGCTGATTGCCAGCAGGGCTATGATCACAATTACCAACCCGCTGATCAAATAATAAAATGGCGTGATGGTAACGCGATTTACAAAGTTCTGCAAAGCATCGTTCATTACCCAATAACTGACCAGGAATCCGATAAGACATGCGGCAAATATCCACAACAGTGCTTGTCCTATGAGCATTCTCAAGATTTGCAGCCCGGTACTTCCCACTATTTTTCTAATACCTATCTCTTTAGTGCGCCGGTTCACGTTTAGCAACGAAAGTGCAACCAATCCTGATATGCACAGCAAAATAGCCAGGAGTGTTCCTGTACCAACCATTTTCAGTGTTTTCTCTTCTTCTTTGAATTTTCCGGCATAAAAGTCACTTACACTGTAGCTTTCGAGTACATACGTTTCATCAAATTTTTTGAAAATGGATGCGATTTGCAATCGTTGAGTCGCCGATATTTTTTGCATGGTACGCACGTATAATAATTCTTCGGAATAGACATAAGGGGTTAATACAAGCGGCTCTATCTCTTTTCCGGAATTTTCATTATAATAAAAATCCTGGACCACGCCTTTCACCGTTACCGGATTGCCTTTATACAGCACGCGTTTCCCGGCGGGGTCACGCAATTCAAGTTTTTTCACGGCAGCCTCATTCAATATAATTTCGTTTTCGGCATTTTCAGCAAAGAAGCCGCCCGCAACGAGGTTCATCTGCATTGTTTCCGCGAATCCGGGTGTGGCTCGATATTCGTTTATTGACATAGAGTTATCGCTTCCATAGTTGGCGATGTTTTGTCCGCTGGGAATTCCGCCCATCCGATGATTGGAAGTTGCTGCACTTTCCACGAAAGGCAGATTGAGCACTTCTTCTTTTATGCTGCTCATTTTTTCACTCAACACCCGGCTCGTGGCGGGAAATGCTTCCAGATTGTCAGGATTGAAACCCAAAGGAATGGATTTCATATACTGCATTTGTGAGTAAAAGATAATGACTGCCGTAAGTAAAAATGCCGTAATGCTGAATTGCAACACCAATGCCGTCTGAGTAGCAAAACTTTTACGTTGCACCTGTTGGGTTTTTCCTTTCACGCCCAATGCCAGGTTGTTTTTTGAGATCGAAAGAAGCGGGTATACTCCCGAAACGACAATTATTATCAGCAATATGGCAACCACAGCAAGACTTCCTTCGACGCTGAACAACTCGGAGATGGTGACTTTTGAGTTGAGCAGTTTGGAGAAATATGGTGCTGCCATATTGGTAAGAAAAACGGCAATAGCGAAAGCGAATATCGCCATAATGAATGTATCGGAAAGGAAGAGCCGTGCCAGTCCGGCCTGCGATGCGCCAAGTGATCTGCGCATAGCCACTTCTCTGACACGGGTGTTACTGTGCAAGACATACAGATTGATGAAATTGGCAAGTGCTATCAGAAGCACCAGCAGTGCAATTCCGGCTACCAGCCACAAATAGTTTGCAGTGACAGCAGGAACTATTTCATGCCGTGATTGCGTAAAAAAATGAACGTCTTTCAGCAAACATGTCTGAGAAACCGTGTTTGGTCCAATCACCTCCAAAAAAGGCTTCATCACTTCATCATTTGCTTTTTCTATTTTTTCGGATACAGCCGCAATGTCAGTCCCTTTTTTAATAAGGTAGTACGTTTGAAACTCCATATTGAACTGATTCAAGGGAAGCGTTTCCATCGACACCAGGAGTTCAAAACTGAAATGCGAATTATCAGGTAAATCTTCCACCACACCGGTAACGATATATTGGGGTGTGCCCCACGACACCATCTCCAACTGTTTGCCCACACAATCGGTTGTGCCGAAATATTTGAGCGCGGTAGTTTCGGAGAGTACCACCTTGTTTTTGCCTTTCAACGCATCGGAGACATTGCCGCGAATCAGTTTCTGGGCAAACACATCGAAAAACTCGTTATCGGTATATAGTGAGTGTACTTCCGAGTATGTTTCGTTGGTCTCTATGACTTTAAGTTTACTTACGCGGTCATTGAATATTTGCGCTGCAGCTTCCACTTCTGCCACTTTTGGCGGCACTTCGTCGTATGATTTACGTGTAGCAATGCCAAATGTGCCATACTCTCCGCTTTTGTCTGTAACATAAAGACGCACTACACGATTTTTCGTTGCAAAATGTTTGTCGAAACTGTATTCGCGACGCACATAACAAATCAGCAACAGAACAACCGTTAGCCCGATTGCCAATCCGGGAATACCAACATAAAGCAACAGTTTATTGCGTTTTAATCTCCTGAGAGAAAAAAGAACATCTTGCATATTATTAAGTTAAAAGTTAAAAGTTTGTCAAGTTAAAAGTTTGTCAAGTTAAAAGTTTGTCAAGTTGAAAGTTGAAAGTTTGTCAAGTTGAAAGTTTGTCAAGTTAAAAGTTTGTCAAGTTGAAAGTTGAAAGTTTGTCAAGTTGAAAGTTTGTCAAGCTGAAAGTTGAAAGCACTTTCTACTTTTATCTTTCCACTTTCCACTTTTCACTTTCTTCTTTCTTCTTTCTACTCACTCGTAGCGTAAAGCTTCCACCGGGTTTCTGCTTGCCGCCCGCCAGCTCTGCCAGCTTACGGTAAAAAATGTAATAGCCAGAGCTATGAGCCCCGATAGCGCAAATACCCACCAGCTTAATTCTGTTTTATAAGCAAATCCCTGCAACCAGCGTGATACAGCATAATAAGCAACAGGCGTGGCGATTATAAACGAAAGCAAAACTGCAATCACAAACTTTTTATTAAGCATTCTCATTACTTCTCCGATGCTTGCCCCGTTTATCTTACGGATACCAATCTCTTTCACCCGTCGCTCAGTTACCTGTATGATTTGCGCCAACAGTCCCAGGCAGGTGATTATGAAGGCTACGATACAGAACAGGCTCAGCGCTTTGGCAGCCAGCTCTTCTTTCTTATACAGCGTGTTGTAATACTCATTGTAAAACTGAAACTGTAATGGTTGCTCTATACCTGCCTGCTTCCATGCTTTCTCCATTTGTGAGAGCTGTTCATTGAAGTTCTCAGGTAACAATCTCACATTCAATGCACTATAGAAACCATCTCTATAGATAAAAGCCACAGGACCTATAAGGCTGTGCATAGAGTTATACTGAAACTCGTTTACCACCCCGATTACCTTCCGGCCGAACAGTTCCCGTCCCTCGAAATCGTCCCACCCAAGCTGTTTAAGCGTAGTTTCAGTAACAAGTATCCAGTTTTTATCGCCTTCCATTCCATTTCTGCCCTGCAACAGCTTTATTTGAAACGTGTTGACAAAATCAGTATCTACATACATCGTATTAATCAATACCTCCTTGCCATCTTTATCTTTCGCTCCGCTACGTGACCATCCGGCTCCGGGAGAGTGCGATGTGAGCGACAGATCGGTCATGAATGGTAATTTGGAAAATGCCTCTTTAACTACCGAATAATTACTATAATCGTCAGGCAGGTTGATGCGCAATAACTGTTCGGTTTTAAATCCATAATTGGCGGTCTTAACAAAATCCAACTGCTTGTTTATCAACAACAGACTTGACAACAGAACAATAGAGATAACCAATTGCGCCACAGTCATTATTTTCGATAACGAACTTGCCTTAAAGAGCTTGGGCGACTTGCCCAACAACGAGGTAATGTTTGATTGCCAGATAAGGCTCACCGGAAACCAGGCCGCCAACAAAACGACTGACATCAAAACGACAACGGCAATTGCCAGCATTAAAGGCTTTAACAACCACAAAATATCAAGCTCCACCCGGAACAGTTGTTCCGCTAATGGCAGTGCCATGCTCGTGAAAATTACTGCGAGCAGTAAGGCAATAATAACCGACAGGCCTACCTCCACCAGGTAGTAGCGGAAAATCTGCGCCTTTCCGGCACCTGCAGCCATGCGAATGCCCATCTGCTTGAGTGTTTGCAACTGTTTGGATATGGTGTAGTTTACATAGTTGAACAGCGACATAAAGAGCGTGAGCGCAGCGATAGTTATAAAAATCCATACCATTTTGCTGTTGCCCGCCTTATGAGCGATAAATTCATCCGGCTCGGAAAAATATATCGACTTAACGGGTTGCAGTGTTACGCCCTCTATCTCAGTGCGGTTTTCCGGGAAATGGTCGTTCATCTTTTGGGTTAGTGCCTCTATATCCGTTCCTTCCCTGACCGAGAAATAGATCTCCCTTATCTGATAACAGTCGTTGTTATTGCAATTTTGAACGAGACTCATTTCGGTGTGTTCGTCATTCAGGTAGATATCGGCTCCGAATGTGGCGCTGGAGGGAATATCTTCGGCAATGGCACTCACCGTGAAATCCATTTCGAAAAATCTGACAGGTTCACCCAAAACGTCATAGTTTCCGAAAACTTTCATGGCGGCTGATTTTGCAAGGATAACCGAATTTTTTTCCGCGAACGGCTTATCGGTTGAAGAGACGAGAATATTGATGCCAGCAAGATCGAAGAAATCGTTATTGGTGCTTATCACCTCGTGAGCTGTCATGAACTTGTCGCCCACTTTAATGGTGATATTAAAATCTTCGTCGGCAAGATAAACCATTGATGCTATCTTCTCTATTTCGGGGAAACGGTCTTCGAGGACAGGCAGGATGGCCACATCGAAAAGAGCATTGTTTTCACCTGCATCTTTCAATCTGTAAGTCCGTTCCGCGTCAGGGAAAAAGGAATTGACGCTGTTTTCGCGATAAACATACAGCGCAATAATTATACAGACGGTAAAGCCAATGGCGAAACCGAAGATATTGAAAATCGAAAACAGTTTATTCTTCTGTAAACTGCGAAAAGCCTGTTTCAAGTGTAACATGGTCTTTAATCAATTAACAATTAGCAATTAACAATTAGCAATTACGAGCGACGACTGAAAATGCAGTGAAGCTGAATTGGCAGTTATTTGTTTGTACTTTTTATGATGCTGAATAGTAATTTGCATAGTTCATCGCAATCTGCATGAATTGATTCATATTCCTTATAATCCAGGAATTCAGTTGTATGCAACAGCCGTAACCAGTAAGCTGTTTCTCTTGCTTCTTTATAAGCAATGCCAAGCTTAGCCTTGAAATCTGCTTTGGATATTCCTCCGATAGCCTCTTCCACATTTGCCCCGATGGAAGTTCCACTCCGCAGAAGTTGCTTACTCAGGACAAATTCCTTTTTCTCCTGCGACAAATGCTTGTACAAGTTCACAATGCGAACAGCAAAACCAAACGACTTATCCTTTACCACATTCTCCTTCATAATTACCTGTAATTGTTAATTGTTCATTGCACATTGCTAATTGTTAATTGCTAATTGCCATCACTCATATTTAAGCGCCTCAACCGGGTTGCGTGTTGCTGCCCGCAGACTTTGCCAGCTCACCGTCAGCAATGCCACAACAAGCGCGGCCAATCCGGCAATGGCGAATATCCACCAGCTGAGGTCTGTTTTGTAGGCGAAGTTTTCGAGCCAGTGGCTCATGGCAAAATAGGCTATGGGCGTGGCGATAACAAAGGCTATCCCCAGCCAGACAACCACGTTTCGGTTGAGCATCTGCACGATTTCCGGTATGGATGCCCCGTTCACCTTTCTTATGCCGATCTCCCTGATACGATATTGAGATGTGAAAATCGAGAGTCCCAGCACGCCAAGGACCGATACGACCAGCGAGAGCAGGCTAAACATGGCTATCATCCCGATAACCCTGTCCTCTTTATCGTATAGCAGGTTCAGTCGCTCGTCGAGGAAATAGTACCGGATGGGCTCATTGGGGCTCAACCTGTTATACTCTTGCGTAATAAAATCGACGGTGGATCTTACGTCGTTGGTAGCGAGCTTCACGTTCACAAATCCATAAAAAGTGTCTGGCATATACCTGAACATAAAGGGTTCGACACTCTCGCGAAGCGATGCGAAATTGAAATCTTTTATTACACCCACAACCTGAAAATAAACAGGCTTGCCCTCGGCATCGCCTCTCATAATGTGCGAACCCAATTCGAGACCAAATTGTCTCCTGGCGGTTTCGTTTATGATGATGCTGTTTTGCTCTGCCTCACTGTCCGGAAGGAAATGGCGACCCTCTGTCAACTCAAAATTCATCATCTTCACATATTTATCGTCCACGTTCCATAGCCATGTCTGATAGGTCTCATCATTAAAGCGAAAGCCCTCCATATTTGACGGCACCCCGGGTACTCCGTTCGACAGGGCAGTTGTCTCTATCAGCGGACTCTTTTGCAGGGCGAGTTCAAATGCTTCCAGGTTTTCAACCAGATCGTTTGTGGGGATTATCACCATACGGTTCTCCTTATCGAATCCAAGTGGTCTGTTCTTCATAAACCTAACCTGTTTGACGGTTAGCGCCGACATGGCTATAAGGGCTATGGTGGCAGCAAACTGCACCACCGTGAGCCATCCCCGTGATGAACTTCGCGCGAGCGTGTACTTCCTTTTCACGGCATCAGCAGGTGTGATTGCCATACTGCCCAGCGCGGGTATCGTGCCTGCTGCCACTCCCGAGAGAATGGCAACCAGTGCCATTACCAGCAACGGTACAATGCAGAGGGTGAAATCAAGCCGGTATTCAAACAGTCCGGCTCCAAAGTGCTGATTTATAATGGCTGCCAAAGCAACCCCAATCACAAACGAGACAATGAAAAACAATACGGCTTCAGCTATGTGGAGCGTTACCACCCGCCTGCCGCTGCTTCCCAAAATGCGGGACATGCCAATATTTTTCATTCGCTTCGGCAACATGGCAGTCGCGAAATTGATGTAGTTCAACACGGCTATAACCAGGATAAATATTCCGACTATCAGCAGTATATTCACCGATGCCCGGTTGTTGGTGTTGAAGAGCGGGCTTTCCGCTACCTCTTTCGTGAAACGAAGCTCTGAAAGGGGACGGACAATAACCTCCGCCCGCTCGCTCTCCTTATCGTAAAAACTATACTTCTCCTTTAAAATATCGATAGAGCTTATGACTGCCTGCAACAGTGAGCGATCGGTTCCGGGGGTGACCCTGATAAACTCCGGGAAATTGACGATTCCCCACGATTTGTAGGACGCCTCGATCCAGCCGGTTGTGGGGAAAGAGAAGATAACCGGTTCGTTGAAAACAGAGTTCCTGGGCGGGGTACGAAAAACGGCCGTAACCCTGTACTCGTTCTGTTCACTACCGGCCATAGGCGGAGTTCTGAGTGTTTTGCCCATAACCTCCGTTGTCCCCCATAGCTTAAGCGCGAAAGCATCAGACACCATCACCGAGTTTGGCTCGGCAAGGGGTGTGCCGATGGCGGCATGAAGAAAATCGAATGTGAACACCTCGGTTAAATGCTTGTCGGAGATAGCGTAATCCTCATAACTTGATTTTTTCTCCCCATCCTGCTCCCACTCGAGCAGGATTTCTCCCCACTTGCCCCACGGCATATAGAGGGTTGTGGCCACCACTTCCGGCAGTTGCTCCTGTATCACATCTTTGGTCAGACCGGACATGTATACCGAACTCTTGCTCTTACCCGGTGTTTTCAGCTCCAGCCTGTAAATATCCTGGTAGTCTTGATGATAGGTGTCGAAACGATACTCGGTATACACATACAACATGATCAGTACGAATACCGTGAACGCGGTAATAAGCCCGATGAAGTTAAAAACCGACGATGTTTTGTACACCTTTATATTGCGGAAGACCGTTTTAATAATATTCATAATTCATTCATTTTCACAACAATGCGGGATTTCAATTAGCAATTGGCAATTAGCAATTAGTAAATTAGTAATGGGCAATCGGAAACGTGCAATTGCCAATGGTTTTTTAAAGCACACTAATTGTTCCTTCAATTGTAAATTGCTCATTGTTAATTGCTAATTGCACATTGTTCATTGCCAATTGTTCATTCAGCTTCGCTGCATTTTCTGTCGTCGCTCGGCATAGCTCAAGCAAGCTTGACTCTGCACTCACTCCTGAGAAAATTGCTAATTGTTAATTGCACATTGCTAATTGCTAATTGCTAATTGTTCATTGCCATCACTCATATTTAAGTGCCTCTACCGGGTTGCGGCTTGCCGCCCGCAGGCTTTGCCAGCTTACCGTCAGCAGTGCCACGAAAAGCGAAACCAGGCCCGCCACTGCGAAAATCCACCAGCTGAGCGTGGTTTTGTAGGCAAAATTTTCCAGCCAGCGACTCATGGCATAATAGGCTATCGGTGTGGCGATTATGAACGCAATCCCCAGCCAGACCAGCACATTTTTATTTAGCATACGCACCACTTCGAAAACAGAGGCACCATTGACCTTACGAATACCTATCTCCTTTACCTTGTCACGGGAGATAAAGACAATCAGTCCCAGCAAACCGGTGAGCGCGAGGAGGATTGTCCACAACGATACGAACTCTATAAAGCGTGCCATGCGGGTCTCCTTGTTATATAATTGCTCCAAAGCCTCGTCCAAAAAGTGAACCTCGAAAGTTCCTTCAGGATCGAACCGTCTGGCCGTTTCTTCAATATATTTCCGGATTTGTGTGAAGTTTCCTCCACGGGTTTTTATCAGGATATTGAATTTACGATCGTCTGTCCTCCAGAAGACCATGGGAGTAATTTCTCCTTTCAGCGAGGCGAAGTTGAAGTTTTTACAAACACCTGTCACCTCACCCTCAGCGCCTAATCCCTCAAATCGTTTTTCCAACGGTTTCTCCCAACCGAATTGCTGTACGGCTTTCTCATTCAGGATAAAATTATCCACATCGGCTTTGCCCTGCCGGAACGCACGACCTTCCTGCATTTCTATCCCGAAAAAGTCGATAAACCGGTCATCAATGGGCCACGCCTGCATTTGAATCTGCTTCCCGTCCACTTTACGTCCCCAGCCCATACCTACTCGTCCGGGAAGAAATTGCGAATAGCAATAATTCTTAATTTCAGTGTTCTTCATCAATTCGTCGGCAAATGCCTGATGACTATTTCGCAACACGTTGGAAGTTTGCAGATAGAGCACATTTTCCTTATCGATACCGATGTCGAAATTGTTCCAGAAATGCAACTGTTTTTCGATGGTGAGCGAGGCGGCAATCAGCGCGATGGTAAAGACAAACTGAACGGTAATCAGCACATTACGGAAGTTCTTTCCTTTTCCGGAGAATAACATCTTTCCTTTCACTGCTTGTGATATAGGCGGCGAGGTGATATAGCGTGAGGGATAGAATGCGGCAATCGCACCGAAGAGGATGGCAAACAGCACGAACCCGGCATACAACAGTTCACGTCCCTTGAACGACAAACCGGTTATCTGAAAAAGGTTTTCCAAACGCTGAAATATCAGACTGTGGATGATAAACGAGAGGCCCAATGCCGTCAGCGACAATATGACAGCTTCACCGATGATTTGCAGGCGGGCACTCCCTTTTGTTGCACCCAGAATTTGCTGCACTGAGAGCGATTTGGCACGCAACGGTGCCTGGGAAGTGGAGAAGTTAATGAAATTGACCGCACCCATTACCAACAGTACCAGGATGAGTACAGAGAGTACATTGAGTACCGTTTTATTGATGAATACAAACATGTAACTTCGTGAACCATAATGGATTTTACTTAGTGGCATTAAATCCACCACGGCCGCTTCTGGAGAGCGACTTTCAGCTATCTCATCCAGCCCTCCGGAAATCCGTTCGATGCCGGCGATTTTCTTCTCCACTACCGCTTTGTCTGCCCCCTTTTTCAGTTGAAAGAAAATACTGAAACTCCATTCGCTCCAATCCTGATTTTCCTCTATAACAAGCGGTACAACGGCTTCGCAATTGAACGATGTGTTTTTGGGCATATCCTTCATCACGCCCGACACGGTGAGCTCACTACCACTTGCCAGTAACTGTTTTCCCACCACGTCAGCAGTACCAAAAATGTTTTGAGCCATAGTTTCCGAAAGGACCACACTGTTGGGAACAGAAAGTACCGTTTTGGCATCGCCCGTGATGAGCGGGAAATCAAACATCGTAAAGAAATCGGCAGAAGCATGCATTGCTTTTTTCCGAATGGCATCCCTGGGTGTCTGGTCAGTACGGTAAAACTCATTGTTCCACCATTCGCGCATGACAACACTTCGCTCAATCTCGGGCACTTCGTGTCTGATAAGCTCTTCCATCGGCACAGGCAAAGAACTTCCCATATCATATTTGAACGACATCAAATAGATGTCATTCTTATTCTTGTGAAACCCATCGAAGCTCCGCTCATACGACACGTAGAGCGTCAGCACGATAATGCCCAGAAAGGCTACTACCAGACTGACCAGGGTCAATATGGACGAAAGACGGTATTTAAATATGGTTTTGAAAAGCTGTTTCATAGCGATTGGCGATTCAATTAGCAATTAGCAATTTGTAATTGTAATGGGCGATTGGAAATGTGCAATTGACAATGGTCTTTAAAGCACGGGAATTGTTCCCTCAATTGTAAATCGCTCATTGTTAATTGTTAATTGCTACTTGCACATTGTTCATTGTTCATTGTTCATTGTTAATTGTTAATTGTTAATTGTTAATTGAGTAATCACCATCCCGTCGAACAGATTAATTATCCGGTGTGCGAAGCCGGCATCGTGTTGTGAGTGTGTAACCATTATAATAGTGGTTCCTTCCTTGTTCAGTTCGGTGAGCAGGTCCATCACTTCGCGGCCATTCGTAGAGTCGAGGTTACCGGTAGGCTCGTCGGCAAGAATCAGTTTTGGATTGGCAACCACGGCACGGGCGATGGCAACGCGCTGTTGCTGACCCCCGGAAAGTTGTTGAGGGAAATGCTTCTCACGATGTCCGATGTTCATCCGTTTAAGGACATCCTTTACCATCTGTTTCCTTTTGGAAGCCGGAATTTTAAGGTAGGTGAGCGGAAGTTCCACATTTTCAAAAACGTTGAGTTCATCAATGAGATTGAAACTCTGGAACACGAACCCGATATTGCCCTTGCGTAATTGTGTCCGCTGACTCTCTTTAAGGTGTCCTACCTCCTGGTTATCGAAGAAATACTTCCCATCAGTGGGATTGTCAAGTAACCCGAGAATATTCAGCAACGTGGATTTACCGCATCCTGACGGCCCCATAACGGCAACAAATTCACCATTTTCCACATGAATGTCCACATCACGCAAAGCAAGCGTTTCAACTTCCTCAGTGCGGAATGTTTTTGTCAATTTTTCAGTCCGAATCATACTATAAAAATTAATTATTGATTGCTAATTGTTCATTGTTAATTGCTAATTGCTCATTGTTCATTGCTCATTCAGCTTCACTGCATTTTCTGTCGTCGCTCGGCATAGCTCAAGCAAGCCTGGCTCTGCACTCACTCCTATGAAAATTGCTAATTGCTCATTGTTCATTGCTAATTGTTAATTGATCTATTCATAGCGTAAAGCTTCCACCGGATTTTTCGTTGCTGCCCGCCAGCTCTGCCAGCTCACGGTGGCCAGGGCCACGAGCAGTACAACCAGACCACCCAGTACAAATACCCACCAGCTCAGTTCAGTTTTATAGGCAAATGTTTCGAGCCATTTTTTCATGGCGTAGTAAGTGAGGGGTACAGCGATGATAAATGCAGCCACAACCCAAAACAGGAAACGTTTGTTGAGCATGCCCAACACCTCCGAAATGGTTGCCCCATTCACCTTGCGGATGCCGATTTCCTTCGTGCGCTGCTGGATGATTTGCATGGACAAGCCGTACAGCCCGAGCATCGAAATGAAAATGGC